>Ga0116214_1001035_pt1 | contig 10946 bp, 7 predicted proteins | sample Sb_taG_FD_88964 | JGI IMG/M metagenome (GOLD analysis project Ga0116214, IMG submission 88964) | Peat soil microbial communities from Weissenstadt, Germany - Sb_50d_1_NS metaG | ecosystem: Environmental > Terrestrial > Soil > Wetlands > Peat | place: Germany: Weissenstadt | collected 2010-09-21
CGAGGCGGCCGGGATCACCTACGAGCACCGGCTCATCGACGACATGGTGGCCCAGGTGCTCAAGTGGGAGGGCGGCATCGTCTGGGCCACCAAGAACTACGACGGCGACGTGCAGTCCGACGTGGTGGCCCAGGGCTTCGGCTCCCTTGGCCTGATGACCAGCGTGCTGATGACCCCGGATGGGCGCACGGTGGAGGCCGAGGCCGCGCACGGCACCGTGACCAGGCACTACCGCCAGCACCAGCAGGGCCAGCCCACCTCGACCAACCCGGTCGCGTCCATCTTCGCCTGGACCCGGGGCCTGGAGCACCGCGGCAAGCTGGACGACACCCCCGCGGTCGCCCTGTTCGGCCGCACGCTGGAGGACGTCTGCGTGCACACCATCGAGCAAGGCGACATGACCAAGGACCTCGCCCTGCTCGTCGGCCGCGGCACCCCGTTCCTGACCACTGAGGAGTTCCTCGCCAGGCTGGCGGATAACCTGCGCATGGCGATGAATCCCTAAAACCATTCTTCCGAACGGGGCCGTGGTGCACCACCCCGGGCCCGCTGACGCGCATTTCACGGACGAAGGAGTTCCGGACTATGGCACACAGTGTTAGCCCGGGGGGACAACCCCCCCAGACCCCCCCGAGGGGCAAAGTAACCGTCGTCGGCGCCGGGTTCTACGGCTCGACCACCGCGCAGCGGCTCGCCGAGTACGACATCTTCGACGAGGTGGTGCTCACCGACGTCATCGAGGGCAAGCCCGAGGGGCTGGCCCTGGACATGAACCAGTCCCGGCCGGTGGAGGGCTTCGAGACCAAGGTGACCGGCCAGACCACCGGGAGGGCGGGCGAGGGCTACGAGGCGATCGGCGGGTCGGGCATCGTGGTGGTCACCGCCGGGCTGCCGCGCAAGCCCGGCATGAGCCGGATGGACCTGATCGAGGTCAACGCCAAGATCGTCAGGAACGTGGTGGAGAACGTCGCCAAGTACGCGCCGGACGCGGTGCTGATCATGGTGTCCAACCCGCTGGACGAGATGACCGCCCTGGCCGCCAAGGTGTCCGGCTTCCCCCACCACCGGGTCATGGGCCAGGCCGGCATGCTCGACACCGCCCGGTTCAGCTACTTCGTGGCCGACCGCCTCGGCGTCCCGGTCGGCTCGGTGCGCACCCTGACCCTCGGCTCGCACGGCGACACGATGGTCCCGGTGCCCTCGGCCTGCACGGTCGACGGCCGGCCGCTGGCCGACCTGCTGCCCGCGGCCGAGATCGATGAACTCGTCACCCGGACCCGCAACGGCGGCGGCGAGATCGTCGCGCTGCTCAAGACCGGCTCGGCCTACTACGCCCCGTCCGCCGCCGCGGCCCGGATGGCCCGCGCGGTGGCCGAGGACTCGGGCCAGATCCTGCCGGTCTGCGCCTGGGTCGACGGCGAGTACGGGATCTCCGGCGTCTACCTGGGCGTCGAGGCCGAGATCGGCGCGACCGGCGTCCGCCGCATCGTCGAGCGCGACCTGACCGCGGACGAACTGGCCGCCCTGCGCACCGCCGCCGAGGCCGTCCGCGCCAAGCAAGCCGACGTCGCCAGCCTCTGAGCCTGCCGCTTAATCACCGGCCCGGCTCATCGCCAGCCGGCGCAGCGCGAGTTCGGCGTACAGGGCGGTGCCGTCGGCCAGCGCCGCGTCGTCGAACGTCGCCCGCGCCGAGTGGTTGGTCGGCGCGGTGAGCGGGTCGGTCCCGGCCGGGCAGGCGCCCAGCATGACGAACGCCCCGGGCACCTGCTCCAGGACGAAGGAGAAGTCCTCCGCCCCGGTGATCGGGAACTGGGCCCTCTCGCCGCGCTCCGCGCCGAACACGGCGGCGATCGTCTCGGCCGCGAACGCCGCCTCGGCCGCGTCGTTGACGGTCACCGGGTACTCCGCGGCGTAGATGGCCTCCGCGGTGAGCCCGTGCCCGCGGGCGATCTCCCCGATCAGCCGCGGCACCAGCTCCGCCAGCGCGCCCCGGGATTCCTGGCTGAACGAACGGGCGGTGGCCAGGAAACGGGCCTCGTCCGGGATCACGTTGTCGGTGGTCCCGGCGTGGAAGCTGCCGACGGTGATCACCACCGGATCGAACACGTCGAACTTCCTGGTCACCAGCGTCTGCAGCGCGGTCACCATCTCGCAGGCGACCGGGATCGGGTCCGCGGCCCGGTGCGGCGTCGAGGCATGCCCGCCCCGGCCGCGCACGGTGACCGTGATCTGGTCGGCGGCGGCCAGCATCGCGCCGGGCCGGGTGGAGAACGTGCCGCACGGCAGCCGCTGCGACGTCACGTGCAGGCCGTAGGCGGCCACCGGGCGCTCGCCCGCCGCCTCCAGCACCCCCTCGTCGATCATGCGCCGGGCGCCGGCGTAACCCTCCTCACCCGGCTGGAACATGAAGATCACGGTGCCGGGCAGCTCGGCCTGCCGGGCCGACAGCAGCCGGGCCGCGCCGGCCAGCATGGCGGTGTGCAGGGCGTGACCGCAGGCGTGCATCACGCCGGGAGTCGCCGACGCGTAGGGCAGGGCGGTCTCCTCGGTGACCGGCAGGGCGTCCATGTCGCCGCGCAGCAGCACGGCCGGCCCGGACCTGCCGCCGTGCCCTGCCTGCCCGGGGGGACGACCCCCCCTGCCCCCCCCGCGCAGGACCGCGGTCACCGAGCTCAGCCCCTGGCCGGTGCTGATCTCCAGCGGCAGCCCGTCCAGCGCGTCGAGCACCTTGGCCTGGGTCTTCGGCAGGTCCAGGCCGATCTCGGGCTCCCGGTGGATCGCGTGCCGCAGCTCGGCGATCTCGCCGGAGATCCCTGCCGCCTCATCACGCACCCGCACTGCTGCCTCCTCGCCGACGACAGATCACTCTAATCCCAGGCGTCGCGCGCTATCCGACGGGGAGGCCTCGAGGAATTCCGGCGCGGTCCAGGAGCGCCGGGCGAACGCGCCGGTCACCGCGGCGCGCACCGGCTCCTCCTCCCGGACCAGCGCGAGCACCGAGCCGCCGAACCCCCCGCCGATCATCCGCGTCCCGAGCGCGCCCGCCGCCAGGGCCGCGTCCACCGTCGCGTCCGCTTCCGGCCAGGAGATCTCGAAGTCGTCCCGCAGCGACAGGTGGGCCTGCGTCAGCAGCCGCCCGATCGCCGGGTAGGGGTCCCCGGACCCGGAGGTCAGCAAGCCGGCGACCTCCAGCACCCGCTGGTTGTCGGTCACGACGTGACGAGCGCGGCGCCGGAGAACAGGATCGGTGAGCCGGCGCAGGTCACCAACGTCCGTTAGGTATCTCAGTGAAGGTACGCCGAGCAGGCGGGCGGCCTGTTCACACTCGGCCCGCCGCCGCCCGTACTCCCCAGCGGTCAGCTGGTGACTGGCCCGGGTGTTGATCAGCAGCAGGTGCGCTCCGTACGCGGCGGGGTCGAACGGCACCTGGGAGGCCTCCAGCGAGCGGCAGTCGAGCAGCAGCGCGTGCCCGCGCCGGCTCAGCAGCGAGGCGGACTGGTCCATGATGCCGGACGGCACCCCGACGAAATCGTTCTCGGCCCGGCGGGTGATCGCCGCCAGCTCGCGGCGGCCGGCGGCCGGCCCGGAAAGCACGAGCGCGGTCGCGCATTCCAGCGCGGCCGACGAGGACAGGCCCGCGCCGGCGGGCACGTCGGAGTCGATCGCGACGCAGGCCCCTGGCACCTCGTAGCCGGCGCAGGCCAGCGCCCAGGCCACTCCGGCCGGGTAGGCGGCCCAGCCGGTGACCTGGCCGGGCTCCAGGCCATCCAGCGCCACCTCGACCAGGGAGCCCGGCTCCTGAGCCGAGCACAGCACCAGCCGCCGGTCGCTCCGCCGGGCCGCGGCGGCCACGATGCCCTGGCCGAGCGCGAACGGGAGCACGAACCCCTCGTTGTAGTCGGTGTGCTCGCCCATCAGGTTGGCCCGGCCCGGCGCGAACCACACACCGTCGGCCGTCCCGCCGAAGCGCGAGCGGAACAGCTCGAGGACCGCGTCCGGGCCCGTCACCGGGGCGCGCGTGAGCGGGTGAACTCCCAGGCGTCGGCGGCCATGGCCCGCAGGTCCCGCTCGGCCCGCCAGCCGAGCTCGGCCTGGATCCGTTCCGACGAGGCGACCAGTACGGCCGGGTCTCCGGGACGGCGCGCGGTCACGTCGACGCCGATCTCGGTGCCGGTGACCTCGGCGCACACGTCGATCACCTGGCGGACCGAGAAGCCGGCCCCGTGGCCGAGGTTGTACACGCGGTGCTGGCCCGGCCGGCAGGACGGCAGCGCCCGCAGGTGGGCGTCGGCCAGGTCGGTGACGTGGACGTAGTCGCGGATGCAGGTTCCGTCCGGGGTGGGGTAGTCCTCACCGAAGACCCGCACCCGGTCGCCCGCGGCCACCCTGGCCAGGATGTTCGGGATCAGGTGGGTCTCGGGGCTGTGCCGCTCGCCGAGCCAGCAGCCGTCGCCGGAGCGGTGCGCGCCGGCCACGTTGAAGTAGCGGAGGCTGACCGCGCCGAACCCGTAGAGCCGGGCGAACTCCGTCAGCGTGGTGTCCACCGCGAGCTTGGACGCGCCGTAGGGGCTGGTCGGGCGGGCGGGGTCGGTCTCGGTGACGGGCGTGCGCTCCGGCTCGCCGTAGACCGCGGCGGTGGAGGAGAACACGATGGTGCGCACGCCGATCTCGCGCATCGCCTCGAGCAGCGCGATCGTGCCGCCCAGGTTCGCCGACCAGTACTTGGCCGGTTCGGCCACCGACTCGCCGACCAGCGACTTCGCGGCGAAGTGCAGGACCGCCTCGATGCCGTCGGCCAGCACCTCGGCGGCGCAGTCGCGCAGCGTGCCCTTGATGAACGCGGCGTCGGCCGGCACCGCGTCGGGGTGCCCGGTGGACAGGTCGTCGAGCACGATGACCTCATGCCCGGCCGCGACGAGCTGCGCGGCGACGACGCTGCCGATGTACCCGGCGCCGCCGGTGACGAGCACCTTCACAATGCCCTCTCTTTCTCCTCGGGGGGGCCGTCCCCCCAGACCCCCCCGCTCAAGGCCGCGCCGAGTCCGTCGGCGAGCTGGGTGCTCGCCTTCCAGATCGGCTCCTTGCTCACGAGAGTCTTACGCTATCCCGTCTAGACTGGCCGGACACATCGTGTGCCGGGCCAGCGGGGAGCCCGGCGCCCCGTGAGCGAGCTGGTGGCATGACGTGAGCAAGGTCGTCCTGGACGTCATCGTCGTCCTGGTCATAGTGTGCATCGGGGGTTTCTTCTCGGCCTCGGAGATGGCTCTCGTCTCGCTGCGCGAAGGCCAGATCAGGGCGCTGGCCAAGCGGGGCAGGCGGGGCCAGCGGACCGCGCGGCTAGCGTCGGACCCGAACCGTTTTTTCTCCGCCGTGCAGATCGGCGTGACGCTGGCTACCCTGGTCTCCGGCGCCTACGGCGCCGCCACCCTGGCCGGATACCTCAAATCGTGGCTGATCCGCCAGCACGTGTCGGCGGGCTGGGCGGCGACGCTCTCGTTCGTCGTCGTGACCGTGTGCATCACGTTCGTCAGCCTGGTGCTCGGCGAGCTCGCCCCCAAGCGGATCGGGCTGCAGCGCGCCCCGCGGCTGGCCCTGCTCGCCGCGCCGCTGCTGGACCGGATCGCGTCGCTGGCCCGGCCGTTCGTCTGGCTGCTGATCAGGTCGACCAACCTGGTGGTCGCCATCCTGGGCGGCGACCCCAAGGTCGGCCGCCAGGCCATGACCGAGCAGGAGCTGCAAGACCTGGTGACCGGCGCGCAGGCGCTCAGCCCGGACGAGCGGCACATCGTGGGTGAGGTGTTCGACGCCGGGAAACGGCAGATCCGCGAGGTGCTGGTGCCGCGCACCGAAGTGGTCTTCCTGGACGCGGAAATGCCGGTGTCCGACGCCGCCGCGGCCGCGGCGAGCGTCCCGTATTCGCGGCTGCCGGTGTTCACCGACAGCTACGACAACGTGATCGGCTTCGTGCACGTCCGGGACCTGCTCGGGCCGGGGGTCACGAACCGCTCGGTGCCGCTCGGCCGGATCGTCCGGCCGGTGAAGTTCCTGCCGATCAGCAAGACCGTGCTGTCCTCGCTGTCGGAGATGCGGCGCGAGCGGGCGCACCTGGCCGTCGTGGTCGACGACTACGGCGGCACGGCCGGCATCGTCACCCTGGAGGACCTGGTCGAGGAGCTGATCGGCGACATCAGGGATGAATACGACACCGAGCAGGGCCAGGCGACCACGCTGCGCGGCGGCGAGGTCGAGGTGGATGGCCTGCTCAACCTGGACGAGTTCGCCGAGCAGACCGGGATCACGCTGCCCGAGGGCCCCTACGAGACGGCCGCGGGCTACGTCCTGGCCGTGCTCGGCGACCTGCCCAAGCCCGGGGACAGCGTGCAGGTGGACGCGCACACGATCACCGTGACCGAACTGGACGGCCGCCGCATCGTCCGCCTGCGCGTGGCGCCCGGCACCTCGAACGCCGCGCCGGCCGCCGCGGTTCCCGTGGCTCGGCTAGACTCCTCCGAGAAATCCCAGGTGGAAGGCGGCTAGCGTGCCCGGCGGCTTCGATACCGTGCTCGTGGTGGACTTCGGCGCGCAGTACGCGCAGCTGATCGCCCGGCGGGTGCGCGAGTGCCACGTCTACTCCGAGATCGTCCCCTCGACCATGCCGGCCGAGGAGATGCTCGCCCGGCACCCCAAGGCCGTCATCCTGTCCGGCGGCCCGTCCTCGGTCTACGCCGAGGGCGCCCCGCCCGCGCCCCCCGGGCTGCTGGAAGCCGGCGTCCCGGTCCTCGGCATCTGCTACGGCTTCCAGCTCCTGGTGTCCGAACTGGGCGGCACGGTCGAGCGCACCGGCCTGGCCGAATACGGCAGAACTCTGCTAGTCCGGGGGGACGATCCCCCCCAGACCCCCCCTGATCTTGGGGGGAAACCTTTCCCCCCAAACCCCCTCGGCCCCCCCATACCCCCCGGGGCCCCCCTTTCAGGGGGGACTCTCCTGGCCGGCCTGCCGGCCAGCCAGCAGGTGTGGATGTCGCACGGCGACACGTGCACGGCGGCACCGCCCGGCTTCCGGGTGACCGCGCGGACCGCCGCGACGCCGGTGGCGGCGGTCGAGAACGCCGAGCGCCGGCTGTTCGGCGTCCAGTTCCACCCGGAGGTGGTGCATACCGAGCACGGCACCCGCGTCCTGGCGCGCTTCCTGGAGCTGGCGGGGTGCCGCCCGTCCTGGACGATGCTGAACATCGTCGAGGACCAGGTGGCTGCGATCCGCGAGCAGGCCGGCGGCGGGCGCGCGATCTGCGGGCTGTCCGGCGGCGTCGACTCCGCGGTCGCCGCCGCGCTCGTGCAGCGGGCCATCGGAGACCGTCTGACCTGCGTGTTCGTCGATCACGGCCTATTGCGCAAGGGTGAGGCCGAACAGGTCGAGCAGGACTTCGTGGCCGCCACCGGCGTCCGGCTGAAGGTCGCGACCGAGGCCGAGGCGTTCCTGTCCGCGCTGGCCGGGGTGACCGACCCGGAGCAGAAGCGGAAGATCATCGGCCGCGAGTTCATCCGCGCGTTCGAACGCGCGGCCCGGGAGGTGACCGCCGAGGCCGGCGAGCATGGGGAAGCGGTCGAGTTCCTGGTCCAGGGCACGCTGTACCCGGACGTGGTCGAATCGGGCGGCGGCACCGGCACCGCGAACATCAAGTCCCACCACAACGTGGGCGGGCTGCCCGACGACCTGAATTTCCGCCTGGTGGAGCCGCTGCGCGCTCTGTTCAAGGACGAGGTGCGCCGGGTGGGGGAGGAACTCGGGCTGCCGCAGGCCATCGTCCGGCGCCAGCCGTTCCCCGGCCCCGGGCTGGCCATCAGGATCGTCGGCGAGGTGACCGCGGGCCGGCTCGCGGTCCTGCGCGAGGCCGACGCCATCGCGCGCGAGGAGATGTCGGCCGCCGGGCTCGACACGCTGGTCTGGCAGTGCCCGGTCGTGCTGCTGGCCGACGTGCGTTCGGTCGGGGTGCAAGGCGACGGCCGCAGCTACGGCCATCCGCTCGTGCTCCGGCCGGTGACCAGCGAGGACGCCATGACCGCGGACTGGGCCCGGCTGCCCGCCGACGTCCTGGCCCGGATCTCCACCCGGGTCACCAACGAGGTTCCGGAGGTCAACCGCGTCGTCCTCGACGTGACCAGCAAGCCCCCGGCCACCATCGAGTGGGAGTAAAGCCAGCCATTTCTTGACTGCATAAATACCGCATTAGCCGGATATTGAAAACAATTAGCTCTGCCCGCTGAATAGCGCCGGGCATGCTATTCATGCCCGGCGCTATTCGGATATGCTGGCCGTGGCAAATTCTTTCACGGCTAGGCTGCCGGATTAGGTGCATATGTATGCGGACGCTCGCTAGGGCCGCGACCGGCTCTCTCGTCGCACTCTGCGTCGCGCTCTCGGTCGTGGTGGCCGGGGTGGCCGCCATCGGCGTCGTGGCCACCCGGTCGGCCGCGAGCCAGGGCAATACGATCGCGGGCGACGAGCTGACCACCGCGATCGTGACCAACCAATTGGCCCGGAATATCGATGCCGCGTATACGGCCGGCCAGGAAGTCCTGGAGGCCACCCAGCCCGCGCAGCAGGCCCGGCTGCTCCGCTCGCTCTACACCAGCCTGCTGCCCGCGGTCGACGCGGAGCTGTTCTCGCTGGAACAGCTGCACGTCGGCGACCCGCCGGCCGAGCTCGCCGACCTCCAGCTGTTCATCCGGCAGTGGACCGCCGTCCGTAACCTGCTCAGCCTGTACGACCTCAACGCTCAGCCCGCCAGCGCGCTCGCCGCCCAGCTGACCGCCGCCTACCAGCCGGTCAGCGCGCACCTGGACCAGCTGATCCTGAAGGAACGCAGCGATGCGAACGCCGACCACGCGCAGGCCTCGGCCAGCGCCCAGGACGCCACCGGCCTGCTGGTCGGCGTCGCGGTGGTCGGTCTGGTGCTCGGCCTGCTGCTCCTGCGGTACGGGTTCCGGCGCATCCGCCGGAACCTCGAGCCCAGCCAGGCCCAGGCGGAGTTCGCCGACATCCTGCAGATCGCCAACGACGAGGACGAGGCGCACCAGCTGCTCCAGCGCCATCTCGAGCGCACGCTCAACGCGACCACCGCCGTGGTCCTCAACCGGAACAACAGCGCGGACCGGCTGGAGGCCGTCACGCCGCTGCCGGACGGCTCGCCGCTGCCCCGGACCCTGCGTGGCGCCGAGCCGCGCTCGTGCCTGGCGGTCCGGTCGGGCCGGGCGCACCGCGAGGACGGGGGGCGGCCCGTCCTGCTGTCCTGCCCGGTGTGCGGCCCCGTTCCCGGCGCCTCCTCGTGCGTCCCGCTCACCGTGGGCGGCGAGGTGATCGGCTCGGTGCTGCTCTGCCGCCCGGCCCGGTACTCCGAGGCGGAGGAGCAGCGGATCCGCGAGTCGGTCGGCCAGGCCGCGCCCGTGCTGGCCAACCTCCGCAACCTGGCCGTCGCGGAGATCCGCGCCGCGACCGACGGCCTGACCGGGCTGCCCAACAAGCGCGCCGTCACCGACGCGCTGAAGCGGACGTTCGCCCAGGCCACCACCACCAAGGCGCCGCTCGCGCTGCTCCTGGCCGACCTGGACCACTTCAAGCAGGTCAACGACCAGCGCGGGCACGCGGTGGGCGATCAGGTCCTGGCGAACGTCGGCGCGGTGCTCCGCGGCGCGCTGCGGAGCAGGGACTTCGCGGGCCGCAACGGCGGGGAGGAGTTCGCGGTCATGCTGCCCGACACCGACGTGGCCGCGGCGCTCGAGATCGCCGAGCGGATCCGCGCGGCGATCGCGGAGATCTCCCTCCCGGGCAGCGACGTATCGGTCACGGCCTCCATCGGCGTGGCCGGCTACCCGGACCACGCGAACACCCTGGACCGGCTCGAGCGCCTCGCCGACGCGGCCCTGTACGTGGCCAAGCGGCAGGGCCGGAACCGCGTCGAGCTGGCCGAGCCGGCCTCCGCCGATGGCCCGGCCGACCTCCCGGCCGATATCCCGGCCGATATCCCGGCCGGTCATCCCGGACCGTCGGCCAACGGTTCCGGGCCGGTGCCGGTGCCCAGGGACGCCCGGGCGTTACTACCCCAGGCTCCGCACGGCCCACAGGTCGGGGAACGTCGGCTGCCCGAGCGTGGTCCGCAGGTAGCCGGCCCCGGCCGAGCCGCCCGTGCCGCGCCGCGGCCCGATGGTCCGCTCGACCATCTTGATGTGGTGATACCGCCACTCCTGAATGCCCTCGTCGAGGTCGACGAGCAGCTCGCACACCGCGGTGGCGTCGGTGTCGTCGTCGTAGACCTTCTTCAGCACCTGCTGCACTCCGTCCGAGGCCGCCAGCGGCTGGGTGACGTCGCGGTCCTGCATGTCCGCGGGCACGTCGTAACCCTGCCTGGCCAGGTAGGACAGAAACGAGTCGAACACCGGCGGCCGGGCCATCGCGGCCGTGATGCGGGCCCGCTCCGGGCTGCCCTCCGGGTACTGCGCCAGCATCATCCGGTCCCGCCGCCCCAGCACCGCTTCCAGCTCGCGGAACTGCGCGGACTCGAAGCCGCTCGAGGTGCCGAGCGCGTCCCGGAACCGGGTGAACTTGGTCGGCGTCATGGTCTCCAGGACGTCCAGCTGCGCCACCACGATCTTCAAGATGGCCAGCGTCCGCCGCAGCGTGCGCATGGCGTGCGTCGTCTCGCCGGACTCGAGCTGGGACTGGAGCTGGCCCAGCTCGTGCAGCAGCTGCTTGAACCACAGCTCGTAGATCTGGTGGATGACGATGAACAGCATCTCGTCGTGCTCACTCGACCTGGGCTGCTGCGCCGACAGCAGCTGATCGAGCCGCAGGTATCCGGAGTAGGTGACGGGTTCAGCCATGGTCCTCGCCGCGTTTGGTCTCGATGATGTCTCGGGCCGCGCCGACGGCGGTCCAGACGTCGGTGAAG
>Ga0116214_1001042_pt1 | contig 10922 bp, 6 predicted proteins | sample Sb_taG_FD_88964 | JGI IMG/M metagenome (GOLD analysis project Ga0116214, IMG submission 88964) | Peat soil microbial communities from Weissenstadt, Germany - Sb_50d_1_NS metaG | ecosystem: Environmental > Terrestrial > Soil > Wetlands > Peat | place: Germany: Weissenstadt | collected 2010-09-21
CACCCGCTTCGGGCCATGGTCTGCTCGAGGAGGGACTCCGAGAAGAAGCGGAGGTGGGTCGCGTCGAGCAGGCCCGTCGGCGTCACGTCCCAGCGGCCCATGAGTAGCTTCACCCCGAGGTCGAGGTGGGTCACATTCGGGATGCTCACGACCAGCGGCGCGCCGCCCCGCTCCGCGCAGAACCGGCGGAGGCTTCGGAGCACCGCTTCGGGCGCCGCCAGGTGCTCGAGGGTGTCGAGCATGCACACCGCCGCGAGCGCCCGGTCGCCGAGGATCCGCGCCAGAACCTCGGCGACCCCGTCGGGCTCCGCGAGGTCCACCACCTCGGCCTCGAAGCCCCGTCCGGCGAGGGCGCTGATTGCCTCGGCGTCGCTGTCGAGTCCCACGTAGGTGAGGCCGAGCTCGGCCAGGGGCTCGGCGATGGCCCCGTGCCCGCAGCCGAGGTCGACGACGACCCGGCCGGCCCCCAGCCGGTGCCGCCGGACCAGCTCGACCGCCCGCGCGTAGGGGGACTCCTCGTCGTAGGAGAACCGGTAGCTCATGGGTCCCCGTATCCGAACCGATGGACGGCGTACTCGCCGTCGACGAACTCGGCGACGGTCGTCGCCCCGGGCAGTACCCCGGGCATGGAGTCGGCCTCGATCCGGGATCGGAGGTCGGCGGCGGCCGACCTGACCCCGGGGTCCCCGGCTGCCTCCATCGCCGCCAGGGTCTCCATGGCCAGGTCGTGGCGGTCGTAGCGCCAGGCCAGGAGCACGCGGGCCTCCTCGGACCAGCGGACCTCGGCCTCGCCGATCTCGAGCGTGCCCTCGGCAGTGAGCCGCTTGTCGTGGAAGACCCGGGCGGTCGGTCGGTGGACGACCCGGAACCCGGCCAGGCGGGCCCGCCACGAGAGGTCGACGTCGTCGACGTGCATGAAGAAGGTCCCGGGGTCGAAGCCGCCGGTGCGGACGAAGACCGCGGCCCGGATGAGGACGCACGAGCCGGAGGCCCAGCTGGTCTCGCCGGTCACCGGGTCGTAGGCCTTCGGATGCTCGAGCGGGAGCTGGCGCGCCTCGACCAGTCCGATGTCGGGGCCGAGCCCGACCACGAGCTCGCGGACCAGCGTCGGGCTCGCATAGGTGTCGGGGTTGATCACGAGGGCGAGGTCGGCGGACGGGCCGCCGGACAGCCGGTTGTGGGCCCCGCCATGGCCCAGGTTCTCGCCGAAGTGCACGTAGGCGACCTCGTCGAACCCCCGCGCCCCGAGTCGCTCGATCGCATCGGTCGCCCCGGCCATGGGGGTGGGCGAGCAGTCGCCGACGCTGAGGACGGTGCGGCCCACCGCACCGTCCTTCTTGGCCAGCTCGCAGGCCCGGCTGATCCCGGTGACGAATCGCTCCAGGGTGGCGAGCTCGGTATGGAAGTGCACCGTCTGGACTCGCAACGACAGACGGCCCCCGCTCGGTTCGACCACCGAGTCGGCCGTACCCGGCCCGCTCATCGCAGCGAGCCCGACGGGGTGGCCGCCATCTGCTCCGCGAGCGTGCGGGCCTGAGGGCTGGTCCGGGCGACGTCGTGCACGGTTCGGGCGATCGAGGCGACGAAGTCCGGGCCGGTGGTGCAGCGAGCCTGGGCGTACGCGGCGCCCTGATGGGCGAGCGCGTCCCGGGTGGCGGGATCTCGCCTCGTCTCGACGCACCCGAGCAGCCCCGAGAGCTCGTCGAACCAGAGCCCTCCCGACCCGAGCTCGGCGTGCTCGCGGGCGCTCGAGTTTGCGGGGACGACGATCGGGGTGGAGTGGAGCAGCGACTCGACGCTCTCTCGGCCGAACAGCGTGCCCGGGTGGAGGTCGACGGTCGCACGGGCCCAGGCCATCAGGCGGAGGAGATCGTGGCGGCGGGTGGGCTCGTCCCACCGCACCGGGGCGTGCCCCGCAGCCGGCCGGAGGGTGAGTCTGGCCGGGGAGGCGATCACGAGCGGCTCGCCGGCGCAGGCCATCGAGAGGAGCTCGAGCCATTCGTCGTCGGAGGCCCGATCGCTGTCGGTCAGCGCCAGCACGTAGCCAGGCCACTCGCGCACCCGGGGCTCGGGTTCGCGCAGCACGCTGTCGTGCCGGGAGAGGGGCAGCGAGACGACTCGACCCTGCTCGATGCGAGCCGCGAAGAGGGTGCGTTCACCCTCGGTGAAGTACAGCGCTGCATCGACATCGGCCAGCAGAGAACCGAACAGCGGCAGGACCGCGATCCGCGGCACCGTCGCCAGCGGGACGAGCACCAGAGCCGCGCGCCGGGCCCCTTCGTGGGCCGCCTCGAACGCACCGATCTGGCGGAAGTCGGCCACCACGACGAGGTCGGGTTTGATCGTCGACACCACCTCGGTCGCCCCGACCCATGGATCGCGCAGGCTGGATGCGAGGGCCTCGGCCAGCGGAGCTCGGCCGGCGACCTCGTCCCGGGCCGGTTGGGGCAACTCATCCATTCGATGGAGCACCGCGTCGCGGCGGAGGTCGGCCCCGCGATCGGCGGTGGCGAGCTCGTGGATGACGAAGACCCCGTCGGCCCGTTCGACCGGCGCCGCCCCTTCGGTCGTGACGACATGGATCTCGGCCACGCCGGCGAGCGCGGCAGCAACCTGCCGGACGGCCCACGAGCATTCCCCGCCCCGGCTCCACGCCGGGGTGAGCACGGCGACCCGTGACGATCCGTCGGGGAGCAGATGGAGCTGCATCGGGCCAGGCTCAGCGAGCCGGGTCGATCGGGTCCCGGCGGTGCAGGACGGCCGCCAGGCGGAGCTGGTTCTCGGCCTCGAGGGCTTGGCGCCGGGCGATCTCGCGCGCCAATTCGTCGCAGCGCCGCGCCAGCGCGTCGTTCGACCGGACCAACTGGCCGAGCAGCTCGCGTTCGGCCCGCAGGTACGGTGCGAGAACCCGGAAGACCAGACGGCCGACCGGGGTGAGGATCGCCCGCTTCCAGCCGCGTCCCGCGTCCCCCGGAGACAGCCGGTCGGGGAGGATCCACCGGTCGTGCAGCGCGGTCACGACCGCATCGGTCTGCATGGGTGGCAGCGCGTCGGTGAGGTCGTCGGGAGGCAACGGTGTCCACTCCTCGTTCGCCTTGCGCGCGGCGATCCGTTGCAGGAGCTCGCGCGAGTCGATGGGGTGCTCGCTCATGACGGCGCACTGCCTACAGACATGGCGACAAATGTACGCGACCACGCGGAGTCGGCTGCTACCGTGGCTGCGCCATGCCGCACGACGCTGGCTCGGGCGCGCTCGACTCGAGCCCGGGACCGACCGGCGGCACGCACTCGGCCGAGGAATTGCTCCGCCTGGCCATCGAGGACGCCGCCCGGTTGCGCGACGCGCTCGACGCCCAAGTCGCGCCTGGCCCCACGAGACCGCGGTGGGGGATCGATGCGAGCGCCGACCCGGTCGCGTACCGGAGCTGGATCCCGACCCGTCCAACCCGCGGGTCGCCGTTGCCGTCGGCCGGGCCGCGGATCAGCGTGGTGGTGCCCGTCTACCGACCCGAGATGCGCTTGCTCCGGCGATGCGTCGACAGCGTGCGCGCGCAGGGCTACCGCGACTGGGAGCTCTGCCTGTGCGACGACGGCTCGGGTGATCGTCGGGTCACGTCCTATCTCCGTCGCCTGCGGCGCACCTCTGCCTTCTGGCGTCACGGTGCGGTGCGGGTCGCGGTCCGCAGTCAGAACGGCGGTATCGCTCGGGCCACCAACGGCGCCGTCGAGATCGCGACGGGGGCGTACGTCGCGTTCGTCGACCAGGACGACGAGCTCGCCCCCGACGCGTTGGCGGCGGTCGCGCACGCGATCGCGGGTCGGCCCGACGCCGACATCGTCTACTCGGATGAGGACAAGATCGACGTCGAAGGTCTCCCTTTCGAGCCGCACTTCAAGCCCGACTGGGCCCCGGACCTGCTCCTCTCGTTTCCCTATCTCGGCCACCTCCTGGTGGTGCGGCGCGAGCTCCTCGCCGAGGTGGGCGGGCTTCGCTCCGAGTTCGACGGAAGCCAGGACTACGACCTGATGCTGCGGGCGACCGAGGCGAGCGGAAGGATCGTGCACGTGCCCGAGGTGCTCTACCACTGGCGGGCGATCCCCGGTTCGGCCGCCGGCGATCCGGCCGCCAAGCCGTGGGGGCACGACGCCAGCCGTCGGGCGCTCGAGGCGGCGGTCGTCCGCCGGGGCCTCGACGCCTCGGTCGAGGACACCGGGTTCGCGCCCGGCTGGTACCACCTGCGGCGCCGGGTCCGGGGCCGGCCGGCCGTTTCGATCGTCATCCCCTTCCGGGATCAGGCGGCGATGACGGCCCGGTGCATCGCGTCTTTGGACCTCGACCCCCGACACGACCCCTACGAGCTGGTGCTCGTCGACAACGGGAGCGTGGAGCCCGAGACGGTGGCGCTGCGCCGGCGGCTCGAGGCCCAGGGAGCGAGGGTCCTCGAGCACCCCGCCGCCTTCAACTGGTCGGCGATCAACAATCTCGCCGCCGCGCAGTGCGACGGCGAGCTTCTCCTCTTCTTGAACAACGACATCGAGGCCACCTCGCCCGGCTGGCTGAACGCCCTCGTCGAGCTGGCCCAGGAACCCGAGGTGGGGGTGGTCGGGTCCCGGCTCACCTTCCCCGACGGGACCGTCCAGCACGCCGGGATCGTGCTCGGTCTCGGGGGGATCGCCGGCCACGTGCTGGCCGGGCTCCCGCCCGGCCAGCACGGCTACTTCGCCTGGGACGCGGTCGTCCGCCCCTACAGCGCGGTGACGGGGGCCTGCATGATGAGCCGGCGCGAGGTCTTCGAGGCCCTCGGCGGGTTCGACGAGACGCTGGACGTGGCCTTCGGCGACGTGGACTACTGCATGAGGGTGGTCGACGCCGGGCTCAGGGTCCTCTACACCCCCCACTCGACGCTGGTGCACCACGAGTCGGTCAGCCGGGGCATGTCCGGGTGGACCGGCGACGTGGGCCGGTTCCTGGCGAAGTGGGGACGGGAGCGATTCTGGGCGGACCCGCTGTACAACCCCAACCTCGACCTGTTCGCGTCCTGGTGTCCGCTGCGGACTCCGGGCGAGCGGTCGGTGTGGGACGCGGTGGTCGACCGGTATGCGGCGGTCCGCGACGGCGCCGGCTAGCTCCGGTACATGTCTCGGAGGAGGCGCCGGTAGATCTTTCCGTTGTCCTGGCGGGGGAGCATGTCCACGAAGTCGATGGTCTTCGGGCACTTGAAGTGGGCGAGGCGGTTGCGGACGAACTCGATGAGCTCGGCCTCCAGGTCGCGGCTCGGCTCGCACCCGGCGACCAGCTCGACCACTGACTTCACGTCCTCGCCCCACTCGTCGCTCGGGACGCCAATCGTGGCGCTGTCGGCGACCTTCGGGTGGGCCAGCAACACCGCGTCGACCTCGGTCGGGTAGACGTTCACCCCGCCGGTGATGATGAGGTCCACGCTGCGGTCGGTGAGGAAGAGATAGCCCTCGTCGTCCATGTAGCCGACGTCGCCCAGGGTGTAGTAGTCGCCGCGGTAGGCCGAGTCGGTCTTGTCCTTGGCCTTGTAGTACTCGAACCGGCCGACGTCGGGAGCCTTCAGGTAGACGGTGCCGACCTCGTTGCGGGGGAGCTCGTTGCCGTCGTCGTTGCCGATCTTCACCTGGTCCTCGGGCAGCACCTTGCCGACCGTTCCGGGCCGCGAGAGCCAAGTGGCCGAGTCGACCATCGTGCCGGTTCCCTCGGTGGCCGCGTAGTACTCGTAGACGACCGGCCCCAGCCACTCGATGAGTGCGTGCTTCACGTGCACCGGGCACGGCGCCGCGCCGTGCAGGACATGGCGGAGCGAGGTGACGTCGTAGCGGTCCCGGACCTCCTTCGGGAGCTTGAGGAGCTGGACGAACATCGTCGGGACCATGTGGGTGTGGGTGATCCGGTGCTCGGCAATGAGACGGAGCGCGTCCTCGGGGTCCCAGCGTTCCATGGTGACCACGCCGGCCCCCGAGGCGAGGGGGAGCGCGTGGGAGAACGCGAGCGGGGCAGCGTGGTACAGCGGACCAGTGCAGAGGTTGAGGTCCTCCCCGGCCACGTAGCCGAAGAGCCCGCCGAGCATCCCGACCTGGCGGGCCACCTGCGGGCGGTTGACCCCTTTCGGCCGTCCGGTCGTCCCCGAGGTGTACAGCATCGTCGAACCCATCGAGGCGTCGTCGAGGTCGTCATCGTCCTCGGCGGCGAGCGCCGCCTCATAGGGCTCGAAGCCGTCGATCTCGCCCCCGACGGCCAGGCGCACGGTGGCGCGCGAGGCTGCTGCCGCCGCCTCGCTGGCGGCCTCGCCGTGCTGGGCGTCCGCGATCAGCGCCTTCGCCTCGCAGTTGTCCACGACGTAGCCGGCCTCGTCTCCGGTGAGGTGCCAGTTGACGGGCGTGAGCCGGAGACCGGCCCGCTGCGTGGCGAAGACCACCTCGGAGAACTCGGGCCGGTTGCCCGACAGGAGGGCCACGGAGTCCCCGGCCGCGAGGCCCCGAGCCCGCAAGGCCCGCGCCAGCTGGTTCGTCTTCGCGTTCAGCTCGGCGTAGGTCCGGTTGCCGTGGGGACCGATGAGCGCCGGGCGGTCGGGAAGCTGCTGCGCCCACCAGGCGAGCAGCATCCCGCGTCCGGCGTACTCCAGTCGGGGGTCGGTGCTGACGTCGGTCATCGGCGCCTCAGGACCCGCCGAAGAGCGCCGGGAGGGTCTTCGGCCACTGGCCGAGCCGGAACCGCTTGCCGTTGTCGATCGCCACGAAGCTCCCCTTCATCCCGTTGACCGGCGAGGTGAGGTTCGGGTTCCACCACACGAACCGGGCGTCGATGAGGGAGCTGTGCTCGCCGGCTCCGTTCTGGCCGGTCGGGCTGAGGTTCCAGCTCCAGGCCCCATATGAGTAGTTGGGCGCCCCGAGCACCGGGAGCGCGTGGACGCCGCGGGCCATGTTCTGGGGGGTGAGGTCGGGACCGGCCGCCTGGAGCATGTCGAAGATCTCCACCAGGTTGGCGTAGTCGCCGTCGGTCTCGGCCGGGATGGTGTGGCCGGTGAGTTTCTTGTAGAGGACCCCGGCGGGCGAGGTCGGCCCGTAGATGCTGCTCGTGGCGTTGGCCTCGCTCACCCCGAACAAGTGGCCGTCGACCACTGCCGGCGCGTAGGTCTGGGCCTCGTTGTCGGTGTCGGTGGCGGCAGTCCCCTCGAGGACCCACTCCGGGTAGTAGTTCTGCTGCTGGGCGGCCTTGGTCAGCAGCCCGAGCGAGAACGGGTCGCAGGCGAGCACGATGCTGGTCACCCCGGCCGCCTTGAACTGCACGATCGCTTGCTGGGCGGACTGCTGGCAGGTCGCGATGTCGAGGTCGTAGTGGAAGAACGTGTTCACCGCGTTCAACGGCACGTGGTACTTCGTCGTGAGCAGCTTCACTTCGGTGCTCTGGGTGTTGCCGTTGCATCCGATGTAGGACGGGACGTTCGGGATGAAGGTGCCGAACTTGCGGGTGTTGTTCTTGAGCGCTGGTCCGGCGTAGATCGCCTTCTTCCCGGCAAGCTCTTTCCCGATGACCTCTGCCATCTGGGCGGCGATGTTCGTGCACGACGGGACCGTCGACCAGACGTAGGGGTTCTGACCCTGGAAGACGTTCTCGCCGAAGTAGGCGTTGCCCTCGAACTCGACCAGGTGCTCCTGGGCGGCGCAGTTCGAGAACGGGTTGGATCCGCCGGCCTGGAGCTCATAGGCGATCCCGGTCTCGCCGAACGCATGCATCTGGCTGGCGATCGTCGTCGCGTCCGCACACGCCTGGGTCTGGTCCTGGCCGAGCGCCTCCTGGAGCGAGCTCCCGGTCGCGATGATCGGCTTGATCACCACGTGGCGGCCGTAGAGCTCGAAGACCGAGTTGAAGTAGTTCAAGAAGGTCTGCTCGACCTGGCTGATGATGGGTTGGGGAGCGTCGCCCGCGGCGGCCGCGTCCGCCTCGAGCGTCTGCTCGTTGGCGGAGGAGGGGTACTCGACCTGGGCGAGCGTGATCGTCGTCGAGGTGACCCCGTTGTAGGTCGCGCCGCCGTTGTTGCCGGTGAACTTGGGCAGGCATGGGGCCACGTAGGCGCTGCTGAACTGCGGGGTGCTCGGGGTGCAGCTCGTCCCCCTGAGGGTCTTGCCGGTTCCGGCGGTGATGTGCCCCGACGCCGGGTACGCGTAGGGGTAGGGCCCCTCGTTGCCCGGTCCCCGGGCGGTGAGGACCGCGGAGCCGGCGGCGAAGGCGATGCCGCTCACCCCCAGGGCCGCGATCACCGCCAAGAGGCTGACCGCGACGGCGCGGGCGCCCCGCTGTCCAGAAAGCTGTCGGTTGATCCGCATGCCGCCCCTCCCACGTTTCGGCCGGGACACCGGCGGCGACCTCCGCCGCCCCTGACCGCCTCGCCAGCCCGAAAGCCGCGGGGTTACAATACCGAGCCGACGCCGTAGAAACGATTTCAGTGGGTCCAGGGGCGGGATCGGAGTGACGTTGACATTCGGGGGGTCACTCGTTAGGTTCGCCCGAACTTCACCGACGGCCCACAGTCGCGACTACCGGGGGGCGGAACCGCGATGCTGGCAGAGCCCGTAGAGTTCGACGAGCGCCCCCCGGGGTCCCTCGGCGAGCGCTTGCGGGAGGGCATCTGGAGCCACCGGTCCGCCGTCGGCTGGGCCGTCGGGGCCGTCGCCCTCTGGCTGATTCTCGACCACACCCTGTCGAAGGGGCTCCCCATCGGGATCGTCCTGCTCGGGGTCGTCTACGGGTCGATCTATGCGCTCCTCGCCATCGGGATCGTCCTCGTCTACCGGGGCAATCGCATCATCAACTTCGCCCAGGCCCAGATCGGCGTCATCGCGGCGATTCTCGCCATAGAGCTGAACGTCACCTACAACGTCAACTTCGTCCTGGCCTGCGCCACCGGGATCGTGGCCGCGGTGATCATCGGGGCGATCCTCAGCCTGCTCCCGAGGCACTTCCGCAAGAGCTCTCGGCTGATCCTGACCGTCGCCACCATCGGCCTCGCCCAGGGCCTCGGGGGCATCTCGGCCCTCCTGCCCGTCCTGTTCTGCAACCCGGCCACCAACGAGTCCTGCACCACCGCGGCCGCCCACCAGACCTTCAACACCCCGCTCCACACCCAGTTCACGATCAACCCGGTCGTGTTCAGCGGGAACGACATCGTCGCTTTCCTGGGCACGGTGGTCATCGTCATCGGCCTCGCCTTGTTCATGCGGCGCTCCAAGTACGGGCTGGCGATCCGGGCGGCCTCGGAGAACGGTGAGCGGGCCACCCTCCTCGGCGTGCCGGTGCCCCGGCTCGACACGATCATCTGGGTGGTCGCGGCGGTGCTGTCGACCGTGGCGATCCTGCTGCAGACCCCGGTCCTTGGGTTCGGCGGGTTCCAGACCGTGACCACGGCCAGCGACGACGTGCTCATCCGGATCCTCGCCGCCGCGGTCATCGGCCGGATGGAGTCGATGCCGCGGACCGCCATCGCGGCGGTGGCAATCGGGATCTTCGACGCGGGCGCGACTTGGACCTACTCGAACACCACCTTCGTCGACGCCACCTTGGTCATCGTGGTGATCGTGGCGCTCCTGCTCCAGCGGCGCAGCTACAGCCGGATCACCGAGTCCGACCAGTCGACCTGGCGCTCGGTGGCGGCGGTGCGGCCGATCCCCCGGGCCCTCATGGCGCTGCCCGAGGTCCGTTGGACGCTTCGGGGGTCGCGGGTGGTGCTCCTCGCCGTGGCGATCCTGCTGCCCTTGGTCATGTCGGACAGCCAGACCTACCTGGCCGGCTACATCCTCATCTACGCGATCGTGGGGCTGTCGCTGCTGGTCCTCACCGGCTGGACGGGCCAGATCTCACTGGGTCAGTTCGGGATCAGCGGGGTGGCCGGCGCGGTTGCGGCCGTCCTGTACGCGAAACACGGGTGGGACTTCTTCCCGGCCCTGGCCGTGGCCGTCCTGGTCGGGGCGGCGGTCGCACTGGTCATCGGCATCCCGGCCTTGCGGATCCAGGGCCCCTTCCTGGCCGTGACCACCCTCGCGTTCGGCGTCTGCGCGTCCGTGTACCTGCTCTCGCCGTCCTACCTCACCTGGCTGGTCCAGACGTCCGCGAACCGGCCCTCCATCTTCGGCAATGCCAACCTGCTCAGCTCGAACCGCAACCTCTATTACTTCTGCCTGATCGGCTTCTTCCTCTGCCTCATGGCGGTGCGCTCGCTACGCCGCAGCCGGATCGGGAGGAGCCTGATCGCTACCCGTGACAACGAGGCGGCCGCCCGGGCGACCGCCCTCAACACCACCCGCCAGAAGCTGACCGCGTTCTTGATTTCGGGGGCGATCGCGGGGTTCGCCGGGGCGATGTTCGTCGTCCAGCAGCAGGGCGTGAACAACGGCTCGTTCACGGCCGACATCGACATCGCGCTGTTCACCATGGTGGTCATCGGCGGGCTCGGTTCGCTGCCGGGGGTGGTCATCGGCGCGTTCGCAGTGTGGGCCGCCACCTACTTCCTGCCCGCCGGGTGGGCGTTGCTCGTGAACGGCGGGGGCATCCTGCTCCTCCTGATCTTCCTGCCCGAGGGCCTCGGCGGGATCATGTACCGGCTCCGAGACGCGCTCCTCGGGCTGGTGGCCCGACGACGGGGTATGACCCCGCTCGGGCTGATCCAGCAGATCGAGGAGCTCGACGGCCAGATCGGCGAGGACCTCCTGGTCGAGCGGGCGGCGGTCGCCACCGAGCATCTGGAGGAGGCGACCGAGGGCGGTGCGCACGAGGGGGTGCTCGCGACCAGCCCCACGTTGGGTGGCCCCGGCGCCGGTGGCATCGCATCCACGGTCACCCAGGAGACCTCGGCCGGCGAGCGCGGTGAGCGGCCCGGGCCAGAGGTCCGGGGACCCTCCGGGGC
>Ga0116214_1001043_pt1 | contig 10922 bp, 8 predicted proteins | sample Sb_taG_FD_88964 | JGI IMG/M metagenome (GOLD analysis project Ga0116214, IMG submission 88964) | Peat soil microbial communities from Weissenstadt, Germany - Sb_50d_1_NS metaG | ecosystem: Environmental > Terrestrial > Soil > Wetlands > Peat | place: Germany: Weissenstadt | collected 2010-09-21
CCGCCTGGACCACAACCAGGAGCTCTACCAACTGAGCTACGCCCACCACGGGGAAAGGCAGAGTTTAGCGTCGTCTCAGTGGGGACTTCCCTGCGACGATCTGACCGCCGCTTCGGCCAGCGCAAGACGTTCGCTCGGTGAGCGCGCGGGGCGATCCGCGGTGACTTCCCGCCATGCGGCCAGCAGCGCTTCGGGGTCCTCGCCGAGCAGCGACAGGAGTTGCTCATCCTCGAGCGGGGCGGCCGCGAGCCCCTGCTCGGATGGAGGGGAGGCCCGTGGAGCCGCCGCGGCCGCCGGCGCCTCGCCCGCCTGCTTAGCCGCCTGCAGCACGAGCTCGGTCACGTCCTCGCTCTGGCGCTGCGCGTTGCGCCAGCCGCGGCTCATCGACAACTGCTCCAGCTCCAGCCGCGGACCCTCGAGGATCGTCAGCTTGGCCTGGTGGGGGGTCCACTTGCGTTCTCCCAGCTCCACCCACTCCCCGCGCGCCCATGGCTCGGTGATCACGCGCAGCTCATCGGCGGTCAGGTTGAAGTGGCTCAGGTTGTGTGGGAAATGGCGCAGCTGGAGGTGATACACACGGCATAGGCTCTCAAATCAGGGACTCCCTCCGGTCGTCTACAGCCCGGAGGGCTGGATTAGATGCATCCAGACATGCGGGTAGGCTCTCAGGCTGAGATACGGGCTTGAGCCTGGTTGAGCTTCTCCGTATCCTGCTCCAGCCATTCTTCACGCGCGGCGAGGGATTCCTCGACGCCCGCGATCCGTTCGTCGAATTCTTCGAGCATTTCCATCCCGACCCAGCCGGGGATCACGCCCTGGCGACGAATCGTGAGCTCCCTGCGCATAGAACGGAGTTTGCCGATCACTTCACGATGGCGCTGGATGCGCGTGGCCACCCGCTGGACGTACTCGGATTGCAGCGAGCGACGGTCACTGGCGGTCGCGTCGTACATCGCCTGCCGCGCGGCGGTGAAGCGCTCCCACAGGCCGCTCTCGAGGTTGCCGGCGTGGCCCGTCTCACGCCAGCGCACCATCAGGTCCTTGAACTGGCCACTGGCGAGCTTGTAATCAGCTGTCTCGCTGAGTCGCTCGGCCTCGGCGATCAGCTGCTGCTTGGTCTGAGCTCTGGCCTTGGCGAGACGGTTGAGCTCATCGAAGTGGCGCTTGCGCCGCCCGCGGAACTCATCGACCGGCGCGCGGAATCTCGCCCACAGTTCGTCGTCGTGCTCGCGTCCAGCCGATCCGGCCGCCTTCCAGCGCTTTTGCAGGCCCGCCAGCTCTTGCCCGGTGGCCCTCCAGTCCTCAGACTTGGCGAGGAGCTTCGCCTGGCGGATCAGGTTCTTCTTCTGCCGCTGAGCCCTCCGCTGACGGCGTTCGGCGCCATCGTCGAAGGAACGCTCTGAGACGCCCACATAAGTCATCCCTCGTCGCGCGCCGGCGGTTCGGTTGAGGTGCAGGCGCGGCATCTCAGCCACTCACCCGCTTCAGGGGCTCCGTCTGATCGATCGCCCCGTAGATCTCAACCATCACATCACCCCTCCAAACGACACCCCTGGATGCAAGACCGAGCCTCCAGTATATCCGGGGTCGCGGGCTCGAGGTGTCCCGTTCGCGCCGCTGCGACGGATTAGCAATCAGGGCTCCTGCGAGCTCAATCGTAGTTGAGAGCGTCCCTCGCGTATTCGTCAGGAGATGTCGTCGTGAACAGTCACAATGATGAGTACGAGCGCCGCGGTGCGCGGCTCACAGCCGCAATCCTGGCCGGCGCCGTGTGCCTGCTCGCCACGCCCTCCTGCGCCATCGCGAACACGAACACGTCCATCGCGGCCGCGGCGGCCGCGGAAGAAAACACGCCGCCAGCGCCACCCGCGGTGACGGTGACGCCGCGCTACGAGCCAGAAATTCCCAGCGAGCCCGGGTGGACCCTGCTCGAAATCGAGGTGCCCCTCCTTTGGCGTGTGACCCTGACGGTACGCGCGCACGGCGCGATTGTGCTCGAAGAACAGCCGAGAGCCACGGTGGCCGGACGCACGGAAAGCGACGGGTCCAATCTCCCGTCGACGGCGAAGTACGAGTCGCTCGTGTTTTGGTCCTGCAAGCAGCCGGGGACCGTGTACAGCTACACCGTCACGGCGGAATGGGGCGAAGAACCGCCGCTTACAACGACCGGAAGCTTCCCGGGAGCGAGCCAACGGCAGTGCGACCACGCCCTGCGGCTGTATTTGCGAAAGCACCACGAAGAAGTACGCCGCCAGCAGGCAAAGGCACGCCGCGAACGGGGCGAAGAACTGGCCCGCCAGCGTCGCTTCGAAGCCAACTGCCGCACGGTCGGCGGCATACCCGCGACGATCCAAACGAACCGAGGCCCGGAGATCGTGTGCCGCAGCCAGACCGGCGGCATCGTCGAAGCCTAGAACGAATCGTGGCCCTTGCCGTCCAGCATGTGTGGCTGGTGGCTGTGATGATGCTCGAGATCGTGCGGGGAAACGGCTTGGAATGAAGAATGATGGCTGAGGGGTGAGACATGATGTCGCCCGTGATTCGACGCGCATTGCCTGGCGAGCGAGGAGAGGTGGTCGCGACCGTCACGGCGGCCTTCGCCGAGGACCCGGGGTGGGCATTTCTGATGGGCGAGGAGTATGAGCGGCTCGCGCCTGAGTTTGTGGGAGCCCTGTTTGATTTGCGAGCTCCCGGCGGGAACGTCTGGGTCAGCGACGACCTGGCGACCGCCGCGATGTGGGAAAGCCCGAGCGGCGATGATGATGAGCAGCGGACCAAAAAAGCTTGGGCGCGCTACGTCTCACTGGCTGGCGAGGAAGCCCACGAACGACTCGTCGCCTACAAAACCGCCCTTGCCGCTGTCTGCCCAGCAGATCCGTATTGGTACCTGGGGGTGCTGGCAACTCATCCAGCGCGTCAGGGCGAAGGTCTCGCAACGGCTGCGCTCATGCCGATCCTGGACGAGGCCGACCGACTCGGCATCCCATGCTGCCTGGAGACATCGACGGTGGTCAATCGGCGTTTCTACGAGCGCCGGGGCTTCCTCGAGTCGACCGAGGCGGTGATTCCAGCCGGCCCGCCCACCTGGTGGTTACGCCGAGCCCCGCCGGAGCCACTCGCCTAGGACTCCTTGACTACTCACTCACTGCGGTCGCTGCCAGGGGCGTGCCGTGAGCGCCCACAGCGACGCGCCGGCGAGCAGGACCGCGCACAGCGTCCAACCGAGGGCGGTCGTTTCGAGGCCCACGTACTTCAGGCCGGAGGCGAAGATCACGAACGTGATCACGGGCCTGATGTAGCGGTCGGGCGCGCTCGAGGACACCATCGAGCCGATCAGCACGGCGGGCACGGAGCCGAGGATTAGGGAGGCCGTCACGCCGAATTGGACGTGCCCGAAGGCGAGCGCGCCGAGCGCCGCGGCGGCGGTCAGCGGCACCGCCTGGGTGAGGTCGGTGCCGACGAGCTGGTTGACGCCGATCGCCGGGTACAGGAACAGCAGCAGGATGATCATCAGCGAGCCCGAGCCGACCGAGGTCATGCCGACGATCACGCCGCCGACCATGCCGATCAGCACCGTCGGCAGCGGGCGCGCGACGATGTCGTGGATGCGACCGGTGCGCGCCTCCCCGCCGCGGCGGTCCAGGTAGTAGCGGAACACCATCGCCGCCGCGCCGAGCAAAAGCGCTGCCCCGAGCGCCCGCTCGATGTTCGTCTGGGCGGACTTGGCGTTTCCGAGCAGGTGCAGCAGATACGCCCCGAGGAACACCATCGGCACCGACCCGAGCACCATCCAGCCAACGAGCGGACGGTGCACCGTGTTCTTGCGCAGGTGCACGCCGGCGCCGACCGGGCGCATCACGACCGCCGCCACCAGGTCGCTCGAGATCGCTGCGGACGGTTTGACGCTGAACAGCAGGATCAGCATCGGCGTCATCAGCGCCCCGCCGCCCGCGCCGGTCATGCCGACGAGGAAGCCGACGACGGCGCTACCAAGAACGATGTAAGGGTCGACGTGCATATAGCCCCAACGCCACCATGAAGCCGTGGGACCGTTGCCCCCCACCCCAGCGCGCGCATGCCAATCCTACCGGGCTCGATACGGCTCGGATGTTACGGCTCGGATGTCCCGTTCGCCGGCTCGGATGTCCCGTTCGCGCCACAGCGTCGGAGAAGCAATCAGGCTCATGCAAGTTCAAAGCATCAATCCGCCGAAGAGCGTTCCGCATGATTTTTCGCATGATATGTATGGTTAGAAGGTCGCCATGATGAGTAGTCGCAGGCATGGGCACTGGAGTGCGCGGCTCGCAGCCGCGGGATCGCTGGTCGTGTGCCTCTGGCTGATCCCCGTGTCCGAGGCCGGCGCGGGCGACTGGGTGGAGGTCTCCTGCGTCAATCCGAATCAGAGCGCCGCCCCAGGCGAAGGGTGGGCCGCCTTTACATCCGGCTCTCCGGGCTATGGCTCCACTGGCAGTGCAAGATGCCCTATGTTCGGACTCCTGAGCTCGGCTGTGGCCGAGGGGGTTGGTAACGGTGAGAACGCCAGGTACTTGCCGCCCAGCGGCTCGACTCTCATTGGTGGGTCTGTGGATGCGAGCGGCTATGCGGGCGGTTACGGCTATCAAGCCTCGGCCACCGTGACCACCTACTCCCCGGAATTCGTATTCCCCAGTGATGTCATCTACCAGTGTGTACGTTCTGATGGGGAATGCTCGCCGGGCAGCTACAGCTTCTCGGGTGTCATCCCGCTGCCCGCTAATGGCGGAGGCGGGTTCTACATCGGCGCCGGTTGCGGTGGTCTCGGTGGCTCTTCCTGTAGTGAAGGCTCGAGTGCTGGCGTATGGTCATCCTTTGAAGTGCACTGGGCGAACTTCACGCTGTCCAATACGTCCGCTCCGGCTGGAAGCGGATTCAGCGGGGCCCTTCTGCAGCCCAACGCCTCGGGAACCGAGGATCTCAGCTTCACAGCCTCAGACCCGGGCGGGCCGGGCGTCTATCTCGTGACCGTCCAGGTCGACGGCAACACCCTCTACCGTGCGACACCCGACACCAACAGCGGGCAGTGTGTCTCGGTCGGTAGCCAGGGCGAAGCGCAGATGTTCGACTACAGCCAGCCCTGCAAGCAGTCCGAGAGCGTCGAAATCCCTGTAAACACAGCCTCGCTGGCAGACGGCAGCCATACCCTAAAGGTGCTGGTCACCGACGCCGCCAATAACACCTCAACCGTCTACAACGCCACGATCACGACCCAAAACGCGCCGACGGTCACAGCTCCGCCATCGATTTCAGGGTCAGCTCAGGTGGGTTCGATGTTGACGGGAGTCCCCGCCGTGTTTCAAGCGCGAAGCGGCCTTGGTCCACTTGGAGCAGTGAAGGGACAATGGCTGCGATGCAGCGGTCCCGGCACGGGTTGCTCGGCGATTCCGGGGGCGACAGCCACCACTTACACCCCTGTGGCGGCCGACAAGGGCTACACGATCGAGTATCAAAGCTCTGTCGAAGACGCCCACAAACACAAGGCGAGCGCGACCTCGGCGCCGACTGTCGCGGTAGCCGAAGCGCCAGGGGCCGGTGGCAGCTGCGTCTCGGCCTGCTCGCAGGGCGGGGGTGGTGACCCGGGATCCAGCACCTCAGACTCGACGACGACCAACTCGGCGGGCGTCTCGCTGGTCAGCTCGCTGGCCGAGACTTCGATTGGCCCGGGTAGCCCGCTCGCGCTGCGCGGGCCGGCCAACGGCGTCAATGCCTCTGATCAGGCGAATCTGACCGCGCGCTGGACGAGCACAGGGAAGGAACTGCGCACGAGCAGCTATGGGGCGCTCGACCGTATCACCGGGCGTTTGAGCACGATCGCGGACGTGGGGATCGGTGCTGCTGGGATCGACGTATATGAGACCCAGGCCTATCACGGAGCCGTGGTGAGTCGTGTCGGGAGCGTTGTGACCGGGCCGACGGGTGCGTGGACTCTGACCTTGCCCCGGGGTGTGTCCTCGACTGCGCTGAGCTTCTCTTATCGCAGTCATCTGGATGACACGGTGGCCGTCGCCACGGCGACTTTGCGTCTGAACGTGCATGCCGGGATCTCGCTGAAGATCGCTCCGCGCAGCGTGAGCGTGGGGCGCAGGATCTTCTTTAGCGGCGTGGTGCACGGCGCGCCGATCCCGGAAGGTGGCAAGCAGTTGGTGCTGGAGGCCCGCTCGGGTCGCGGAGAATGGATCCAGTTCAACACGATTCGCACGAATGCCGGTGGGCGCTACCAGTCGAGCTACCGCTTTAAGTTCCCCGGCCCCATCACCTACCGCTTTCGCGTGCTTTCGCGCTACGAGGCGGACTTCCCATACCTCGACGGCACCTCAGGCAACGTCGCAGTACACGAGCACTGACATGGACTTGTCAATAGAAGGGGAGGGAAGAGGACACAAGCATGGGCACTGGAGTGCGCGGCTCGCAACCGCGATCCTGGCGGGTACCGCCTGTCTGCTTGCCGCGCCTTCGTTCGCCGCCGCGAACAGCTACCACGACTTCCTCTGCCGGGTCCCATACGGCCCCCACGCCGGTCAACCAGCGCAGGCCGATGACGTCGCCTACGAAATCAACAACGACTACCTGTATGTGGGGAACTCCTGCCCCGAAGGAGGGGCGCTATATGCGCAGATGGATGGTGGGTTGACCCATCCCTACACGGCCAGGGCGATGGACACGTTCACGGCGCCCGCCGGCCTGAGCATCGCGGGCTTTACAGTGTGGCGCTATGAAGCGGCTGGCCCGTCTCAGGTCGACGGCACGGCCGAATCCAAACTGGAATACATCCCCGGACCGCCCTCCGTTGAAGGTCTGTGCGAGCAAGGATGCGCTCGCGGCACGCAAGCCGAACCGCTCAACCCGAAAAACGAGGTCAGCGTAACCAAACTAAGCGGCGTGACGCAGATTCGATGGAACGCCGCCTGCGGCGGTGGGCCGAACGGCACGTGCCCGGAATCCGGGAGCGGCACGCTCTCCGCGCAGTTCGACCTCTATGCGGCCGACATTGACCTCGTCGACAACACGCCACCGACCGTCAGCAACGTCGGCGGTCCGCTCATCGCGGGCGGGACGCTGACCGGCATGCAAGCCGTCTCCTTCAACGCGGCTGACGGTCAATCCGGCGTATACGGCGGTTCGCTCGTCGTCGACGGACACACCGTCGTCTCGCAGATCCTCGACACCAACGGCGGCGCCTGCCTGTCCTTGGGCGTGACATCAGACGGGCAGCGGTCCTTCGAACACGCCCAGCCGTGCAAGAGCTCGTTGAGCGCCGGCCTGACGCTCAACACCAGCCAGCTAACGGCCGGCCAGCACTCGCTCGAGCTGATCGTCGACGACGCCGCCGGCAACCAGACCATCGCCTACAACGGCACGATCAACACCGCCGGCCCGCCGTCGCCCGGTTCCTCGTCGGATGCGCAGATCGGTCCGGGTAGCTCCCTCACGGTGCGTGGCGCGCTCAACGGCGTGAACGCCTCTGACGAGGCCACGCTCAGCGCCCACTGGACGCGGACGAGCAAGGCCGCCCTCACAAGCCGTTATGGGGTGCGCGAGCGCGTCACGGGGCGTCTGACGACGACCGCCGGACAGCCGATCTCGGGGGCGCTGATCGACGTGTACGCGACCCCGGGCTATCAAGGCGCCCAGGCACGCCTCAGCGACGCGGGGCTGCGCACCGGGACCAACGGGCAATGGACGCTGACGCTTCCCCCCGACGCTTCTTCGTGCGTATTGCGCTTCGCCTACCGCAGCCATGTCAACGACACAATCACCGCCGCATCCACAACCCTCGATCTGAACGTACACGCAGGGCTCACGCTGCATATCACTCCTCACACCGCGAGCGTGGGACGGAAGATCTACTTCAACGGCACGCTGCATGGCACGCCAATCCCCCCGGGCGGTAAGCAGCTCGTGCTCGAGGCATCTTCCGGTGGCGAATGGGTCCAGTTCGACACAGTCCGCACCGACGCCAGGGGCCGCTACCACGCGAGCTACCGCTTCAAGTATCGAGGCCCCGTCACCTACCGCTTCCGCGTCTTCTCAGCCCACGAGGCGGACTTCCCATACCTCGACGGCACCTCAAACGGGGTCACCGTACATGAGCACTGAGGTAAGGACCGTATGTCCAGGGTTTCGGGGCGTAACAGTCGGTCTTCTGGCCGCCGCGTGTCTGCTCGCCCTGGCGTCGCCGCCCCCGGCGACCGCGGGCACGTTCACGGCCTTGACGTGTCACGGCCCCTCCGGGAACGCCGTGGGAACGCGGGGATGGCGCGAAGGAACGGCTGTCGGCGAATACATCAGCTATGGCGCGGACTGCGCGAGCGGCGGTGAGGGGTCGTTCGGGTTGACGATGGGCCCCGACCCGACCGGCAACTACAAAAACGGCTACGGCAACACGATGACCTATTCAGTTCCGGCAGGGCTTCAGATCCTCAGCTACAGCTTGCAGCTGCATGCCTTCGGTGGGCCGTGCGGCATCCAAGACAATCAGTGCGCCGATGGCATGGGCGCAGTGTTCGTCGACCACACCGGTCAAAGCGACCCGAACTACGACTATCGCAACCTCGGTAAAGGCACCGCCACGACAACGGTGGGCGCCAGCGAACTGAGCGACGTGAACACGGTGACTGTCGGCGTTGGCTGCGATCCGGGGCAGGCCTCCTACTACGAATGCCCCGGCGCGGCGAACCCTGAGGCCCAGGCTCTCGTGAGCGGTGGGAGCTTCACGCTGCTGGACTCGACGGTTCCGTCGGTCACGAACGTCTCGGGCTCGCTGATTGCGGGTGGCACGCTCGCGGGAGAAGACACGATCGCCTTCACCCCCTCCGATAGCGGTGGCGGCGTGTACAGCGCCACGGTGCTCGTCGACGGCCATCAGGTTGCGGGGAAGGTACCCAACAACAATGGCGGCCTGTGCGTGAACCTCGCGCCGGCGTCGAGCGCGACGATGGCGTTCGCCGCGCCGCAGCCATGCCCGGCCACGGAGAATGTCAGCATGTCGCTCGACACCACAAAGCTCTCCGCGGGGGCGCATCAACTACAGGTGCTGGTCACGGATGCCGCCGGCGATCAGGCGACCGCCTACGACGGCACGATCACTGTCGCTGGTTCACCGTCGGGGGGCTCCACGGGGTCCACGGCGAGCTCCGCCACGGACGTGGCCATTGGCCCGGGTAGCCCGGCGGTGTTGCGTGGCCCGGCGAACGGCGCGAACGCCTCGGATCAGGCCACGCTGACCGCGCATTGGGCACGGACCCCCAAGGGGTCGTTCACTAGCCGCTACGGGGTGCGCGAGCGGATCACGGGGCGTCTGACCACGTCGGCCGGCCAGCCGATTTCGGGAGCTTTGCTCGACGTGTATGCGACCCCGGGCTATCAGGGCGCCCGGGCGAGCCTCAGCGACGCGGGAGTGCACACCGGGCCGAACGGCGAATGGTCGCTGACGCTGCCCCCGGATGCCTCGTCGTGCGTGTTGCGCTTCGCCTACCGCAGCCACCTCAACGACACGGTTTCCGCCGCCACGGCGAGCCTCACGTTACGAGTGCACGCCGGGCTCACTTTGGACATTGCCCCCCACACCGCGAGCGTTGGGCGACAGATCTTCTTCAGCGGCGTGCTGCATGGCACACCCATTCCCCCAGGCGGCAAGCAGCTCGTGCTCGAGGCGAGCTCGGGAAGGGAATGGGTCGAATTCCGCACGATCAGTACCACCGCGAAGGGCCGCTACCGCGCGAGCTACCGCTTCAAGTTCCCCGGGCCCGTGACCTATCGCTTCCGCGTGGTCTCCCCGTATGAGGCCGACTTCCCGTTCCTCGACGGCGCCTCGAACGTCGTCGCCGTGCACGAGCACTGAGGCGGAAGAACGGTGAGCGCCAACAAGACCGCAGCTCGTAACCGACGCGGCCCCTTGCTAGCGCTGGTGGCCGTATGCCCAGCATTGGGGAGCGCGATCCTCATGCTCAGCCTGGCTCCCGCCGCGAGCGCGGGCGAGTGGGTGCAACGCTCGTGCTCCTACGGCACGGAATACATCCCGCCCGAAGGCTGGGAAGGCAAAGAGGTCAACGGCTACAAAAACCCCAACCAAGACAGGCCATTTGATGGCTGCCTCGGGTTCAACATGGGTGGCGGGCTGGATGTCGAGGCCGCCGGGGACAACGGCGATCAGTCGGGCGCAGGCGAGATATGGCTCTACAGGGCACCGCACGAATCCACAATCGCGGGTGGCATATTGACAGCGACGCTCAAGGCGACTAACGGCTACGCGACGATCGATGCTTGGGCGAAAAACGGTTTAGTGACCCTCGCGAACTGCGAAAGCCCGAACTGTCATGGCGGTAGCCGATTCGTGCCGATCACTGCCAGTGGCGGGACCGAACTGTATGAGGCAGCCGGCTGCTTTGGCACCGATGAAGGGATCTGTCCGTCAGAACCGAACTTCGCGGCCGAAGCGGGTATCAGCAGCGCTCAGATTGTCCTTGCGACCAACGCCGTCCCGGCGGGTACTGGATTCGGCGGCACCCTGCTCGGGGAAACGGTTACGGGTAAGGGCACGCTGAGCTTCACGGCCAAGGACCCCGGTCCCGGCGTGTACCAGGCCAGGGTGCAAATCGACGGCCACGAGGCGTGGGCGGATACTCCAATCCTCAACGAAGGCAAATGCGTCTCGACCGGCACATATGAAGGCGCGCGCGCGTTCAATTACGCACAGCCCTGCCCTACCGAAACGACTGTCCACGCGGAAATCGACACGACGAGCCTCGCCGATGGCGCTCACCATCTCGCGGTTGAAGTCGAAGACGCCGCCGGGAACGTCACGACCGTCTACTCGGGCACGGTCAGCACCCTGAACCATCCGGTATCCACGATCCTCCAGCCGCCGCCGACGCCGGCGCCGGTTC
>Ga0116214_1001047_pt1 | contig 10908 bp, 8 predicted proteins | sample Sb_taG_FD_88964 | JGI IMG/M metagenome (GOLD analysis project Ga0116214, IMG submission 88964) | Peat soil microbial communities from Weissenstadt, Germany - Sb_50d_1_NS metaG | ecosystem: Environmental > Terrestrial > Soil > Wetlands > Peat | place: Germany: Weissenstadt | collected 2010-09-21
ACTACATTACGCACGTGATGTACGACGAGTTCAAGGAGCGGCGGTTCGCCTCGCCTCCGCTGCTGAAGCGACTGGTGATGGCGGGCTGGTACGGGCGCAAGTCAGGGCGCGGGTTTTATGATTACTCGGACCCGGAGAAGCCGCGGGCGAACAAGCTGTGAATTTCTTTTCCGCGCGGATTGTGCGGAGGAACGCGGATTTGAGCGTGTTCCATTCTGAGGGCGCAGTAGGGGCAGGAAAAGGGGTCGGCAGCGATTTCCTCTCCGGCAGCTAAGTGGAAATTTCACTTATGGCAGACTCCGCTCCTGGAGGAAGAAATGAGTTACCTGGTCACGATCAGAAAGAGTCCGCAGGGTTACCACCTGCTTTGGACGACGAAGACCGTTAGTCTCAGCTCCGGGCCGGGACTCTCAAGGTTCTTCGCAACGCTCGCGGAACTGACTTCGTACCTGCGTACACGGACAGACTTCAGCGAGTCCTGCGAAGCGACGCTGAGTGAGAAGCTGGAGAGGGAGGGTGTTCACGTGTTGGAGCTGAATCCAAACCCCGAAAAGAGGTAGATGAGCGGAGAGCGCTGGCCTCCCCTAAAGACCAAGCCAGCTAATCAGAACATTATGAACTTCGAAAACCTTCTTCTCGAAAAGAAAAATGCGATTGCCTACGTCACCGTCAACCGTCCGAAGGTGCTCAACGCGCTCAACATGGCCACCATGGAGGAGTTGCGGGCGGCGTTTCATGACATCAAAGCCGACAAGACTATCCGCGTCGTGATCTTCACCGGTGCCGGCGAAAAGGCGTTCATCGCCGGAGCCGACATCAGCGAACTTGCCAAGCACGACGCGGTCAGCGGCAAGGAATACACGCATCGCGGCCAGTCGGTGCTGAACCTGATCGAGAACCTGGGCAAGCCGGTGATCGCCTGCATCAACGGCTTCGCGCTCGGCGGCGGATGTGAAATCGCCATGGCCTGCACCCTGCGTCTGGCCAGCGAGAACGCGAAGCTTGGCCAGCCGGAAGTGAAGCTGGGGATCATTCCAGGCTACGGCGGCACGCAGCGCCTGCCGCGTCTGGTGGGCAAGGGCTTAGCGATGCAGCAAGTTCTCACCGGAGAAATGATCACGGCGCAGGAAGCGCACCGCATCGGACTGGTGAACGAAGTGGTCGCGCCGGCCGAGCTGATCGCGCGCGCCGAGGCGATTGCCGCGAAAATCATCGCCAACGCGCCGCTGGCCGTGCAGTACGCGATGGAAGCCGTCAACAAAGGCATGGAGATGACGCTGGCCGAGGGCCTGTATCTGGAGGCGACGCTGTTCGGCGTCTGCTGTGCGACGGAAGACAAGAAGGAAGGCACGACGGCATTCCTCGATAAGCGACCGGCGCAGTTCAAGGGCAAGTAACTTCTGGGTCACGAATCAACGCGGATTTCCACGGATATCCACGGATATCCAAATTTGTCATCCTGAGGCGCGCTCTTCGCGCCGAAGGACCTATGCAGTGTGCCGGGCGCAAGCAGAGTGCATTGGTCCTTCGCTTCGCTCAGGATGACAACTTGGACGGTTAGTCTTCACCACGGAGGCACGAAGTCACGGAGAAGAAGCTCAAATTGAAAGTTGAGTCCGCGCCGGAGCCGGCTATTCCGGCCCTCGAAGGCAAGCTCGATGCGCGCGGGCGAAGGTTTGCCCTCGTCGTGTCTCGCTTCAACGCCTTCATCACAGAACGGCTGCTGCAGAGCGCATGTGACGGGCTGCAACGTTCCGGAGCAGACCAGAAAAACATCGCCGTGGTGCGGGTTCCCGGTTCGTTCGAAATTCCATCCGCCGCACGATCCCTCGCCGAGACCAGGAAATATGACGCCATCATCTGTCTCGGTTGCTTGCTGCGTGGCGACACGGCCCACTACGACGTCATCGTCAACGAAGTTACGCGCGGCATCGGGCAGTCGGCGCAGGAGACCGGAGTGCCCCATGCATTCGGCGTGCTGACCTGCGACACGCTGGAGCAGGCCATCGACCGCGCCGGCCTGAAGATGGGAAACAAGGGATTCGAAGCCGCGTTGGCCGCGGTCGAGATGGCGTCGCTGAAATCAGCTATCAGCTCTCAGCCTTCAGCTGTCAGCCAAAAGCAGGTCCCTCACCCGCGCATTGCGCGTGTTCGGAATGACAAATCTACGAAGAAGAATGCATCCAAACGCCGCAGTTAGCCTCTCCTCCAGTAAACTGACAACTGAGAACTGACAACTGCTTTTATGGGCACGCGCCGCAAATCCCGCGAACTGGCTCTGCAGATGCTGTTTCAGGCCGACATGGGCAAGCAGGATGCTGAGCAGGTGAGGCGCACGTTCTGGGCCGAGCACCAGGCGGCGAGCGCCGAGGTGCGCGGGTTTGCCGACGATCTTTTCCGCGCCGCCATGGATCGCGGCGGAGAAATTGACAAGCTGATCGAGCGCCATGCCGAACACTGGCGCATGGACCGCATGGCCGCGGTTGATCGCAATCTGTTGCGGGCGGCGGTGGCGGAGTTGCTGGCTTACCCGGAGACACCGCGTGCGGTCGTGATCAACGAAGCGCTGGAAATCGCCCGCAAGTTCTCTTCGCCGGAGTCGGTGCACTTCGTCAACGGTGTGCTCGACAGTATCGGGAAGGAACTGGTGATCAGTGATCAGTGATGGGTGATCAATACTGAGCACCGAGTACTGACAACTCGTCTCATAAATGGTTTTGGGAAGGGCACGACTTCAGTCGTGCCGTCAAGGGCCGCATGAATGCTGGGCTTCAGCCCCTGAGGAGCGCGGCTCTGCTCACTGCGTCCTATTTGTGAGACGAGTTCTGAGTACTGAGTACTAAGTACCCAGCACTCTGAACCAGCCTTACTCCAGAGCAGCTACTTTGCCGGTGTCAACGCTGCCTGCACGGTCGTGCCCGGCAGTTCGTCGCCGCGGAAGTATCTCGGCTTGCTCGCTTCCTTCAGGTCCGCAGCCTTCATCTCCGGCATCGCGGTGAAGGGCTTGGAGTAGTCGTTCGCCGCATTCCAGAACAAGAATCCGATGCCGCCCTTGCTGCGGGCGGTCTCCACCTGAATCTTGATGTATTCCGGCGAATAAGTCTTCGTCCGCCAGTGGAAGGCCTGCAGCCACGGACGAATCACGACTCCGCTGCCCTTGGTGATCAGCTCAAAGCGATCCATCGACTCGCCGATGAAGTGGGCAGGCTCATCGCCGGGGTGCGGAATGTTGTCCATGCCGAAGAAGTGTGACGGGTAAATCATGGGGCTCAGCACGTCGCAGTACCGCGCCATCTGCACGATGTCCTGCCCGGTGTGCGAGAGGTCAACTTGCCGCTGCCATGCCATCACGCCGAAAACGTCAAGCGACAATAGCGCGCCCGTGGGATGAATCTCGGCATACGCCTTCTTCAGAAAGCCGGCGATCACGTCGGAGCGCTGCATTCCATGTGCGTTGCAGGATTTTGTTTCAGGAGTGGAGGCTTTGGTGCCGGCGGTTGGGACGGTTCCGCCTCGCTTCGCTTTGGCGTGACGGGCGAGGCGCCCGTCGCCACATAGTCCGTTGTCGCTGCCGGCTACTTCGTTTGTCGCTTGTACTGCGTCTGGTTGCTGACCCTGAAACACGAACTGCGCGTCTTTCTGGTCGCCCTCGGCCGGGAAGCGGACGTAGTCGAACTGGATCTCATCCACGCCCAGCTGGGCTACGTGCTTGGCCAATGCGATGTCATACTCTTGCACTTTCGGCTGCGAAGGATCGGTCCAGACCAGCTTGCCGTTTTCGCGCCAGGCCGTGTGGTTGCGGCGCGACTGGACAGCCAGCTCGGGATGGGCCTTCACCAGGTCCTCGTCGCGAAAAATGGCGATGCGGGCGATGGCGTGCATGTTCTGCTGGTGCAGAAAATGCACAAACTTCGGCACATCGTGAATGTAGACCTTGTGCTCACCCAGCAGCGGATGCTCGAACGGAATGTTCACGCTGCCGTCCGAATCCTTGATGTCGAACACCACCGCGTTGCCCCCGACCTCACGCCAGTGCCGGATAATGCGCAGCCCATGGTCGCTGCCCGCCATCACTCCGGTCAGGTAGACGGCGCGGACTTCGAAGTCCCTGGCTACCGGGATGGTTTTCTCCGTGATCGGCGCGGCCAAGATTCCCGGAATCACGATGTGCTCATCAGCCTTCAGAATGTTGGAGGAGTCGGACTTGTGGTTCACGCCCCGGATTGCCTCTGCGAGTTCGGAGGATGTCAGATACGAAGTGCGGCCAAGATAACGGCGGGCGATGGTCGGGATGGCCTCGCCGCGCTTGGCGGTGTACATCTCTGAGCCGGCAGGGGTCGTCACTTCCAGCTCGGAAAGGGGTTTCATCGTTGCCGTGGCCGGGATCGACGCGCTGACAGGCTGCAATTGCGGCGTCTGGGGCGTCGCTTTTACCGTCTGCGCCTGCGCCGCAAACTGGGACATCGAATGCGGGCCGAGCCACCAGGCGGCGCCGCCGAAGAGCAGGCAAGTACTGGCTGTGATGATGCGAGTGAACGATGAGCGCAAGCTTCCTCCCGAGAAAAACTCCCTGCTTGCGATCCTAGCTGCGCCCTTTGCCAGCCGCTAGTTACGTGGGGCCAGACACGGTTGACTAGTTAAGTACCGAGTTGCGATGCCGAGTCTCCTGAGGCGAAACTCGGCGCCCAACGCACGTCCCAGAGACCACGGAGCGCTAAGAATTTCACCCACCCTTTTGTTGGATGCCCCGGCCAGGGCACTCAGTACTCCGTGCTCGTTACTGGGTACTGGCATTACCGGTAACTGTTCCTTCCTCGATTCTGCAAACTATTTCTCTTCAGTGCTGTGAGAACCGCGACCGGGCGGATTAGATTTGAAGCGATCCGCCGCTAACTCCAGTCAGATGCAGGGTTTCCTTTCTGTCCTGACCGGCCCATACGGTGGCCAAATGCTTGCTTATTCCCTAACGCCCGGGCTTCTACCCCCTGGGGGGCAGGGCAGGTTGGCGGACGGACTTAAGGCGTTTCCAGAGAGTGGGCCAAAAGCACGAAAGAACGCCCATAAGGACCGGCAGAAGCCAGCGAGATGCGGAAACCAACGGCCAACGAAAGGAAAGAACAGCCGGGTAAGCCCCGGGCGACGACCCTATGAGAACGAACCTCGCGACAGTGCTCGACCCCAACCGCCGCAGCAACGATGCCGGAGAATTTGAAACCGCGCTGCGCCGCCGCATTGTGGGCCAGGACCAGGCGGTCGAGAAGGTGGTCGAGATCTACCAGATGTTTCTCGCCGGGTTGAATGCGCCGGGCCGTCCCGTGGGAAACCTGCTGTTCCTGGGGCCGACCGGATCGGGCAAAACGCGCGTGGTCGAGGCCATGGCAGAGGCTCTGTTCGGCGACGCGCGGGCCTGCATCAAGATCGACTGCGCCGAGTTCCAGCATTCGCACGAGATTGCCAAGCTGATCGGCTCGCCTCCGGGATATCTGGGACATCGCGAGACCCATCCTCTGCTAACCCAGGAAGCCCTGAATCAGTGGTTTACCGAGAAGTTAAAGCTCTCGATCCTGCTGTTTGACGAAATCGAGAAGGCGTCGGACTCTCTCTGGCAGCTCCTGCTGGGCATCCTCGACAAGGCAACCCTGACCCTGGGCGACAACCGCCGCGTCGACCTGTCGCAGTGCATCATCATCATGACCTCGAACCTAGGCGCGGGCGAAATGACCAGCCTGGTCGATGGCGGACTTGGCTTTGCTCCCAAGGTGGTCGAGGTCGACGAGTCGTTCGACGACAAGATTCAACGCACCGCCGTCGAAGCCGCTCGCCGCAAATTCACGCCTGAGTTCATGAACCGCATCGACAAGTCGGTCGTGTTCAAGACTCTGCGCGACGAACACCTGGCGCAAATTCTTGACATCGAGCTCGGCATGGTGCAGCAGCGCGTGCTCATGGCCGCGGGCACCAACCAGTTTGTGTTCAACTGCACCGCTGCCGTGAAGGAATATCTGCTGCGCGAGGGCACCGACCCGCGATATGGCGCGCGTCATCTGAAACGCGCGATTGAGCGTAACCTTGTGTTTCCGCTGGCCAATCTGGTCGCGACTGGACAGGTCAAGCTGGGAGATTTTGTGCGCGTCGACATGGCCTCGGAAAACAGCATGATCTTCGTCAAGGAAGCGGAAAACAGCATGGCGCCGGTCCTGCTGGAGCGCTACGGAGCCGCCGCCGCCAACCAGCCTGCGGCACGCGCCGCGCGTTCGGCCGTGAACAACCGCCGCGACTTCGGGGCCACCCCGCCTCCGTCCGTGGCGGAGAGCAAATAGACTTTTGGTAGGTGGAGTTCTCGCTTGACCGCATCTCGCGAGATCAAACCAATGGCGCCGGCACCCTCCGGCGCCTTTTTTCACGCGTCCCAGCGTCCCAAGAGATTCGTCCCTGTCTACACTCAAATTCCAACACGACGCCCGCCCGGCCCCTTCCGCTCACCGAAGCATCATGGCGACCCGACAGACGCGAGCGGTCCCAAACGTGACCTTCGTAATCGCGCAGGCTCCCTCTCGCATTGCTGCTGCCGGAACCCGCTCCTAGAATTGGAGCAGGGTTCACTGCGCCTCCACTCCGCATGCCTGAGATCACAAAGCGACTGGACCGGGCCGAAATCGCCAAGCGCGTCGAGCGGGCGGAGAAACTCCTGCAAAAGGGTAAGCCGGCCGAGGCCCTTGACGAGTACCTGCAAGTCCTGCGGGACGATCCGGACAACGATGCCGTGCGGCAATTGGCGGCGGACCTCTCTCTTTCCCTGAGCCGCAACGGCGACGCCGTCCGCCTGTTGGGCGAACTCTTTGAGCGGCAAGTGGTTGCTGGCGACGCGACCCGCGCCAGCCTGACCTACAAAAAGCTGGTCCGGCATGGCAGCCCCACCTGGCAACAGAAATTTCGCTTTGGACAGCTTCTGGAAGGAACCAACAAAAAACTGGCCGCCGGAACCTACGAAGCTGCGCTGACCGATCTGGCTAAGCTGGGCAAAAAGCAGGAAACCGCCGAAGTGCTGGATCGGCTGGTGGCGATCGAGCCCACCCAGGCTAACTTGCTGCGGGTGGCCGAACTGGCGTCGGAGTTGGGAAATCGCAAGACCGCGGCCACGGCGTTTCAGCGCGTCGCACAGCTGGTTGCGGCTGAGGGCGGGGATGCCTCCCAATGGTACGAGCGCGCCTATCAGGAAGACGCCTCCGATCAAGCCATCGCCCTCGCTTACGGCAAGACCTTGCTCGATCAGGGGCAAGTCGGCGCGGCCATCTTCATTCTCGAACCGCAGCTCAACTCCGGGCAGGTAACGCTTGAGCTGCGCGACACCTACGCCTCAGCCCTGGTCGCTGCCGGCCGCTACGCCGAAGCTGAGCCGCTGATCTGGCAACTTTTTGAGCAGAATCCTTCCCGAGTGCAGCAGGTGATCGCCCTGATCGGACAGTTGCTCGACTCCGAGCAGGATGAGCCGGCCGTTGAGCTGGCCCGCAAACTGGAGCAATTCCAGCGCCGCCGCGGCGAGCGCCGCCAGTTCATCGCCATCATGCAGGACATTGCCGCAGGGCACCGGACGGCGCCGCCAATTCTCGAATTCCTCAGCGAGCTCTACAACTCTTCCAACCGTGAAAACGACTACTGCCAAACCCTGCTGAAGCTGTTCGATCTCTATTGCAGCACCGGCGAATTCAGCAAAGCCGCCGATTGCCTGGACCGCGCCGCCGAAGTCGATCCCTATGAGCCCGGTCACTTGAAGCGCCTCGATCTGCTGAAAGGCAAAGTAGACGACGCACGCTTCCGGGTGATTTCTTCGCGCTTCAACACCGTCAGCAAGACGCCCGAAGAGCCCGCACATAGTGAAGGTCCGACCCTGGGCGCTTCCACGCTGCAAGACCTGATGCTGCAGGCGGAGATCCTGGTTCAGTACGGCATGCGCAACAAGGCCGTGGAGCGGCTGCAGCGAATTCAGGAACTCTTTCCCCGAGAAGAAGAGCGCAACGAGGATCTGCAACGCCTCTACATGGCCGCGGGAGTCACGCCGCGCTACTCCGGTTCGGCCCCGCTGCCTCCATCGACCGCTTCGGCCACGGCCACGGTAAACGCCGCCCAGCCGGCGCCGGCCGCCCCCGCTCCCGATCCCGCAGCCGACGTGCGCAGCTTCACCCGCGTAGCCGAGATCACCCGCAAGCTCTACCACCAGAGCACGGCTCCGGCGGTGCTGACTACGGCCGTGAAGGAGATCGGCAGTCACTGGGAAGCCACGCGCTGCGTGGCCGTCATGGGCAAGGCCGGCCTGTCACCCACCTCCGTGGATGAATATTGCGCCGAAGGCTGCAAGAAAGGCAGTGCCTCGACCATCGCAGAACTCGTGGCCTGCCTGCAGCAGGCGATCGAAGGCCACGAACCGCTGGCCATCAATGATGCTCCGAAGGCCCCGGCGCTCGAATCGGTAAAGAAGGCGATCAGCGAACTGTCCGCGGCGTCGGTGCTGGCCATTCCCCTCAGTGATGGCGAGGAGAGAGTCGGCCTCCTCGTGCTGATCCACAACCGCTCCCGCGTCTGGCCGCAGGCCGACATGGTCGTCCTCAAGACCGTCGCAGACCAGATGGTGATCGCCCTGAATAACGCCGGCTTACGCCGCCTGGTGAAGAATCTTTCCGTCACCGACGAGAAATCCGGCCTGCTGAAGCGCGCTTCCTACATTGATCTGCTGCTCGCCGAAAGCAAGCGTGCCATTCAGAACGCCTCGTCGCTTTCGGTGCTCGTGATGCAGTTCGGCAGAAGCGCCTCCATGATCAAGGAATACGGGGAATCCGAAGTGCAGGCGGCCATGGAAAGAGTCGGCCAGCTCTTCGCCGCCAACATCCGCTCCAATGATCTCGCGTTTCGCTATGACACCACCGCGATTGCGATCCTGCTGGGCGAAACGGCGGAGAAGGAAGCCATGTTGGCCATCGAAAAGCTGCGCAAGATCGTCTCCGAGGTCCGCCTCCCGGCCAAAGACGGCAAGGAGCACCCCGTGCAGTTCTCGGCGGGCCTGGCCGAAGCTGTCATCCGCACCGAATACGACCCGGTCGACGTGGTCACCGAAGTGATCAACCGCGCCGAACACGCCCTCAGTCAGGCCATGTCCCAAGGCCCCGGCAAAATCGTAGCCCTAGGCCCCGCTCTGGCATCAGGCGCCGTCGCATAGTCCATTCGTGGCCAGATCCATCCGTGGCCAGATCCATTCGTGGCCTAGATCCATCCTTTCGCAGAGACATGAGCGCGGCCACGCTATTTTCAGCCCAAAATAGAGTCTGTCATTCCGAGCAAAGCGAGGAATCTGCTGTTTCTTTGCCTGCTCGCGATCAGGACTCACTTCCTGGGAAAGTTCGGGTCAGCCTTGATCTCGCGAATCTGCTGAATGTGCCGCTCGGCATGGGTTGAGATTTCGAGCATCCATTGCCAGGAATCGATCACCTCTCCGTATTCCCCAAAGCTGTGGGCGCGCAAGTCGTCGTTAGTCGTTTTGATGTACTCGATCATGGTGGCGCGCAGCGCCTGGAACTTTGCCAGCGCTAGGCCGGCGTCTTTGTACGTCTCAACTTTCTCGTGTCCGCCGCCGGTTTTCGTATGCACCACGCGATCGATGCCGTACCACATGATATCGGCGTCGGTAACCGCTGACTTCTTGCTTTGCATATCTGGAGGCGCCTTCACAGCCTTCATCAAGTCGCGCCAGTAGTCTGGTTCGGCCACCGCCAAATGAGAAACGCATTCCCGAATGGACCAGCGGTCAGGCGAGGCCTTGTATTCGAGCTGAGCCGGCGACAGCCCGCGTACCTCCTCGGCCACCATCTGTCCGGTCATTTCAAAGTGCACCAGCAAGTGCTCGCGATCGGCGGCGCTCATCGGGGCGGCGGAGAGGCGCAGAGTCATCGCCAGAATCAGCAAGGGCAAAGCTCGGATGGTCTTCATGTCGCGCATCGTAGCAACTGCCGCTCCGGAGAATCCGCATAGTGTGAGGAACGACATGCGGGCGGGTTCGATTACACGGCAAGCGTGGACGAACGGAAGGCCAGCTGCGTAGAGTCTCCCCTTCGATTTTGGGTGGCGCAGCGCTTTCAGCGCTGCGATCAGCCCTTTCTTTTCTGTCCGGGCTTTAGCCCCCGAGGCGCAACCGTGGAAGAGCGGCCTTCAGAGCCTTCCGTGAGCGAAGTCGAAGGGAACCTGCTCCATCTCGATGTCATTCCGACGCCTGAGCGAAGCGAACAAGGAGGAACCTGCTCTCGATGTCATTCCGACGCCTGAGCGAAGCGAAGAAGGAGGAACCTGCTGTTCCCGCCCCGCCCCGCCCCAAAACCCATTTGGCATTCCCTCCCCAACCAGTGGTAAAAAGGATCGACTATGAGGGGGTCTACCCGGGGCGCGGCTTCGGCCGCTAGGCGCACGCATCCAGCGGACCGCCCTGCCTTTCGCGGTCTTCGGAAGAATCACGAATTCACTCCCCACCGGCAACCGCCCGGGAAGGGTGCGACTTCAGTCGCACCGACCACGCCCCTACGCGGAGCGCGGCTTCAGCCGCTGGGGGCCACGCATCCAGCGGACCGCCCTGCCTTTCGCGGTCTTCGGAAGAATCACGAATTCACACCCCACCAGCACAACCGGGAAGGGTGCGACTTCCAGTCGCACCGATCACGCTCCTACCCGGAGCGCGGCTTCAGCCGCTGAGGGCCACGCATCCAGCGGACCGCCCCACCCTTCGCGGTCTTCGGAAGAATCACGAATTCACTTACCACCAGCACAACCGGGAAGGGTGCGACTTCAGTCGCACCGATCACGCTCCTACCCGGAGCGCGGCTTCAGCCGCTGAGGGCCACGCATCCAGTTTGAATCCGGGAAACGCGG
>Ga0116214_1001062_pt1 | contig 10823 bp, 9 predicted proteins | sample Sb_taG_FD_88964 | JGI IMG/M metagenome (GOLD analysis project Ga0116214, IMG submission 88964) | Peat soil microbial communities from Weissenstadt, Germany - Sb_50d_1_NS metaG | ecosystem: Environmental > Terrestrial > Soil > Wetlands > Peat | place: Germany: Weissenstadt | collected 2010-09-21
CAAGGCTAGCTGGAGTTCGCGAAAATCGTTCCAGACCAAGGGCCAGAGCAAGGGCGCAAAGGGCACCAAGGCCGCCGCCGAGACCGCAATCGCCTCGGATCTCGACTCCGATCGCGCCAGCGTGTAGGCCGCCGGGATGATCCACCAGAACATGATGTTCTGGATCACGAACAGGGTGCGCGGATCGGGATCAATGCGATAGAACGGCACCAGCGCAAGCCGGATCGGCGCCAGGTAATTCATTTTCCAGACCGACGGCCCCTCCTCCGCGTAGGAAGCAGCCGGGCGCACCGAGAGTTGCCCATCCGACTGGGTCAACGACCAGAACCACTGGTTGTAATAGGCGAGATCCCAGGACCACCCGGTGCGGAGCTCGTGGTACCGCTCCAGAGCCTGCACGGTCGTCACCGCGGTAAGTGCGGCCGTCAAGCTCGCAACGAGCAACCAGGAGACGAGACGATGGTTTGGCGTCATGAGCCTTGTGCGCAGGACTGAAGTTGGAAAGATCAACCGGGCCATGCCTTGCCTGGAACGCTCAGACCAATCAGTGGTGAGGCGGCGTCCCCAGGTTGACAGGGTTCCGCGGTGGTTCGCCCAGCAGAATCCGCCGCACTTCCTCGGCCGTCTTGGTCCGCAGCTCGATGAACCCTTCCACGCTGTAGAACGCCGAGTGCGGGGTGAAGAGGATGCGGGGATGGTCCCGCAGCCGGGAGTCGTCGAGCGGCTCGCGCTCGACCACGTCCAGGCCCGCGGCGGCGAGGCGCCCCGAGTCGAGCGCGGCGAGCAGGGCCGACTCGTCGATACACGGCCCGCGCGCGGTGTTGATCAGGATCGCACCCTCGCGCATCCGGGCAAGCCTGGCCTTGTCGATCAAGTGATGAGTCGTCGCGTCGAGGTAGCAGTGCAGGCTGACGAAATGACTCTGCTCGAGCAGGTCGTCCAGGGAGTGGACGCGCCGGATACCGAGCGCCTTGTCCATGCCCTGACGGAGGTGCGGGTCATGGAACACCACGTCCAGTCCCAGAGCCTTGGCCCGCAGGGCGGTTGCCGTGCCGATCCGGCCGCAACCGATGAGGCCCAGCGTTTTGCCCCGCAGCCGGGGAGTTCCGACGGCCGACTCGTAGTGCCAGGTGCCCGAGCGGATCGCCTGGTGGCAAGGCATCAGCCGGCGGGCAAGGGCCAGCAGGAACATGATCGCGTGGTCGGCGACCTCCTCGGTTCCGTAGTCGGGCACGTTGCACACGACCACGCCGTGGCGGCTGGCCGCCGCGAGATCGACGTTGTTATAACCCACACCGGCCCGGACCACGCACTTGCACCGTGGTGCCCGGGCAAAGCTGGCCTCTCCCAGGCGGGGAATGTCATGAAAGAGCATGATCGCGTCGGCCCCGGGCAGGTGACCGGCCAGCTCTTCCTCGCATGTCGCCCGGCAGAGCACGAGCGTCGCGATGTCGTCGAGCACGGGCGACTCGACCGAAGATTCGTCAAGAAAGTCGGCAACGAGCACCGTGTGGCGGCCTGGAGCAGGCATGGGCGATCCCTTCGAACAAGAAATGCAATCCGAGCCACGTGTCGGTCATCCTTGTGAGGGCGAGGCCCCGTCCCCCCCGAACTAAGAATGACAGTAGCCAGGCCGTGAGGATGACTCCCCAGGATTACCCCCTTGGTTCCCGGCCTGCCAGAGTGTAGGTTCAAGCCGCAAACCTCGAGCATCAGTCGGTTGCATGGCTCGGGCCGCTGGCCCTGTTCATTCTGAAGCATCAATCAGGCAGAAGGAAGAAGAGGATGCCGCGCATCAAGCAATTGCTTGCCGCAGGCCAGGTTGTCCGGGTTTTCGCCGCAGGCCAGCTTCTCAGTCCCAAGCTGATCGAGATTGTGGGCGAGCACGGCGAGTTCGAGAACCCCAGGTGCCTGGAGGCCATCGAGACCATCGCACGAACCTGTGCAGAGGCCAACAAGCCCTGGGGTGTCTTTTCGCGCGGTCCGGGCTACGCGGAGCGAATGCGCTACCTGGGATGCCGGCTCTTCGTCCTTGCCTCTGACATCCACACGGTCCACGCGGGTATCCGCACGGCCAAAGAGCGGTACAAGGAGTTTTTCCCGGATGGCTGAATCTGCATTCCTGCGCGGCGTTCCCGGCTCACTGCGGCGGCGGCGCCGGCGGCTGTGCCTCCCGGCCCGAGAAGAGGCTCTGCCGCGAGTTGCCGATCTTGGCAAGTACCCCGCTGTTGACGCGGCGGTAGAGCACCGGACGGTACGACGGCGGCGCATCGCGGGCGATCCACTGGCGGGCCCGCTCCGCGGAGCCCCGCCTGGCCTCGGATTCGGCAATCGCGCCCATCGCCACAAACCTCTCGGATGCCGTGGGATAAAGCACCAGGCAGGCGCGGGCGTCCTCGAACCGGCCGGTGGAGATCAGGCTGTCTACCAGGTAGCCGGTGAGCACCCCTCTGAGGCCGTCCTGATCGACCCGCGCCACGGCCTCGGCCACCTCGGCATAAGTCGCGGTGGCCTCTGCGGCCTGCCTGTGCCGGCATTGCGACTCGGCGACCAGGATCAGCCCCTGGGACCGTGCCTCGGCGTTCTGGATGCTGCGGGCGATGCTGAAGGCCCTGGGGTACTGCTGCGACTCGCCCGCGTTGATCGCGGTCCGCTCCAGTGCCGAGTTCTTCCAGATCGGGCGCTCGATTTCCTGGCAGACTTGCTCGGCCTCAACCAAGTAGTCGTCGGCAGATTTTTCGACCTCCTTGATCTCCGCCTCGGTCAGCTTCTCGGCCTGCGGCGCATTGTCGAGATCGCTGCGTCTGACGTATTCGAGGATGACCCGCGAGCTATCCCGGCCCAACCCCTCCGCCACGCGTGCCAAGTACTCGCTGCGATAGGTGGGATTGATGATAGCGCGAGCCAATACGCTGGCACGCTGCCATTCCAGGCGAGCCAGCCGGATTGAGAGCTTGGGGTTCAGCCTCGTGGGAAGCGGCTCGGCACGCCCTTCCTGAGACTCCAGCATCGTAAGCTGGGTCTTTCCCTCGCGAATGAGTGTCTCGCTCAAGAGCCCGGTGGTGGTGATGATCTCGATGATCAATTGATCGTGTCGCAAAGAGTTTTGCTCGCTCAATGCGGCCACCGAGGCCTCCTCCAGGGTTCGATGAGCCATCAAGAGCTGATTGCTCAGGATCGCCTCGCGAGCCAACTCCTGAAGCGCCCTGCTGCGGTCATAAGTGTCTGTAATCATCCGTACATTATCGATAAGGTCGCGACCGACCTGCGCCGCTACGTTCGAACTCACTGGCCCCAGCCTATCTTCGCCGCTCAAGAGCGGTCCCAGCGTGGGATCATCGGGAAAGCGGACGTTCACTCCCGGCCCGAGGGGGATCGATCTGCCGCCCGGAATTTGACGGGGGGGCACCTCGCCCTCGAACTCGCGGCCCGGCCCCATGCGCTGGGGCCCGACGCCCGAGACAGATCCTGACGTGTTCCGCTGGACGCCCGCCGATCGTCCGGTCCCGGTCCCCTGGCCGGTGCCCGAAGAGAGCCCCGGTGGCTCCTGGGCCATCAACGTCGACGGCAAACAGAACGCGAGAGACGCAACCAAGACCGCGGGATACCGTGGAAGCTCAAGTGCGGGCCGCATGGAGGTGGATCCTTAAGAGCGATCGGTCATGGGACCGAGGGAGACCAGGTAATGAATTGGAACAGGTTGCTCGCGGACTCCGGACGCGGTGAGAGCGCGTCTCGTACCCAAAACATGCCCCTCGTTCCCGTCCCGGTCAAATCGCGGTGCCCGGACTCCATCGGTTTCGCCCAAATATTCTTCGGGGATTGTCAAGGAGGACGACTTTGCCAAGCTGAAGGGCTCGGTCGACGGACCAACCTCTTCCCCGTACGCATTCCTCGGCCAGAGTCTCCGCCAGAATCCGCCGATACATGTTGAACTTGGGCAGGATGAATTCGAGCTTGTAGGCGTCAGAGTAATACCCCAGCAGCTTCACCTTTGGCAGAGCCTGAATTCGTGCCTTCAGGTCGGCCGCGATGTAGGCCGGGACGTTCGAGTACCACCAGTGTCCCATGGGCAAGACATTGGGAAAGATCCACGTATAGGCGACCAGTTCGGCTCCGGCGTCGGGCGCCAGGGTCGAGACCGGAAACCTCACCGTCGCGAAGTGGTTGAACAGCTCACGGTACTCGTACAGGCTGACGCGGCGGTCGAAAAGATCACGCCCGCCGGCGACGCCCGCCGGGTAAACATTGCGGACTGGCCCGATCATGAGGTCGAACGGCAGCTCGAACTCGGCGCAGAACTCCGCCAGCATCCAGAACACCGAGGTGCGAATCTCCTCGTGCTCGTCGGGGCGCAGATCCATTTTCTGGATCGCGCGGCGAACTGGTGTGACAGCTCGCCTGGGCGCAGCTCGACGCGGGGTGAAGTCCGGTGGCAGGCTGATCGCGCAAGCCCGGGCACCCCTGCTTGCGAAACGCTCGAAGATCCGGCCGATCGCCTCGCGCAAACTCGCGAGATCCTGGACATCGACCCCCGTGGACCGCCGCAATCGATCAATGGTGTCCGGCTCATGAAGCTTGAGAACCAGATCGTCGGTCCGCAGGCAGGGCACGTACGCGGCGGTATCCCAGCCCTCGAGCGGGTCATCGAAGGCGTTGGTCAAGAAGACCGCCTCCAGCCGGGAGGCCTTCCAGACCTGCCGATCCCACTCCTCGCCATCGCGATCGCGGAGCGCACGGTCGTAAAGGTCGCCGACCGTCTGGGGATCGATCCGGTCGTGTGTGAAGACGTGAAAGGTCCGGGCAATCTCCATCAACCAGGAGTACTGGACCGTGTTATCGATCCGCTCCAGATACCCGGCCAGGTGGAGCGACCGTGCCCGCGGATCGAGGCCCGGCGCAACCTGATCGGCCGGCATCCCGGTGGCGTGGGCGAGCTCGGTATAGTAATGATATCCCAGAATCTCATCCAGGTTGCGGGCAGCCGGACGATGCGGGTCAATATGCGAATGGGGATCAAAGATCGGCCAGCCTGCCAGTTCGTCGAACAGTTCTCTCGCCTGCGGGTCAAGTGGAGCGATCATGCTGCGGGCGGACGTCATCATGAGCGACTCGAAACGAGGTTCCTCTCCGTGCGAGCCGAACCGGCACGGACCGATCCTCTGCGGCACGCCAGATGGCCAGGCTAGCTCAGCGTCACCGGTTCGTGCAAGAGAAATGAAAGGACCGGGCTGCCCATGAACGTGCTCGTGACCGGCGGCGGAACATCCGCTCCCATCGATGACGTCCGGAGCATCACCAATGTGTCCACCGGCCGATTCGCCGCCGCGATCAGCGAAAGCTGCCTGGCTCGCGGGGCCTGCGTCTGGCACCTGCACGCTCCTTCGGCTCAGCTTCCACTGCTTCGCCTGGCCCGGTTCGATCTGGAACGCGACGACCCTGCCGGCGAATTCGATCGGCTGCGCAGTCTGCACGACCAGTGGAAGGCGGTCCGCGATCGGCTGCATCTCGTCCCCCTGAAATCCGGAACGGTCGCAGACTACGCCCAGAATCTGCACCAACTGCTTCTGACCCAATCGATCAATGTCGCGTTCCTGGCCATGGCCGTCTCCGACTACGAGCCAGCCCCGGTCGCCGGCAAGGTGAGCTCCGACGAGAGCGAGCTGGTCGTCCAATGCGGCCGGACCCCCAAGGTCATCCGTTCCGTGCGCGACTGGGCGCCGTCGGTCTACCTGGTCGGCTTCAAGCTTCTCTCCCGTGCCACCACGCCCGATCTGATCCGCCGGGCCGAGGTCTCGGGCCGGACCAACCGCGCCGACCTGACCGTCGCCAACGACCTGCAAAGCCTGGTTGCCGGCAGACACACGGTCCACCTCGTCCGCACCGGTCACCCTCCAGAGACCTTGGAGCCGGGTGCGGACCTTGCCGATCGGCTTGTTGCGCTCGTCTTGAACTGGGCAGCAGGCAGCAGGCGATAGGCAGCTGAGATTTCAGATTTCCTCTACCCGCCACTCGCCACTCGCCACTCACCACTCACCACTCGCTACTGGCCACTTTTCCTGCCAAGGTGCTGATCGAACCAGTCAGCGATGATCGTCATGTCCTTGAGCAAGTCGGGCCAGCCGTGTGATGCACCTTTCTTGACGACGAGCTTGCCCTCGACTCCGGCCTGCTTCAGCTTGTCGAGAATCAGCCCGGCCTGCTGGATCGGCACCAGGACATCAGCGTCGCCGTGAATGATCAGGGTGGGAGGGTCGTCGGCGGACACGTGATAGGCCGGGCTGATCTGGCGGGCGATCTCGAGGATTCTGGCCTCATCCGTGATCGGCCGGAACACCTTGGTGTTGGGATCTTGCTCGTGAAAATCGAAGGGCGGCTTGAACCCTTTCAAGATCCCCCGTCCCACGGCGTTCCCGCCGGGCCTGCCGTAGTTGAGGAAATCGGTTGGCGGAAAGAAACAGGCCACGGCCTGAACACGGCTCGAGGTCCGGTCGATTGGATCACTGGCGTCGGGTTTGCCCTTGTCTCCAGCGGTTCCCTGCATCAGCGAGAGATGCCCGCCGGCCGAGCCCCCGGTGATGCCTATCCTGTCGGGATCGATGGAATAATCGGCCGCATGATAGCGGATGAACCGCACCGCGCGATTCATGTCGGCGACAATTTCGGGAAGCGTGTACCGCGGCTGGCTGCCGTGGACCACGGCAAAGACTGTATATCCCCGCTTGAGCAACTCCTCGACGGGCGCGGGGTTGATCGCCTCGTGGGCCGAGAACCAGCCGCCGCTGATCACCCAGACGACGGCCGCCCCGTTGGCGTTCACCTTGGGGGTGAATACGTCCATGGTCAGGGCCGTTCCGTACTTCCGCCCGTAAACCACGTCCTCCTTGCGGGTGAAGTCGGGGCCCTTCGCCGAGACCGGGAGGTCCGTCGAGAAGAACGCGCCGAGCGACAGCACCGATGCCAGAAATAAACTTAGTTGATTGCGTCTCATGTTTCCCTGCCTTCTGGTGCGTCGGCCTCGGGCCGGGAGCTTGCTCGCGCCCTTGCCCCACGGAGAATTCGGCGACCGACTCTGGAACCATCGGCCATCTCCCGCAAATCATGATCGCTGTTTGCTGGGTTGGGTCAAGCCAGAGCCGGCGAGCCACGGGAGTGCCCTAATAGTTGCGCATTCATCTGGCCAGCGGGCTGACGAGCACGCGGTGCACGCGCTGAGAGTCCATCTCCACGACCTCGAACCGAAGACCGAGCAAGTCGAAGGACTCGGAGACCCGGGGTATGTGACCAAGCTGGGTGATGACCAGGCCGGCAAGGGTGTGAAATTCGCCGCTCGGAAGCTCGGCGAGGTCGAATAGCTCGCGGAACTCATCGAGCGGAAACCGGCCATCGAGCAGCCACGAACCATCCGCACGCTGGACCGACCGCGGCGCCTCGTCGTCGCCGTTGCCCTCGGGCAATTCGCCGAGCACCGCGTTGAGTATGTCACTGAGTGTGAGCAACCCGACCACCGAGCCATATTCGTCGAGCACCACGGCGGTATGCGTGGACGACTTCTTGAGGATCTCCAGGATCTGCGGCCCGCGCGTTCCCTCGTAGATGAAAGCGGGAAGGGTGAGCAGCCCCTTGATCCGGAACGTCGGTCCGCCCGAGTTCTGTGCCAGCAGGTCCTTGACCTGGACGATACCCAGCAGGTTATCAAGGCTCTGATCGCAGACCGGAAATCGAGAGTGCGGCGAGCCGATCACCTTGCGACGGATCTCATCGGGAGAATCATCAACGTCGATCCAGACGACCTCGTCGCGCGGTGTCATCAGCACGCGGCCCCGGCGTTCGCAGAACCGGAAGACCCGCCTGAAGATGTCGTACTCGGCCTCCTCGAACACGCCCGCCTTGGTCCCCTCCCAGAGCAGCCCCTTGATCTCCTCCTGGGTGACCGGCGGCCGAGCCGTGGACTGGACGCCCAGCAGCCGGGCCAGCAACTCGGTCATCCTTTCGAGACTCTTCGACAGAGGACCCGCCAGCATGGCAAAGACCGCCATGGGCCGGGCGATCCCGCAGGCAATCCGCTCCGGCCAATGCAGTGCGATCTTCCGGGGCAAAAGCTCGCCCAGCAACAAGGTCGCCACGGTGATGCCGGCAACAACTCCGCCGATCGTGACTCCGCGTCTGATCACGGAATCGCCTGTCGGCGGCCCGAGGAACTCCCGCATCCAGAAACCGGCGCAAACCCCGGCAACTGTTCCGGCGAGGGTGGCCCCCACCCGGACCGCGGGAACGAACCCCTCGAGATGCTCGGTCAGCCGCAAGGCGGCCGCCGCTCCGCGCTCGCCCCGGGCTGCCCGCTCTCTGAGACGCCATCTGCGAGCTGTGACCAGGGCCGACACGGACAGCGACATCAGCCCCACCGCCAGGATCAATCCCCCGATCACGCTGATGGAAATCAGAATCGATGACATCTTGCTTGGTTGGATCTAGAGCGACTCCCGCGCTCGTGATCAACACAACGCCCCGAAGCTGCCGGGGCACCTCTGTGACATCATACTCGCGAATTGCGGATTCCGCCGCTGGCATCCCGTTCCGCCGCGTGGAAATCGGTGATTCGTCGATCGCGCAACTCAGGGCTTGGATCTTCACAGAGAGCAGCCAGAATCGATTTTCACAATATCCTATCGAAACACTGCGCCGCGACCACGTCGCGCAGCCAAGGCCCGTCAAAAGCCGGAGGGAACACGCCAGCTCAGTCGGACTCTAGAGACCCGAACGATGAGTCCATGACGCAGAGATCCGCAGAATAGCGGTCCCGGATCGCGTTGCTGGCATCACAGACACGTCGTGCCAACGCGAAGTGATATCCGTCCTTGACGCTATCACGAGCCGCCATCAGCATCGATGCCAGCGAGGACGCCGGAAGGTCGCTGTCGTTCAGCAGATCGTCAATCAGAGAATCAAGCTGATCCAGAACTTTGGTGGAGTCCATACCCTCAAGCACCCTTGTCGGGTTCCTCCCCGGGAATCACCAAGCCGACCAGACCAATTCCCGGTTCCCGTCAAGGTCAGCTTGTGCTTTCATTTGGTCAAGGTTAACAGTAATTGCGCTCACGTCAAGCAAGCCGGATCTTTTTCGCCCGCCACGCCTCCTGGCGTTGGCTTCTGTCAACACCACCGGATCATGCACGCCGAGGAACGCTCCGGAACTTCCCGCGTGGCGAACAGGAAAAAGCTTTGGTAACACTGTCCCGGGCGCGTTACGTTGAGCGCGTTGGCCTTGATGACAAGGCGCAATTCCCCGCCCGCGTCCGGCTGACACCAGCACCGAGGCACGGGGCCAACAATCCGATGCATTAACACAACCACGCACGACACAATTCACCTGGGAGGCCGACTCGATGCCTTACGTCGCATGTCCCTCGTGCGACTCCGCACCTCAAGGATTTCGGCGGAGGCACAAAAGAAGAGGTCGTGGTTTTGCTCGAACGTTAGCCGGATGGGCGCAACGGCGACAATCTTCGCCACGGCACGCGCAGGGCAATAGGTGACGTGCATGGAAATGTGCTAAACTCAAGGGTCCGCGACCGGCTCGAAGGCAATGCCGCCCGGCCCTCGCCCTCTGGAAGCTCAGAACGGCGCACCATGCTCGCCAAGCTCTTTTCTTATACCCTGATTGGCATCGACGCGACTCCCGTCGAGGTGGAAGTTGATGTTTCGGCCTCATCGATGCCCAAGACCGTGCTGGTCGGACTGGCCGAGGCCGCCGTCAAGGAGAGCACGCAACGCGTCGAGCGAGCCATCGTCAATTCGGGATATCGTCGCCCGGTGGACCGGATCGTCATCAATCTCGCTCCGGCCGACCTCAAGAAGGACGCCAACGGTTTTGATCTGCCGATCGCGCTGGGGTTGCTGCTGGCCAGCGGTCAGGTCGCGTTCGATCGGCCCGGTAATTTTGCCATCGCCGGCGAGTTGGCCCTCACCGGCGAGACCCGGCCCATCAAGGGCATCCTCTCGATGGCCCTCCAAGCTGTCGCCGAAGGCCGAGACGGGCTACTCGTGCCTCGGGCCAATGCTTCTGAGGCCGCCGTCGTCGAAGGACTCAATGTTTATCCGGTCGGCAGCCTGGCCGAGGCGGTTGGCTTCCTCTCTGGCCAGCTCGAGATGGACCCCGAATCGGTCGATCTCGACGAACTCTTCGCCCAGCATTCCCACATGGACGAGGACTTCGTCGATGTGAAAGGCCAGGACTACGCCAAGCGCGCCCTGCTCATCGCCGCGGCCGGCTGCCACAACGTCCTCATGATCGGCCCCCCCGGCACGGGCAAGACCCTGCTCGCGAAGCGCTTGCCGACCATCCTACCGCCGCTGACCCCCGCCGAGAGCCTGGAGACCACCCGCATCTACAGCTCCATGGGCCGCCTCGAGCCGGGACAACCGCTCATGGCCGTGCGGCCTTTCTGCACGCCCCATCACTCCATCAGTGACGCCGGCCTGGTCGGCGGCGGCAATCCCCCGCAGCCGGGGCAGATCTCCATGGCCCACAAGGGCGTCCTCTTCCTCGACGAGATGCCCGAGTTCAACCGCAAGACCCTGGAGGTCCTCCGCCAGCCGCTGGAGGAGGGCAAGGTGACCATCAGCCGGGCAATGAACAGCTCGACGTTTCCGGCCGACTTCATCCTGGTCGCCGCCATGAACCCCTGCCCCTGCGGCTACGCTTCGCCGTTCCGAATGTCTATGGTAGCATGATAGTTAGGGAGATTTCGAGCGGCCGACGCAGGGATTTTGCAGGAAAATGGTGAGAAACAGGGAATATGTGGGAGCGCTGCGAAAGCATG
>Ga0116214_1001068_pt1 | contig 10794 bp, 11 predicted proteins | sample Sb_taG_FD_88964 | JGI IMG/M metagenome (GOLD analysis project Ga0116214, IMG submission 88964) | Peat soil microbial communities from Weissenstadt, Germany - Sb_50d_1_NS metaG | ecosystem: Environmental > Terrestrial > Soil > Wetlands > Peat | place: Germany: Weissenstadt | collected 2010-09-21
AACACCGGCCCCGCCGACGAGGCGCGAAGATACATCAGGGAGGCCTACCGGGAGTGACTGGAACTTCTGGCGCGCAGTTTGCGTAATTTCATGCAGGGGGCGAAGGTATGTACTGCAACTACTGCGGCAAAGTCATTCAAGATGACGCGGCATTGTGCGCCTACTGCGGAAAACGTGTGGGAGCGTCGTCGGCCCGATCCAGGCTGCTGCGCCCGCGCCACGGCCGCAAAATCGCCGGCGTTTGCCTGGGCTTCTCAGAATACTTCGATGTAGACCCGGCGCTGGTGCGCGTCGTGTGGTTGATTACAGGGTTCATGACCGGGTTCGGGTTCCTGGCCTACTTGATCGGATGGATCGTGATGCCGGAAGAGCCGTTGCTGCTTTCAGCGCCCGCCAGCACGCAGCCGGTGCCGAATCCTTAACTGTGCGGAGCAATTCTGGCGCGGAAGGTGAACGCAAGTACAGTGTAGCGCCGCCGTCCCGGGGGCGTCCCGCCCCGGACGTGCGAGGGCGAGACGCCCTCGCGACAGCCGGCAAGATGCCGGCGCTACAAGTATGTCCACGTAGCAAGAGAGCGCCTGTTTTAGAATCGCAGGCATGGTGCCTGCTCCATCCCACGTTATCAAAAGCGGCGACGCCGAAATCTTCTACTGGACGGTGGGCGACGGTCCTCCGGTCGTTCTGCTGCATCCGTTTCCTGCCCATCATGAATTCTGGCTTCCCGTAGCCGAGCAATTGGCTGCGCGCTACCGCATAATCTTGCCCGATCTGCGCGGGCATGGAGACTCGGGGATCGGTGACAGTCCGGCCACCATGGAGAAGCACGCCGGGGATCTCGCCCGCGTCCTGGATGATGCGGACGTGGGCCGCGCACCGCTGATCGGCGTTTCGATCGGCGGGTATGTCCTGTTCGAGTTCTGGCGGAACTATCGGGGCCGCGTGGCCGCGCTTGGCCTGAGCAACACGAAGGCTCCCGCCGACAATCCGGAGGCCCGCGCTGCCAGGCTGCAAGCCGCGGCCGATGTTCTCGAGCGCGGCATCGAGCCGTTTTTCGAGACCATGATTCCACGCCTGCTGGGTAAGACTACGCCGGAAGCTTGCCCCGACCTGGTCGACGGAGCGCTGCGCATGATGCGCAAGATGTCCCCGGAAGACATCGCCCAGGTGCAGCGCGGCATGGCCGAGCGCCCGGATTCGGTTGAGACTCTGAAGACGATCAACGTGCCCACCCTCATCGTCACCGGCGACGAAGACATTTTGACTGGCGTGAATGAGGCGGAGTTGATGCGCCTGCGTATTGCCGGCAGCCAGATGCGCGTGATTCCTAAGGCGGGCCACTATTCGCCATGGGAGCAACCTGGAGAAGTGGCGAGGTTGCTGCGCCAGTTCTTAAGCGCCTCCGAGTGAGGTCGTGACGAACAACGGTCGCGCGCTCGAGGATGGAACGGAAACCCTTAGACCTTGATGTAGATTCGCTTCCGCCACAGGAGCCAGAGCAAGATCCAGCAGAACAGCAGCGCGGTCACGGAATAGACGAGCGACGCATTGGGCGCATTGAGTCCGAACGCCATGAGCTTTGCTTGCGCGGCCTCATGCCAACTCATCGTAGTTCCGTTTGCGGCGGTGACCGTAAAGGTGTAGCCCGGCCCATAGACGAATGAATCCGCAACGAAGCCGGCGATAGCGTTCATTCCGAGCACGAGGATCGGCATGGTCCATAAGCCCCGCCAGTTCTTGATCTCGATTGCCCAGTAAAGGAAGCCAAGAAAGATCAGTGCAAATCCCCCGGTGAACAAGACGAACGAACTGGTCCAGAGATTCTTGTTGATCGGGAACCACCGATTCCATACCAGACCGCCGACCAGAAGAAGAATTCCACAGCCGGCCATGCGCAGAGCTTTCGTTGTGGAGCTCAAATCACGGCGGAGCCATTGTCCGGTGAGCACGCCGATGAGAGTGGTTCCTACCGCACCAAGAGTGCTGATAAGCCCTTCGGGATCGCGTACTCGGTCGTAGAGGTGACCCATCAGCAGCTTGCGATCGAGCCAGGCTGCAAGATTGCGCTCGGGATCCATGAAAGGGATGTCACGCCCCGGAATGCCAAAACCCGGAACCGGGACGAAGCGCAGAAGAACCCAATATCCTACCAGGCAGGCAGACAGCGCCACCACTTGCCCTCGCCAGTTCGACCACAGCACCAGGATCGCAGCTACGAAATAGCACAAGGCGATGCGTTGCGTGACGCCGTAGATGCGCCAGGTGTGCACATCGAGGCCGTAGATGGGAGAGGCGTTCACGAACAGACCGACCGCGATCAGGAGGAGGCTGCGCTTGATCGCGTGCAGAAAAACCTGCCGCCGCGACTCGCCCCGGCGCAGGCGAGCCTGGAAGGAAAACACCATCGAGACGCCCACCAGAAAAAGAAATGACGGGAAGATGAAGTCGGCACAAGTCCAGCCATTCCACTCGGCATGCTTGATGGGCCCATAGGCAAGGTCATCGCTGCCGGGATTGTCGACGATGATCATTCCGGCGACGGCCAGGCCGCGATAAACATCGATAGAGGTCAGCCGTCCAGAGAGCACGTTCCTGGACGCGGCGGCCCGCGAGCCGGATTGTGGAAGGGCTTGAGTGCTCGCCATGCCCGACCACTATAGCCTTGCTCAATCAGACTGTCATCGAGCGGAGCCCGCCGTTTTCATTTTTGCGAAGCCGAACTGACAGCGCAAGGAAAGTCGAGCTTTTGGTAGAATCCTTCGCGATGGCCAACACAATCACGGAAATAGTTTTGGTTCCGGCGAAGACTGTAGTCAGCGCAAAAGGCGACGGCGCCGCGGTCGACGTGAGCAGCGCCGGCAACCGCGTTTTTCTGGTCACGCTGGCGATCACGAAGATCATTGAGCAGGAGTCGCTCGATGTCAGCGTGTATGGCTCGGCGGACGGCGCGGCTTGGGGCCCGAAATCTCTCGCAGCCTTTCCCCAGAAGTTCTACTGCGGAGAGTCTCCGCTGCTGCTCGATCTCACCGCGCATCCGGAGGTGAAGCTCGTGCGCGCGCACTGGGAAGTGGCGCGCTGGGGACGCGGCACCGAGACTCCGATGTTCGAGTTCGGCGTGACGTTGAAGGAAGTCCCGGCCAACATTCTCAAAGAGGCCAGGGCTGAGGCCAAGGCGCTGGCGTAGGAATTCCGATTGCCAATTTCCGATTGCCGATTTTGCCAGGCATTCGCGGTCATTCACCCCAATTCCCTTTCCATCCAGAATCAATAATCGGCAATCGGCAATCGCAAATCGGAAATCGAGCGCATCGATCCGCTAATATTGATCCAGAAATGCTCACACAGTCCCAAGTCGTGGTGCGCCCAGCGCGCAATGTGCGCGGCAGTGTGCGGCTGCCGGGAGACAAGTCCATCTCCCATCGCTACGCCATGCTGGCGGGGATCGCCGAGGGGCCGTCGCGTCTGGAAAACTATTCGACCGGCGCCGACTGCGCCAGCACTCTGGGTTGCATGCGCGCTCTGGGTGTGAAGTGGGAGCGAAGAAAAGACGGCGACAACGCGATCGAAGTGCAGGGCCGCGGCTTGTCGCTGGCGGCTCCGAGCGAACCACTCGACTGCGGCAACTCCGGTTCGACGATGCGGATGCTGAGTGGGATTGCTGCCGGCCAGCCCTTCACCAGCGAAATGACCGGCGATGCTTCTCTCTCGCGTCGCCCCATGGAGCGTATCATCACGCCGCTCTCGGCCATGGGCGCGCGAATCAGCTCGCGCCAGGGAAGGCCTCCGCTGCGCATCGTGGGCGGGAGACTGAAAGCCATCGACTACAGGATGCGGGTTGCCAGCGCGCAGGTAAAGTCCTGTTTGCTGTTCGCCGGTTTGTTTGCCGAAGGCGAGACCCGCATCGAAGAACCGCTGCGCACGCGGGACCACGGCGAACTGGCGCTGCGGACGTTTGGGGCCAAGGTCGAACGCGCCGGGGCCGGAGCGGGGCAGGTCGTGCGCATTCGCGGCGGCCAGCGCCTGCGCGGGATTGAGGCCTGCATCCCTGGCGATCTTTCGACGGCAGCCTTCTTTTTGTGTGCTGCGGCGCTGTTTCCCGATTCCCAACTGGCCATCCCGAATCTGCTGATGAACCCAACCCGGGCGCGCCTGCTCGATATCCTGATGCAAATGGGGCTGCGCATTTCGGTGACGCAACTGGAAGAAATTCACGGGGAGATGGTGGGATCGCTGCAAGTCGAGGGCGGCGGACTAAAGGGCGCGACTCTGGCTGGCGGCGAGTCCGCGGCTCTGATCGACGAGATCCCTGTGTTGGCGGCGATTGCTCCCTACAGCGAGCAGGGCATCGAGGTGCGCGACGCCCGCGAGCTGCGGGTTAAGGAATCTGATCGCATTGCTGCCGTCGCCGAGAACCTGCGCCGCATGGGCGCGCAGGTCGAAGAGCGCGACGACGGGCTGCGGATTCCGGGCGGGCAGACTCTCCGCGGCGCCGAACTCGAATCCTTCGGCGATCACCGCATCGCCATGGCTTTCGCGGTGGCCGCTTTGCGGGCCGAGGGCGAAACGCTTATCCACGGCGCCGAGTCAGCTGCGATCTCATATCCCGCATTTTTCCCAACGCTCGAAGAGCTTGCGAAACGATGACCAGCGGCGGGATACACGTCTCTCTGCAGCTAAGCCTTCCCGCTGGCGCCGAATCGCGAACTTTCGGACCACGCCTTTAGTAACCTGTTTCGCCCTTCTGCTTCATTGAAGAATACCCCCAGCCGAGGACTGTCTCTGGTTCAGTCCACGGATTGTGGTCCACATCTTCGGGGGTATCGTATGCGCTCCAAGTTCGCAGTGTTGTTGATTCTAGGCCTGACTTCCGCCGCCTATGGCAAGGATCCCAAGCACTACCAGGCGGGCAAGTTGCTGCAGATGGATTCGGTGCAGTGTGGCATGGCGGAGAAGGACGCACAGAGCTTAGCCGGCGAAATGCTGGGCACGGACTCGGGTAACAAGAAGACGCTGGAGGTTCTGTGCCAGGAATACGTTGTGCAGGCGGAGAAGGTGATCTATCGCATCCGGCCGCGCGATGAGAAGCATCCCGTGTTGCTGCCCGTGGGTGCCGACGCGCAATTCCGGCTGCAGAAGGACAAGATGCTGTTGCAGGTGGAAGACCTCGATGGCAAGGAGCGCGAGTATAGCGTGGTCTCCATGACGCCGCGTTCCGACAGCAGCAGCGCGGACGCTTCAGCCACCCGGGTGAATCATCTGCAGTAAATTTGCCTTCGCAAAAGGGCGATGGGAGCGGCGCGGAGCAGAATCCGCGCCGTTGTTCTTAGCAAGGTTCTTAGCCAGCCTGACCCGCCCCGGCGGCCCGCAGTTCCGCAATGCACCGCGCAAATCCTGTGGTAGAGTATTCCAAACCACAAGGGCTAGCCGTGGGGGCTGGCCTGGTCCGCTCTGATCGCGCCGTTTCCAAAGGAGTGATCCATGGCTACTCTCCGTGAATTGGTGAAAGACCGCAAAGTCTATTCCATCGACGCCGCCCGCACGGTGTTGGACGCGGCCCGTTTTATGATGGAGCACAACGTGGGGGCGCTGCCCGTGCTGCGCAACGGGGACCTGGTGGGCATCCTGTCGGAGCGCGACATTATGAATCGTGTCGTGGCGGTCGGGCGAACGCCCGGTACGACTGCTGTTTCTGAGGTCATGACTGCGAACCCGCGCGCCGTCCCTGCTGACGAAACCATCGAGGAATGCTTGTTCATCATGCGCGAGTTCGGATTCCGCCATCTGCCCATCGTTGACGGCAAAGATTTGAAAGGGCTGGTCTCGCTGCGCGACGTGCTGTTGCATCGGGCTGCCGAAGTCGAGCAGCAGATGCGTCGCGCGTCGTAGTGTCGGCCTGCGGCAAGCAGTCCCTGATCGCGTCGCAGGTCCCTGCGAGCACTCCTATTCGCGCTTCCGCAGCATCAGATCGCCGGGCTGGGGTGGCAGGGTAAAGGGAAATTCGAAGATCTTTCCGTCGAGCGGCACGCGCAAGATAAGGTCTTCCCGTTTTTTCCAACCGCTGATCCACTTGTCATTGACGCTGAAAAATACCCAGCCGCTGACTTCGGGGTTCTCCTTCTGCAAGCGGACCGGGCGCAGGCTGTTCTTGCTCACAAATTCCAGCAGCTCGGCTGAGTCTTTCTGGAAGGCGCGCACGTAGGCTTCTGTTTCCGTTTTCTTCTCCGGGTGTTTTTTCAGCTCGTGCGCGACTTCGTGATCTACGGAATCGGCGTCATCCTGCACTTTCTGAGCGAATTCGTCGGGGTCGAGAGCGGTCTCAACCACGCGAAAATGCCGGATGAATTCAAGGGAGATGCGGTCGGTGCCGAGTTCGAGAGCTTTCTGTCCACGGTAGCGCACGCTCAACATGGCGCTGAAAAAAGGTTCGTGCCGGCGGTGGACCTTTTCGAGTTCCTGGGAATCCACAACCAGCGTGACGCCGGCGTCGCCGGACCATAGACCGTAATGAAATTTCCCATCCTCGCCCTGAGAGAAAGTGCAGCCGGCAGTTTCTTCGTTCCAGCGGACGGCAGGGATTTTGGACTTGTCGCCGGGCGGCAGCGCACCCAGGGCAGGGCGCCAGCACGAGGAAAACAACGTCAGCAACCAAAGCGCTCGCCAGACCAGTCGACGCCGGGGCGAATGGCGGAGCGGCAGCATGATCTGGGCGCGCGGCGCTAGTCTACCGTCAAGCTGACAGTGGGCGCGGAGCTGTTCTTGGTTCCCACTGTGGCAGTGTTGCTGGAGGTTGTGCCGTCAATGTCCACGCCAGTGATGGTGAACGAGTAGGCGTTGTTGGGAGTGGTTCCGTTGGGCGTAGACGTCTGGTTCGTGTTAGTGCCGCATGCGGGCACCAGCAGAAACGACGCGCTCACCACAAAAAGAGCCAGCAGCGCCCAGGCCTTGCGCGATCGCTTTCCGCCTGCCGCCGCACCCAGTCCTGCCAGCGCCAACATGGGCAGGCAGCCACAATGCATAAAAATGCCGGCTCTTCGGGCCGACCGCTCCAATGTTTATCGGACCGGAGGTGTTAATCGTGATGGTCGCCGTGTTGGGAACACCGCCGGTGATGACCACACCTTGCGTGCCCGAAGCATACGTGAACGAGCAAGCCGGAGGAATCGTCACCAGTGGGGTCATCGAACTGCACGACAGCGTAATCCCTTCTGTTGGGCCGCCGGGGCTGTTGTATCCGTTGCTCGGAGTCACGGTAATAACGCCCGAGCCGCCGTTGCCGGCGTGGACGCTGGTCGGTGTCACAGGTGTGGTCACCGTAATGGTGAAACTGGGAGCTACCGACAATATTGTCAGGTTCTGCTGCGCAGTCTGCGTCGCGTTTCCGGGGGCGCTGGCTGCGACGGAAACGGTATAGAGTCCCGCGCTGGCGCCGTTTCCTGATACCGTCGCCGACGACGGACCGCCGGGTGAGCTCAACGAGCTCGGACTCACCTGGCATTCGGGAGCGTTCCCCGTGGCGGGCTGCGGCGTGACCTGGCAGGTGAGAGTGACAGTCGCGGTGAATCCGCTGACCTCAATGTTCGTGGAGGTCACGCTGCCGGGGTCGATCGCATCGGGCGAGGGAAAAGGGTCCATCTGCACCTGCTGGCCTGCAGCCGAGGGCAGCGCACCCAGCAAGGCAAGAAACAGGCACACTACGGGCACGCCCATGCGTCGGGCCCCTGACTTCGCGGCGACTCGTTGTGCTTCAGATCTCAACATGCAGTTTTCAGTTTCGTAAGTTTCGATTCCTGGAACTTCGATTCCTGGAACAGGGAAATGGCTGCCCGCGCCCGGGATAGCGCCACGGGAACCGCCCCCACTTACCCTTAGGAAGCAGAATCTGGGCTTCATTCTACCGCAGAGCGAGCTCCCGCAGAGCGTACTACGCAGCGAGCGGCAGGCTGAATAGAACGCAGCCATTCATACTAGCACCCAGTCATTCGGCTGGGCGCTGTTGCCGATCCGTGCAAGACCTGCCAGTCAGTTCGGTTTCTTCTTGAACAATCCGCTCAATCCACCGAGCGGATTCTGGTTCGAGTTGCCCTTGCCCAGCCCTTTGAGCAATCCCTCGGCCATTCCTTTCATATCGGGAGCGAACTTCGGGTCTGAAGTCGTCCCCGCGATCGTGAACGGCACTCCCAGTCCGCCCACGCTGGCGTTCATCTTGAATGCGAGTTCGTTGCTTGGACTGACTGTCCCGCCGCCCGTGAGGACGCCGAGAGCAGGAACGGTGAGATTGATGTTGTCGGCTTTCGTGCCCTCGGGGGCGACGCGCACATCCGAACTGAAATTCTGGATCGTCATATCCTTGCCCGTGCTCTTACCGGCGAGTCCTGAGACTGCGCCCAGCTTGGACCCAAGGTCGAAGTTCGCCAGCGCCGAATTTTCCAGGCGCACGGTTCCTGTAGTAACCAGTTTGTCCACAGGGCCGACAATTGCCAGGTTCGTGTTGAGTTCACCGCCCTTAAGACTTGCCTTCGGAGGTAACACCACGCCAAGGGCGGGAAGCATGGCTTCCAGATCGTCCACCGGCATGCCCGGCCCGTTCAGTTTCAAATTGACGTCGGTGACCTTGCCGTGAGCGTCATAAGTGCCTGTGAGATGGGCCACCGCCTTGCCCATGGAAAGGTCACCCTGTGTGATGGCGCCAGTCTCCTTCGCCAGATTGTGCACTACTGCATAGGTCAGTTGCACCGGCTTGCCCGCCGGCGAGCCCTTCTGAACCACCTGTAATTTCTCGGCTTTCAGCGTGCCGGCGGTCTTGGCGTCGTGTCCGTCGGAAGTAACGGTGCCGTCGAAATCGGCGATGCCGGAAATTCCCGATGCCGGATCGATGAATCCGGAATCGGCCAGGTTCATCTGCTGTATCGTGACTTTGGCTTCGGCGGGTGTGAGGGCGGCGTTTTCTGCATTGATGGGCCCGGCCTTGCCGTCGAGACTAAGTTTGCCCCCGCCCGGCAGGTCCGCCGACATGGTGAATGGGAACGATGACGTGAACGAGAAGTTTGTTACCTCGATACTGACCTTGTCATAAACACGAGGCTTCGGTTCGGCTCCCGCCCGCGACACCGTCAACCGCCCGTTCTCAATGCTAAGCTTGGCCACGGAGAGGTTTGGGTTGCCGCCGGAGGGAGAGGGCTGCTGTGCCTCCGGCTGCGCTTTCTGCTCGGGCGCAGTCTTCGGCTCGGGCGCCGGCTGGGTCGGCGCACTGGGCGCGGAGCTCTTCGTTCCCAGGCTGGAGAAGTTCCACTTCTCGCCGTTCTCGGACTTGACCAGATTGATCTCGGGCTGATTCAGCGTCAGGTCCGTTACGTTCAGGGTCTTGGAAAAAATCAGAGGAATCATCTCCACGCCCACCGTAAGCGATTTCGCCTGTACGAATGGGCCCTTGCTGAAAGCCGGGTCGTCGGCAATCGCTATGTCGTCGGCAGTGACACCGCCCGATAGCAGCGAGAGCGAGAGATTCCCCACTTTGACCTGTCGCCCCAGCGCGTCGGTGAGTTCCGACTCAAGTTTCGGCCGGAAGGTATTCGCATTCACGAAAAACGGCAGGGCGATGACAATGACAATCAGGATTCCGACGATGAGCGCCAAGATTTTCAGGATTCGCTTCATGACTTGTACCTCCTGAGGGGAAATGGCAACGCTTGCAATGGAGCGGGGAACCGGCCGGACGAGTCAGTGTATCACCGCATATCCCGCAAAAGCTCCTCCGGTAAAAGGTGGCGCGCGGGTCGGGCGGTTTGGCTTGGCAAACTTTCCGCCTGGAGCGATGCCGTTTGTCGGCGCGAACGCCGCGCCGTATGCGCCCGCGGAAGCCAGACAGTACATGCTAGTGTGATGCACGCGCTTGACACTGCTTCTGCTCTCTGCTGTAGTGTCCGCCAGCGCTCGCTCGAAATTCAAGCGGCAACAGCGCGCGCCGGAGTCGAAGCGAAACGGTCTTAGCGAACTGCCGCTCTGTGCATGGGACGCAGGTCGTGATGGTCACCATTCGTGACGTGGCGAAGGAAAGCGGATTCTCCTCGACCACGGTGTCGATTGTTCTGAACAACGCGCCCCTGGCCCGCTACATCCCGCCCAAGACCAAGAAGAAAATCGAGCGCGCGGCCAAGAAACTCGGCTACCGCCCCAACCAGTTCGCCCGATCCTTGCGCAGCAAGCGCAGCCACACGGTGGGCGTCATGGTCTTCGACATGACCGACCCCTACTGCACGCTGGTACTGCGCGGCATTGAAAATACTCTCTACCAGGCCTCGTATCTTCCCATCCTCACCGATGTGCACAACGAGCGCCCCCGCTTCGAGCGCTATCTGGAGATGCTTCTGGACCGCCGCATCGAAGGGCTGATCGTGCTGGCGAACTGGTTGTTCCTCGATATCAACCTGCTCGGCGACCTCGAAAAAAGCAGCATTCCCACGGCGATGATCGGCTGTGAGCTCAAGACCGACTCGATCAGCTCCGTCATCGTCGATAACGAAGTCGGCGGGTACGTCGCATTCGAACACCTGCACTCCCTCGGTCACAGAAAGATCGCCTTTATCCGCGGCCCCAAGGCGCTCACCGACAGCTCTCCGCGCTGGCGGGGCATCCGCAATTGCGCCCGCTCCTGCGGACTCGAGATCGATCCCCGGCTGGTGATGGAGTTGCCGGAATCGCGCGATCCTTTGTCCAGCTTTGAAGCCGGCCAGAAACTCACGGAGGACCTGATCAAGCAGAAGCGTCCTTTCACCGCACTGCTGGCCTTCGATGATATGA
>Ga0116214_1001087_pt1 | contig 10711 bp, 11 predicted proteins | sample Sb_taG_FD_88964 | JGI IMG/M metagenome (GOLD analysis project Ga0116214, IMG submission 88964) | Peat soil microbial communities from Weissenstadt, Germany - Sb_50d_1_NS metaG | ecosystem: Environmental > Terrestrial > Soil > Wetlands > Peat | place: Germany: Weissenstadt | collected 2010-09-21
TAAGCCATTACACCTATGAGGAGGCACTTTCAATGAAGTTTACTGTATATTGGGCCCAGGACTATGAAATTTAGCTCCTTCCTTTGTAGTTCGCTAGAAATCCCCCCTTTTTAGAAGACCAGCGCCAGAAAGGTAGTGTGCAACAGCGTGGCGAGGGTGAGAAACAGATTGAGGTAGATCGGCGACTACTTCGCCGCCAAAAAGATCAACTCGAGGAAGAACTAGAACATGTTCGTACGCATCGACAACTCCATCGGTCGAGGCGAAAAAATACGGGTGCACCGGTAGTTGCGTTAGTTGGTTATACAAATGCTGGCAAATCAACACTTTTGAATCGACTTGCTCACGTGAAAAGTGTTGCTGAAGACAAACTTTTTGCCACACTTGACCCGATGACAAAACGGGTGCGGTTGGAGGGTGGGCAGGAGATTTCACTAACTGACACAGTGGGTTTTGTACATCGATTACCCACAACCCTGGTAGCTGCCTTTCGTGCTACACTGGAAGAAGTTGCTGAAGCTGATCTTATAGTCCATGTCGTAGATCTATCGAGTCATAGTATGCAGCGTCAGGTAACCGCTGTTGAAGAGGTGTTAGAAGAGATTGGTGCTGGAGGTCGTCCAAAGTTTGTGGCATTGAATAAAATAGATGTTACGTCATCTGAAATGACCTTACAATTACCAGATGACGTAGCTACATTACCTACAGTACGAGTATCAGCCCTGAATGGAGAGGGTATTGATGAACGACTTGCGTGCATTGGTGAAAACCTGCTCTTACAATTCGTCGCACTTGATGTACTCATCCCTTATAACCATGGTGAATTAGTAGCGTTGTTTCATAAATACGGGACTATTGAACACGAAGGTTACGAAGAAGGCGGCACTCACTTACGCGGCTATATGCCTCTCAATCATAGTGGTCCATTTTCACCCTTTCAGAATGTAGTCACACAAAATACATATATTTGAATCATTCGCGCATAATTTCATAATCGATTCCATCTATCATTAGAAAGAAGTTGGCATGAATGGAACAAACACTGACATTCTGATAGTTGGGGGCGGTGTTATTGGGAGTTCGATTGCCTATCACCTGGCACGTCAAGGACGCCAGGTACTCGTCATAGACAGATCAAACATTGCCGATTCGCCTTCAGCTTCCTGGGCAAGTGCAGGTGGAGTGCGACGGCAAGGGCGTCATCCTGCAGAAGCAAAGTTAGCAATAGAGGCAATTCAACGCTGGAAGACCTTAGAACAGGAACTTGAAGCAGATATAGGTTATCGCCGAGGTGGTAACCTGCTACTCGCTGAGAGCGATATCGAGATCAACCATATTCATACATTCGTAAACCAACAACATGAGATGGGTTTTATAGATGTCCAAATTGTTGATCGTAAAGAGGCGCTTTCGATAGTCCCTGGATTAAATGAACGCGTCGTGGCTGGAAGTTATAGTCCCGATGATGGACAGGCAGATCCTATACTCACAACGCGCGCATTTGCTCTAGCTGCCCAACGTTATGGAGCAAGTTATTGGACGGGTGTCTACACTACGAGTCTATTCATGCATCACAACCATATTGAGGGAGCAAATACAGAACGCGGCGATGTAAAAGCTGCACATATCATACTGACAGCTGGTGCATGGAGCGATGAATTAGCAAATAGCATCGGTTTGCGTCTCCCAATACGAACACGCGCTTTGCAAATGATTCTTTCGACTCCATCACACAACTATCAACTCAAGCCTGTTATAAGCTCAATTGGTCGTACTCTTTCGCTGAAACAAGTTGCAAATGGCGGATTTCTTTTGGGAGGAGGGTGGCTTGGCGATCCATCTCATGATCGTCGCTCTTATTCTATGCGCTCAAGCAGCATCCAGGGTAACTGGACAGCGGCCATGGAACTACTCCCTGTTGTGGGAGAACAACGCATTGCTCGCTCCTGGTGCGGTCTTGAAGCGCAAAGCATTGATGACATCCCTTTCATTGGCCAGATTCCAGGTTTAAATGGATTGACTCTGGCATTAGGGTTTTCAGGTCATGGATTTGCGCTTTCTCCAGCCGTTGGTAGATGTGTCGCGGATCAAATCAATGGCTTGCCAACTCCTGAACTAGATGAATTACATCCATCGCGTATTGCCACCTTTACAACTGAGTCAATCGAAGCTTTTATCTCCGAGGAGATTAGAGGTGATTTGCTTGCATAAATTGAAATCCTTTCGCTTGCAAACGTTGACACCTTTCAGCTTTTTTGACATAATTTCATTGGTGATCGCAAAAGCATATTATTGCTAATTTCAGTCCAAGTGAGAAAAATATTATGCAGCAACTGCCTACAAAAGGGGAAACCGATCAAGAATACCTTGATGGGTATACTTATGTAATGAAATTTGCCGAATACGCTCACACCAAGGGATGGCTACTGAGTGATCGGCAACTTGTGCATGAGATTGTACAACATGAACGAGCAGCCCAGATAAGAGAAAAAAGCTCATTACCAATTGTCGGGCTAAGAACTCGCTCTGCCGCCTACAACCGAGGTCAAGCAGACGCCTTACGACATATTTTGCAGCAGCAACGTGAGAAGGCCTAGAGTATGGGCAGCATCAAATGAGCTTTATAACAGTAAAAAGATAAGAAAATAAATATGGAACTTTTATCAGAGTCCCAGGGAACCTATACAGGCCCTAAGCCGGGTTCGCCTGAGCAAGTTCGGGCCATTACCGCAGAGTTACGGCGCCTTTACCCCGATGCGAAATGTTCTCTCGATTTCTCAAATCCTCTTGAATTGCTGGTTGCAACACAGCTTTCGGCACAGTGTACAGATGAACGTGTAAATCTTGTCACCCACGACCTGTTTCAAAAATATCGCAGTGCCGAAGATTTTGCGACAGTTAGCCAGGAAGAGTTAGAGCAGGATATTCGATCAACTGGCTTTTATCGAAACAAAGCTAAAAATATACGCGCAGCGTGTCAACTTCTTATCACGAACTATAATGGTGAAGTACCCAGCACAATGGCAGATTTACTCAAACTTCCTGGTGTTGCTCGCAAGACGGCAAATGTTGTTTTAGGTAATGCATTTGGCATTATTGAGGGATTCGTTGTCGATACACATATTGGTCGACTTGCTCGTCGTTTCGGTTGGACGAAAAATGAAGATCCGGTAAAAATTGAACAAGACTTGATGCAACTGGTGCCACGCCAGGATTGGCTTGATCTTTCACACTTGCTGATCTTTCACGGAAGGGCTATTTGTCAGTCCCGAAAACCACTTTGTCAGCGATGTACAATATCAAAACTCTGTCCATCGGCTTTTCATATCAATCAATAACCGTCCAAATACTTGAACTTTGTTTGTACAATCAGACCCTTAACAACAGCGCAGATGGTAGATTCTCTACTGAAAAACTTTTTGAGCTTGAGGTTTCGCCATCCATCTGCACATTCACACATTGCTGACTTTCAATAGACACTGATTTAGCCAGATAACAGGTGACTTCGGGCAGCCCTAAATGTTCACCCTTTTTAACGACAGGCAACAGTTTCAGCGCTCGTAGTAGTGGTGCGTAATTGATGGTGCAAACATCAAATAACCCATCAGTATGATTAGCCCTCGGGTTGATACGAAAGCCTGCGCCATACGTTGGGCCATTTGTGACTGCGATGAGCACAAAACGTTTGCTTTGTACTTGAGTTATCGACCCATCTCCGCTATGTAACTGAAAAGAAAGCCACGGACATTTACCATATCCCAACAATAATTCTTTTATGGTGGCAGTGTAGTACAGTCGTGCACCACTCATAAACGGTATATTCTTCATACGATCTGCTGAAACAGCAATATCAGCATCTAGACCTATGCTGAACGAGTTAGCAAAATAGATACCATTCACAATGCCTGCGTCAACTTCGATGAGTTGTCCATTAAATGCCTTCTCAATTGATTGTGCTGGGTCCCGAGGTATTTTGAGTGTATTCCAGGCAAAGTCATTACCTGAACCAGCACCTACTATTCCTAAAGGAACTCGCGATTCTGAGCTGAGAATACCATTGACAACTTCGTGAACAGATCCATCTCCACCTACAATAATCACCGGACAACCTTCTTTGGCAGCAGTCATTGCAAGTTCTTTTGCATCTCCCTGCCTGGCAGTTTCGACATATCTCGCCTGTTCACGTTTCGCTCGAGCCAGAACTAAGGTACGATACTTGTCCATTTTGCCTCGATTTGCAGCTGGGTTGAGTATAACCAGAGGTTTACCAAAGAACGGCAAAGTATCCATAGCCAATCTCCTTCTCAAGCTCATGTATTGTAGCAGATTGTACCATTTTCCAGTTAGTGATACAATTATGCATGCTAGATTGCAATTCATGCCGTTATGAGATATAGTATTTTTTGGCAGAGATTTAACAATATTTGTCTTTCGTATTGTACGCATCTCTTTTCATGTACCCTCTTTAAGATTGAAAGACATTTTGTATTATGGTTTCATACTCTCATAGAATGATTAATTTACTTATCACTTACAAGGACTTGCAAATTCACAGCGAGTACCCACGTAATAACGAATGTTTTAGCCTATATTCCGAGAAGATTATTTTGAAGGTGAGCGAGCGATATGAAGTTATTGATTGTTGATCCTGACCGTGATTTGGTGGAGATGTTGATGAGTTGGTTAAAAACGTTGGGATACGAAGTCTATCGAGCTTACACAGGAGATCGAGCGAAGATCGAGTGGGAAGAACAAGAGCCGGATCTTGTCTTACTTGATACTGCAATTAAGGACGCGGATGCATTAAAAATGTGTCAGGATCTAAGACATAAGCACGATGCTCTTGTGTTAGTAATGACTGAAGGCAAGGGTGTTCAGGATGAGGTACACTGTTTGGAATCTGGTGCAGATGATTATTTACGCAAACCTTTCTTTCCCTCGCAACTATTAGCTCGAATGCATGCTTTGAGTCGAAGGGGGCGTTCTAGCCTTGCACAACGGCCGTCTTCCATTATCACTGTCGGCCCCATTCGTGTCGATTCGCTTCATAACGAAGTCATAATCAATGGGAGAATGTCACGTCTGACACCTACAGAAAGTAAACTTCTGCATTTGTTGGCGATCAATGCGAATAACGTATGCACATCAAACCAGATCGTTTCCCATATCTGGGGATTCGGTAACGATGGAGACGCCAGTTTAATCAAAGCCCATATCCGCCATTTACGACAGAAGATCGAACCTGACCCCAGTAAGCCAATCTATATCCTTACTGTATCGGGTGTTGGCTACTCTTTAATACGTAATTCCTCTGAGGAGGAAAATTATAGTTCTAGAGAAATAGTACATACATTACGTGCAATTTCTGTCTAGCAAGGTCATTTTGACTACGTGCCTGGCACTGTCACGTACCCGAATTACTCGACACTAAAATAGGCTCTCCTTTTTTTAGATGGTTTTGGGGATTATGTGATGAACTGCTCACGCATTCCATTGTGCTGAGTTTTTTCATACACCCCCATGCCCTTTTAGCATTACCGGAAGAGTCAGCGCAATGAGTTTGAGGTCTTGCAATGTTGATTGCTCTCTAAGATACTCAACATCCATTTCCACCATTTTCTTAAATGGTACTCGACTACGTCCATAGACTTGCCACGTTCCGGTTAACCCAGGTTTACCTGAAAGACGTATCATATCTCGAGAGCTATATTCTTTAACTTCATAAGGAAGAGGTGGACGTGGTCCTACCAATGTCATTTCGCCACGCAAGACATTGATAAATTGAGGCAATTCATCGATACTGTACTTTCGTATAAACCTGCCAACTCTAGTAACCCTGGGGTCATCAACCAACTTGTAGAGGTTGTCCGAATTTACTTTACCATTGAGTCTCGCTCCATTTATATACTGTTTGATAGATTCACGATGGACTGTTTCGTCAGAATCTACATACATTGAACGAAGCTTGAAAATATCAAATTCAATACCATTCATTCCGATACGCCTCTGTCGGAATAAGATAGAGCCTTTTGAGTCGATACGAATCAAGGCTGCACAGATAGCAATAACAATAAAAAGAGGTATCAAGATAAGCAAGGTAAACACAATATCGAGTATACGCTTTACTCTAAGGTAACCTTTATCAATACTAATTTCAGTTTGAGTTGGTGGTGAAAGAACAGCCATAACACTATCTTCCTTATAATCATTATTTAAAGAGATCCCACGATGATATCATCTCTCTTCTAGCCTAAATAGATCATAAATGACGCTGGTGTAGATTTGGTGAGCAATTGTATGTTAATCAGGGTAAGAAATGGCGAGAATGGTTATGAAAACTTCAGAAAAGACTTCTCTTGCTACTAAGTTGATAACTGGTTTTATATTCTGAACATAAAGGAAAGAGTTTAACCTAATCTTAACCTCAACTGCTATCTCCTTGGAAACTTCTAAGCTTTATTCTTAGAGAGTAAGTGTTCCTTTTCCGAATTAAGTACCTACTTTAGGAGACAATTTATTTATGCAGATTCCATTGGTGGACTTACAAGCAGAGTTTCAGTCAATCAAGCCCCAAATCATGGCAACTCTTGAAGATACGCTTGAGAATATGCATCTTTTTCTGGGTCCTCAAAGTCAGGCATTTGAAAGCGAATTTGCTCAGTATTGCGGATGCCCTTATGGGATTGGTCTTTCTTCTGGTACAGATGCTCTCATCCTCGCGCTACGAGCATGCGAAATAGGTCCAGGTGATGAAGTTATTACTGTCGCAAACACGTTTATAGCCACGGTTGAGGCAATCGCAATAGTAGGAGCAACCCCTGTATTTGTTGATATTGATCCAGACACTTATACTATGGATTGGCGGCAACTCGATCAGGTGCTGACGCCCAAGACACGTGCTATTATACCTGTCCATTTATATGGCCACCCTGTAGACATGCAACCAATTCTCGATTTTGCCCGTTTGCATGGTTTACTCGTGATTGAGGATGCCTCTCAAGCCCACGGAGCAACCTATAGGGGAGAGAAAGTTGGCAGCATAGGGGACGTAGGCTGTTTCAGCTTCTACTTTAGCAAAAACCTGGGAGCCTATGGTGAAGCAGGTATTTGTGTGACGAAAAATGGAACACTCGCAGAAGCTATACGAAAGTTGCGTGATCATGGTTCACTGGTTCGCTACGAGCATGAGATCCTTGGTGTAAACGCTCGCCTGGATGAAATACAGGCTGCCGTGCTAAGGATTAAACTACCATATTTAGACCGATGGAATGCCGCTCGTCAAGGCCATGCCAAATTCTATACTGAGCACTTGCAAGGAATAGTTGAGCAAGTCCCACTCATTCGATCCTGGGCTACTCATAGCTTCTACGTCTATGTTGTACAAGTTCAAGAACGCGATAAATTCCGCGAGGATTTAGAGCGAGAAGGGATTGCGACTGGTATCCACTATCCAACGCCAATCCACCTGCAACCAGCCTGTATACATTATGGCTACATTCAAGGCATGCTACCGGTAACAGAAGCTGTAACGGCTCGCATCATCTCCTTGCCTATATATCCGGAACTTACCAGAGCACAAACGCAACAGGTTGTGAATGCTGTCAAGACTAGTATTTTATCGGGTATAGCTGGCTTGTAACAGGAACAAAACAAACATAAAACTTGAAACTGGGGGAGATCAATGATAACAAAAGAGTTACGTTTCGGAGTGATCGGTTGGGGGTACTGGGGACCAAAAATCGCACGTAATCTGGATTCTTTAGCAAATGCATCCGTATGCATGGTAGCAGATACTGACGCCCATCGAATTGCAAATCTGGCCGTGAATAAGCCCTGGATACAAACAACAACACATATTGAGGATATGTTTCGCTCAGATATCGATGCCATAGTCATCGCCACTCCTGTTAGAACACACTTCCAATTGGCACGCGAGGCATTATTGCATGGCAAACATGTACTTGTTGAGAAACCACTCACTGCTAGCGTTCGTGAGGCAGAGGAATTGGTTGCCATTGCCCGGGAGCAACAGCGAGTACTGATGGTAGGGCATACTTTTGAGTATAATCCAGCCGTAAACGAGCTACGTAAGCTAGTGCAGAACGGCGAACTTGGGAAGATTTATTGCATTGAAGCAGAGCGGGTAAATTTAGGGCTCTTCCGCAATGACATCAATGTCATTTGGGATCTTGCGCCACACGATATCTCAATACTTTTGTATCTTCTCAATAAAAAGCCCGAGAGAATCAAAGTACAAGCACATGCACATGTACAGCCACGAATCGAAGATGTTGCCCATCTTGATCTGGAATTCGCTGATGGTATGGTTGCTCATATTCACGTAAGTTGGCTTCACCCGTGTAAAATCCGTCGCGTTACAGTGATTGGGGATGCGAGGATGGTTGTTTACGATGATACCGACCCGGCTGAAATGATCAAAGTGTACAACAAAGGGGCAGACGTACATGCAGACCCGGTAGTATCATACCGCTACGGAGAAATCACGATCCCGTACATTGATTGGATAGAGCCTTTAAATCTGGAATGTGAGGATTTCGCTAACTCAATACGCACAGGAATACAACCGCGAGCTAGTGGAGAAGTGGGATTAGCAGTAGTGAAAGTCCTGGCAGCCGCTCAAGAAGCGCTGGAGCACCAACAGGAAAAGATTACACAGGTAATCGTCTAATCCTAATCTACGGTTCAAATACAAAATCCCTGTCCCTTATTGGGGGCATATTCTGCCAGAACTCTATTGGTTTGCCAAATATGAGCGCAGGAATTTTCCGCGCCTTGAAATGAGCTGCCTCAGAGAGTCCATAAGGGCCAGCACCAATGATGGCAGTAGTATCTTGCTTCACTTCAACAATCTCCTTTACGACGACGAACAGGAAGAGTGATGCCATTTCATCAGGTCTACGTGACATACCACTCCACATTATAAGATAGCATCGCTTTGTTGCGAAATGATGATAAAGCGGGTAAAGATTTCATGACGTTGAAGTGAAAAAGTGTAGAGAAGCGTACCCTACAAAGGTTTCTCGTCTTTCAAAGAATTCTGTTCATCAAGACTGGGCCGATCATTGGACACCACTTTACAACGGTTGTGTAAACCATTGTAGCACCTTAATATGTTATGATCTTACATGGAGAACGTTAGGAGAAAGAAGGAGCCATGTTCCTAGGAATTTCACAGAAAAAAAAGCGGTGGTTGCAATATAGTATCTATGCGATCATCATTGTTGCCTGCACAGCATGTTCATCGTTGAATCCCCCATCGCAAGGCCCTTCATCACAAATGCTGCCAGGTGAGCAAACCTGGAAACAGGGAGTATCTTCTTTTCTCTTCGGAACCAATGATACCCACGAGTGGTCGACCCAAAATTTCGAAACGCAACCTGTCATCCAGGAATCCTTACGCAGCGCCGGATTTACTATCATTCGCAGCTTTTTTCAAGATAATGCAAGCGATGCAGATATCGAGCAACGCATCAAGGCAATCGAGAACAGTGATGCGCATTGTCTTGGTGTCATTTTCAACATTTTCAATGTTACCTATGACGAGCATCTCGTGAAATACCTGGGCAGTCGGTGCCTGATGTATGAATTCGGCAATGAGCCAGACTACAATGGTATCTCTGTCGACACCTATCTCAGGCAGTGGAACACACTGATCCCTGCACTACGCAAGATAAACCCTGAAGCGAAATTTATCGGTCCGGTCCTTAGCACAGCCAATCTGGATTATTTACACGGCTTTCTGACTGGCGTAAAGGCATCACAGGTTCTCCCCGATGCTATAAGTTTCCACTGGTACCCCTGCTACAACAACTCTGAAATGGATTGTTTGAACATGGCCAATACAGCCGATCAAGAAGTAACTGCTGTACGAAGCATGGTCAAGAATATCCTGATGCAGGATTTACCGGTAGGTATTACCGAATGGAACTTTGATCCAGGCAATCCGCCACCAACCTACGGCGATGATGTTAAATTTATCACCTCATTCAGCAATATCGCCCTACAGTCCATGATGCAGTCAGGTGTCGCATTTGCTTGCCAGTTCGATGCTGCCAGTTTCGCAGGGACCGGCCATTTAGATATGTTTCAAGTTGACAATGACGCCCCAAAAGCACAGTTCTACGCTATCAAGGCTTTCATCGCTAAGTACCGACCTTAATCCAGTGTACTTCGACCAGAAATGGCTACTCGAATATCCAGGAGTTCTCCTTTGCCAATCGAGATTTTTCTCCCACTGCTCCGCATTCCACTGTGGATAGTATGACGATGCCGGTGTGCCAGTTTACGCGCGCCTACCGCCGCCATCGCTTTGACGACACTGCCAGCACAGCGCTGTGACCATACCAACCGACAGACCTTTGACGGCTTTCGCCTGCATCTGCGCTTGTCAATTTGCAAGATCAGGATCCTCCGCTCCAATTAGATCGGGTAGGTGCTTCAAAACCTTGCACATCGGGTTCGACTCTCGCCTCAGGTCGTGATCTGGTTGCCCTCACCACGGGTAACAGTTGCGTGGCGTCCTCGTCTTCCTGCATTCCCTCGGGTTCGACTCTCGCTTCAGGTCGCGGTCTGGTTGCTCTCACCACAGGTAATAGTTGCGTGGCGTCTTCGTCTTCCTGCATTCCCTCGGGTTCGACTCTCGCCTCAGGTCGCGGTCTGGTTGCTCTCACCACGGGCAATTGTTGCGTGA
>Ga0116214_1001090_pt1 | contig 10694 bp, 7 predicted proteins | sample Sb_taG_FD_88964 | JGI IMG/M metagenome (GOLD analysis project Ga0116214, IMG submission 88964) | Peat soil microbial communities from Weissenstadt, Germany - Sb_50d_1_NS metaG | ecosystem: Environmental > Terrestrial > Soil > Wetlands > Peat | place: Germany: Weissenstadt | collected 2010-09-21
GGAGCCAGGGCCATCCTGATCAGGCCGGAGATGCTGCCACTGCTTCAGAAGGTATTGGACCAGAAACCGTTGCCCAATCTCAAGCATATCTTCGTGCTGGGAAAGCAGGTGCCAGAAGAGATGCCAGCTGCTCTTCCATTCGCAACATTGCTGAAGGGGGGATCGCCAAAACGTCCCAGTCCGGTTGCGATCCATGGAGATGACATGATCGTCTTGACGTATTCCTCGGGCACTACAGGGCTACCAAAGGGAACGATGTTAAGTCATCATAATCTTACGACCAATCATCGTCAGTTCTTAACGGCATCAGAGATCAATTCCTCCGATGTAACACTCATTGCTGTGCCGTTTTATCACATCTATGGAGTATTGTTAACAGGGAGTTTCCTGGCTGCTGGTGCCAAGCAGGTCATCGTAGATCGTTTTGAACTGGAACCTGTGCTCGACTTGTGCGAAAAGCATGGTCCTACCTGGCTCTTTGCCGTTCCTGCCATGGTCCAGGCTCTTGCCAATGCTCCTGGCGAACTCACTCAATTAAGCACGGTGAAGTATCTCATGTCAGCCGCTGCTCCACTGCCACCTGCACCTGCTCGCAAACTACAGGAGAGGACTGGCATCAGAGTCATCCAGGCATATGGGATGACTGAGACGTGCCCCATCACACACCTCTCACCGCTTGAACCCGAGCTCATTCGGATAGACAGTGCTGGATTGCCCATGAATAATACTGAGCAGAAGATTGTAGATATTGAAACAGGGGAGCGCGAGTTGCCTGTTGGAGAGGATGGAGAGATCATCATCCGCGGGCCACAGGTCATGTTGGGGTATTGGGGGGATCCGGAAGAGACTGCTCTTACCCTTCGGAATGGGTGGATCCACACAGGGGATATTGGTCACCTGGATACGGAAGGATACCTGTATATTGTGGATCGTAAGAAAGATATGATTAAGTACAAAGGCTTTAGCATTGCCCCGGCCGAACTGGAAGCAGTGCTTGCGGAGCATGCTGCTGTCCAGGAGTCTGCTGTTGTCGGTGTACCCGACGAGGAAGCTGGTGAGATACCTAAGGCCTTTGTAGTACTTTATGGTGATGATAGCAATAGTGTCACTGATGAAGAACTGATCACTTTCGTGAATGGCAAGCTTACAGGCTATAAAAAATTGCATGAGGTAGAGTTTGTTGAGAGTCTTCCCAAACTTCCGTCAGGTAAAATTCTTCGCCGTGAGCTCAAGGAGCTTGAAAGGGTACGGCATGCAGGGAAGTAAGACATTTTCATCAGCGAAAGATGAAATTGGCTAGAAGCACTTTTCCTGTGCCATACTCTGGACTAAGGAGTATGAGATTTTGGGAATATTCAGAAGCTCCTACCCTTGATGTCCCCTATTTATGCTGTAAGAAATTCTTCGATGAGGGCCGTCAGTTCACTGGCATGCGTCAAAAGCCCTAAATGCCCGCCATTATAGATATACAGCTTTGAATTTGGGATCAAGTTATGCATGATCTTCGCGTTGATGGCTGGAACAATTGGATCGTCATCGCCAGCCAGGATCAGTGTAGGCTGTCGTAACAATTTAAGCCATGGCAGACTCGTCCAACCTAGGGCAGCCATCAGTTGATAGACATAGCTCATCGGCTCACTGGCGTGAGTGGCGTGGGCTAAGTGGCGCACGAACTCGGGATTTGATTGCAGATCTCCGCCATAGATGTCCGGAGCAATCTCTACCATGTACGCGGGGTCCTGATAGCGCCTTGGCGTTGCCATTTTGGCAAGGACTGATGGTCGACCAGGAAACGCAAGAGCGCCAGTTGAGGTGCTCACCAGGATCAAACGCCGACAACGTTGCCGGTATTGAAAGGCAAATTGCTGGGCCAGGCCACCACCCCACGAGATACCAAGCACATCTACCTGTTTGTAGCCAAACTGATCGAGCATCTGCGTTATCCAATAAGCGAGCGTCGAAAAACGGTACGGCATGATCGATCTCGGTGAACCACCGGTACCAGGCACATCAAAACGAATGACTTCAATACGTGGATTAAGTTCGTCAATGAATGGCTGGAAAACTTCAAGACTGACGCCGATGCCATTCATGAGTAACAGCGGAGGATCATCGGAATCAGCGTCATTTCCCGGCCGGATGGCGACACGCAGACGTTGGCCTTTGACGTTGATAGTATGTATAGTATCCGGTTGCCGTGCTGATCCCGCTTGTGCGTTCATGTTGTTCAAATCCCTTCCTCGTTGAGATAGTGCGCCATTCTTTTGTTAGCTCTGCTTCTGATACCCTCGGTGCCACGCAATAGCGAAGACTCACTTCGGTTTTCACCTGCGCCTAAGAATGAAACGCACACGATCAACGTCATAGTTGATCGTGTAGGCTGAGTCCGTGGATATAATTTCGCTATTATACCTATCAGACAAGCTCCTGTTTACTGAGAGAACCAATCACAACAATTATAACATAAAGCCGAATCTTTTGTTATATTAATGTCTACCTGTCTACTTGGCAAAAGTGCCCTTCTTGACAATCAATACCTTTATGTGCGTTAATAAGATAGATGCAAATAACATATAGTAAAAATACGTAATACGTACTTGTTACGGGTCCATAGATAATAAAGGATTACATTGACATGGAATGGCTTCTCAATCAGACTGCTGCTATGAGTCACGCTCTTGAGGATACTCAAGCAGTCTTCTCAGTCAAAGATGGTCTATCACATCCGCTCGCGTTGACTGCGCGCCTGAGCGATTTGATGCGTTCAACGGGTTTTCTCTTAGTGGAAGCACATTCCAAGACATTGGAATACTACAGTCGTATTACTCATGTGGGGCAGGAAGGATCAAGGGGGTTAGCACTTGGAACCCTTGCGGTAGATCTTTTAAGCGGCTATAGCTTTCTCAATCAAAGAGAACGATGGCACTATCTGATTCAACCTCAAGACTGGAATGTGATGCACCTGCGCGGAGCGAATCGCATACTCGATACATCGGCTGCACTCGGAGGAACATTGATTAAGGCCTGTCAGTTTGCCTCAACACGCCCGGATATTCTTCCGACTCCCTATGTTGAGTCTCTCTCCAAGTTGCAGGACCGGGTCCCGCCACATCCATGGTCGGAAATCGCAAGTGTAATCAGGCAAGAGCTAGGCCGCGAGCCTAATGAGATATTCGAGTGGATCGAGACCGAACCGGTTGCGGCCGCTTCGATTGCTCAAGTCCATCGAGCACGACTTTATGATGGTCGTGAAGTGGCTGTCAAGGTCCAGTATCCGGGTATCGTGAACATTATCGACACCGACCTGACGGTACTACAAAGGATCGTTGAGCTGGTTGGCCGCCTGTATCCCACTATCCAGCTCCAACCTATTCTCGACTACTTGAAAGAAACGCTCCCTTTGGAACTCGATTTCCGACGTGAGGCGAAAGCGATGGCAGAATTACGTGTTGCATTGCTACACAGAAGGGATGTCGTCATTCCCGAATCGATCCAGGAGTTGAGCACTGAACGTCTGCTCGTGATGGAGTTTATCAACGGGATCAAGATCACCGATCGCACAGCCCTTTTGGATGCAGGTATCTCTCCCAGTACAGTAGCTCGCTTGCTCAACGATGTCTATGCTGAACAAATTTTTCGTCTCGGTATGTTACACGCAGATCCACATCCTGGCAACTTGTTTGTGCAATCAGGGCCAAGGCTAGTGCTTCTGGATCATGGTCTCACTGTTCCTTTAAAATCTTCACTCGTCCAGGCTCTTGGTGAGATGGTTCGAGCGCTCTTAGTCGCTGATTTCGAGCGGCTGACGAAAGCGTTGACCCAGGCTGGGATGCAGTTTGATAAACAAGTAGATATCAGCACACTGTTACAGTTAGTTGGAGTGCTGCTTGGTGGAGAACAAGACAAAACTACTATGGACACTCTAGATGTCGGACAACAACTTGGGAAGAGCATTGGTCGGATACCGGTAGAACTGATCTTGATGGGACGTGCACTAGGTCTCTTAGATGGCATCACGAAGCAACTTGATCCAGACATAAATGCATTGGAGATTGTTGCTGACTATGTTTCGGAGATGGCTACAAGCCACGTGTAATAAGTACTGTCAAATGCCGTAGCTGAAGTATTGACTGTATAGCAGTTTCTTGTTCAAACCGATGGCATACAAGGTTTGAACAAGAAAAGCTGGCATTGATAGTTCTGTTATTTTAGTGATTACTCGAATGCAAGGAAGGAGATACACAATGTTAAATCTTGCCATGCTCCTCGAAGATAGTACCCGTGAAGTACCAAAACGCACTGCCGTCATCTTCGAGGACACAGAACTATCGTATGAGGAACTCAATGCAACTGCCAACCAGGTTGCAAATGCTCTTGTCCAATTGGGCATCCGTAGAGGAGATGCAGTTGCCATAAGTTGCCAGAATATCCCGTACTTCCCAATTGTGTACTATGGCATCCTTAAAGCAGGAGCCGTGGTTGTACCCCTCAATGTATTGCTCAAGCCACGTGAGATTGCGTATCATCTGCAAGATGCAGGCGTGAAAGCTTATTTTTGTCAAGAGGGTAACCCCGAACTCCCGATAGGTGAAATGGGTTTCACCGCATTCCAGAAAGTCGATAATTGCACACAATTCTTCCTGATGACAAACGACCACAATGCCACCTCGCCAATCAAAGGAACAAAGAGTCTGGGCGAGCTACTGCAGAATCAGCCTGGTACTTTCGAGACAGTCATCACGAACCCGGATGATACAGCTGTCATCCTCTATACCAGCGGTACAACGGGGCAGCCAAAGGGAGCCGAGCTCAGTCATAGTAATATGTTGATGAACGCCCGTCTCTCGGATAACATGTATCCAAGGGCTGATCACGACGTGCATTTGATCACTCTGCCGCTGTTTCACTCCTTCGGACAAACGGTGCAGATGAACGCAGGCATCTACAACCGTGCTACCATTGTGTTGCTTCCACGCTTTAATCCTGATGCGGCATTGTGCTTGATGGAGCAGAAGAACATTACCATCTTCGCGGGGGTGCCAACCATGTACTGGGCCATCCTCAATTATCCAGGTGCTCATACGTTCAACTTGCAGAAAATTGCCAGCACTTTACGCTTGTGTATCTCAGGTGGAGCGCCTATGCCTGCAGAAGTCATGAGGGCTTTTGAAGAAAAATTTAGAGTGAGAATCCTTGAGGGATATGGTCTGTCAGAAACGAGTCCCATTGCTACTTTTAATCGCCTGGATCGCCCAGGTAAACCTGGCTCGGTTGGTTTGCCGATGTGGGGGGGCTGGGTGCGAATTGTAGATCGGAACGAAAAGGATGTAGGAACTGACGAACAGGGTGAAATCCTCATCCGCGGCCATAATGTGATGAAAGGCTACTATAAACGACCTGAAGCGACTGCCGAAGTGATGAGAAATGGCTGGTTCCACACTGGCGACATCGGTCGTCGAGATGGAGATAGTTATCTCTACATTACCGATCGTGTGAAGGATATGATCATTCGTGGTGGATTCAATGTCTATCCACGCGAGATCGAGGAAGTGTTGATGACCCATCCCGCGGTGAGTCTCGCAGCAGTCATTGGTGTGCCGGACAAGCGACATGGGGAAGAAGTCAAGGCTTTTGTCATTCTGAAAGAAGGAGCAAAGACCTCGGAAGCTGAGTTAGTGACCTGGTCGAAAGAGAATATGGCAGACTACAAGTATCCTCGCTTCATCGAATTCCGTGAGGCTTTGCCCACAACGGCTACCGGAAAGATTCTAAAGAACGAACTTCGTTAGGTTGGTTGTTCCTACGATGTATATACCTCTATCAGTTCAGTGTTACCAAATTTCCAGCCGAATGGAGCTTTGGACATAGGCGATCTTTACGAGACTATAATAGATTAAGATAGCATACAGAAAAGACATTAAATTGCATTTCAGAATTAATTTGGGAGGGATAGCATGCCGCGAGCCGTCGATTTTCATGTTCATTTACCCACAACAGAGTTCATGCAGGTAACTCTAGGCCCGTATGCTCAGGCTGCCGAGCGGTATTTCCGAACCGAGGTTAAGTTGAAGGATATCGAGCAAATCGCGGCTGACTATTCGGAGCTCGATATGGTTGGCGTACTACTCGCATGGGATGCTGAAACAGCCACAGGACTGCCTCCACTAGGCAACGACTATGTAGCTGAAATTGTTCAACGTTTTCCACAACAATTTATTGGTTTCGCTAGTGTTGATCCACACAAAGGAAAGGGCGCTATTCGAGAAATCGAACGTGCAATAAAGGAGCTGGGGTTGGCGGGTGCGAAATTTCATCCTGGTGTGCAGGCATTTTATCCGAATGATCCAGACTTTTATCCTTTAATGAAAAAAATTCAAGATCTGAATATTCCTGCTCTTTTCCATACTGGTACAAATGGTCTTGGAGCGGGTACACCTGGTGGTATGGGCATCAAGTTAGATTACACACGACCAATCTACCTGGACTCTCTGGCTGCTGACTTTCCAGGCTTAACTATTATTGGTGCACACCCTTCCTGGCCCTGGCACGAGGAAATGATTGCTGCTATGCAGCACAAAACTAATATTTATAATGATCTCTCTGGCTGGTCACCTAAATATATACCAGAAGCGCTTTTGCGTGAGGCCGCTACACGTTTGCAGGATAGGTTCCTCTTTGGTTCAGACTATCCATTTATCACTCCCCAACGCTGGATGAAAGATTTCGAAGCACTCGCCTACTTTAAAGCTGAAGTGCGTGAGAAGTTGCTTTGGAAGAACGCACAGACGTTATTGAAACATACTTCCGTAGGGCAAATGAGCTTTTTGTCTTAACATTGATTATAACGTTGGTGTTGTTTAATAGAACTGCGGATTCATAACATCCCAACGCACTATTTGTTCCCTTCAGATGTTTACAATCATCATGCAAGAATGTTCTTGACAAAGAGATAACCCCTAGTTATACTTTCTGATAAGATATCAGATGTCTGACATCTGATATCTTATCGCCACGCAATCAACTTCTTAGAGGAAACTATGTCAGGAATGATGATCGCGCGACAATCGATGGTTCAACAAGTACGTGATGCTGTCATCGAACTGTTGCGCAAAGAAGAATACACGGCAGGGCGCTATATTCCATCCGAGCAAGAGCTGGCTGATCTCTTTGAAGCCAGCAGGGCAACTGTGCGTGAGGCTCTCAAAGGACTGGTACAAGCAGGCTTGCTTGATTGCCGACATGGCAAAGGCTATTTTGTACTTTCGCGCGAAGCTGTATTTCATAAGCCAATTACCCAACTCCAGAGCGTGACGGATATGATGGCTGATATGGGCTATATCGTTGAAAATCGGGTCTTACGCGTGAGCGAAGAGATGCCTACTCCACAGGTACGCCACGAACTCCAACTCGATGATACACAATCTATCTTGCGTCTCGAACGTGTACGTTGTTCACGAAATGAGCCGTTAATTTATTCCATCGACTTTTTCGCGCGAACGTTTATTCCTGGACCATGGCAAGAACTGGATTGGTCAGGTTCACTCATCAACATGTTTGATGAACGCTCACAGATACATATAGCGAGCAGTCGAACAACCATAAGGGCAAAAGTACTTCCTGCGGAGCTTTGTTCGGAAATTGGTGTAGCGGCAAGTACCGCCTGGCTTTGTATGGAACAATTAAATGTCACTAAAACTGGCAAACCTGTATTGTTTTCACAGGATTATCATCGAGGTGAGAATTTTGAGTTTTATGTCACCCGGCGGTGGTTTTAATTCTTTCTTCCTGGTTAGATGAGATATCAATTATTATGTGTATAGAAAAATAAGTTCTTGGGACTCGCGCCCATCACATTCAAATTAGAGGAGTGACATGCTTCAAGAAAATGTCAAGCCCACTATCTCTACTCCATCCATTCCCTCTGAAGATGTGAAGCGCCAATACCTCCTGATAGAAGATGATATACACCAGGCTATCGACCGTGTCTTACCTACTGGTCGTTATGTTCTTGGGACTGAGCTTGCCGCATTTGAGCAGGAATTTGCTGCTTTCTGTAACACACGTTATGCCATAGGTGTCAGCAATGGTACCGATGCTTTGCAACTTGCATTACTTGCATATGGAATTGGGCCTGGTGACGAAGTAATCACGGTTCCCAATACTTATATTGCCACCGTCTTTGCCATTACATATGTCGGAGCAATACCAGTTTTTATTGATGTAGACTCTGACACATTTAACATGAATCCTGATCTTCTCGAAGCTGCAATTACTGAGCGTACTCGCGCAATCATTCCTGTCCATCTTTACGGCCAGCCGTGCGAAATGGAGGCGATCCTTGCCATCGCACACAAATATGGCTTGCGAGTCATTGAGGATGCTGCGCATGCGCATGGCGCATACTATCATGATGCTCCGACAAGCTCATTAGGTGATATTGGCTGCTTTTCGTTCTATCCTACCAAAACCTTCGGAGCATTTGGAGACGCAGGGGCCATCGTTACAAACGATCCAGAAATAGATGCACTACTGCGCCAACTGCGTTATATGGGGCAGAAACTCAAACATGATCACGAAATCATCGGTTATCAAAAACGTATGGACGAGCTACAAGCCGCCATCTTGCGTGTAAAACTTCCATATCTGAGTGCCTGGATTAAGCGTCGTCAGGCGATCGCTAAACGATATCGTGATTTGCTTGCAGGAGCACCGCTGGTTTTACCGTATGTTGCTCCAAATCGTACGCATGCTTACTATCTTTTCACTGTCCTTGCACCTAGACGCAACGAATTACATGATTATTTGAAAGAGCGAGGCATTGGCACTCAAATAATCTATCCTAAACTTGTTCCGGACCAGTCTGCATATAAAGATCAGCCAACCCGCTGTGGTCCTATTCCTGTAGCGCGTTCGTTGGTAGATAAATTATTGTGCCTGCCCATGTTTCCAGAATTGCGTGACGACGAGGTCGATCGTGTCGCAGCAACTGTCCAGGATTTTTTTGGTAGGTCGAATTAGATCAACCATAGTACTATCTGGAGTTCAACATGTCACTCATCACGTTAGCTGTCCTGGGTGGAAGTGGAATTGGGACTCCCGAGCTCTTCAATGCGTTACTGCGTTGGCCTGCTGGCAGCGATACAAGGCCAGAGTTGCGTGTTGTTTTGTTGGGACGATCCGCTCACAAATTGGAGCAAGTACGAGCGGTTAGCGAGCAGATTGTCCAGGAAGCTTATCCTCCTATCCATATTGAGGCATTCACAGATTGGTGCACAGGTCTAGAGGGGGCAGATTACATATTGAACCAGGTACGTGTTGGTGGATTAGAGGCTCGTGCCCATGATGAGACATTTCCACAGAAACTAGGTCTTCCAGGAGAGGAGACCATTGGGCCGGGAGGATTCGCAAATGCTTTACGCACTCTACCCACCGTCCTTGAATTGCTTGATCTCATTAGCAAAGTTGCTCCAAATGCAATCGTACTCAACCTAACTAACCCCGCTGGAATCGTCCAGTACACAGCTATGCGTTACACGGAAGTACATATCATTAGCCTGTGCGATTCACCCATTACTTTAGGTGATGATGTAGCCAGACTCCTGAAAATGCCACGTACTCAAGTCGAACTCGACTATCTAGGCATGAATCACCTGGGTTGGATTATAGGTTTACACGATGCGGAACATGACCTTATGGATCGAGCCCTTGACCAGATCGATCAACTCACCTCTCTGGGCGTTGATAGCACATATATACGTGCTACCCGTGCAATTCCTATTCCCTATGTTCGCTATTATCTGCATCCTGAACGTATCCTAAGGCAGCAAGAAGGAAAGATACCCCGCGCTCGTCAACTCCAGGCCCTCGAACAAGAGTTACTGAAAAATTACGAGCAAACTTTAACGCGCAACGAAGGTGGCCCATCCTCGAAAGTTGTCCGGCGCGGCGCTCTCTGGTATAGCGTGATTGTCGTTCCTGTGCTTGATGCACTTATCAACGATCGTGGCTCAACGTGGGTAGTGAACGTTGCCAATAATCAGAACATCTCCTGGCTTTCTCCCGAAACAGTGATCGAAGTACCTGCCAGGATTGATCGTCAGGGAGCGCACCCACTCACAGCAACTTCACATTCCCTGGCTGAAGATTTGCGCGCTTTGTTATTTTCCCAGGCAGCGTATGAGTCACTAGCGGTTCCCGCAATCGTCGAGCATAACCGAGAGCAGGCATTGCAGGCGCTCGTCGCGCATCCCTTAATACGATCAATTGACAGTGCTGAGAGTGTGCTCGCAGCAGTCTGGCCAACGGGAGGTGTTAACGATGAACGCCTCTAAACTCATCGGTGTGGTTGATATCGGGGGTACTAAAATTCTTGCGGGATTGATCGATCAGTCAGGCAAACTACTTGCTCGCCGACGTATCGAGACACTGGCTGAGTATGGGGCAGAGGAAGTCATTGCTCGCACTGCTACAATCCTGCGTGAATTGTTACATGAGATACATGCTCCGGAAGAAGCCCTTGAGGCAGTTGGATGCAGTATTCCTGGTCCATTGGACTGTAGTAGTGGTGTAGTGCATTTCTCACCTAATCTAGGCTGGCGAGATGTTCCATTTGTAGATCACATGCAACGTCTATTCGATGTACCGGTAGTTATTGATGATGATGCACATTGTGCTGCGCTAGGTGAGGCGCGAAA
>Ga0116214_1001099_pt1 | contig 10662 bp, 14 predicted proteins | sample Sb_taG_FD_88964 | JGI IMG/M metagenome (GOLD analysis project Ga0116214, IMG submission 88964) | Peat soil microbial communities from Weissenstadt, Germany - Sb_50d_1_NS metaG | ecosystem: Environmental > Terrestrial > Soil > Wetlands > Peat | place: Germany: Weissenstadt | collected 2010-09-21
CGAGGGCCGGCTGGCGCTGGACCTGCTGCGGGAGCAGCACGCCCAAGGCCGGGCTCAGACCACCAAGATTCTGCACAAGGCGAGGGCGGCATGATGCGATAGCCCGGTATCCTTGCTACAGTCGCAATAATTCGGGCTTTGCGTCTTGTTTGGTGCGGAACATTATTCAATTTCACAAGTGTGCGTTCGCTAATCTAAGTGATCGTCTGTATAGAATTAGTACAGAAAATCCTGGAAACTACTGTTTAGTAGCTGTCCAAGAATTACTTCGCCCATGTCCTGACTACAATGACCTTGCCCCTCTCGCGAATCGCCTCATGGAGGTAAGGTCGTATGGCAAAGGAGAACCCCCAGCAGTTCCTCCACTCTTGCGAGTGCTCGACCTGCCAACAACGTCCTCAGAGTGCCTTGGCTCGGGAGCACCGCCGGATCAACCGCCTCGTGGCCGCCATCGACGAACGCGCCCGACGGCTACTTGTCGGTTTTCTCGCGCGACAACACGGTCGCGGAGGCATCACCCTGCTGGCACGGATCACGGGACTGGATCGCCATACCATCGCCCGCGGCCAGCACGAACTGCAACGGCTCGGTCGGCAGCAGTCCGGCCGCGTCCGGCGCTCAGGCGCCGGACGCCCCTGCGTTGAAAAAAAAGTCCCGAGCTTCTGACCACCTTGGAGGAACTGCTCCGCGATGCGACCGCCGGAGACCCGATCTCCGGGCTGAAGTGGACGCATCGATCGCTGCGTAAGATCCAGAAGGCCTTGCGCCGGCGCGGACACAAACTGGCGCTGACTACGATCGCCCGGCTGTTGCGTCAGCTGAAGTTCTCCTTGCGGACCAACCGCAAGCGGCTCGCGGGGATTCAGGATCCCGACCGGGATGAACAGTTTCGCTACCTGACGCGGCTGCGGCATTGGTACATAACTCATGGCCTGCCAGTCATTAGCGTCGATACGAAGAAAAAGGAATGGGTCGGCAACTTCAAGAATCCGGGCCGCTGCTGGCGACGGCAAGACCGCGACGTGTTGGACCACGACTATCCCAGTTGGGCCCTGGGCCGGGCGATCCCCTCCGGCGTCTACGATGTGGCGTTCAACGATGGCTACGTGATCATCGGCACCACGCACGACACGCCGGACTTCGCCGTGGCCACGATTCGTCGCTGGTGGCTGGATGTCGGCCGCCACCGCTATCCGCAGGCGAAACGGTTGTTGATCGAGGTGGACAGTGGTGGGGCCAACGACCACCGGAAATGGGGGTGGAAGGTGGCGCTGCAACGGTTGGCGGATGAGTTCGGGTTGACCCTGACCGTGACGCACTACCCTCCTGGGGCGAGTAAGTGGAACCCGATCGAGCACCGGATGTTTAGTCCGATCAGCGAAAACTGGACCGGAGAGCCCTTGGTCAGTTACGAGACGATCATGAAGTACATTCGCACGACCTAGACAGAAACGGGCTTCCATTGCCGTGCTCGCTTGGACCGGAAGGACTACCCACCGGAGCGGCGCGCAACCCGAGAGGAAAAGGCCTGGGTGCGGTTGAAGCGGCGCACAGTGCAACCCGAGTTGAACTACACGATCTACCCGCATCGCCATGGCCCGAATAGGTGAAGTAATTCTTGGACAGCCACTTAGCGCCGCCAGGGCGATTTGTTCCCAAACAATGCAGGGTTTCGCAAATGTCTTGTCGATAGCCTTCTTCCATTCCGCCACGCCCTCAGGCGACTCTTTGAACTCCCACGCCGTTTCCTCGCACCGCCCGGGCTCGATATCTGCCGCTCCCTTTCGGAAGTCCCAGCCAAGGCAGTCTGTGTCAAACACGGGGCCCTATTCAGTCATTACCGGCCCGAGTGGCAGGGTGCTCGGGCCGTCAAGTAGAGTGCCGAGTAAGAGAGGTAATTGTCCAACGGGCCTCCCCAGAACTCGATCCGTCAACAGCTTTCGGAGGGGGTCACCATAGGAGGACAGACAGGACCGGTTGACGCCGTGAATCAAGACGGCCCCAGTGCCATGGACGAACTCGTCGGGCCAGGCGAGAGGCCCGGTTGACCCGATAGTTACTGAGACTCGTTTGGGCTCATCGCCCGTCAAGGAGACAGCACAGGCTTCGGCGATCGCCTCCGCCAAGGACCCGCAGAAAAGCAGCAGTTGCCCGAGAGGCGCCGCGACAAGGACCTCTCGCGCGAGTGGTCGGGCGGAGACATTGAGCAGCCCCAGTGAGGTGAGATTCTTCTCGAGGTGCTTTGCGGCTGCGATAGGGGTCGAGATCAGCTTCGGCCCGGATTTGGACGAAGTTTTCAACGTTGGAAACGACAAGCAGACCATCCGGCCGACTGCAGCGCGTCGCCCGCATCAACAAGCTGAACTCCTTTACGCGGTCAGCTACTCGCAGATATTGGCTCCCGAGGGCTTGTTCGGTTAGACTTCCGGTGTCAGGGCATCCGGGAGAACGTTAGAGGTGGATCATGTCGGCAGGCGTCATATTCATGCAGTGGGAGAACTACGTTGGTGGGAAGGGCGGTGCGTCGTTCTTCTCCCAAGAGCCGCTGACCTTCAATTCGCGGCAGGAGCGTTTGCATCAGCTGGTACCGGGGGACCACCTATGGCTCGTGTCACGCTGCCCCGAAGACGCCCAATATTACTTCGTCGCCGTCTTGGCCGTCTCGACACTGGCACGCAACCCAACTGAGAGCGAGAATGGGCAGCTTTTCGGGGAATATGCAGTCATTTGCGACCGGGCGAATAGCCGGGATCTGGGGAAGCGGATCCCCGCTGAGGCACTCCTGAGAGCGTTCGCATTCGAGACAGATCGGCCCATCAAGTATGGTGCAATTATTGGGCAATCGCTTCAAACACTGCGTCTGCTCAGCGGCAGCGATCAACGGGTGCTGGATGCGGTGCTAAAGAGGAGTCTAGTGAAGGACGCCCGGCATGTGGAGATGCTGTGCGGACTATGGACGAAGTGTGACGCAGTCTTCGCCGACTACTTCCTCAAGAACTGGTCGGAGCGTGGCTCATCGATGGCGTTCCTCCTGTACGATCCGCCTCCGGCTGTACGTCCCGGGTCTCCTGTGTTCATACACTCGGACAAGAATCTGCGTCTGGTCGCACGGTTTCTTGAAGGGCAGTTCGTGGCTGGCCATAAACTCACCGTCGAGAAAGAAGAGCGGCTAGAGGAGCGGGAGCGGGTATGGTCGCGGTATCGGGCCCACACTATCGATCCGCCGGTGAAGCGAGACTTCGACGCGTTCTGGGACGGGCAAAACGGAGTAAGGGCACTTTTTGAAATGGACGAGGTGACGGAGCTCCCGGAGTCGGTGGCCTTCAAGGTCTATGGTCGGGCACTGGAGTGGGGCTACCCGATGGGCGTTGGCTATCGCTACTTAAGTCTGGCGCAGAGTGTGCTGTTACTCCGCATGGCAGCATTGCCGCATGGACAAGGTGAACTATTCCTGCAGGGAATCCTTGGTGTGGAGCGGTAACGGACGCGGCCGTTCAGCGCCGGGTGATGATCTCGATCCTGAGCGATCTCCGCGGCAAGGGATGGCGGTTCAGTCTCTAAGACGGGGTGCCCGCAGTGGCCGCTCCGGAAGGTGTTGGGGGTTCGATTCTGGAGCAGAAGGAACGCGTCCGGGCCTCACTCCTCATGGAACGGGACGCCCAGCTCCGAACACCAGCCGTGCGAGTCTTCGTTAAGGGCATGGAGCAGCGTCGCTTGAGCAAGCAAGGATGGACCTCGGTCTTCTCTGTTATGCGGTACGGCCGGGAACTGGCCCAGAAGCTACGCGAGGCCAGGGCCGCGCCTGACGGACCGAATCGGCACGCGCTGCTGCGGCAGGTCATCGACCCCTATCTCCAGTTCGTCGACGGGGAGTCGATCTGCGAGGAGACTGGGCTGCGCCTCGCAGACCTTTGGCGTTACTTCCGGCACACCTGGGCTACATCCTACACCAACGCGCCGGGGCGAAAATTCTGGATCCTCGTCCGTGATCGCGCTGCGAAATATCACCCGGTCATCGGCATCGCGGCCTTCGGCAACGCGGTCGTCCAGTTGGGTCCACGCGACGAATGGATCGGCTGGATGCCAAAGCCCTTCCTGAGCCGGCTGAAGCAGGAAGCTTCCCGCGATTGGGCGCTTTGGCTTCAGAAGGCGGCGGACGAAATGGCCGAGGCGGTCTACTGCGCGGACCTAGTCAAGGAGAACCTAATCAGCCGGAAGGAGCTAGAAGATCCGACCGACGAGGCGATCGAGCGGTTGCAGAAGTTCGCGGTTGTCGAGCGCAAGAAGCACGATGCCACGCCTCAGGCCGACCTTCACAAGTTCGACGAGTATGTCACGACAGAAGAAGACTGGCTCACCCGGGCCCACAGCCACCTGTTCCGTGCCAAGAGGGCGGAGGCGCTCGCTCGTGTGCTGCAGGTCCGCAAAGGCCTGAAAAAGGCGGGGTTCGAGGGGGCGACTAAGGACAGCTTGCTGAAGGTCCTGAGCGATCCGGCAGGTCGGCGCGCGGTGGAGATCGTCCTGCGCAACGTCAAAGCCACGCGCATCGGGATCAACATGCTCGAGATCACGATCTGTGGGGCGGTCTCACCTTACAACGCCCTCCTCGGCGGTAAGCTGGTAGCCATGCTGCTCACCAGCCCCGAGGTCGTTCAGGAGTACGAGCGGCGGTACCGGAAGGCATACAGTCTGATCGCCTCGTCCACGGCAGGCCGTGCCGTCTAGCGGCGGCCCAACCTCGTCGCGCTGGGCACGACCAGCCTCTACGGCGCCGGGTCGGCGATGTACAATCGGATCGCGATTCCCGCCGACGCGGTGGGCGGCAAGCCCGGCGAGGTCGTTCGCTTCGAAGAGCTTGGAAAATCGGTCGGTTTCGGGTCGATCCAATTCTCCCCTGCGACGATCAACGAAATCGAGCCGATCCTCAAATCGCTGACCGAAGGCCGGCAGATCAATCACATCTTTGGGGAGGGGGTCAGCCCGCGGCTTCGCAAGGTCCGGGCGGGGATGGAAGCCGTGGGCATTCCTCCTGACAAGCTAATGCAGCACGGCACGCCACGGATCGTCTACGGGGTGGGCTTGGCCGAGCAGTTCCGGGACGTCTTGCTCGGGCGGCGCGTGAACAAGCCCCGGTACTACTTGCCATTCGAGAACAGCGTCGATGTGACCCAAAAGATCGGAGACTATTGGCTCAGGCGGTGGCTGAGCAAGCGGATCGAGCGGGACGAGGTGCTCGAACAGGTCGAGCGCCACACCCTCGTCTATCCGATCACGCACGGTGCCCGCGTCGAGTTGCCGCATATCGGAACCGAGGACAATTATCCCCTGTTCAAATTGCTCGAAAGCCGCGAGTGACGTGGGTGCTGGTTAACTGCCCCGCTGCGTTCCGCGGTTCAGGGGGAGCGAGATTCCGAGTTCTCCGGCCAGCTCGTGGACCATGCTCTGCACCTGTCCGAGAGCCTGGGCGTCGGCGAGGTACGACTCGCGCATCAGGCGTTTCATCGGGTCGTCGGCCGTCGCCGCGGCCGGTGACTCGCTGCGGAACTGGTTGACGAGTTCGAGACTAGAAGACCTGAGCTCATGGAGCAGCACGTAACCCTTCTTCAACGTCTCGGGCTCGACCTGGCCGCCGGGCACGCGATCGAATTGACGGCTCAACTCCTGTAGCAGGGCCGCAGGGTCTTCGACGCCGAAGCGCTGGAAGTTCGTACTACGGTCATGCGCTAGGGCCTCGCTGTAGGACATGCCCGCCACGTCGGGGGCCTCGTGAAGGTTCGAGAATGCTGAAGTCACACGGGTCCCGGAGAGCAACTCGTGGCAAGTCAAGGGAGAATGATGCGTGCGCGGGTCATCTGTCAGGGGTGGGAACTGGGCTTTGATTGGCTCCAAAAACCATCTATCGCGGATGGCCTGGAGCCGCGCGGCTCTCGGGGTAGATTGATCCATGGGTTGCATCCTTGGCGAGTCAACAAGACTGTTATGGGGCAACATCAATACGTAAATGTCAATCATTCTATATATAAGTCTCCTGCCCAATCCCCGATAAGGCATAGTTGGCAAGAGACCACATCGGATTCTGCCCAACACAACGGACTGGTTCGTCCAGAATCGACAGTCGTCCTTGCTTGATGATGATATGAAAGCGGTCGTCCCCGACCGGCCCCGTCGCCTGCCCCTCTCGCCTTGCTGCTGTCAGTGCGGCTCCGGCTTGGGCCTCGCCCTGGCCGCCGGGCGGCGTCATGCCGAGGCTTTCCGCGCTGTCCGATTGACATCCTCCTGAGCCGACCGGGCCGAAGCAGATCAGGGTGATGTCGTCGAACTGGGAGCGTCCCGCTGAAAACTCCTGGAGATCCCGGATTATCTCGTGTCCGATCGCCTTCGGTCTGTCGCCGCTCAGGCTTAAGCGGCCCCTCAGGCGGGAATTCTCCACTGAGTGGTACCGCTCCCCGCGGGCGCTCTGGGCGTCGGTCACACCATCGGAGTAGATGAGGACGTCATCGCCGGGGTCGAGCTCGAGGCTCATCTGCCGGTACGCGGCGTCCGGCGTGATCCCGAGGGGAAAATAAGTCGTAGTAATCGCCCCCCATCGGATAGACGGGCTGGTAGTGGGCGAAGAACTCGTAACCGGGCGCTGCCGGGACCGAGGGCATGATCCCGCACTGCACCCGTCCGGCCAGCAGCAGGTCGCTGAATGATGGGACAAGCATGGTGCTTTCCGGTGTCTTGAAGGATCGGGGAGGTCAGCGGTCAATCCGCATCCCGCTGTGGATTTGGTAATCTCGACCTGGAGTTGTCGAGCTATTCCCGATGTTGTGTAATTGTAGTTACACAGTCGGTGAGATCAAGCCCAATTGTGTAATTTTACTTACACAAGATCGCCGGTCAGACCCAACACCCGGTGCGGATAGGGGTTCCATGTTACGATGGGTCTTTAAAGCGCGGATCGGTTATGATGAGCTCAGGGTAATAACCGGAGCTACCTGGAAAGCAGCGTCATGGCTTCGCGCCGTCCGACGAAATCCCGTCCCGCATCGGATGGTGAGGCTGTAACCCCACCCAGCGAAGGGATGAGGCTGCGCACGGCATGGGAGGCTGCGACCGATGCGCTGCTTAAGACGCTGCCGGACGGATATCGCCCCCTGACGGGCAAGCTCGTCGATGTGGATAAAAACTTCAGGGGGGCATTGGCAAGGCGGCTTGAGGAGGCTCTCAACCAGCAGGTCAGCGCGATGCGTTCGGCAAGCTACGACGACAAGCGCGCCCTCGCCCGTTGGGTCAATGCCGAACTCCGCCGGTTCGGGCTCGCGCTCGTCTGCCCTAAGACGCGGCGTCCCTCGGTCCTGCTGGCCGATCCGGGTGGCACTCCGGGCGTGGGTCGCTTCCAGTTTCAGAGCGAATCACCCGAAGGCCGGAAGGTGCGCGCCTACAGCTCGGCGTCATTGCCCAGGCTCGAACTCACCGCCGCGCCGGAGGGGTGAGGGGGAAGAAAGGACGTAACATGCCCGCAATTTGAGAACTTATCCCAGGACGTTTCGCAACTCTGGATCAGCTTCACGCCTGGGGATAAGTCGGCCCGGAACTACCCCAGCGAGTCCACCCGACGCACCCGGGGACCGCTGACCGGCCTGGACGATCCTGATCGGCTCGCGACGGATGCCTCGATCTTCCCTGACCACCACCAGCGGATGATCAACCAGTTTCCATGCGATGAGGGCGGTATCCAGCCAATGAGGCGTCCCCTCGATTACCGCACCGTTGACACCGCCTACCGCGTTATCGCCGACAACGGCGTCGGCGTCGTGATCCCTGATCCGGCCATCGAGCCCATCATCTCACGTGTACAGGCCACCGGCGTGATCTCCAGCGCTACATGGTCAACGTGCGTGAGAAGGACGCAGCGCTCCGGCAGACCGAAGCGATTTACCCCAAGCCGGTGGGGTCCCAGCCGGTGGGGTCTCCAGCCGGTGGGGTCCAGCCGGTGGGGTCCCAGCCGGTGGGCCGGGTCGCTCCAGGGATTACTCCCTGGAGCTCCCACAGATCCGGATCTGAGGGGGCCTGGGTGGGCAACCACCCAGGTCTACCCGGCCCGGGGGGACAAGCTCGTTGCCGGCCCAGACGTGATGCGCGATCGGCCAGCCGGAGACCATCACCACGGCGACGATCACCTGGACGTTGTGCGGCTTGCCATCGCGGCTGTGGCCGTGCTTGGCGAAGCCGGCCGGCCCGGCGCCCTCGAAGTAGGTGCTGGTGATGTCATAGAGCACCAGGTCCGGCTTGAAGCTGAACAGGTCGCGGAGGCGATGATAGTGGGCCACCTCGATCTTCTCCTTGGCGGCCAGCAGTGGCCGGCTATACTTGGGCGTGCATTTTCGGGCCGCCGAGTTACCGCGCGTCTGTATGGACCGCATCCGGGTAGTTTTTCGCAAAGCTCGTGAGGAAGGCCATGTTCTTTGGCCAGCGTGCAGAGTTCGCCGGAGAAGGATGGTAGAGTGGAATAATCCATGATTGTCCCCAAGTGGAATGCCAGAAATGGACCTTTCCAGCAACGTCTTCTAGCTTCGCCGAGGGAGCACCGAACGCTATTTCTAGGCATGAGGCCGCCGCTGCCTGGCCCATAGGAAGAATCAATCTGGGTTGGGTTAGGCGGAGGTGTTCGGCCAGGAACGGAAGGCACTTTCGCCGTACACGATCGCTGGGTCGCCAACGCGCGCTGTTGGATGGTCTGCATCGCACCGCCTCGACGAAGCCGACCGTCTCCACCTTGGCATTCAGAGCAGCCAAGCATTCATTGAGATTGTGGCCTGTCCGCGACAGTTCCAGGGCCCCGCCTGGTGTTCGCAGGTAGAAAGCTCGGCCGGTGATCCACCAACCGCTGACCGCCGGGGCCTCTCCGACGACCAAGATGCTGCTTCCTTCGGCTTTCTGATGGGTGGGCTTGCCGACGGCATGGATTCCGCAGTGGGGAGAGCCGCAACCTCCCTCAGCCCGGCATCGGTCGATCGCCTGGGTCAAGGCATCAAGTCCATCCGGACGAAGGGCGGCTGGCATCCTCAACTTCGATCCTCCTTCTTGATGTACCTCATGCCGAGCGGGTCCCATTCGGCATCCATCGCCAGACTGTTGAGGTGTTCCATGGCTTCGGGTTCGTCGGGGTCGCACGGCACCCAACCCATGCCGGGTACGAGCTTGGCGTACCAGCCAAACTCCATGCACTCGGCAACCCCCGGATAATGCCCCGTCCATGGGAGCCGGCAGGCTCGCTGGGCGTCCGAGCAGCGGCAGGTGAGAAGTTGCCTGCCGCAGTTCGGGCATTGCTCGATGTCGCAATCGCGCTGGTGTATCGCGCCCGGCAGAACACCGCAATCAGGGCAGGTCTGGATAGTTCCGGGGACACCATACCTAACTCCGAAAAAATTAAGTATGGTGTCCCCGAAACTGACCGATAACGACGCTTCCAGCAACGCAGAGGCCGGCGGTGAGCGGAGTAAACCGCTTGAACGGAGCAAGCATGGTAATAGCCCTTGACCCGTGGTGAGTGCGTACGCGACCGAGGGCGAAAACCAGACCCGGGGAAACCCGAGTCTAGTCGACCACCGCATGGTGCGATTCCTGGATGCCGACCAGGCCCGCCGCGAGATGCAGCGCGGAGGTTACCGCGTTGATGCCTTGCGCTTGTGTTGCACTACCTTTGCCTCACGCTTGCTCTTCTTCTTCCCTGTCTTACTTGCGTCCATCACCTTTTCCGAGGTCACACTCCGCACCACATTCCCGGAACCGCCCCGTCTCTTGGAGGCATCGCGAATTAAGCTCGCGACCAGCGAGTTGATGCTGACCGATTTCGTCTGCGCCAAGATCGCGATCTGGCGGTGCAGCTCCGGGTTCACACGGACCATGAAGTTGCCCGAGTAGGGCTTCTCTGGACTCTGCTGGCGACTCCGGCACAGTTCCAGGTATGTGTCCACCGAAATGTGAAATTCCTTGATCGCCTGGGAAACGGTTTCTGCCTGGAACGTGATCACGTCGCGCAGGCCAAGAACTCGGCCGAAGAGGATCCCCTGCTGTTCGTCCGCTTTCAAGACCGCCGTGTAACCCTTGTATTTCACGGCCTCACTCCCGCGTTTTCGAGAAAGTCCCTCACCGAGCGCACCATGTGCTTGCCCGCTTCCTTCTCGGGGTGGGGGCGATGAAAGACCGCCGTGCGTCCATTGAGCAGGACACACACACGCGATCCCTTTGCCTCGCTGACCTCGGCGCCCAGTGCAATAAGAAGTGACTCGATATCCCGCCAGTCGATGTTAGCGCGTACGGGCCTTGCGAAGACGCTCTCAAGCGTCCTTTGCTGTCTGCGATTCATTTACTTGTCCCGACTGGACGGAACGTCTTAACCCTCTGCGCTCATCTCACCACCGCCACTGTATCATAATGTGATACCAACTGCAACCAGAGGCTCGCCGCCTACGAGCCGCGTGCGCTGTTCGTAAGTCCTTTGTTCTTCGGGGCCGCGAGGGGGTCCCGAAAAGCTCTTACCCCAGGCACCCGCCGTTTTCCTTGTGTTTTCCATTACTTTACATCGCAAAGCCATGAAAATCACGATTTTTACCCCACGCCCCCCTTGCATGGGGTATCTATCGCGATGTATACTAGGGCCCTGGTGGAGGAGAC
>Ga0116214_1001101_pt1 | contig 10643 bp, 9 predicted proteins | sample Sb_taG_FD_88964 | JGI IMG/M metagenome (GOLD analysis project Ga0116214, IMG submission 88964) | Peat soil microbial communities from Weissenstadt, Germany - Sb_50d_1_NS metaG | ecosystem: Environmental > Terrestrial > Soil > Wetlands > Peat | place: Germany: Weissenstadt | collected 2010-09-21
CCCCTCGAGGTAGCGGGGGAGCGAGGTGATGCTGAACCGGTAGTCGTCCTGGAGCCCGTTGGCCTCGGCGACCACGCGGCCGAGGAACGGCTGGGGCGGCAGGTGGTCCGAGCCGTTCATGTAGAGGATCCCGTCGAGCAGGAACGGGGCGACCTCTTTCTCGAAGGCGGCGGTCCGCTGGACGAGGGCCCCGGCGTCGTCGGGCAGCGTGGCGGCGTTGGAGTAGCCCCTGGTCAGGTACTCGGCCCGGACCCGCGAGCCGTCGGGCGCCTCCCACCAGAACCCGGTGCGGTCGATCGCCGAGGGGACCCCCCGCCACACCACGGCGTGGGAGAACCCGGCCGAAGAGAGCAGCTGGGGCATCTGGGCGATGTGCCCGAACATGTCGGGCAGGTAGCCGATGTCCATGGCCCCGCCGAAGTCGGCCGCCCGGGCCATCCCCATCTGCAGGTTGCGGACCATCGTCTCGCCCGAGACCAAGAACTCGTCCATGAGCACGTACCAGGGGCCGACGGTGAGGCGGCCCGAGGCGGCGAGCTCGCGGATCTTCTCGGCGGCTTCCGGGCGGACCTCCAGGTAGTCGTCCACGGCCGCCATCTGGCCGTCAAGCAGGAACCACCCGTAGGAGGGATCGGACTCGAGCAGCCCGACCAGGGCGTCGAGCGTGTCGACCAGTCGCATCCGGAAGATCTCGAAGGACTCGTACCACTCGCGGTCCCAGTGGGTGTGGGGGACGACGGACACGTTCCGGGCGGGCACGCCGCCAGGATAGGAGGACGGGGGCCGGCGGCGACATTCCCTCCCCCCGCCCCGCGGTCACCCTTCGTTATCGTGGCCGCGTGCGCATCGCGGTGGGGACGGACGAGCGGTCGCCGCTCGTCGACGCCGTGCGCGCCCACCTCGACGCCGGCGGTCACCAGGTCGTGTTGGTCGCCGACGGGATCCCCTGGCCGGCCGCCGGGGCGGCAGTGGGGCGTGCGGTGACCGACGGGAGCGCCGAGCTCGGCGTGGTCTGCTGCACGACCGGGACCGGCGTGTCGATCGCCGCCAACAAGGTCCAGGGGGTGCGCGCTGCCCTGTGCACCGACGCCGAGACCGCCAGCGGGGCGCGCCGCTGGAACGACGCGAACGTGCTCGCGATGGGCCTGCGGCTCACCTCGGTGTCGGTGGCCAAAGAGATGCTCGATGCCTTCCTCGCCACGCCGTTCGACCGGTCCGAAGCCGACGCCGTGGCCTCGCTCGAACGCGCCGATCGGTGAGCGCCCCCCCGCCGGCGAGGGCCGTGAGCGGAGCGGCGGCGGCCCGCCCGCTCAGCGCCCGGCCGACGCTCGATCACGAGCGGATCCTGTGGAAGGCCGGCCACGAGTGGGTCGGCGGCATGGACGAGGTCGGGCGCGGGGCTTGGGCGGGCCCGCTCACGGTCGGGGTCACCCTGCTGCCGAACGGCATCACCCGGCGGAAGATGCCGCTGTGGCTCCGTGATTCCAAGCTCCTCCACGAGGTTCGCCGGGAGGCCATCTTCGAGGAAGTGGCGGCCTGGTGCGCCCACTGGGCGGTCGGGCACGCAACCGCGGCCGAGTGTGACCGCTTTGGGATGACCGCCGCACAGCGGCTCGCGGCGTACCGGGCGCTCGCCGCGCTGCCGATCGTCCCCGACGCGCTCGTGCTCGACGGACCGTACAACTTCCTTCGCGAGCCCCCGGTCCAGCTGCGGCTGCTCACCGAGGACGAGGGGCCGCCCGAGCGGCCCGAACTGCCGGCGGTGCGGAGTCCAGCCCTCATCGTGCCCCTGGTCGACGCCGACGCCCGCTGCGCGGCGGTCTCCGCCGCGTCCGTCCTCGCCAAGGTGGTGCGCGACCGGCTCATGCGGGACGAGGCGCCGCACTTTCCCGCCTACCAGTTCGACGAGAACAAGGGCTACCCCTCGAGCGCCCACAAGCGCGCCCTGCGTGGCTACGGGCTCTCGGCCATCCACCGCCGGAGCTGGGCGTTCGTGAGCGGGATCCCCTGGTCCGACGGGGCGCCGCGCCAACTCTTCAGGGAGCCGACGCAGGCTCCCCTCTAACATGACAGCGCCATGGTCTACGTCCTGGCTCTCGGGGCCGCTTTCGCCAACGCGCTGACGAGCATCTTCCAGCGCATGGCGGTGGAGGACGCCCCGGCGGGCGCCAGGCTCCGGTTCAGCTTGGTCGTCCATGCCCTGCGACGCGGAATCTGGATGGCCGGTTTCCTCGCCATGCTCCTTTCCTTTGCCATGCAGGCGGTCGCACTGCACTTCGGGCGCCTGACCCAGGTGCAGCCGATCCTCACCACCGAGCTGCTGTTTCTCATCTTCCTGCTCGGGTCGGCCTTCGGGTTCCGCATCGGCTGGCGGGAGTGGTTGGGCACCGTCGCCACGGCGGGCGGCCTGGCCGGCTTCCTCGTCTTCGCCGCCCCCGGCGGGGGCAACATCGTGCCCTCGTCGACCGAGTGGTTGGAGGTGGGGCTGTCGTGCGCCGCCGCCGCGACCGTGGCGGTGCTGCTGGCCCTTCGGGGCTCGCGCTGGCGCCGGGCGGCGATGTTCGGCGCCGCGAGCGCCGTCGGGTTCGCCTTCACCGCCTCGCTGACGAAGGTGGTGTCCAACTACGCCGCCCACGACTGGGCCTCGATCTTCCGCCACTGGGAGACCTACTCGCTGGCCGGCTGCGGGTTGCTCTCCCTGTTCCTCGCCCAGAACGCCTTCCATGCCGGGCCCATCGCGGCGTCGCAGTCGACCCTCGTGATGGTCGACCCGCTCGCCAGCATCCTGATCGGGGTCAGCCTCTTCGGTGACAACCTCCGCACCTCCGGCGCGTGGGGGCCCCTCGAGGCGCTCTCGCTCCTCGTGCTCTTCGGTGGCGCGTTCCTCCTGTGCCGGTCACCGCTCGTGCGCGGGGTGAAGACCAGCGACGTGGACGACCAGGTGTACCTGTCGGTGCGTTGGCGGGCCCAACGCGTCCAGGCCCAGCCCGGCGCGGCCGTGCCGCCGCCCGCGCCCGGCTGAGCTCACCTAGTCGCGGCGAGGGCGCCGAGCGCGGCGGCCATGGTCGCCGGCACCATCACCACCCCCACCAGCGTGAACCGTCGGATCGACGGGCTCCAACCGGCCGCCCGCGCCGACTGGAACCAGAGCACCCCGGCGAGCGAGCCCGAGAGCACCAGGTTGGGCCCGAGGTTGAGCCCGATCAGGAGCGCGACCGCGTGGTGCACCGGGCGCGCCGCCAGCAACGAGGCGGCGGGCAGGTTGTTCACCCCCGCTGCGACGGCGGCTCCGAGGCCGGCGGTCTGCCAGATGCCGAGGTGACCGAGCAGGTGGGTCGGGCCCGACCAGGACCGCCCGAGCGTCCCGAGCGCGGTGGCGATGGCGAACAGGCCCACCAGGAGCGGGAGGTTGAGGTGGTCCGCCAGCTCGCGAGGACGACCCCCAGGCCGACCACGACCGGCGCGGCGGCGGGGGCGGGCAGCGCGACCATCGCAGCGACCGCCCCCGCGACACCCAGCGCCGCCGGACCGATCCGTGACGGCGTCGACGTCGTGGCCCGCGCGCCGGTCTCTTCGGTGATCCGACGCCGGTAGAGCAGCGTCACCACCGCCACCACCGCGACCGCCGACGCCGCCCAGGCGGCGACGACCCGCGCTGCGAGCGCGCCTCCTGTGGTGTGGGACTGCTGCAGCACGATCAGGTTGGTGAGGTTCGAGCCGGGGAGCAGCAGGGACGCGCCGTTCGACATGCACACGACCAGCACCATGAACGGCTCGGGGTCGTGGCCGCGGCGATAGGCGGCGGCCAGCACCACCGGGGTCAGGAACGTCACCGAGGTGTCGAGGTTGAGGGTGACGGTGACCACGGCAACGACGATGGCGACCGACCCGAGCAGGGCCGCGCCGGCGCCGAACCGGGCGACGAACCGGCCGGCAAAGTCGAAGAGCCCCTCGTCGCGGGCGGCCGCGCCGATCAGGAGGAGCCCAGTGACGAGGACGAACGGGGGCCAGTCCTGGCTCGACGCCCCGGCCGCGCCGTCCGGGTCGAGCATGGCCGCGGCGAGCACGGCGGGTAGCCCGAACGCGGCGACGACCCATCCGAGCCGCCCCAGGCCGCGGGGGCGGTCGGAAGGCGTTCGCTCAGCTGCCTCCGACGCGGGCGTCGAGGGCATCGGGCTCGGCGGCCCGGGCGATGGTGGTGCGGACGAACCCGGCGAAGGCGTCCGGATGGGTGAGGTGGGCTCCGTGCCCCGCGTCGGCGATCTCGATCTGCTGGGCCCCGGGGACGTGTGTGGCCAGCCAGGCCAGGTTTTCCTTGTGGAACTGGTCGGTCGTGCCGCCGACCCCGAAGACGACCGGCACCGCGAGCTGGGTGACGTCGAAGAGCTGCTCGCCGTGCAGCGACTTGAGGTCGGCCACGAGCGCCGGTCCGTCGGCGAGCCGGTCCGCCCGGGCGGCCGGTTCGAGGCGGTCCCAGGCGGCGTCGCCGACCCGTCCGCGAAAGAACGTCTCGACGGCGGCGTCGGGGTCCGAGGTCGGCGCGATCGCCCCCCGGGCGTCCCGGCCCTCGATCGGCAGCCAGCTGAGCGGCGGTTCGAAGGCACCGAGGGCCGCGAACCGCTCGGGCTCGGCGAGCGCCGCGCCGATGGCGACGGCTCCACCCAGGCTGTGGCCCACCACGACCGAGCGGTCCCCGACCTCGGCCAAGATGCCCAGCAGGTCCTCGATGTGTCCCTCCAGGCCGACCGGCGGGTCGGCGCCGCGGGACTCCTGGTAGCCGCGGCGGTCGTAGGTGATCACCCGCACGTCCTCGAGGCGGCGCATGGTCCGGCGGAAGCTGTTGCCCCGGTCGAGGGTGCCGTGGACGAGGACGACGACCCGGGCGCTCTCGACCGGCTCGTCCTCCATGTACCCCGACACGGGGGGCCGGTCGACCACGAAGAGTCCTGCCGGGTAGCTCACGCGTCGGAACGATACCGGGCGACCCGGCCGCGGCGACCAATTCTCGTCATCGTCCCTGGTGCGATGGCCAAGGAGCCCTCCCCGGTAGGGTGGAAGCATGGCTGACGCGACGAGTACGGAGCGCGTCGGGAACGACGGCGCGGCATCCCGGGCGACGACGTCGGGGTCCTTCGGGCCGAACGCCTGGCTCGTCGACGACATGTACGAGCGCTTCGTCGCCGACCCCGGATCGGTGAGCGAGAGCTGGCGGGAGTTCTTCGCCGATTACCGCCCGGCCCCCGTCCCGGCCCCCGCGGGGCCGCCGGCCCGGCCCGAGCTCGTCGAACCGCCACCGGCCGCCGAGGCCGTGGCGCCGGCCAGCCCTGCCACCCCGGCACCGACACCGGTCGGGGCCGCTCGTGCCCCGGAGGCCGCGGCGGTGCCGCTGCGCGGTGCGGCGTCGAGGATCGCCGCCAACATGGAGGCGAGCCTCGGGGTGCCGACCGCGACGAGTGTCCGGACGGTTCCCGCCCGCCTGCTTGAGATCAACCGACAGATCCTCAACAACGAGCTCGAGCGGACCTCGGGAGCGAAGGTCAGCTTCACCCACCTGATCGGCTACGCGGTCGTGCGCGCGCTCGTCGACGTGCCCGCGCTCAACGCCAGCTTCGTGCCGGACGCGGATGGGAAGGGCACACCCGGGGTCATCCGGCACCCGCACGTGGGGCTCGGCCTGGCGGTCGACGTGGAGAAGGACGACGGCTCGAGGACGCTCCTCGTGCCGTGTGTGAAGGACGCCGACACGCTCGACTTCCGGTCCTTCGTCCTCGCCTACGAGGAGCTGATCCGCAAGGTCCACACCAACCGCATCACCCCTGACGACTTCGCCGGCACCACCGTCTCGCTCACCAACCCCGGCACGCTCGGCACCGTCCAGTCGGTGCCGCGGCTCATGCCCGGCCAGGGGGCGATCATCGGGGTCGGGGCGCTCGGGTACCCGCCGGGGTTCGAGGCGGCCGACCCCCGCGTCATCGCGGAGCTCGGGCTTGGCAAGGTCGTGACGCTCACCTCCACCTATGACCACCGCATCATCCAAGGGGCGGAGTCGGGGTTGTTCCTCGGCAAGGTGGTCGAGCTGCTCGAGGGCGGGGACCGCTTCTACGACTCGGTGTTCGAGTCCATGGGGATCCCCTACGAGCCGGCCCGTTGGCGACCCGACACGAGCGCCGGCTTCGACGACGCGGAGTCCTCGCACCAGCGATTGGTGAAGCAGGTCCACGTCCAGACGCTGATCAACATGTACCGGGTGCGAGGCCACATGATCGCCCACCTCGACCCGCTCGAGGTCGAGCCCTCGCGATCCCACCCCGAGCTCGACCCCCTCACCTACGGCCTCACCATCTGGGACCTGTCGAGACGGTTCGTCGCAGACGGTCTCGCCGGCCGGGACGTGGCGACGCTCGACGAGATTCTCCACCTCCTCCGGGACGCGTACTGCCGGACGCTCGGCATCGAGTACATGCACATCGCCGACCCCGAACAGAAGCGGTGGATCCAGCAGCACGTGGAGGGCGTGTCGCAGTCGCTCGATGTCGACGAGCAACGGCACATCCTCGACCGCCTCAACGCGGCCGAGGCGTTCGAGCGGTTCCTCCACCTCCGCTACGTCGGCCAGAAGCGCTTCGGGCTCGAGGGGGCGGAGTCCACGATGGTGCTCCTCGACACCGTCCGCAACGAGGCGGCGTCGGCGGGCTGTTCCGAGGTGGTGCTCGGGATGGCGCACCGCGGCCGACTGAACGTCCTCGCCAACCTGGTCGGGAAGTCCTACCGGGAGATCTTCGAGGAGTTCGAGGGCAACCTCGACCCCGAATCGGTCCAGGGATCCGGCGACGTGAAGTACCACAAGGGCGCGGTCGGCAAGTTCGTGTCGCGCCAGGGCGTCCCGCTCGCGATCACGATGGCCTCGAACCCCTCGCACCTGGAGGCGGTGGACCCGGTCGTCGAGGGCATGGCCCGGGCGAAGCAGGACCGGATCGTGACGCCCCGGACCGACGGGACCTCGGACACCTCGGACCCCGAGGGGGACTACCCGGTGCTGGCGTTGCTCGTCCACGGTGACGCCGCCTTCGCCGGGCAGGGTGTCGTCGCCGAGACGCTCAACCTGTCGGGGCTCGCCGGGTACCGCACCGGCGGAACCGTGCACGTCGTGATCAACAACCAGCTCGGGTTCACGACCGCGCCCCAGGCCGCCCGCACCTCGGTGTACGCGACCGACGTGGCCAAGATGGTGCAAGCGCCAATCCTGCACGTGAACGGCGACGACCCGGAGGCCTGTGTCCGGGCGGCCCGCCTTGCGTTCGGCTTCCGCCAGCAGTTCCACAAGGACGTGGTGATCGACCTCGTCTGCTACCGGCGCCATGGCCACAACGAGGGCGACGACCCGAGCTACACCCAGCCGCTCATGTCCAAGCGGATCGAGGCGAAGCGATCGGTCCGCAAGCTCTACACCGAGGCGCTCGTTCGCCGCGGCGACATCACGCTCGAGGAGGCCGAGCGCGCGCTCGACGACTTCAACGCGCGCCTCCAGGCCGCCCTCGATGAGGTCAGGGCCGAGCCGGTGCACCCGCCGGAGCTGCTCGTCGTGGAGCCCCACCGCCCGCCGCCACCCGTTGCCACCGGGGTGCCTGCCGAGCTCCTCCGGTCGCTCGCCGGCCTGGTCCGCTCGGTGCCCGAGGGCTTCACGATGCACCCGAAGCTCGGGCGCCAGTTCTCCCAGCGCGACCAGATGGTGGCCGAAGGCTCGGTGGATTGGGCGCTGGCCGAGGCGCTCGCGATGGGCAGCCTGCTCGCCGATGGGGTCGACGTCCGCCTGACCGGGCAAGACACCAGGCGGGGGACCTTCAGCCAGCGCCACGCGGTGCTGGTCGACTACGCGACCGGCGAGGAGTACGTGCCCCTCGCCCATGTCGACGCGATCGAGGAGGTGGGGGAGCGGGCCGGCCGTTTCACGGTGCTCGACTCCCTGCTCTCGGAGTACGCGGCGCTCGGTTTCGAGTACGGGTACTCGGTCGAGTCCCCCGGTGCGCTGGTCGCCTGGGAGGCCCAGTTCGGCGACTTCGTGAACGGCGCCGAGATCATCATCGACAACTTCCTCGTGGCGGCGGAGGACAAGTGGGGCCAGCGGGCCGGCCTGGCCCTCCTCCTCCCGCACGGTTACGAGGGCCAGGGCCCCGAGCACTCCTCGGCCAGGATCGAGCGGTTCCTCGGGCTGTGCGCCCGAGGCAATCTCCGGGTGACGGTCCCCTCGAGCGCGGCCCAGTACTTCCACCTGCTGCGGTCCCAGGTCCAAGGCGCACCGCGCTGCCCGCTGATCGTCTTCACCCCCAAGTCGCTCCTGCGGGCGACGGCGTCGCGCTCGACCCTCGAAGAGCTCGGCCGCGGCGGCTTCGCCGAGGTCCTGGACGACCCGTTCACCCCCGACCCCCTCGCCGTCCAGCGGGTCGTGCTGGCGAGCGGCAAGGTGGCGTTCGAAGCGATCGATCGGCGTCAGGCCCGGCTGGGCGAGGCCCCGATCGAGGGTGCCCCGGCGGCCGGCGCGGTGGCGGTGGTCCGGGTCGAGCAGCTGTACCCGTGGCCCGAGGGGGCCATTGCCGAGGTCCTCGACCGTTACGCCAACGCCTCCGAGGTCGTCTGGCTCCAGGAGGAGCCTGAGAATATGGGCGCCTGGTCCTTCGCCCACGGCCGCCTGCACGGGCTCCTCCGGGACCGCTACCGGCTTACCCACGTGAGCCGTCCCGAGTCGGCCAGCCCGGCGACCGGGAGCGCCGCCCAGCACGGGCTCGAGCAGGCCGACCTGCTCGACCGGGCGATCGGCTGACCCGGCGTCGCCGCAGGTCGGGCCGGGTGGTTGACTGAGTCCCCAGATGCCCGCCACCCACCACGTCGTCGTGGACGGCTCCAACCTCGCCACCGAGGGCAGGACCGTCCCGAGCCTCGCCCAACTGGACGAGGCCGTCCGCGCCTACCTCGCCGAGGACCCGTCGGCCGAGGTGGTCGTCGTGGTCGACGCGTCGTTCTCCCATCGGATCGAGGAGTCCGAAAGGGCCCACCTCGAGGAGGCGGAGCTCCACGGGGAGGTGGTCGCGCCGCCGGCCGGGGCGATCGGCCGGGGCGACGCGTTCGTCCTCCGGATCGCCGAGCGGACGGGGGCCGTGGTCCTGTCCAACGACTCCTTCCAGGAGTTCCACGAGGAGCACCCGTGGCTCTTCGACGAAGGCCGCCTGGTCGGCGGCAAGCCGGTGCCCGGGGTCGGCTGGATCTTCACCCCCCGCCGACCGGTGCGGGGCCCGAGGAGCCGAAAGGTGAAGTCGGCCGAGACCGAGGCGGTCGAGGACGAGCTCTCGGCGCCGCGTAAGGCGGCCGAGGTGGCCAAGGCGCTCAAGAAGGCGGCCAAGGCGGCAGGGCCTGGCCGAGCCAAGGCCGAGGCGAAGGCCCCGCCCGCCAAGGGGGCGAAGAAGAAGGCGGACGAGGTCGCCAAGAAGCCGGGGAAGAAGGCGGTCGCCTCGGCCGGTGCCGGGCTGGCCAAGGGGGCGAAGCGGACCGACAAGGGGGTGAAGACGAAGGAGACCCCGCCGGCCCCGAAGGCGAAGCACAAGCGGACGAACGAGAAGGCCCCGGCCACCGGGGTGAAGGAGAAGGTGAGTCGGCCCAAGAAGGCCCCCGCCAAGGGGACCGCCAAGAAGCGGGGGTCGAGCGTCCGCCCACTCGGCATCCGGGCGGCCATCGACCAGGCGACCGAGGAGGTCCTGGCGCCGGCGGTCGCGGACGGCCCGGCCCGCGCGGGCGCCGGGTCCGGGAAGCGGCGTCGCCGCGTCGAGCCGCCTCCTGCGGTGAACGAGCCGCTCGCCTCCATCACCTTCGTCGCGGCCCACCCGCTCGGGTCGACCTTCGACGGCGTGGTGGCGTCGTTCACCTCGCACGGGGCGATGGTCGACGTGGCCCTCGACGCCGGCGGCGTGCTCCACTGCTACGCGCCGCTCACGGGTTTGGGCTCGCCGCCGCCGCGGGCCGCTCGCGAGGTGCTGACCCGCGGTCAGACCCGCCCCTTCGCGCTGGTGGCCCTGGACCCGCCGCGTCGGATGGCCGAGCTCGCCCTCCCCGAGCGGGCCGCGATGTTCGTTCCCGACCGGACTGCGGATCCCCGGGCCGCCGGGTGAGCGACGAGCCGCCACGACGAGTGGAACCCTCCGACGTCCTTCCGCACCGCCCACCCTTTCTCTTCGTGACCGAGGTGCTCGCAGTCGAGCCCGGGCGATCGGCGGTCGGCCGGTGGCATCTGGCCGAGGACGAGCCGTTCTTCGCCGGCCACTTCCCCGGGCGTCCCACCCTCCCCGGGGTGCTGATGATCGAGTCGCTCGCCCAGCTCGGCGGCATCGCGGTGCTCACCGACGACCGCTACCGGGACCGCCTCCCGCTCTTTGGGGGGGTGGACCGGGCCCGGTTCCGCCGTCAGGTCCTACCCGGCGAGACCCTCGAGCTCGAGGTGGAGATCGACCGCCTGTCGGCCCGCGCCGGGACCGGCCACGGCCGGGCGCACGTCGGGGGCGAGACTGCGTGCGAGGCCGGTCTCCTCTTCGTTCTCGCCGACCGGGGATCCTGACCGGCGTGCGCCTTGCCACCTGGAACGTGAACTCGCTGACCGC
>Ga0116214_1001104_pt1 | contig 10636 bp, 4 predicted proteins | sample Sb_taG_FD_88964 | JGI IMG/M metagenome (GOLD analysis project Ga0116214, IMG submission 88964) | Peat soil microbial communities from Weissenstadt, Germany - Sb_50d_1_NS metaG | ecosystem: Environmental > Terrestrial > Soil > Wetlands > Peat | place: Germany: Weissenstadt | collected 2010-09-21
CCCATACCTGTTGGAGAGTCTTTCACGTTGCCCACTCTTCCAGGCATCACTATCCAGACAAGCCGAGCCGGGCATATCGCAGGTGCAGTGAGTCTAGGATTTACTGCATCCGATGGTTCAATCGTTGTTTCAGGAGATATCAGTAGTACACCACAACGAACAGTGACCGGAGCTACTCCTCCCCAGATGGATCACTGTGATGTGCTTGTGCTTGAATCAACCTATGGGGCGCGGCTACATCCCAATAGACAAGCAGAAGAAATGCGCCTTGCGCAGGCTGTCGCAAATGGTCTCACTCAAGGAGGGCACACACTGATTCCTTGCTTTGGACTGGGTCGCGGACAGGAACTACTGCTCGTTTTACAGGCGGCGCAGGAAAAAGGGCAGATTCCAGAGTTTCCCATCTACGTTGATGGCCTTGTACGTCGCGTCTGCTCGACGTATTTACTCATCCCAGAAACTCTTTCACCAATCTTGCAACGACAGATCCGTAAGGGGTTTACACCTTTCACGGGACGAAACGTGACCTTTGTACGTGATGAACGAGATCGTGAACGCATCCTGGCGGGACCACCAGCATGCATTCTTTCAAGCAGCGGCATGCTTACCGGCGGCCCAAGCGTCTGGTATGCAGCGCGAATCGCCAGTGATCCAAATGCATCTATTCTGATCACTGGTTATCAAGACGAGGAGTCACCTGGGAAACGCTTGTTGGATCTGGCAGAGAAGAAGGAAAACACGTTGATGCTTGGCGGCACGCAGGTAGAGGTGCGATGCCAGGTAGCAAAATATAGCCTTTCGGCTCACGCAGATGGCGCGGAACTCGCGGCATACGCCGCAGCCCTTAAACCAGACAGGGTTGCCCTGGTACATGGAGATCCCGAGGCTCGCGCTGCGTTGAAAGGACTGCTTACTAACACGGATGTAGTGCTTCCTATAGAGGGCATGATTGTAGAAAAGCAAGAGAAACATGCTAGACGAAGCAGGAGTACCACAGCTACTATTACAGCAAATCCAGTCGAGGCTCTTCCGCAAGGCATTGGTCAGGGAGCGCCTTTCGATTATACGCATGTTGAACAACTCTGGCGAACCGTGATTCAAGTTCCAACCCTGCGTATCGTTACCGCGAGAGAACTGGCCATGGTCTGGTATGGAGAGGTTACGGAGGAGACTACTCAGGACATTCTGGATGTTTTTGAGCAAGACTATGAGCAACGCTATTTCGTCAGACAACATGCGCTCGAAGAGGCATACCGGGTACGAGGTCAATATGAAGAGGTACCTGGTGATTTTCTCCGTGATCTGGCTGGCAGCGTCCTTCTACTACTTGTCGCACCGGGAAGCACAAAACCAGTTATTTGTCGCGGTATCGAACCTGGAGCAGCGGTGCGAGTACAACTCCCCAGGGGCGTTTCGCAAGAACGCACGCGCTTTCCTTTCTCTTCCATTCTCGAGGCAGCAGGTCCCGCGCCACAGGAAGCACAGGACTCCAATCAGAAGGCCTCGCTATTCCTGGCTAACCTGGTTAAGACAATGCGACGGATTCGCAGAAGCATCTCTGCTCATAGCCTTGCTCAGTCCTGTAACGAAGAGGCGCTGTATACGCTCGGTGATCTCTGTGAAATGGCTGGTCTCGCGCCTCAATCTTTGGAAGATCGAATGGCACTGGCAAAAGTGCTGTACCAGCACCCTGGACTTTTCACACAACAACGCTCAGTCCTCGAGGGTGAGGGACTCACGCTCTATTGTCTCTCACCTGAATGGCGCGAAGCTCTTGAAGAACCAGAAGAGATTGAGCGCCCAGATCAGAACTGGATTTTAAGTGTCATCGAGCAGTATCTTGGCACACCCTCGGATCTCTATAAGCGAAGCGTGGATCCTGAAACAGGCGATGTAGTACTCTCCTTCCACTTTCCTGCCAGGGCCAGCACGATCTATGCAGAAGCAATCGCCGCCGCCGCAGAAGAAACAGGGGTATCCATCACTATGGCACCACATACCCACCAGGGAGAACTCGCAAAGGCAGCTCGCAGCGTTCTCCCTCACAGGCTAATCGCACGAGGAACACCCTCGATTTTTCTTGATCGTTCTGTCATTTCGCTTCACTGCACAGGACAGGCTAGCGCAGAGGAAATTGCTGAAGCACAGTCCAGCTTTTATGAAGAAACAGGGTGGTACCTGGAACTTCAAGGTGTAACTCTTGTAGCAGTAAAAGCTACTGGATTGGCAGATGAAGAACACGAAATGGAGGATACACTCGAACATCAGCAGGAGATCAGACAGCCAGAAATGAACCAGCATGAAGCTCTCCAAATGGCCCAAAGACTTTTGAGCGCTCTACCTGGCTTTTATAAAGCAGGTGCGGAACCCGCGAACGCAACCTTATTGTTACGTTTCCATTTCCCTGCCGTCGCACAGACACGCTACGCGGAACAACTCGCGCAGCTTGAAGCTCAGACTGGCTGGCAAGTGCGCTTGCATCCAGCAGTACACCACCAGGCCCTGGTTGAAATGGCACTTCGACTGCTGCCCGAGGGACTTACAAGCAATGGTACGCCTTCTCTCCACCTGGATCGGGAAACCGTACGAGTTTACTGTCAGGGAATAGCAAATCCCGAAGCGATTCAAGAAGCGCAAAAATGCTATCTAGAAGAGACTGGCTGGCGCCTGGAACTGCTGATGCCCGGCCAGAAGCCGGATACTCCACAACGAATTTCCCGTGATGAAGCATTAACGTTAGCAAGAAAGATGTTCAATCCGATACCCGGATTCTACCGTGTGGGAGCTGATCCAACTAAAGGCACATTATGGCTGCACTTCCACTTTCCGGATACAGCCAGGCCTCGTTACATGGAGCAGCTTGTAGAACTTGCTACGCAAACGGGCTGGCGTGTTTATATCTATCCGCATGCGCATGAGAAAGCTTTAATCGCGCAGGTCTCTCGTTTGCTTCCAGATGAGGTGAATAGTAATGGTAAGCCCTCAGTTTACCAGGATACGCGCAGGCTTTCCGTGAGTTTGAGCGGGTCTCTTAGTTCAGAGTCAATCGAGGAGATACAGGGAAAGTTCACTGAAGAGACGGGTTGGAAAGTTGATTTGAATAATGCGTGATGGCAACGTCCATATATAATAGAGCTAAGAAAACGCGACATGTCATACAAAGGAGAAACTTTTATGAACTCTCACAAAAACATCCTTCTCCCGGTGCTTATTGCTCTTGGCGTCATCGTTGGAAGCTTTCTTAGTTTAGTATCTAGTAGTGAGGCCCTGCTTAGTGGAGCAGCGTTCGGCGGATTACTCGGTGGCCTTGTGTATTTTATAATCCAGATGATTGTTTCACGCAGGAAGAGAGAGAAGCAACCCTATGATCACCTGGATGAACTACACCCGTTCAAACACCGTGAGATTTCACAGACGCCTGAGGCAAGAGTCAGGGGAATGCAAGATAATCTCATGGGCGATATTATGAACTTTCATCCTCCGAAGCATTGAAACTTTTACTTCATCCCCAACAATTGCATTTCATACTGCAAAGTCTCTGGCAAGCCTTCTTCTAATGGGCGTGGATTATAGCCTAATTCCCTCACAGCTTTTGCATTAGTGGCAATATAGGTTACACCTGCATTTACCCGTAAATAATCAGCAGAATACGATTCCGGCACAGCTACAATTTTCTCTACAACACCCATCATTCCAGCCATTGCTTTCATCATGGGAGGAGGAGCTATCATCCATGGTGTGGGAACTCCGGTGGCCTGTTGAGCTAACTTCATCGCATCAACAAATGCGTGCTTTGGTCCTGCGATGATATAGCTTTGACTGGGTATTCCCTTCTCCATCGCCAGGATGTGTCCATGAGCGATGTCATCCACATGCGCCCAGCAGAAGGCAGTTCTTCCGGGCATCATGGGCAATTTGCGTTGCAAATATTGGACAAGTGCCGTGTGCAAGCTGCTTGAATCACCCGGTCCGTAGATTACTCCCGGCTGAACGATTACCAGTGGTAATCCTCCTTCGACCATTGGCTCGGTAACCTTGTAATGAGTCACCCACTTGGTGCGATCATATTCGCTCAGATGTGGGCCTTTGTAGATGTAGGTTTCATCGACCATTCGCCCATGAGTATCTGAAAAAACTGCTACTGTACTCGTGTAGACACCTTTTGCTATACCAAGCTCCCACATCAATTCCAGTACATTGCGCGTACCCTGGATGTTGGTTTTCGCTCCTTCACTTTTGTCCCTCACATCAATCTTGTACCATCCGGCTATACGAAACACACCATCTACACCCTGCATAGGTGTACGCATGCTCTCTTTATCGGTCACGTCCCCTTGATGAATTTCGATGCCAAGGCTTGCTAAATCTGTTGCTTTTGCTGGATTTCGCACTACTACGACGACTTGATGACCTGCGTCGATTAGTTGGCGCACAACTCGCCCACCGACAAAGCCGGTTGCACCTGTAACAAAATACTTCATGAATGATCCTCCTATGATCGAAATGTATGTGACTCTGCTTCAGTTGTCAAGATATACACGGCAGGGATCAGAACAAAAAGGCACTGCCAGGCTTTTGACCTGGCAGTGTTTGCAGATCACTGATCATCCGCATATGACGAGATTCAGTTGACCTGAGAGTGGAGTAGATTACCTTTCTGCAAGGTGTGGCGCGGCTCAACCAGAACGAACTGGAACTGGTAATATCCGATCCACAGATGCTGTGTAGTAATAACGCCACCGCCCGACAAACTGTCTGACATATAGATAATACGTTCTAAGTCGCTAATTTGTTTCAGTATATACGTTCAAATTTGCACACTTGAAGCCTGGAATGTGACGCTCCTGTGACAGCATTTTGCCTCATAATAATGTATACTGATGGTGTGAGGAGGAAGAAAGTTGATGGGAACGGAAAGGAGCTTACCATAAGCGAATTGGTACACCATTTGAGCTGTGGCAGAGAAACGAGGACAGAAAACTCAAAGTAATGAGTTACGTAAGATCAGCGCAATGATCATCCTCAAGTGAATGCCACAGCTCAATCCTTTTTGGTTTTTGGTAGGCCATATATTGACGCTACTGAGCGACTCTTGAAACGGATAATTCCCTTATGCGCTCAGTTATCCAGGTTACTACTTCGCTATCTAAGAGTGTGCGATCTGCTTCAAATTCACTATCGTGCGCATAACCAGGAAAAGTCTTCCACGTTTTATCGTTGTTCGCCAGCGTATTATACAGGTTGTGCGATGCTTCAGACACAACAACTTTATCTGCCTCAGCCTGCATAACCAGCCCAGGTTTGTTGATCAGCTTTGCTTTTTTGAGAGTTGCTGAACGCATCAGGAATATTTGAAACAAAAATGAGGCTGTTTGTTTCCGACACCAGTAGATATCTGTATCAAGTAACTGAATCGCCTCCGGATTTGTGGTCATGACTTCGCTTCCGCCAGCGACTTGCCAGTAGCGATGGGATTTAAATAGGCCTCCTATCAATATTCTTAAGGTGGTTAGTAAAGGTGTCTGCGAGGAATCTTGAATCCATGGGTTAAGAAAAAGGACACTTGTGAGCATGTCTTGATATTTTGCTGCAAAATGTGATGCATAAATAGCTCCCATACTATGCCCTAGGATGTGAATTGCGGCTTCAGGATGCCGTTTGTGGATTGTAGTAACGATTAAATTGATATCATCTACGCAGGTATTATAGTTGTCGATATGGCCTGGCAACCCTCCCGATCGTCCAAATCCTCGATGATCCATAGCATACACGGTCATACCGCGAGCTGCCAATTTGTTGCCCATATCGATGAACCAGCCGCTATGCGCACCTAGGCCATGCAGTATGAGGAGAATATCAGGGCCATCCGTTACCCAACTTCGTAAGAAAATAGTGCATCCATCTTGTGTTTTGAGTATATCGGTAGCAGTTTTGATGGTGTCTGACTCGAACATTTGGCCCCAATCACCTGGCGCGTCTGGCTGGTAGAGCATGTGCCTCTCCTTTTCGATTACTTTGAGTGGGTTTCCCTGAGTGAGTATATCATATATTGGTATGCGGATTGTGAGATCTAATTGGAATTAGAGACTTACTACCTCTGACTAACATGTGCAATATAGCGATAAGTTTCATTTGGAGGGACACTTTGGCCAGGGCATTTCATGTGAAGATGTGATATAGTGTGTATCGAAGGCTTTCTTTTGGAGATTGGCGTGGAGAGATGATGCGAAGGTCGCACAGGGGTTGTATGCAGGAGAAGCCATTGAGGAGATGCATGAGTTGAGCGATGCAGGGTTGTTGGATGAGTTTTTTGTATTTTTGGAGGAAGTGGGCCTGCTGCGGGCCTTTGAGCAGGTGAGTTTGCCGGGAGTGAAGCGGGTGCTGGTCCCGACGGTGCAGTTTGTCCTGCTGTATTTGCTCAAGGTGCTCGTTGGCAGTGAGTCGATGAATGAGCTTCCGCATGTGCTCTTTAGCGACCTGGCGCTGATGGAGTTGGTGGGTTTTAATGCCCAGCAATGCGAAAACGGGCTGACCAAACGAGGAGATGCGCAGCGCAAGACCAAAAAGAAACAGGGGCCGATCACGCCCCAATGCCTGGCAGAGAACATCAGCAAATTGAAACAGGAAGAGATGGAAGATCTCTTCAATCAGATGGTGCAACTGCTGGTCAGGTGGGGACTGCTCTCAGGCGAGCGCCTGGTTGCCCTGGATGGCAGCAAACTGCCAACCCCACAGAGCTATGAGGGGTGCGGAAAGATCAAACAAACCCGGAAGGTGAAAGTCAAAGGGCAGAAAGAGCCAGTCACAGAAGAGTATTACGTGTATGGGTGGAAAGTGCTCGTGCTCATGGACGTCGAAACCCGTTTGCCTCTGGCCATGAAACTCGTGCCGATTCAGGAGTATGAAGGAAGGTGGCTCGTGCCTTTACTCGAACAAGCGCAACGCAATCTGGGAACCCATGCTCACATTGGCACCATCGTGATCGATCGAGGGTATTTGGATGGGGAGGATTTGTGGCAAGTGCATCAGATGGGCGTCCTCTTTGTGATCGTGGGCAAAGCGAATATGGCGGTGGTTGCCGATGCCCACGGGTTAGCCAAAGGCGAGCGCGCAAAGGTTCGTGAGCGGGTGGTGCGTCAGGGGCATGGGAAAACAGCCAGTGAGGAGCGTTTGCGCACCGAATTGGTGGGCTTGGAGGCTTTAACCAGCTATGATAGCTATGGAGAAGCCTCCCAGACCCAGCACGCTCAGCGACGCGACTATGAGGGCCAGCCGATCAATGCGGTGGTCGTGCGTCGATGGGACAATCGCGTGCCGAAAACGGGAGGCACGGTCTACTTGACCAATGCTCCTGTCAGCGATCCTTTTAGGATCTTTGACACCTATGACTGGCGCAGCGTGATTGAGAATGGCCTCTTCAAAGAGAGCAAGCATCCCTGGCATCTGTTGCATTTTCCCAAACGCACGGAGGCTGCGGTCGTGGTGCATTGCCATTTTACCTTGTTGGTGATGGGGCTGTGTACGGCCTTTCGCTTGTGGCAAGTCAAGCAAGCTTCGGTTCCCACCTCGCACACATCCGTCCAGCCGAACCTGAGCACGGCCTTGCTTGGTGGGGAGGGCACAGCGCGCTGGCGACAGCGATTACAAGCAGAAAACCGCGACAAAATCATTGTCTTCATCGGGCAAGCCTATGGGATTTTCCATCTCGCCGAATTTGCCATCTTGACTCATCTGCCACTGCGCCGGCTCCCCGCTGCTCTCGACTCTCCACACGCCGTTCTTCAACGCTTTGGGCTTAGCCCCTAATCCTTATATCAAAACGTCAGAACAATTGTATCGTTGATAGTGATTCTTGCAAAGAAACAGCAGAGATTATGACCGTATCAATAGACAAATCTGTAATCTGTCCCATTCTCATTGGCCGCACACGCGAACTTGCGACCTTATATTCGCTTATTGATGTTGACAGGATCGAACAGGTTCAGGCTGCCCTCATTAGCGGTGAAGCTGGGATCGGGAAATCACGACTGGTAGCAGGGGCTAGAAGTTATGCCGTAGCTCAAGGCTTCCTGCCTCTCCAGGGATCTTGTTTCCAAGCAGATACCTCCTACCCATATGCTCCACTGCTCGACCTCTTGCGGGCTTTCTTTGCAAATCAAATTTCGGTCTCCCTTACAGCTAGCCAGGAACAAATTGTGAATGAGCTTGTTCGGCTTCTGCCCGATCTAGCACTCCTTTTCCCCCATCTAGCTCCTTTACCCCAACCACAAACACTTGACCCTGAACAGCAAAAACGTCGCCTCTTTCTAGTTCTTACACACCTCTTTACCACTCTAGCAGCACAACAATCTGCCATACTTATTGTTGAGGACATACAGTGGTGCGACGAGAACAGTCTTGATTTTCTGCTGCACCTGGCTCGACATTGTTCGAGTCAGCCGCTATTCTTCCTTTTCACATATCGAAGTGAGGAAATCTCGCCAGCTTTAATCCATTGGCTGGCTCAGCTAGATCGCGAACGCCTGGCACTGGAACTAGTGCTGAATCGTCTCTCTCGCATAGAAGTTGATGCTATGCTGCAGGCTATATTTGCAGTGCCTCATTCTATATCTACTGAGCTATTAGAATCCATCTACACCTTGACTGAGGGAAATCCCTTTTTTGTGGAAGAGATGCTCAAATCGCTGATCACAACGGGAGAACTTCAATATGCTGATGGAAAATGGGAGTTCAGATCTGAGAACAGAGAATCTGACACTTTCTCTTTCATCCCGCGAAGTGTGCATGATGTTGTCAAACTACGGGCAGATCAATTGAGTGCAGAAGCAAAGCAGGTTTTGACGCTAGCATCAGTAGTAGGACGACGCTTCGACTTTACCTTGTTGCAATTGACACTGCACTACAATGAGGACCAATTAATTCCGCTCATGAAAGAGTTGATTTCTGCCCAGCTTGTTGTCGAAGAGTCGCCAGATATTTTCTCCTTTCGGCATACATTGATACGACAAGCAATCTACAGCGAACTACTAGCTCGTGAGCGTATGTCATTGCATCGTACTATTGCCGTTACCCTCGAAAAACTCTATACTTCTCCATCTCTGCGTGAGGCATATTTGGCAGACCTTACTTATCATTTCTATGAAGCCGGTAGTTGGACAAAAGCGTTGGAATATGAGCAGCGCATTGGGGAGAAGGCTCTGGCGCTCTATGCACCGCGTGCTGCCATTGAGCACCTGACACATGCGTTGAACGCTGCCAATCACTTGCATGTCACACCACAAAGTAAAGTGTATTATACACGAGGACAAGCCTATGAAACGCTCGGTGAATTCGACCGAGCGCATAACGACTTTGAACATGCATTAGACACAGCCCACATGACTTTCGATAGCACTATGGAGTGGCAGAGTACGATGGCACTTGGCTTTCTGTGGGCTGAGCGAGACTATGCTCAGGCAGGTGTGTGGTTTCGTCAAGCGCTCGACCAGGCTTCGCGTCAGGCTTCTCCAATCCTGCGTGCTCACAGCCTTAATCGCATAGGGAATTGGCTCGTGAACACAGGACGTATTGAGGAAGGGCTGCAAGCACATCAAGAAGCGCTCAGAATATTTGAGGAACAGCACAACATCCAGGGTATGGCTGAAACGCTTGATCTGCTTGGGATAACATATGGAATGTGCGGAGACAGGTTCAAAGCGGTAGAACAGCTCAGACAGGCAATTGACCTATTCCGTACTCTTGGTGACAATCAAAGCCTGGTCTCAAGCCTGGCGATGTGTGCCATCCAGTCCATGCCTGGGTCAAGTGAAACCACCTTTTGTCCGCTGAGAACACGCGATGAGTGTGTACAAGATGCATCAGAGTCTTTACTCCTGGCTCGCCAGATCGATTCGCTGGCAGGGCAATCCTTCGCTGAGAATACTCTCGCTCATACCCTGCTCTCCTTTGGGGAATTCGGTCAGGCGCTTTCCCATGCACAAGAAGCAAGAAGAATCGCCTGTGAGATTGAGCACCAGCAGTGGATGGTCGCCGCATTCTATGCTTTAGGGCAAGTCTACATGCTGCTACTTGCGCCTGCTCTAGCTATTAGTTCATTGGAGGGTGGGCTATCACTTGCCCATGAACTCGGCTCAACGTTCTGGATTGCCACCCTTACTGCTCATCTTGGACGGGCATATGTCTTGAATCAAGATCTGTCTGCGGCCAAGGCTATTTTGCAAACGGTTAATCCAGGCGAACAGAGTCCACGGACTATGGCAGAGCGAGATATCGCCCTGGCGTGGGGGGAACTCCTACTGGCACAGAGAGAACCCGACAAGTCGTTACAGATAGCAGAGCAATTATTAGCATCGGCGCCTGGTCTGGTGCTGAATCAGTCTATACAGCCCATTCCTCATCTTCTGAAATTGAAAGGGGAGGCACTGATGGCCCTCTCGCACCTGGATGAAGCAGTAGAAGCGTTGGACAATGCGAGACAGGGTGCAGTGGCGCGCTACGCTCGACCTGTCCTGTGGACCATCCATCGTTCGTTGGGGCAAGCATACCAGTTGCTCCAACGCAAAGATCAAGCACGTCAGGAACGTGCTGCGGGGCGGCAACTTATCGAGGAACTTGCAATGACCATCGTCGATACGTC
>Ga0116214_1001105_pt1 | contig 10625 bp, 13 predicted proteins | sample Sb_taG_FD_88964 | JGI IMG/M metagenome (GOLD analysis project Ga0116214, IMG submission 88964) | Peat soil microbial communities from Weissenstadt, Germany - Sb_50d_1_NS metaG | ecosystem: Environmental > Terrestrial > Soil > Wetlands > Peat | place: Germany: Weissenstadt | collected 2010-09-21
CGCGGCCAGCACCCCGGGGTCCCAGCCCGCCGCCGCCCCGGCGATCGCCAGCGGGCTGGAATACCCGCACGCCACCCCCGCGATCAGCACCGATACCAGCGAGGCCAGCGAATGCCGGATCCCGCGCCGCTTGCGCGGATCGGTCAGCCGGGCCGCCAGCACCTCACGCAGCGACCCCGCCGGCGGCGCGCCGGCCGCCCCCAGATGGCAGCGGACAACCTCGATCAGCAATGATGCATCCACGGGCACGGTCCCTCTGATTGATCATTCGGATATAGGCACCCAAATGATCAGCAGGGACCGTGCCCCCGATCAAGCACATCCGCTCACGCGAAACCCGTGTCGCAGACGATCCGCCCGCCCGGCACCCGCGCTCAGTCACCGGCCCGGGATACCGGACGCCCCGAAGGACGCCCCGTCACAAGGCCATCTAACGCCGCGAACCACCAGGCCCTTCGATCACCCACAGTCACACTGACTTTGACGAATCCCTGGGTCAGGGTCACCAGGCCGCTGACTTCGCGCGCCGTTCTCTTGACATGAATAGCGCCTACGTCCGGGGCCGCGCCTTCAATCTAGCGCTGCTCGGCACCGCCATCGCGCAGCAAGGCGATGCCGAGCAGGCGGCAGCGATAGGACTCCAGGCAGCCGAAGTCGCCGTGAACCTGAAGTCGCATCGAAGCGTCCGCTACATCCTGGATCTGCGGAGGCGGCTAGCGTCAGCGGCTTCGTCACGATCAGTACGGCAATTCACTGAGCAAGCGGAAGCACTGGCGAGAGCGCGTACTGGGCGCCGATAATCGTAGCCGCCCCGACAATCTCGCCGCCAGCAATCATCGCGGGAATGTCGTCAAGCGACACCCAGCGCACGGCCTCAGTCTCATTCGCATCAGGATCGCCCACTCGCTCAGCACCATGCGCGATGTATATCTCCTGCGGACAGTCCGCCGAGCCAACGAGCGGCTGGACCGTCAGCAGGCGCGTGACTGATGATGGCCGCCAGCCCGTCTCTTCCTCAACCTCGCGGGTCGCCGCCGCAGGCCCGTCCTCGGCCGGATCGACGTACCCGCCGGGCAATTCCCACACCCACCGGTCAATGACGAACCGATGCCGCCAGATCATCAGGACATGCCGTCTTGGCTGGTCCAGCACGACCGTCATGGCAGAGCGCCGCATCCGCATCACATACTGCTCAAACGTTGTTCCGTCCGGCAGCTCCACCGATGCGACGCTGAGCCGGAGATGCGGGTTCTCGTCGACGAGCCGTTCACTGTGAATGATCCACTCTGTCCTAGGTGCGCCATCAGCCACAAAACGCGACGCTACTCTGCCAAGTTCGCGGCTCGCGCCGCCGACCCGATTCTCCGCCAGCTACCGGCCTGCGGGCAGCCGTCAGCCTTGACCTGCCCGGCTCCTGATCTTGGCCAGGGCGTGGTCCGCTGCCTTGAGCGACGGCAGCCAGAAGGCGGTCCGGAACCAGTTCCTCGGCAGGTGCCCGTCCGTGTCCACCGACCGGGCGGGTTGCGGGCCGTCCTTGCCGCTGGCCCGCCGCGCGGCCCGATAACGCGCGTAGGAGTCCCGGCAATAGTCGCACCGGCACCGGCCTAGCGAGTAGCCGGTCATCGTGCCGCGCCGGTAACACCGGCCGACCGCGTTGGGCTCGGTGTGGCCCAGGCTGTCCAGGTCGGTCACGAGTCTCAGCTTGCGGACGTGCGGCTCGCCGGTCGGCGGTGCCAGGAAGATCAGGTCATCCCGGCCAAGGCCGTGCTCAAACGACGTGGGCCTTCAGCTTGGCGGTGATCTGGACGCTGAGCTTGAGCCGCCGGTACTCCCGGTCCTTGGGGTAATCCTTGACCAGGAACAGCTGGCCATCGGGGTGGAACCGCGGATGCACCTCGACCACAGCCCGGCTGACGGTAAGCATGCGCGTCGCGAACTCCACGTCGTGCACCCGCAGCTCGGTGAGCTCGCCCCAGCGCAGGCCACTCTCGATCGCGGTCTCGACCAGCAGCCGGAAGTCGACGGGCAGCGCGTCGTAGAGCTGGCCGAACTGCTCGGGCGTGATGATCGTGCGCGGCCTGACCGGTACCGGCGGGGTCTTGACGCCCTTGCACGGGTGCAAGAAACATCACCTGGTCGTTCAGCGCGGTGGTGAAGATTGCGCTGAGGATGACCTTGTTGGCCGCGATGTTGGCCGCGCTCAGCTTCGCGGTCTTGAGCCCCGTCACGCACTCGCGCACGTGCTCGGGCATGATGTCGATCATCCGCATCGGCCCGAACTCCGGCATGATGTGCCGGTACAGCGAGTAGGTGTACTTCTGCCGGGTGGTCGCCTCCATCTCGTGGTTCGGCAGCCAGCCATCCTCCACGTAGCGCCGGAAGGTCTGTCGGCCACGGGCCGGATCGGCTATCCAGCCTAACCCGATCGCCGCCTCGGCGCGCTGCCAGGCCCGGTCCGCCTGCCGCTCGGTCACGAACGTTCCGGCGGACCGCTGGCGGCCCTTCAGGTCGCGGTACAGCGCGACGTACCGGGGCTTGCCGTCCTTGCCCTTCCGCTCGCGCGAGAAGCCCACGGACACCTCCCGGCAAGATCATCTGTCATCCATTTGTCATCAGGCCGACCCGGCAAGGGACAGCACCCGATGACACCGTTACGCAGATAATGGCACATCTAGCTGCGATAACATCAACTCAGACTAACCTGACCAGCCGACAAAGAGAACCGAAGCCCGCGCTGACACGGAAGAGGTCACTGGTTCAATCCCAGTACCGCCCACCAGAGTTCATGCAGGCTAGAAATCGAGCACGTGGCAGCATCGAACGACTCATAGTGGAACGTGATTACCTGACAACCTTATAGTGAGGTCATTCCATGAAACTCAAGCTATCCCGTGCCGCTTACGTCCGATGCGCGGTCACCGCTATCGCGGCGCTGGCGGCTGCGGGCTGCGGCGTGAAGGCAAGCGGATCGCCGCCCTCGACCAGCAGCGCACTCCGGGCCAAGGCAGCCCAAGCCGCGCAGGTCAAGGCCGTATTCATCGAGGCTGAGACTACCTACTACTCGCTTGGTTCGCCCCCCCAGTCTTACATTCGCGCTATGACGAGCCCGGGATGGGCGCGAAGGCCGCAGGTGGTCGCAGCATCAGTCCGGGCGGAACTGCTGGATTCTGGCAAGAAGGCGCTTGCTCGATACTTCACCCCCAGCCTTGTGCAGCGAGACCTGACGGCGCTGGATAACGCGGTCCACCAGGACGCGAACCCGAACGTGATGAACCTCGGGGTTGGCGTGACGAACGTTAAGTTCATCAGAGTAAAGGTGACGGGAGCAATTGCGACGGTTGAAGCCCATGTCACCGTTAGGGGTGTGACGAGGATACGCCAGACCAACACTGGTCCATGGCTCACCACGCCTGGCATGAACATCGTCGATGACATTCTCACTCTGGTGCGGGAGCCATCAGGCCGGTGGCTGGTGAATTCGTATTACAGTAATTTGGTCCCAGGTTACGGCCCGTGACGCCCGGCGCCCGTGGCTGGTCCTGGCCTGAGACAGGCCCTCGCCGCATGTGACGTCGCAAACCCGGCAGGGAGCAGGCGCGGGAGCTGGGGCTGGCTGTCTGGACGCTGGAGGAAATCCGGGCCGAGGCCGAGCAGCGGAGGGGCTTCACCAGCCAGGCCGCTTATGCCGGCGGCACCACGCTCACCTCCGAGAACGACTACGCCCCAGCCCAGGCCGCCCCCTCCGGAACCGGTCTGCTAGCCATTCTGCTAGCCATCGAGTGGCCGCATCCAACCCCTGACAGCCGTGCTGGGCAACGAAAGCTGCAGCTAAACGGCATGTCTAGCGACAACTAGCTACGGCCAGCCGTCGGCCGATCGTCCCTGACACGGAAGAGGCCACTGGTTCAATCCCAGCACCGCTGGCCAGTTCTCGCAGTTCAGAGGCCAGATCCAGACTTACGGATCTGGTCTTCTTGATCGTTTGTCATCGATTTGTCATAAGGACTCGCCGAGCTCAGGTGACAGAAATCAGGCGCTCGCGACACACTCCGGGCTGCGTCCGGCCGGGTCGGCCGGGCAATGGTTCGGCTGCTCTTGCTACCGGGGCGGGCCTCGGCGCCTGGGCGCCATGGACCGGCGCGACGATGAAGCGGGACTGCGGACGCTGGCAGGCGCAGGTGGACCGGGCGCCGGGCGAGCCGGAATGTCGTGGCGGGCCAGTTCGGAGGCGCGGACAGTGCCCCGGTGAGGTCGCTTCGCTGATTTGATGCGCTGCTGCTCGACACACGCGTGCAGGTGCTCGGCAGCGGTGCGGGCCGCTTGGGCCTGAGCCGCATGCCGCTGAGCGGCGCGCAGATCAGCGACAGCGACGGCAAGCGATGCCGAGCGATGCCACGCTGATCAGCAACTCCCCGACCTGGCCTGGCTGGTCGTCGGGGCCGATCATCGCGATCAGCCTGGCGGCCAAGCGCAGCCGGTCGCCCGCGTGCGTGCACCGGGGAAGCCGACCGCACGGTACGCGGGCCGCCCGGTCGTAGGTATCAGCGGCGCAACGGAGCGCCGGAATCCGCAATGTCCGCCCAGCAACGTGCAAGGCGTCGGCCGCCGCCCACGCGGCGTCGGCGGCCCGTGCCGGATCAGTCCCAGCGCAGTGCCGGATGTAGTCGGCCGCAGCCTGGGCCTCGCGCCCTGCGTGAGCATAGGCCGCGTTCCGCCTCGGCGCGGTGAACCAGTCGTGTCCCGGCCGCTGATCCGCAGTGCTCCGTGCTCGCCCCGGCCGCCGCGGTGCAGATCTCACGGCGCAATGTGACGCGTGGCGCTTCCGGCCAGCCCCGCCTGGCGGCCTGCTCCGACTCGGCACGATGTGGATGTGATCCGGCGCATGCCGGACCGCCACCCACCGCACACCGAGTTCGTCATCCTTCGGCGCCAGCCCGGTGCGGTCCATGATCCCGGCCGCGACCTGAGCCCATTCCTCGTCCGACAGCACCCGGTCACCGGGCGCGGCTCGGACGGAGCAGTGCCAAACTGGCCTGTCGTAGTTCGGCCCGGAATTCGCGGCGATCGGCTGTGCCAGGAGCCCGCTGAGCCGACGCAGGTCCCGTGAGCCGTTCGGGCGGCGTTCCGGCTCTAACTCGGCTGGGTCGCTGAATCCAGCGACCAGGTGCGGATCGGTGTGCCCGTTCGCCCTGCCAGGCCCGAACAGGTAGTACAGCAACCGCCCGGCGTCCGTTCCGCGAACGACCTTCCCGATCACGCCACTCGTCCTCGTCGCTCGATGTCCGTCCAACGTCCGCACCGCACCGTGGCATGTCGCCACCGAGCCACGGCCGCGTTCAACATCGGTCTCGACGTCCTTCTCCGCACGGACCGCGCCCGGTCCGCGTCAGCACCGCCTGTGGGATGGCGCTGACTCCATTGTTTATCTCTGGGCCGCGCCCGGTCCAGAGATAAACAATGGATAGGAATATCTTGCTTCTCAAAACCGGTGTGGGGTTGCGTTAGATGCAGGACTGGCATCAGTCGGCGCTCCGCAGAACAAATGCCAACAGAATGTAATCTACAATCAAGCATTGACACACTATTCGTTTCTCGAACTCGTCCGTCCCCCTGTCCCAGCTGTTCCCAGCTCCGTGCGCAAGTCCGACTACAGCCGGCACGCCGACGCTCTGCGGGCAGGATGGTGTGGTGCGCACGGTGCTGCCAGCGTGGGGTCAGCGACTGGTGATCGAGCCGCTGGACGGCGGTAACCGCAACACGGTGCTGGAGCTACGCCGCGGCCAAGGAGCGGCTGGTCGCCCGCCAGTCTCGGCGCCGGCCCGCCAGCCTTGACTGGGAGATCGATCTGCTCGGCTACCTGGCCGGTGCGGGCCTCCCGGTTTCCGGCGATCATCCCGGCATCCGATGGCCGCCCTCACATCGACGGGGTGGTCGTTCAGTCCTGGCTCGACGGTACGCCGCCACAAGCGCGCGACTGGCCCACCGCGGCCGCGACGCTGCGCCGCCTCCACACGGTCGCTGCAGGATGGCCGCAACGCCCCGGCTCGGCGTCCACACGCGTGTTGCTCACCCGTCGATCGTGGCGGCGATGTGGACCTGTCGCTGACGCCACCGGAGGCGGCAACCGCCTGCCGCCTGGCCTGGCCGCGCCTGGCTGGTTCTGCGAAGGCCGTCGTGCACGGAGATCCGCGACCATCCAACATCCGCGTCGCTAGCGACGGGTCCGGGACTGCTCGACTGGTACGAAGCCGGGGTCGACAACGCCGATCTGGACCTGGCCGACTTGCCGATACGCTCGTGCGCACGCAGCCAGCTCGCCGGCTGCGCGGCGGACAGCATTCGTTCGGCTAAGAAACTTCCGCGAGTGGCCAGTGACTCACGCGGCTGAATCACGAGCTGGTTCGTCCGCACGATCCATTCCACACAGCTATTCGAGATCATTTGGCCAGCGCTCGGGCGCAACGTAACGTTATCAGTCATCGACACGCAGTTGACGGCGCGTGTCGAAGCAGCAGACGGCAGCAGCCGTCGGGCACGAAAACAGGGCGGGTCAATGGGCTTATTCGGGCGTCATAACAGGGCCAAAGAGCAGGAAGCGATGCCATCGGCGCCGCTGCCCCATGCTGAGCTCGGAACTGTGTGGTTGCCGGGCAGCCTCGAAGTCGCGGTCGCTGGCGAGACGTATCACTCCGAAGCCATCTTGGCGGCACAGCTGAGCGGGCCGCCCGGTCACATGCTTACCGCGGTTCTCGTGCCCCAGCCCGCCAACGAGCATGACTCCCACGCCGTAGCCGTCTACGTGCAGAATCAGCACGTCGGTTTCTTGCCGCGAGCGGTCGCGCAGCAGGTGCAGGCGGCCCTGCTGGCATTCGCCAGGGCGCATGCTGGGGCCCTAGTGTCGTGCCCGGCGGAGATCCGGATGCACGACATCGGCCCGCAGGTGATCCTGCTGCTCGATCCCAGCCCGCTCAGCGTCGCCCCGAGCGCGTTCGTAATTGTCCCGGATCTCGATGTTACTCTGGCGGGTTTGCTCTCTAGGCTCGACGAGTCGGCGCCCGCTCTGAGTGGAACTGACGCTCAGGCAAGAGCCGCGCTGGCCGCAGCTGAGCAGGCCAGAGCAGAAACGGATGCTGACTACGAGCGCAGCCCTCAGGACTGGCCTCGCGTTGAAGCCGTGTTCCGCAGCGTCGCCGGTCGGCTCGCGCGTGCAGGTGATCCGCTGATCTCGGCCGCGTGGCTGGGAGTTGCTCGCGCGACTCGCTACCAGCGCGGCCGCCGCGACGACACGCTGACCGCCTTGGTCGAGGCGCTGTTCTGGGACCGTCTCGCAGTGGACGCATGGGCAGATCTCGTCGAACTCGCCTCTTCCGCTCCCCACATTCCCACCCTGGTGGCCCTTGTTGCGCGAATGCCCTTCGAGGCCAGGCCCGGCGTGCTTCCCCAGCTACTGGCCATCTCCTACGGACGGGACAGGCTCGGCAGGATGACTCCCGCTACCGGCCAACTGCTGAGAGATGAGCTGCTGAAGCTGGCCGAGACTCAGAGTGACATGGCGAGCATCGCGTTCCTGGCAGGGCACGATGGCCTGATGGCTGAGAAGGCCGGCAATCTGATCACGGCCGTCGCCTGCTGGCGAGCAGCGGTACTCGCCGGAACCACGGACCAGACCGTCGCCGATAGGTTCAGCATCTGGCTATCCAAACAGCACGAATATGCAGAAGCCGCCCACGTCCTGCGCCAAGCCCTCGCCGCCTCCCCGCGATCCACGGCCACGCGCGAGCGACTGCAACACCGCTTGACGCGCTGCGAGCACGCACTCGCCAAGCAAGGCGGCCAACCCTCGGAATCGCACCAACCCTGAGCGCCTGGCTTGCAGGACAGCAAGGCGTCATCAGCCGACGGTTTTACAGGCCATGACAGCCGAATGCTGTCCTGGCAGCTTGACCTGGCAGGACACCGCCGGTCGCGCACTGTCGCCCAGGTAGCGTCCCGCGCATATCCCACAGCGGCTGGATCAGATCGCGCGGCGGGTCGAAGCCGCCGCGCGCGGCCTAGGCCGTGGACGCATGACCGCGGTTCTGCCGCAAGGGCGCGGCCATGGATCTCCGGTCTGGCGCCCCTTGTCCGCCTGCCGACGAGGACCTTAGCCCCGCGAGGATCGGCGACGGCGACCGCTTAGCTGGACTCAGGGCTTGGCCGCCGCCTGGCGTCCGTCGGCCCGCACCAGGTCTCTGGGCATCGAGTAGTCACTTCGAGTTATCCTAGATGAATACAAGTGTCTACAGGAGGATATTTTGAGCATCGATCCCAGCGACCTGATCGACGCCACCAGCGTGGCCAAGATCCTCGGTCTCGCGAATCGCACTTCGGTAAGCGTCTATCAGCGGAGGTATCCGGCAATGCCGCGCTCTGTGGTTGATCTTGGACGTGGGCGGACAAAGCTGTGGTCAAGGACGGCTGTAGCCTCATGGGCCTTGTCAGCAGACGTACGCTCGCCGCAGGCGATCTGCAGTGCCGAACTTGCGCAACTCGCGCCGCAAGGTGAACCGCTCGCACAGGGCATCTTCCGGAGCGCGTACACGTCAGCACGTCAGCACGCCCTCGCAGGAGGCAGCAAGCCGCGGGAAGTCGCCCGTTCAAGACGAGCTGCCTATCAGCTAGCGCTCGACCACGCCCTCCAGGTCGATCCGGCCTTCCGAGTCGCAATGCCCGACCGCTGGCTTGACGAGGCGTGACTCTCCAGTGAGTTGACATCGGAATTTGAGTCGCAGAAGGCTCCCAAGATTCCGATCGGTCCACGTCGGATTTCGGTCGAACTGGTCGTGGATGCCCCGAGGTGCCCGTCATGCCAGCGAAACTGACCCGTAAACGAGCAAGACCCAGGTCCGGGACACTGCCTCCCGCCTTCCTGAAGATCGATATCTTCCGTCGAGTCCTGGAGTACTACAAAGGGAATAATCTCCCGGAGCTCCGGTTCCTGGCAAATACTCTCCAGACGACGTTCGGTTTGGACCCCGCCTTTCACGACGAGTTTCTGGACCTCTTTGATAAGAATTGTCGTTTCGTTGGGATCGGCGCAGACTACACGCCGGGCGAAAATCGGGGACGTCAGTTCTCTGACAAGGCCAAGCCCGCCGGGAAAAGTGCGGTCATCTTGGCGGAACCTTCCACGCCAGCTCCGGGCGCGCCCGTGTGCTTCATAATCATGCCGTTCACCGAACGTGATGAGCGTCACCTAGCTGGATTCTTTGAGGAAGTGCTAATTAATCTCTTCACCCCGGCCGCTATCGCCGCCGGGTTCGAGGTGCGGACCGCTAAGCGTCATGGATCGGATGTCATTCAGTCTACGATCGTCAATGAGTTGCTCGAGGCGGACCTAGTGCTCGCCGATCTAACAGAGCACAATCCTAATGTTCTGTTCGAACTGGGCATGCGGATGGCCCAAGATAAGCCCGTCGTACTAGTGCGGGCGAAGGGCACTGGTGCTATCTTTGACGTGGATAATATGCTGCGCGTGGAAGAATACAGCCCCAGCTTGTGGAAGAGCACGATCGAAAAGGATGTTCCGCGCCTAACCGAGCACATCATTGGAGCGTGGGAGAATAGGGAGTCCATGCCCACGTTCATGAAGATTCTTCGACCTCAGGGTTGATGTCCACTCTCCGCTGCCTCTCCTCGCAGTTGCCAATCCTCGGGAGTGCTCGCCGTGTCAATAGTGGGCGTAAGCCTATCGCGTGTGACGGCCCACGGAACCATTGACGCGGTGGCCGCGAGTGGAGAGTCAGAAGCGAGGACGACGGGCTTTGCGCAGGCTTTGCGCAGTGCTGGCTTCGTTGTGAGAGGATTTGATCCCCGGGTTCCGCGGCGTGGCCCGGCGTGCGCTGGGCGGGCCTGCCAAGGCTGAGCCCAGCGCTGAGGGCGGGCTGGCGGCGCCGCGCACGGCGCCGCCTTGATCCATGCGCGGCGTATTTCGGCAGCGCATGGACTTTGGCTGCTGCTGACTTGCGCACTGTGGCTCGCACAAGCGCGCACATAGATACGCTCGCCAGTCATGAATACTGGCGGCCGTTCGGCTGGCGTGCTGTACGGGGTTGTGTGCGCTGCTCCAGCCGCATCGAATGTTGGCGATTTCGTCCAGCTGGCGCTGCAGGCAGGCTGGCTGGTCCGGGTGATCACGACGCCAATGGGCAGGCGGTTCGTCGACGCCGATGAGCTGGCGGAACTGTCTGGTGACCGGGTGCGGACGGACTTCCGGATGCCAGACGAGGCTGATGAGCTGCAGGCGGCTGACGCGGTCGTCGTGGCCCCCGCAACGTTCAACACGGTGAACAAGTGGGCGGCGGGCGTCGCTGACACGTTCGCGGCCGCGCTGCTGTGCGAGCTGGCCGGACTGGGTGTGCCGATCGTGGCTGTTCCCCAGGTGAAGGATGCGCTGGCTAAGCATCCTGCTTTCGGTCGGAGTCTGGAAGTACTGCGCGGGATGGGGGTGCGGGTGCTGTTCGATCCGCAGGCGCCTCCGCAGTCACGCATGCCAGACTGGCCGAGGGTACTTGAAGAATTGCACGATGTAACGCTAGGCCCGGCGGGCGGGAGGGACTGAGATGGATGGCTTGGGGCGCGGGCAG
>Ga0116214_1001109_pt1 | contig 10608 bp, 5 predicted proteins | sample Sb_taG_FD_88964 | JGI IMG/M metagenome (GOLD analysis project Ga0116214, IMG submission 88964) | Peat soil microbial communities from Weissenstadt, Germany - Sb_50d_1_NS metaG | ecosystem: Environmental > Terrestrial > Soil > Wetlands > Peat | place: Germany: Weissenstadt | collected 2010-09-21
GCGGTTGGAACACGATCGCGACGCGGGAGGCCGACGTCGCGGAATGCAGAGCGCACACGAAGGCTCCTGTTGCAGGCTGCCTTCGAGGAGATACACCGCTCAGGATTTCGAAGCGCTGACCTGGATGCCATCCTGGCCAAAGCGGGCGTGACTAAGGGCGCGTTGTACTACCACTTCGATAACAAAGAAGCACTCGGCTATGCGGTCGTGGACGAGGTCATCGCAAGTAAGGTTCACCAGAAGTGGGTGCAGCCTTTACGGAACGCCAACAACCCCATCGACGTTCTGATCCGCATTATTCAGTCCGAATCGTTGAAAAGAGAAGACGTTCAGCGTGGCTGCTACTTGCTTAACCTATCTCAGGAGATGTCAGGCCTGGATGCGGGATTCCGCAAAAGGACGGCCAGAGTTTATAAGGACTGGCACGACGCCATGGCGGAGGCACTGCGCGAAGGACAGAAACGCCGGGTGGTGCGGAGTGATATAAACGCGAATGAAACGGCTACGTTCCTGCTCGCGGCATGGGAGGGGTACGCCGTTTTAGCGAAGAATTCGCAGGATCCACGGATGCTGCAATCAGGACAAGGAAACGTGAGTCGCCACTTGGAGTCGCTGCGCCCGGCACGAGGCCAAGCGCGGGTGGCAAGCCGCCGATAGCCGCCCTTTATTGAGCCCATAAAGCCTTCGTGGCGTGCACGCCAGTTACCATAACCACCCGAAACCTCGCCGACTCGGGGCATTTTGTGGCGGGGGTCACCTCACCGTCGCGCAACGGCAGTTTTTGCCGGAGATGAATCCTCGCGGTACTCCCTCACAGCACTGCGCCATAACATACATACCAGTTGGTACTTAAGGTGCAACACTCAGGTTGGATGGCGGCATCACAACAGTCAACTCGCACTGAACTCTGTGCCGAAGGGGAGAAACAATGGGCGTGATGGCACTCACCCGGGCACGGTTCGTGCTTGCCGCACGGGGTGCGATCTCGCAAATGGTAGCGCAATCCAAAATCCCATATACCCGCATGACCGCGCTTAGCCGGTACCTGATTTCCGGAACGAAATGCCGAATATATCCTTGGCACGAAGTGCGCTTGCTCCGCGGATGTCGGGGTCGGCGTATGACTGCGAATCGGCTTGGCTCATGCATGCTGGAGCAGGAGAACACAGCCGCCGACCCAGCATGGCCCCTGCTCGAGATAGATAGATGAAGGTCGTGTCGGAGGGAGTTTCATGGAGTTCGAGTCTGCCAGCGGTGATGAAAGCAGCCACGAAAGTCTCGCGAATCGCGATGCCTCGGATTTTCAAGGAATCGTCAAAGTTGCGCACGGGGAACTGCGGCGACTCTGTCAACAGCGCGCCGAGATCACGAAGCGCATTGGCACAATCAAGCAAACGATCGTGGGGCTATGCGATTTGTTTGGCGACGCCGAACTAAGTGATGACTTGCGCGAATTGGTGAATGGCAAAACTGTGGCACGGCGACGGGGAATTACCCAGGCGTGCCGTAAGGTGTTGATGGACGCTGGCTGCCCCCTAACCGCACGGAATGTGTGCCAACAGATTCAACAGCGGGCGCTGCTGGATCTGCCGAATTCGAAGAATCTGGCTGCGACGGTGACCTCGGTACTAACCCGACTCGCGCAATATGGAGAAGCCCGTACCGTCGTTCGGGACAAGGGCCCCCGCGTCTGGGTATGGGTTTCAGAGGTTGAAGATGGAAGCTTTCATTCCGTGGATTCCGCAGTGGACTCTTAAGTTCAGGAAGTAAGGAGTTTCCCGCGCCCCGAGGTGCAGCGCTTCTCAATGAGGGGAAAAGGAGTTGCAATCGTGATGGGACCGCCACCGCAACTGCACATTGCTCCGAAAGGACCGCCTTCTCGGATCGCGATCAGGTCAGGAAAGAAGATTCTATTCATTGACACTGCGGACATCATCGCCGTGGAAGCCGAGGGTCACTATGTCGTGCTGCAACACAAATCAAATGGGTACCTGCTGCGCGAGTCGATTTCAACGATGGCAGAGAAATTGAGTCTGTTTGGATTTGTCAGGATCCATCGATCGTCTCTGGTGAATGCCGCCTTCGTCGAAGAGATCCAGCCGTTGTCGACCGGCGAGTACGTGCTGCGCGTAAGGGGGGGCAAGAGATATACAGTCACTCGCACTTACAAAAAGAATCTGCATCTTCTTGCCGAGTCGTGGATCGGCACCGATGGTTTTGGCCAGATTGACCGCGGCGGTCTGATCAATAGCGATTGACATACCCCGGCGAGCCTGGCTGATTGAGAGCTTGCTGGGCGCGCGCGCCATCGACGAAGAAGAACAGCCTGCGCCGAGGAGCATCCTTTCAGGATGCTCCTCTTTGCTTTCAGCTTCGGTCAGCTAGAAGAAGAACTTCGCGCCCAGCTGCACTACCCGGCCGGCGCCGGTTGTGCTAATTTGCTGGACGCTGTTGACTTGCCCGAAGCTCCCCGCAGATAAGTCGCCAACCGGCGCGGCAAAATTCGCGTGGTTGAAAGTGTTGAAGGTCTCAAACCGCAACTGGAAGTACATCGACTCCGTAAAATAAACACTTTTCTCCAACGCCATGTCCCAGTAATTCAACCCCGGCCCATAAAACGGATTGCGATTGGCAGTACCTTCGGTGCCCAGGGCCGGAACTGCGAAGGCACCCGGATTCACCCACTGCTGATTCGGGCTCGTTCTGGGGTTGTGATTGATGTTTAGCGGCGCCCCGGTTGCGTTGACAAAGTCCGGGCTGGCGAAAAACGACAGGGCGGCATTACCTTGCAGCTCATTGAAAGCCTGCTGGAATACGGCTACCGGGAAACCGTGCTGGAAGGTGCCGATTCCCGAGAGGTTCCAGCCATCGGTGAGCGCTTTCCAATGGTGCCCATACTTATAGAGCGGCAGCGTGTACACGTAGTTCAGCACAAGGCGCTGCGGCCCATCGTTGGCCGAGGGGCCATAATTCCGACCGAAGTTAAGCGCGTTGAAGCCGGGATTGTTGAAGGCACTGTTTTCCAGGCTCGAAGTGAAATCGAAATAGCGGGACCAGGTATATGAAGCTTGAAGTTGCAGGCCATTGCTGAAATGCCGATTGATCTGCGCTTGCAGAGAGTTGTAGTTGGAGTTCCAACCACTGGCATATAGCCCAATTCCCCCGTAGATGGCGGGGTTGAATTGGTACGTGTTCGGGGCCCGCGTATTCAAATTGAAATCGCTGGTCACCCCCTCAGCTACGGCGACAGGGTTTCCAGACGCTTGTCCCGCCGGATTCAGGTCGTATGCGCCCTCCAAGTGGCGCCCTATCGTTCCCACGTAAGCAAGGGTTGCAACCGTCGATTTTGAAACCTGATACTGCACGTTCAGATTGAAATTCGTTGACCTGGGAACCGTAAGGTTTGGAGCGTAGAAAACTTCACCCGGGCCGATGGGCTCAAAGTTAGCGAAATTGACAGACGACGATCCGGCCGCAGGCGGAATAAACGGAAAAGGGTTGTTCACGCTGCCGCTCGGGGTCGCCCCCACCGGAGATGGATTCACAGAAGTGTAGGGGTTGGCAAAACCTGGAGACAAACCAATCTGCGCTGCTCCCGGCGAGGTTAGCGAAAATGGCGCATTGGTGAGCGTCTGGCCCGTAGCTTCTGATGCGGAGCGGTTGAAATACAGCCCAATGCCGCCACGAACGCTCCACTTGTGAGAGTCTCCCGGACTCCAGGCAAACCCGAGGCGCGGCGCGATGTCATCGTAGTGGACGCTGGCGCCTCCGTACGGCCCCACCCCCTTATCACCCGGGAACACCAAACCTGCCGGAGCTGTGGGGAAAACCGTGGATTGCTGTCCCGGATTGAACGCGCCCAGAATCTCCCCGTTGGCGTAGAGGTTCTTAAAGGGGGTTTCGACATCCCAGCCTGCACCCAGCGTCAGAGTCAGGTTGGGCCGGACTTGCCACTGGTCCTGGGCGTATGCGTAATATTCCCTTCCCCGCGCCCTGACGATGGCGCCACTGCCTTGGTTATACTGGTCGGGAATTCCAAGCAAGAAATCTGCCCCTGCATTCCCTGTCGAAAACGGTCCCGAACCAAAGAACTGATAGACGCCGTTCAGGCTGTTGTAGAACGGATTGTTGATTTCCAGACGGTCCATGTTGAAGCCGAATTTGAGGGTATGGTGGCCCCAAACCTTGCTGAGGTTATCCACCACTTGATAGGTGTTTTGCACCCGCGGTTGCGGCCCATTGGCGCTGAATCCGAGGTCGAACAGACCAGCCACAGCGATGACGGGAAGTTGCTCGAACGCGGGAGCCTGGGTGCTGGAAATGCCGGTGAAGCCGTAGGCCGAAGGGCTCTGCGTGGTGAGAGGTATAGCGGCCTGGAAGTTGAGGCGGAGGTACGCAAAGCGCGCCTCATTCAACATGCTGGACGAAAAAGTGTGGTTCCAGGCAGTGGTGTATTCGTAGACCTTGGATGGGTTCGCCGAGCCCAGGCCGGGAAGGCTGGAGCCATCGAAGCCTAAATCGTCGTTCCTTATGGTGTTCTGATATAACCCATAGAACCAGATCGAATCTTTCTCCGAAAGCTTTTCATCCACGCGGCCCAAGTACTGGTCCCGCTTTAAGACCTCCAGGGGATTGAACTGAAACTCGTTGTTCGACGCACCCGGAGTCGGCAGAGGGACGTACTGGTTCACCAGCTTGGTCGATAATGGATTCAAATCCTGGGTGGGAATGTTCCCTGTGCTGAAAAGGTTGGCATAGGTATTCGTTCCATTGGCCGGGCATGGCGTGCCGCCGCTCACGGGACAGGCAGACGCGCTGTCTCCGAACATCGCAAACGGAATGGGGTTGGAACCGAAAGGAGCGGAGCCCGAGAAATTGCCGCCGCGTTGCGCTTGTGTATAGACAGACGGCGCGTTCTGGCCGAAGTTAAGACCGCTGAAACTGTCTGCCTGTGCAGACGGCTGCGGCGTGACGGAGCGTGTACCCTGATAGGAAAAGAAGAAGAAGGCGTGGTTCTTAACGATCGGCCCGCCGACTGTGCCGCCAAACTGGTTTTGATGAAAGAGCTCTCGCTGCGTCTGGAACCAGGGTATGGCGTCCAGGAAAGTGTCGCGATAGAACTCAAAGCCATTGCCGTGAAACTGATTGGTGCCGTTCTTGATGGCGGCGTTCACGATGGCCCCGGAGTTGCGTCCATACTCGGGATTGAGCGTGCTGCCTACCAAATCAAACTCGCCAATAGCATCCGGACTCGGGATGACCAGGGGAGTATTCAGCGTCGCGTCGTTGGTATCGGTCCCGTTGACCAGGAAAGAGTTCTGCTGCGTTTCGGCTCCGCTGGCGGAGAAGCCGCCCCCAGTGAGGCCGAGGCCGAAACGATCGGAGGAGGCCTGCACTCCGGGCTGAAGCTGCATGAGTTGGGTCCAGTTGCGCCCGTTTAAGGGCAGCTCAACGATCTGGTTTCCGGTAACGGTGGTGCCCAGCTGCATGCTTGTGGTTTCGACTTGAGCGGGATTGGCTTCGACCTCAACCACCTCAGCCACGGCGCCAAGCTCCAGCTTCGCGTTCAGCGCGTAGATCTGGTCTAGGTCCAGATGAATGTGCCCCTCGGTGAGCGTCTTGAAACCGGACCTCTCGACCTTCACCGAGTAATCGCCGATGGGCAACTGCAAGAAGCCAAACAACCCATCCTTGCTCGAAGTCGTGGAGTAACTCAGGCCTGTGGCCAGGTTCGTTGCCGTCAGTTTCGCGTCGGGCACTACGGCTCCAGACGGATCTACAACCGTCCCGCGAATACTGGCGTAGAGGTTGTCGGCATGTGCGGGCGTCGTCCAGACGACCATCCCGCACACCAGCCCCAGCGCGAAAAGAAAAGCCAAGAAACTAAATGCGTGCTGCTTCATCACAAGCCCTCCGTACCTTGGATTCCTAGAATTCCTGTGAGCCAATCAGAAACCGAATGCCGCTCTGCCGCGTCACAACACAGTTCCCTTCCCGATCTCGCGTGCTGGGTCTTGCTCGTGCATAGACGACGCAACACACTTCCACTCTGAAAGCCTAAGAAGCGACCACAACTTGTGAGCAGCATCCAGAGCGGGTAATGCAAGCGGAGACCCACTTTGGAAGGAATTGCGTGGGGCTACTAAACTCAGACACGAAATCAGGAAGGCGGTGACCCGGAATTACATATTCTCAACAGAACAGAAAATCCGTGAATGACCACGTCATTATGGATATCCGTAGAAACGTTCTGAGAATAGTGTGAGACTTAATAGCGGAGTGTCAGCCAGCGCACCAGCACGTAATGATCGGAACCCCAACGCGTCTTTATCTTGCGCGTCGTGTTTCACCTGGCGGACGGCGAGATTGCTGCGAGTGTCGCGTTTCTGGCTGTTCCTGCGATCAGTGACTTACTGATCCCACGTTGGCCGTACCCGTTATAATAGAAAGATTCGGTAGTGCTCGCGGATCGTTCTGGGCGTGTGTCCAGCGGCCTCGGGCACCGGCGGCTCACGACCCAAGATGTCGGACTCTCCCCATCTCAGCACTCAGCAAGGCAGGCCTGCCCAGCCCATCCCACGCAGCGATGCATCGCAGACGGGCAGCTCCGCACAGGCCGGGGATAGCATCGTCGTACGCGGGGCTCGCGTGCACAATCTCAAAAACATCGACTTTGAAGTTCCCCACAACAGTTTGACGGTGGTGACCGGGGTCTCCGGTTCGGGCAAGTCGTCGCTGGCGTTTGACACGATCTATGCGGAGGGGCAGCGCAGGTATGTCGAGTCTCTTTCGGCGTATGCGCGGCAATTTCTGGAGCGCATCGAGAAACCCGACGCCGACCGGATTGACGGCATCGCGCCGGCAGTTGCTATCCGGCAAAAGAATACAACACGAAATCCGCGATCGACTGTGGCCACCGCGACCGAGATCTACGATTACCTGCGCCTGCTTTTTGCGCGGGTAGGACAAACCTATTGCGCCAACTGCGGCCGCGAGGTCAAGAAGGACACGGTCGACGAGGTGGCAGACACGATTCTGGCCCTCGATCCAGATACGCGGCTGCAGGTGCTGTTTCCGTTGCAGCGACCTGCACAACAGGCGCCAGAGGCGACGGCGAAGGCTCCGCGGCCGACGAGAAAAGCCCCACCCTTCGATAAGCTCAGGGCAGGCTTTCCCGCAAAGAACGCGAGAAATGGGGCACCCGGTGCAGGGCTGACCGATGCGCTGAAGACTCGGTTGTTCGACTTGCGCAAGGCGGGGTTCAACCGGCTATACCAGGCGGGACAGATATTCGAGTTTTCGACACCGGAATCGCTGCTGGATCTCGATTTCGGGCAACCCGTATTTGTGCTGGTCGATCGCTTGACGGTTTCGGCCGAGGCGCGGTCGCGGGTTGTGGACGCGATTGAGACAGCATATCGCGAGTCGGGTGAGGTCATTTTCGAGATGCCGGGGGCGGCTGCGGAGGTTGAAACCACTGCACTGGCAGCGGCAAAAGCAACAACAACGGCAACTGCAACTGCAAGAGCAACGGCGGCGGACAAGAGTGTCCGCCCCACATTGCTGCGGTTCGCGCAGCGCTTTGAGTGCAAGAACTGCAATCTGCGCTACGAAGAGCCGGAGCCACGGCTGTTCTCCTTCAACAATCCTTATGGCGCGTGCCCGCGCTGCCAGGGATTTGGCAACACCATCGATTTCGATCTCGATCTGGTGATCCCGGACAAGACGAAGACACTGGGCGAGGGCGCCATCGAGCCCTGGACCAAGCCGAAGTATCGGCCGTTGTTGGCCGATCTCAAGCGCTATGCCAAGCAAGCGGAGATCCCACTGGATGTGCCCTGGGCCGAACTGGAAGAAGAACAGCGGAATCTCGTACTGAATGGCGAAGGGCGTTTCCTGGGGGTGCGCGGGTTTTTCAGCCATCTGGAAAGAAAGAAATACAAGCTGCACGTGCGCGTGTTTCTGAGCCGCTATCGCGGATATTCGCTGTGCCCAGACTGCAGCGGGTCGCGCCTGCGGCTGGAAGCGCGGCAGGTGAGGATCAACGGGCGGAACATTTGTGAAGTGTGCGCGCTCACCGTTGAAGACGCCTTTCGTTTTTTCGAGACGCTCGAACTGAGCGCCGAGCAGGCAGACATTGCCGACAAGCTTCTGCAGGAAATCCGCGAACGCTTGCGCTTCCTGAACGATGTGGGCCTGGAATATCTCACGCTGGACCGGCTTTCCTCGACGCTCTCGGGCGGCGAGGCGCAGCGCATCCAGCTGGCGACTTCGCTGGGATCGCGGCTGGTAGGCACGCTCTACGTGCTGGACGAACCGTCGATTGGGCTGCACCCGCGTGATACCCATCGCCTGATCAGGATTCTTCACGACCTGCGGGATCTGGGGAACACGATTCTCGTGGTCGAGCATGACCCTGACATCATGCAGGCGGCCGACCGAATCCTCGATCTTGGCCCCGGCGCTGGCGAGAATGGCGGCAAACTGGTGGCTGCCGGAACTTACGACGAGATTCTCCACACACCGGTTTCTCTGACCGGAAGATATCTTGCCCACGATCTCCGGATTCAGCCTCCGGTCGCGCGGCGCAAGCCCGGGACCCAGCAGATCAGGATCCGCGGAGTGCGAGCCAATAATCTCAAGGGCGTCGACATCAGCATTCCGCTCGGCTTGATCGTGGCCATCACCGGCGTTTCCGGGTCAGGAAAGTCGACGCTGCTGCATCAGGTGCTGTATCGGGCGTTGGCCCAGGCCAAAGGGCAGTCGAGTAACGGCGCGACTGGGCCAACTGTGAGTTGGCAGAGCCTGGAGGGCGATCAGTTCATCGACGAAGTTGTGCTGGTGGATCAATCGCCGATTGGACGCACGCCACGATCGAATCCGGTGACGTACATCAAAGCCTTCGACGCCATTCGCGAACTCTTCGCTTCCCTGCCGGAGGCGCAGAAACGCGGCTTCGGTGCGGGACACTTCTCCTTCAACATCCCCGGCGGCCGCTGCGAAACCTGCCAGGGCGATGGCACGGTCACGGTGGAAATGCAGTTTCTGGCCGATGTGGAATTGATTTGCGAGGAGTGCAAGGGCACGCGCTACAAGCCGCAGGTGCTCGAAGTGCGCTACCGCGGCAAGAACATCCATGATGTGCTGAATCTTACGGTAAAGGAAGCGCTGAAGTTCTTTGCCGAGGCTCCGCGGGTGACCGAGAAACTGCGCTCGCTCGAAGAAGTTGGCCTGGGATACCTGCGGCTGGGGCAATCGGCGACCACGCTTTCTGGTGGCGAGGCCCAGCGCATGAAGCTGGCGGCGCACCTGCAGCCGGCCTCGCGCGAATCCAGCCGGAGCGGGCGAGGTGCGGGCGATTCGAAACCCCGGCAGCGTGTGCTGTACATTTTCGATGAGCCGACGACGGGGCTGCATTTCGACGACGTCAGCAAACTTCTGGCGGCTTTTCGACGTCTGATTGAAGTGGGAGGCTCGATTGTCGTCATCGAGCACAATCTCGAAGTGATCAAGACGGCGGATTGGGTGATCGATCTCGGTCCCGAAGGCGGCAATCGCGGCGGCAAGGTGGTCGGAGTGGGGCCGCCGGAGGCTATCGCCAAGCTGCCGGGTTCTTATACGGGGAAATATCTGGCGCGTATTCTGAGCGGCAATGGCAACTCGCCTTCCAATGGTCACTCGTAGGGCTGTAGTCGCTGCGTGCGCGGCCGCGCTGGTGGCGTGCGTGGGGGCAAGCGCTGGGGCGACTCAGAATTCCTTTCAGAGTGCGGGCTCGCAATCTTCGGAGCCCAGCCATCAGCAGTCGCAGACGGATGACAGTGGATGGAGCAGCAGCAAGAAGACGCACCACGTTAAGGTAGCAGATGAAGTGCCAGGGTCCGCGGAGCTTTCGCAGGCGGAAGACTTCATTCAGAAGAAAGACTATGCGGCTGCTGAACCGTTGCTGCGCAAGGTGGTGAGCGGCGACGCCACGAACTATGTCGCATGGTTTGATCTGGGGTTCGTAGAGAACGGGCTGGATAAGGTCGACGATTCCATTGCCGCCTATCGCAAATCGGTCGCTGCCAAGCCGGACATTTTCGAGTCAAACCTGAATCTCGGGCTGCAACTGGCAAAGACAGGTCAGCCGGACGCGGAACAATTCCTGCGCGCGGCGACCCAGCTCAAACCCACCAGCCACGTTGCCGAAGGCCAGGAGCGGGCGTGGCTTTCGCTCGCACATGTAATCGAGAAGACGAAGCCGGATGATGCTGTGGCAGCCTTCCGCAAGGCAGCGGCGTTGCAACCGAAGGATCCCGAGCCTCACCTCGCGGCCGGGCAACTGCTGGAACAGCAGGAGAAGTTCTCCGACGCCGAACACGAATACCTGCAGGCTCTGGCGCTCGATCCCTCGTCTGACGCGCTCACGGGGTTAGCGAACATCTCCATGCGCGGCCGTCGCTTTCCTGACGCCGAAGGCTATCTGCGCAAACTGGCCGCCTTGAATCTTCAGCAGGCCGCCCCACACGTGCAACTGGGACGCGTGTTCGCGGCGCAAGGCAAGAACGACGAGGCCATCGCCGAACTGCAAGCCGGAATGAAACTGGCGCCTGCCGACCTCTCCGTCGA
>Ga0116214_1001110_pt1 | contig 10605 bp, 8 predicted proteins | sample Sb_taG_FD_88964 | JGI IMG/M metagenome (GOLD analysis project Ga0116214, IMG submission 88964) | Peat soil microbial communities from Weissenstadt, Germany - Sb_50d_1_NS metaG | ecosystem: Environmental > Terrestrial > Soil > Wetlands > Peat | place: Germany: Weissenstadt | collected 2010-09-21
CTCGTCGAAATTGTTGGGATGGCAGCAGGTCTCGCACAGGCCGCCGCGGCAGGTGGCCAGGCAGACCGGGCAGTCCCCCTCGACCAGGCCCTCGACGAGGAACTCCCCTGTGCGCTCCAGATAAGGGAGCCGAACGGTGCGCAGCCTGAACTTGCCGGCCGCGTGCAGCGCGCCGAAGTAATCACGGACGGTTTGGCGATAGGTGTCGTCGAACGGGCCGAAGCCGTCCGTCGAGATGCCTATGGCGGTCAGCGCTTCGCGGATCTGGGCGGTGGACGTGGCGCACAGCTCCTCGGGGGTGATGCCGAGCCGCTGGGCGGAGGCCACCACGAAGGTCTGGCTGTCGTCGGTCCCCGTGGTGAAGACCACATCACGGCCGCGGGCCCGCTGGTAGCGAGCGTAGACGTCGCCCGCCAGGTAGGGGCCGGCGATGTGACCGAGGTGCATGCCGCCGTTGGGGGTGGGATTGGGCCCGAGCACTAGCACAGGACGGTCGTCCTCGGACGGCTTGGGGTGCTTGGGGTGGGTCATGCCTGCACTTCCTCACGGTTGCGGGCAATGAACTTCTCCGCCATCTCCTCGTCCCACCAGACGCTGTAAAACATGAACTCCTCGTCGCCGTCATTGAGCAGGCGATGCTCCTGCCCCGGCGGGAGGAACGCGATGTCCCCGGCGCGGAACGGTGCCCGCTGCCCGTCGCACTCGATCACCGCGGAGCCGCGGATAGCGATGAAGACCTCGTGTTCGTGGTGGGAATGCAGGGTGGAGCGGGTGCGCGGCCTGGCCAGCGCCCACGAGCTCTCGAACGGCGCGTTCAGCACCGGCCACGGCTGCAGCCGCTGGGTGTGGAGCCCATACTCGTGCAGGAGGTCGTCGGCCTCCAGGTGAACGATTTCTGCTGACATGGTTTACCTTCCGGAAATCTGCTCGAGGGTGATCGGGCCGTTCGGGGTGTGCCTGGTGCGGATGATCGCCTTGTGCGGGTCATCGGCCAGCACGGTGTCGATGACGTCGGCCCCCTGGCCGCCGACGCGCCGCAACGGACTCCGATAAAGCACCCGCAACTGGGCCAGCTCGAGCCCGCTTATGCGCTCAAGCTCGTCGGCCAGCCCCGGGTCATCACCGGACTCGCCGGCCAACAGCACCTGGATACGGCTGGTGAGGCCGGTCAGGGCGGGGTGCTCCCGGCGGAGAAATTCCTCGAGCCCCGCTCCCTTTTCTGCGAACGGTGAATACACCATGCAGACAAGCTGTGTTTCTGCCAGCCCGAAGGTCGCCATCGCGTAATCGCTCGCGGCCCGCCGCATCCGGCAGACCGCATCGGGGCCCGCGTACCGCTCGCGCATCTGCTTGATCAGCTCGGCCGGGAAATCCTTCTTGCGCATGAGGTCGAGGGCGAACTCGACGTACTCGACCATGCCGTCGGCGTAGGACCGCCGGTACAACCGTTCGCACTTCAGACCGCGCAGGTGCGCCATGAGCGCCGGGTTGCCGCAGTCGGATTCGGTGAAGCTGAACGCGAAATCGTCGAATTCGAAGCCGAGAAAGTCGGTCAGCATCTCCATGTGGTCGCCGGCGCTGTAGGCGGTGTCGGCGTAGATGGAGAAGAACCGCAGCCGCGGCGGCACCGCCGCAGTGACCCGCCGCTCGGCGAGAGCATCGGCCGCGTCCGGACCGTGGATATCAGCGAAGTACGACTGCCCGATCCTGTCCAGGTGGGAGAGCAGGCGCCCCACGCCGTTCTGGCTGGCGGCCGGGGCCATCGGGGTGGCCTGGGCGGCCGGCGCGAGCCGGCGGGCGAGCTTGCTGACCCAGGCGGTGTACTGGCGCTGCTCCTGTTGCGAGTCGCCGGTGATGATGACGTCGGCACCATCGCCGTGCGCGGCGGCCACGCCGAACGAGTTGAACACGCTCAGGTTGCAAGCGTTGCAGAAGGTGGGGCGGCCGTCGGCGAACGTACGGTGACCGGTCATCAAGATGTCGAGCCGGTTGCGGCGGATGACGTCCGCGCGCTGCGGCGCGTCCACGTCGAACGGCGTCACTTCGTTGCCGTCGATCAGCAGTAGTTCGCAGTCCGGGTCGGCGGTGAGTTGCAGCGCCCGGTACTCGCGTTCGACGTTCTCCAGGACGGCACGCGGCATCCCGGCGTGGCGGTTGGTGGCCACCCTCAGCCGGAAGGTGGTGCCGTAGGCGCGGAACAGGATCAGCTGCATCGCGCGGACGAACGCCAGGGTGTAGGAGCTGTCCTTGCCGCCGCCGTAGGCCACCATTACCAGGTTGCGGTCCAGCCGTTCGGTGTGCGGCAAGGCGGCCTCGAGGCGGGCGCTGCACTTGAGCGCCGCTTCCATATTGGCCGGGGGCATCGCCGCGCGTAGAGCCATGAAGGCCTGGTTTCGCATCAGGGCCGTTCGGTAGTCATCGTGAATTTCTTCTTGGATTTCCATAGTTCGCATGGCTACGTGGTCCCTGTTAACTCGACTGCCGCCCGAGGGCGTACGCCTCGGCGGGCAGGTCCGCGCCGCCGTGAGCCCGGTTTTGAGGTCCGGCGCGGTGCGCGATGATGTCGAAGGCGATGTCCTGCGCGCGGTGGGCGAGCACGCTGAGCAGGGAGTCGCCGATGCCGTGGGTGGCCTCGTTGATGCCCTGCAGATAGCAGGCCGCAGTGGACGGCTCGTCGAGGATCAGCTGGTATGCGCGGGTCACCTGTACCTGGTCAAGCCCGATGGCATCGGTCAGCCTGCGGACCAGCCTCGGTGTCTCCCAGGAGAATCCAGTGCCCAGGAAGACCATGTCGCGGTGCAGCTGAGTGACAGCACCTGTCCTGCGGTCGGTGAGCTCGAGCACCAACTCGTCGGCCACCTCTCGCGCGGCGGTGATGTCCACCATCGTGATCAGGCGCCGGTCATTACGCTGGCCAAGCCGGTCCAGGTAGAGCTCTGTATAGAGGGTCTCCAGCATGGCGGGCGTGACGCAGGAGTAATTGGTCTTGTACATCTCCCGAAGCATCCGCTCGCGCGCCTCAGATGGAGACGCGTAGAAGTCGTCCACGAAGGAGGGGTAGTAGAACTGGTTGGTGAACTTGCTCGACTGGTCCGCGGTCAGGCTTATCGCCCGCATCACCCAGGCGACGTCGCAGTCCGGCAGGTCCTCCCGCAGCGCACGGAACATCTCCGCCGAGCTCTGCGAGCTGCCGACCAGGGCGACCCGGTAGGGCATTTCCTTTGACAGCCCGGCCACGCGCGGCCGGTACTGGGTGCTGTGCACGATCCGGTGCCCGGGAATGTCGGCGAAGACCTGCGGAATGTGCGGGTCCCGGCCGGTGCCGATCACCAGGTACCGGCTGGAGATGGATGTCCCGTCGGCGAGCGTGGTGAGCCATCCGGTCAGCGTTCCCGCGGCGTCCCGCTGCGGCATGATGGACACGCAGTCGCATCCCAGCTCGTAACGGACCTTTCTCAGGGAGTTCGCCACCCAGCGCAGATACTCGGCGATTTCGAGGCGGTAGGGCGTGAGCTCGCCCATGTTGATGAAGTCGTCGAGCCGGCCGGTGGCGTGCAGGTGGCTGAGGAAGGAAAACCTGCTGCGCGGGTTGCGCAGCGTCACCAGGTCCTTGACGAACGCCACCTGGCTCTTGGCCCACGGCAACAGCATCCCCGGCTGCCATTCGATCGTCGGGTTGCGGTCGATGAGCAGGGTGTTCTCCGCCACGTCCGGCGCGAGCTCCTCCAGTGCCACCGCGAGCCCGAGATTCGACGGGCCAGCGCCGACCGCTAGTAGCTCCACTTCACGCTTGGTCATCCACTGTCTCCCAACGTCGTAGTCACCGGAGGACGATCGGCACCGTCCTCTGACAATTGGAGAGTGCAAACCGCGGCACCGCTGATACAGGACCGCTCATCCAGCCGGGTGCTGCACGATCTGGCCGGACTACCGGTCTGCGTGATCCCGGTCGGCAGCACCGATCTCGGCGAGATGGCAACGTCTTGGCACGGGGAAGTTGCCGTACTTCTCCTGAAGAGGGCACACCACACGTGGTCCCATCAAGCTGGTATCTCATCCAGGTAGGAGACCCCGCGGTCGGCGCGGGGGGTGTAGCGTTCCCATTCCTCGTTCAGCCGGATGCGGCCGTCGCCGAGGAGCTGCGGCGTGCTGCGGCAGCGGCCGGACACGACCTCGCCGCTGTCGTAGACCATGCAGTAGGCGAAGTGGAGTATGCCGTCCGGCGAGCAGGTGCCCGCCAGCGACCCGCGGCGCACGTGACCGCCCGCGAACTCGCCCCAGATGAGGTTGTCGTCTTGGTGGTAACGGGCCTGCGGGACCTCGGTAGCGTCCTCGCCGCCGACCCGGAACGTCCGGCCGTCGTAGTTGAGCATGGTCAGCTGCCAATCTGTGCGGGCGCTGCTGGCACGCCGGAGTCCGACCGCGCAGTGGCCGGTTGCCATGAGGGCTGCCAGAGGCCGAGCCATCGCAGGGCAGGCCCGGCCATCGCGGTCGTGATCAGGGCCATCATGACCAAGATGGTGAACGCATTGCTGTCGATCACCCCGGCGCTCAGGCCAGCGCTGATGACGACGATGTCGGTGACGCCCCGCGCGTTCATCAGGGCGCCCAGACCGAGCGCGGACTTGCGGGGCATGCCGCCGGCCGACGCCACCACGGCGGTGCCGCCGAACTTGCCGACGATCGCGGCCAGCAGCAGCACCGCGCCGCCGATGAGCACCGCGGGCCGCGCCACCGCATACCACATATTGACCTGCAGGCCGATCGAGACGAAGAAGACGGGCAGCAGCAGGGCGCGGTTCAACGCGCCGAGCTGCCCGGTCACCGGGCGGAGCAGGAGGGTGCCGCGGGGCAGCACCAGGCCGGCCAGGAAGCCGCCGAAGATGTCGTGAACCCCGATCTTGTCGGTGACGGCGGCCAGGCCGAAGATGAGGCCGACAACGAGCACGAGGCGTACCGAGCCGGGCACCGGAACGCCGGCGTAACGGCCGGTCAGGGCGACCAGCAGCGGCCGGACCACGAGCAGCAGCACCGCGCAGAGCGCGGCGGTCAGGACCAGCGCCCGGATCGCGGCCCACGGGCCCTGCGCCTTGGTCATCGCGAGCACCACGGCCAGGGCACACCAGGAGAGCACGTCGCAGACGGCGGCGCAGAGCATGGCCATCGACCCGAGGCGGGTATCCCTGAGCCCGGACTCCTGCACGATCCTGGCGAGCACGGGGAAGGCGGTCACGCTGAGCGCGGTACCGACGAAGATGGCGTAAGGCACGACACCCGCCGTGGGCCCGGCGAACGTGGCGTACAGCGGTATGGCAACCACCACGCCGAGCGCGAACGGGACGACCATCATGGCCTGGCTCGCCGCGCCGATTACCTTGGCGTGCAGGCGCAGCATGCCCCGGTCCACCTCGAGGCCGACGGAGAACATGAAGATCACCAGGCCGGCTTGCGCGAGCAGGCTCAGGTCCGGCAGCACCGCAGCTGGGAGGAGAACGTGGATGACCCCGGGCGCTAGCGTGCTGAGCACCGTTGGGCCCAGGATCAGCCCGGCCACGATCTCGCCGATCACCGCGGGCTGGCCGACGCGGCGCGCGAGCACGCCGCAGATCCTGGCCAGGACGGCGATCACGGCTACCGCGAGGAACAGCCGCCATAGCAGCTGAACCGGCGACGGCGCTGGTTTCGCGGCGGCGCTGGCGTGAGCGGCCGCGTGCGCCGGGGCAAGCCAGCCGGTGGCGAACGCCACGGCGAGCAGCGTCACCACGACGGCGGTCAGGGCCGTGGCGACCACGATCCCGCGGGCGGGCGCGGGCAGCAATCGCTGCTCGGCCTCTTCGACGGGGATCTGTGCTCTCACGTTCTTGTTCCAGCTCACGTTCTTGTTCCAGCCGAGACCAGCGGCTCCATCGAGTGTGCCTCGCCGCCGCCGTCAGCCATCCCGTCGCGGTGGGCGAGGATGTCGTGCACGATGTCGCCGGCCCGGCAGGCGACCACGCTCAGCAGCGGATCACCGATGCCATGCGTGGCGTCGTTGACGCCCTGCAAATAGCACGCGGCGCTGGACGGCTCGTCCAGGATCAGCCGGTACTGGCGGTTGGCCTGGATCTCATCCAGGCCAAGGGCGTCGCCGAGCCGGCGGATCAGCGCCGGCATCTCGCGGACGAACCCGGTGCCGAGGAACACCAGGTCCCGGTGCAGCTCCGTGACGGCGCCCGTCCTCCGGTCGGCCAGCTGAAGCGTCACTTCATCGGCGGTCGCGGTGGCGGCGTTGATGTCCGTCATCGTGATGATTTTCTTACGCTCCTGCTTGGTCAGACGGTCGAGATAGACCTCGCAATAGAGGTCCTCTACGAACGGCGGCTCGATGCCCGAATAGTTGGTCCGGTGCATCTCCCGCAGCAGTTGCTCGCGCCCGTCGGGATGGCCCTCGAAGAAGTCGTCTACGTAGGACGGGTAGTACAGCTCATTGGTGAACTTCGTTTTCTCGTAGGCGCCGATGCCGATCGAGCGCATCACCCACGCGATCTGGGAATGGGGCAGATCCGTCTGGAGCGCCCTGAACATTTCCGCGGCACTCTGCGCGCTGCCGATCACCGCGACACGGTAGGGATATTCCTTGTCCAAGCCCGCCACGAGCGGGCGGTACTGCGTGCTGTGCACCAGGTGGCGGGCGGGCACCCCGGCGAACACGGGCGGCACGTACTGGTCGCGGCCGGTGCCGATCACCAGATACCGGCTGGAGACGGTCGTTCCGTCGGCGAGCCGTGTCAGCCATCCCGTCAGCCTGCCGTGAGCGTTCCGGCGCGGCTCGACTGCGGTACATCCACAGTTCAGCTTCAGGCTAACCATAGAAAGAGAGTTCGCCACCCACTTGAAGTACTCCGAGATCTCCTGGCGGTAAGGCGTGAAGCTCGCCATGTTGATGAAATCGTCGAGTCGGCCCACGGTGAAGAGGTAATTCAGAAAAGAGAATTCGCTCTGCGGGTTCCGCAACGTCACCAGGTCCTTGAGGAATGAGGCCTGGCTCTTCGCCCAGGGCAGCAGCAATCCTGGCTGCCACTCGACCGCCGCGGCACGCTCGATGATGAGCGAGTTCGCCGCGAGGTCCTTGGGCGCGAGCTCTTCCAGAGCCACGGCCAGAGCGAGGTTGGACGGACCCGCGCCGATGGCCAGCAGCTCGACTTCGCGGTCAATCATGAGAATCTCACCAACGTTTCCGGATAGAGAGGTTTCTGGCGTGGCCATGAGGAGACCGGCATGCGGTGGCGGCGCGCCGCGCGCGCCGTGACCCCCTCGGATTCAGAGGTGGCCAGTTGGGGGTGGCGGCCGGACGAGAACCTCATGCTCCACAAGAGACCGAGTGGGCGGCGAATAGATACACCCGCGCAGCGGGCCAGCCGAAGTGCCGCGGTGCCGGGCGGCGCGTGTATCAAAAACGGATCATGTTCGCCCTCTGCCATGGTGAGGATTGCCCCCATCATGGATCGGCGTGGACACAATGCTGACGAACGCATGGCACCCTAACGGCACCCGCATTGACCCCTTCGCGCCTAACTACGCCGCTGGCGCGCGCGCGATGGTCGCCTCGGAAATCCGGGCACTGTTCGCGGAGGCCGCGCGCCCCGAAGTCATCTCGCTGGCCGGCGGAATGCCTTGTGTCTCGGCCCTGCCACTGGACGTTATCGGTAACATGGCCGGTCAGCTGATCGGTGGCCGCGGCTCCGCCGCGTTGCAGTACTGCACGGCTGAGGGTGACCCTGGCCTGCGCGAGATGATCTGCGAAGTGATGAAGCTGGAGGGCATCCGCGCGCATCCCGATGACGTGGTGGTCACCGCCGGATCGCAGCAGGCGCTCGACCTGGTAGCCAGGATCTTCATCGATCCGGGAGACGTGGTGCTCGCGGAAGGGCCTTCTTACGTCGGCGCGCTTGGCGTCTTCGCCGCGTACCAGGCCGAGGTGATTCATGTGCCGATGGATAATGACGGGCTTATCCCGGAAGCCCTGGAGGAAGCCATTCGCAGGCTGGCCGCGGCGGGCAGGCGCGCTAAGTTTCTCTACACCGTGCCGAACTTCCACAACCCGGCTGGCGTCACTCTTTCGCCGCCCAGGCGCGGCAGGATCCTGGATATCTGCGCTTCGGCCGGGGTGCCTGTCGTCGAAGACAACCCGTATGGGCTGCTGAGCTTTGCCGCGGATCCCGGGCGACCCCTTCGCGCCGACGACCCGCACGGCGTCGTATACCTCGGGACCTTCTCCAAGACCTTCGCGCCCGGTGTGCGGGTCGGCTGGGCCCTCGCCCCGCCCGCCGTCCGGGACAAGCTCGTACTGGCCGCCGAGTCGGCCCTACTCTGCCATTCGAGCCTCGCCCAGCTACTGGTCCGTGACTACCTGTCCGGCCAGCCGTGGCTAGAGCAAATAAAGATCTTCCGTGAGCTCTACCGGGCGCGCCGGGACGCGATGCTGGACGCGCTGGAGGGGGCCATGCCCGGCGGTTGCCGGTGGACCAGGCCGGCCGGCGGTTTCTACGTCTGGCTGAGGCTTGCGGACGGGCTCGATTCCAAGGCGATGATGCCGCATGCCTTGTCCTCGCATGTCGCCTACGTGCCCGGAACCGGCTTCTACTCCGACGGCTCGGGGGCGCGCTACATGCGGCTGTCGTATTGCTTTCCCAGCCCTGATCGGATCAGGGAAGGTGTCCGGCGGCTCGCCAAAGTGATCGAAGCGGAGATCGAGCTGCGCGACATCTGCTGGTCCCCGACGAAAACCGACGAACGATCGCTGGCTGTTCGCGCCACGCCACCTCGCTAGCCGAGGAGGGCGGAGCGGCACCAGGCACCGGGCTACGTGGCCGCCGGGTCGTGGGTCAGCGCTTGACGTAGTACCAGTTTTCCGGGTTGATCATGCCGTACGGGTTGACCGGCTCGAAACCGCGCAGATTATTGTCGACCGCGAACACGCGCAGCGGGAAGCCCGGCGTCCAGATGACCGGTGCCTGCTCGGCGACGTAATCCTGATAGTCGTCGAGCGCGTCGAGGTCGTCACTGACCACGGTCCGGTCGATCAGCTCGTCGGACTTCGGGTCGCTGTAGCGGCCGTAATTGCTGCCCGCGCCGGTCTTGAACAGCACCTCGCCGGTGGGATGCCCGTAGAACACCCACCCGCCGTTCCAGCACTGCAGCTCCCACAGCTGCGGGTTGTCCCCTTCGCTGTGGTCCTGGCCCACCAGAACCGACCCGTTCACCTCCTGCAACCGGAGCTCGATCCCTGCCTCGGCGGGGTCCCGCTTGAACTGGTGCATGAGCCGGGTCAGAGCAAGCCGTCCCGCAGCGTAGCGCACCGAGAAGGAGAGCCTGGTGCCCGCGTCGATCCCCGCGCCGGCGCAGCCGGGCCCGATGCCGGGGCGGACGCAGACGGCGGGCATGTGGCTGATGTCCCAGCCGTGGTCGGTCAGCAGCCGGCGGGCACGCTCGATATCGAATCCGATCGTGTGGCCTGGCTGGGCGGGAGATATCCGGTCGCTGTCTGGCATGACGGGAACCGGCCCGGTGGTCGGGTAGCCGTAGCCATGGAAGATGTCGCGGATGGCGGTGTCCTGATCGAGGGTGCACTGCAGTGCCTGGCGGACGTAGGGCTGCCTGATCATCCGGCCGGCCACCGTGGGGTTGCCGAAGTTGAGCGGCATGTAGTTGATCATGTAGACCTGCTGCGCGACGAGCCGGTAGTGCTCGGGCGGCTCGGGGGGCAGGCCGTGCGGGAGGAAGCCAACCTGGAGCGCGCCCGGGCCGCGCGGGCCGCCCTGAAGCAGGCGGTGCTGCTCTTCGTCGGAGCTGGTCGGCACCTGGCGGAACTCGTCGAGGTGGGGTTTGTTCGGGCCGCAGTAGTGCTCGTTCGGCACGAAGGTCACGGTGCCGTCGAGGTCGAAGCCCTGCAGCCGCCATGGCCCGTTGACCACGCTCCACACCGGGCTGGACGGCCACGTCGTCCGGAACTCGTTGCTCTCCCGCGTCCATTCGCCGTTCTGTGCTACCAGGTAGTCATAGACGGCGGGGATGTCGGCGAGGTCGACCGACGCGTTCGCCGGGGTGTCGTGCGCGGTACGGTCCCAGGCCCTGGGCATCGGGGTGATCAGCGTCAGCTGGTTCATCAGCACCCAGGTCTTGGAGTACGCCCGGTCGAAGTCCAACCGGACCTTGTCCTGCGCCACCTTCTGGTAGGACGTCAGGTTGTCCGGCAGGTAGCCGGGTGAGTAGCCGCCGTACCTGGAACCCTTGATCACCATCATGTTGATCCAGAACATGACGTTGTCGGCGCAGATGGGCTCGCCGTTGGACCACTTCCACGGCTTGAGGGTCACCGTGACGCTGCGCCCGTCGTCGCTCCATTCCGGCGGATCGGCGAGGCTGAGATCGTAGTCCACCCCGGGCTGGCCGCCGCGGCCGAGCCAGTACAGCGGCCGGTACATCAGCGTCTGGAACTCGAAAAGATTCCTGATGCCCATCCGCTCGGGAGGGGTGAAAGGGAAAATGGTTGACGGCGGAAAGCCGACGTGGCACGCCCATGCGGCCGTGCCCCCTGTGACCGGCCGGACGTTGTCCGCCCCGGCC
>Ga0116214_1001115_pt1 | contig 10562 bp, 10 predicted proteins | sample Sb_taG_FD_88964 | JGI IMG/M metagenome (GOLD analysis project Ga0116214, IMG submission 88964) | Peat soil microbial communities from Weissenstadt, Germany - Sb_50d_1_NS metaG | ecosystem: Environmental > Terrestrial > Soil > Wetlands > Peat | place: Germany: Weissenstadt | collected 2010-09-21
AGATCGTTGGAGTTTCGTTCTGGGACTCCAGGGACTTATGCGAAACCTGGCGGGCCTCCGAGGCAGCGGCGCGTCGGCACGAGGCGATGCAGCCCTATGTGCTCGAGGAAAAGGAAGCCTTCTACCGCGGCCGCGAGCTCATCGTGCCAGCTCGTTAGGCGCGACGGGAGGGCTGACGTCGGTAGCGTCCGAGTTCCGCCGGGCGTAAGGGGCCGCGATTCGCGTCATCCATGGGCGGCGGTGACGTAGCTGCCGTGGCGCCCGCGCCGGCCGACGGTGATGACTGCGGCGATGATCAGCAGCGGCGGCGATGAACTCCAGGTCGGACGGCCAGGTCCCGTACGCCTGCACGCCTAGGCCCATCATCCAACGCAGACCTGCTCATCTTGTCGGTCCCGGTCAGGCCAGACCGTCGGCAGCGAGCCGCCGCGTTGCGACGGCGGCGTTGGCCCGGAGGCGATCAGCCTCGGCCGCGAGGCGCTGTGCGCCAGCGTCGGTAAGCCGGTAGTAGCGGCGCAGCCGCGCATCCACGATCTCCTCCCGGTCGGCCTCGACCAGATGCTCGGCGACCAGGCGGTCCAGTGCGGCATACAGCGTTCCGGCGCGCAGCCGCACCCGGCCGCCGGAGATCTGCCCGATGTCGGTCATGATCCCGTAGCCGTGCTGTGGGCCAGCCGCCAGCGCGGTGAGTATCAGGAATGTCGGCTCCTGCATGGCGCGACGGCTCATACCAGAGGTATATACCGTTCAACAGTACATAGCAAGATCTCGGCCCGAGATCGCTGCGTCACGCGGCGGGCAGAGCAGCCGGCGGAAGGACAGGTGCGGCAGCGTGCGAGCGGCGCAAGGGATCGGCTGGGGGAGTACCGCAGTCCTGACCCGCCCCTGGGCCACCGACGATTCCGAGGCAGGTCCCTACGCCATGCTGGTCATCCTGCACCGTCGGCAGCTAGTAGCGGCGCCGATGGATGGCGTCGGGCCGCCCAGTATTTGACTGGGATTACGCAATCCCCCGGCGCTAGTGTGGCGGCATGCGGCCAGACCAGGCACCGGCCGGCTCACCGTGGCGCGTCACCGCGGGTGAGCAGGCTCCGGACACGGTTGACCGACTGCTTCGCGCGCTGCCCGGATGGTTCGGCATTGAGTCGTCGATCATCGACTACGTCGAGGCGGCTCGTGCGCTTCCTACCTATCTGGCCTGGCCAGGTTCAGGTTCCGGGTCCGCAGCGGCACATCTGCCGGTGGGCGTGCTGCTGGCCGCCAGGCACTTCCCGGCTGCCGCGGAGATCCACCTGATGGCAGTCGACCCGTCGATGCACCGCCGTGGCGTTGGCCGTGCTCTGGTCCAGGCGCTGGAAGCCAATCTGGTTACCGACCAGGTCAGCCTGCTCCAGGTGAAGACGCTCGGCGCGTCGCATCCGGACCCGGGCTACCGCGAGACCCGGAGGTTCTATCGACGGATGGGCTTCCAGCCGCTGGAAGAGATCCACGACCTATGGCCGGAAAATCCGTGCCTGATCATGATCAAGATCCTTAAGCTGCCGGTCGAGCCTTGACGCCGTGCAGGGTTCTGGTCAGCCGGTTGGATGGTCAGCCGGTTGGCCGGCCAGCCGGTCGCGGCTCGGCCGGCGGGAGATGACAGCAAGCTCGCCACCGTCGGTCATCAGGACCTCGACTCCGGCGCCGAAGTGGGTGCTCAGCAGGTCGTCACGGAGGACAGCGGCGGGTTCGCCGCTGGCTGCTACCCGGCCGTTTGCCAGCAGCACCAGCCGGTCAGCGAACTGACCGGCCAGCGTGAGGTCGTGGATGGCTGAGAGCACCGTCAGCGAGTGCTCCAGGCGCAATTCGTCAACTAGCTCAAGCGCGTCGACCCGGCGGCCGAGATCGAGTGCGCTGGTTGGTTCGTCGAGCAACAGGATCGGCGCCTCCTGGGCCAGGGCACGGGCCAGAACGAGCCGTTGCGCCTCACCTCCAGACATGGTGCGCAGCGGCCGTCCGGCCATGTGCGACAGAGCCATCCGGTCCAGCAGGTTCGCGCAGATCCGCCGGTCGGCCTCGGATTCCACCTGGAAGTAGCCGATATGCGGGGTCCGGCCGAGCAGCACGTAGTCGCCTCCGGTCATCTCCGGCGGCAGTTGGGGCTGCTGCGGAACGTAGGCGATCAGCCGGGCCAGCTGGCGATGGGTTAGGCCACCGGATGTCCGGCCGCCGAGCCAGACGGTTCCCTTCGAGCGCACCATTCCGGCCAGCGCCCGCAGCAAGGTCGTCTTTCCCGCGCCGTTCGGCCCGATCAGGCCGACCCATTCGCCGGCCGCCACGCTGAGGCTGACCGAGTCAAGCGCCACGGCGGTGCCGAAGGTCACCCTCAGATCGGCTGTGCTGATCACGCGACATCGCCGCTGGTGCGCCGCGACCGAAGTACGAACAGGAAGAACGGGGCGCCGACGGCCGCGGTGATCACTCCGATCGGCACCTCGGCCGGGGCCTGAACGGTCCTGGCGGCAATGTCGGCGAGCACCAGGAATGCCGCGCCGCCGATCATGGAGACCGGTAGGACCACCCGGTAGCTCGGACCGGCTGTCAGCCGGATCGCATGCGGGACGATGATGCCGACGAAGCCGATCAGTCCGCTCACGGCGACCGCGGCCGCGGCACCGAGAGTCGCCGCGATCACTACGATCAGCCGGAGCCTGGCGACATTCACGCCAAGGCTGCCGGCCTCGGTCTCGCCGACTCTGAGCACGTCAAGCAGCCGTCGGTGGGCCAGCAACGCCACGGCCGAGACCAGCACGTAAGGGATGATCAGCTGCACCTGGCTCCAGTCGGCCCCGGACAGCCCGCCCAGGATCCAGCCGTAGATCGATTGCAACGACTGCGCGTGCGACTGCTGTAGATACGTCTGCCCAGCGGTCAGCAGTGCGGCGACCGCGACCCCGGCGAGCAGGATGGAGGCCGTACCGGCGGTGGTCCTTGGGCCGGCGCCCTGACTGGCCTCGTTCCCGCGCCGCCCAGCTCCTGCGCCAAGTGAGTAGGTGAGCGCGACGGCACCAATCGCGCCAATGAACGCGGCCGGCGGTAGCAGGGCCGGGCTGGCCCCGCTGATGATCACGGTGGTCGCTCCGAGCCCGGCGCCGGCCGCGACCCCGAGCAGATAGGGGTCGGCCAGCGGGTTGCGGAAGACACCCTGGTAGGCGGCCCCGACCCCGGCCAGCATCGCGCCGACGAGGGCGCCGAGCACCACTCGCGGCAGCCGGATCTGCCAGATGATGGCGGCGTCGATGGCCGACACCGAAACTACCGGATGCCACGGCAGGTGGATCAGCACAGCGTCGGCAACCGCGCCGAGCGGCACCTGGGCCGGACCGATCGCTACCCCCGCGATAACCGCGATGACCAGCAAGGCGGTCGCGACGATGATCGCCCTGCCGACCCGGGCCCGGCCGATCGCGCCAGGCCGCGACTGCGGCCCTGACGTCGGAGCCGAACGACCGGACTCGGCTGCCCGGTCGGCAGCCGCCGGGCCAGCCGGTGCCGCCGGAAGATCCGAAGCTGGTGCAAATTCAGGCTCCGCGGCCTCGGCGCCCGGGCCGGGCGCTGGCGAGCCTGGCCCGTCGGCACCCGGCGGACGGCCCGGAGCTACTGCTTTCACTGACCGCCTTCCAGGGCGGTCAGCACCGTGCGGAGCAAGTTGGTGATCCGTGGTCCCCAGCGGGACGCGATGTCGTCGTTGAGCACGATGACGTGCTTGGACTTGACCGCCGTGAGTCCGGCCCAGCCTGGCCGGGCCGCGACGGTGACGGCATTCTGATGGCAGCACACGGTGTCCGCCAAGATGACGTAGTCCGGGTTAGCTTGCACGATGAATTCGGCCGAGAGCTGCGGGTAACCGCCGGACGCCGCCGCGCCCTTGGCTGCGTCCGCGATGCTCTTCATGCCAAGCAGGCCGAGCAGCGTGCCGATGAACGTGGATGACGTGACCGAGTAGTAGGTCTGGTCAAGCTCGTAGTAGTAAGTCAGCGGCTTGGCGTGGTGCGGCACCGAGGCCACGATCTGGCTGACCTGGCTGCGCATGCTGGCGACCTCCTGCCTGGCCTGCTGAACATGACCGGTGGCCGCGCCGAGCTGATCGAACTCGGAATAGACGCCACTCAGGCTGATCGGAGCCGGCAGAGCCAGGACCGGGATGGAGAAGGCGGCCAGGCGCTTGGTCAGCGCGGTGGCGTCGAACGATGCGACCACCAGATCTGGTTTCTCGGCGACAATCGCCTCGACATTGGGACTGAACCCAGACAGCTTGGTCTTCGGTGCTTGGGCCGGATAGTCGGAGTCAGCGTCAACGGCCTTGACCTGGCGGCCGGCGCCGATGGCGTACAGCATTTCGGTGGCGGTCGGGGACAGCGAGACGATCGCGTTGGGCAGCTGACTGACATGCACTGTTCCGTTAGCCGCCGTAATGGTGACCGGGAAAGCGCCGCTGGCGGCGGTGCCGGCCGGGCGGCTGGCACCATTCGACGTCTGGCTGGCGGCTGTGCTCGCGCAGCCGGCCGCGGCCGCGGTGATAACCGCGGCCAGCGCGATGACCGGCAGTCGGCGGGAGAGAACCCGCATGATCATTCATCCTCCGTCTGGTCGTGGAGGACGAAGTGCGTCCGTTGCGACACCCGGAGGGATCGGAACGAACCGCCCTTCCTCCGAGGACAGGTCGTCGACACTGGCCAGGCGTCCGGGCTAGTCCTCCTGGCGGAGGCATCACCGTTGCGGGACAGCGCCGGATTCGCACCGGCTTCGCTGGGCTCAGCGACATCCCGGGGCTGACCCGAGACACCGGAAGCCTACTGCACGCAGGCTCGCTGTGGCGTGAGCCGCGCACTCCCGTGCACCGCAATCCGCGGCAGGCACCAGCCGGAGCCAGATGTGGGCCGACGCCCAGGAAACGCCCGGCTCCTAAGGGCGCGGACCTCTTGCCTAAATATCACCCGGACAGGGCCAGAATCAGCAAGACCATGGCCGTGCAGATCTCGATCATGGCGCCGAAGACATCGCCGGTCATCCCGCCAAGCCGCCTCCGGGCGACCGCATGAAGTGCGGCGGCGCAGAGCAGTCCGGCCAGCACCGCCGCCAGGCCGCGGACGGCGAGGGCAAGGCCGCCCAAAGCTGCCCCGGCCGCGGTGACCGCCGCGAGCAGCGCCGTCAGGACCGCCGCCCTGCCTCGTGCCGTCGTGGCACCGGCGATCAGGGCACCGAACCCCTCGGCTCGCGCAGCAGGCGAGCCAGCCGCCAGGATCACCACGACCCGGCTGGTGACCACGGCCACCACAAGAGCCACCGTGGCCGGCACTCCTGGTGCCAGCGTGGCGAGGGCCGTGACCTGCAGCAACACGACGAACAGCAGCGCAGCCACACCGAGCGGGCCGACATCGGAGCGACGCATGATGTCCAGCGCTTCCTGGCGAGGGCGGCGGCTGCCGAGCCCGTCGACCGTGTCGGCGAGCCCGTCGAGATGCAGTCCGCCAGTGAGCAGCGCAAGCACCGCGACCGCCAGCGTCGCGGCCAGCAGCCTGCGTGGCGCGGAGTGGCCGCCGACCTCGACGGCGAACAGCACCGCTGCCGCCACCGCTGCGAGCAAGCAGCCAAGAGCCGGCAGCCACAGAATCGCCCGGGCGGCGGTGTCCTTGCGGATTTCGGCGGGACCAGCCACCGGAACCACCGTGAACAGGCTCAGTGCCGCCCGCCAAGCCGGAGCCGGCGGTGCTGTCATCGCAGCCGCCTCGCGATGCCGGCAGTGCAGAGCCAGACCTCGTGGCACTCGGCGGCGATCCGAGCATTGAGCACGCCAAGCTCGTCCCTGAACCGCTGCCCGGACAAGGTCGCGGGCACGACCCCAGATCCGACCTCGTTGCTGACCGCCACCACGTAGCGCCGCGTTGCCTGCCACGCCGCTATTAGCCCGTCCAGACGCGCCGCCAGCTTGAGGTCCGCACCGGGGTCGCCGGTCCACAGACCGCAGTCCTCCATGACCCGGGCCAGCCAGGTGGACAGGCAGTCGATCAGCACCGGTGCGCAAGCCTGCGGTGCGGCCAGTGCCCGATCCACGTCGAGCGTCTCCGCCGTCCGCCAGTGTGCTGGGCGGCGCCTGCGGTGGTCGCGAATGCGCGCGTCCCACTCGGGGTCGCCGGCCCCCGGAGCCGGGCCAGTGGCGATGTAGTCGACTGGTCCGTGGTCGGCCAGCATCGCTTCGGCGTTCACCGACTTCCCCGACCGCGCACCGCCGAGAACCAGGATGCGCCTCGGCCGGCCGGCGGCGCCGGCCGGTAGCCGTCCAGGCACGGACGCGGTGGCGACCACGGCTTCGTCTGCCCCGACGCACCAGATCCGCTGCCGCCCGGCGTCCGCGGCGACTGCGGCGTCGACCTGCGCCTGGTTCGTGCAGCCCAGCGCCAGCCAGGCCCCGTCCAGATCGGTGGCGAGGTAACCGCGCCTGCGAACCGCGATGAGCCCGCGGGAAGCCAGGTCGGCCAGCGCCGGGCTCAGCTCGGGGGCGATCACCAGGACCTCGGCACCTGCCACCCGCAGTCCGGCCACCCGCTGCGCGGCGGCGGACCCCCCGCCTACCACGACGGCGAGCCGGTTCTGCATCCGCAAGCTAACCGGGTAGGTCATCCCCTCCGGCTGGCCGGCCCTGCCTTCGTCCACTGGGTCACGCCTTCGCGCTGGAGACGCCCGCGCCGTCGAACGTCGCGACCTCCCGCAGCACCCGGACCGCTGACTGCACGATCGGCAGCGCAAGCGCGGCCCCCGAACCTTCGCCGAGGCGCAGCTCGAGATCCAGCAGCGGCCGCAGCCGCAGCGTGCTCAGCGCGCGCCGGGCACCTGGTTCGGTGGAGAGGTGACCTGCCACCATGCAGTGGACGGCATCGGGCGCGATGGCGCAGGCCGCCAGCGCCGCCGAGCAGGCGATGACGCCGTCCAGCACCACCGGCACCCGCAGCGCCGCCGCACCGAGCAGGAAGCCGGCCAGGGCGGCATGTTCCAGTCCGCCGACGGCCGCAAGCACGCCTACCGGATCGGCCGGATCCGGCCGGTGACGGGCGAGCGCACGGCGCACCACGTCCACCTTGCGCGCCCAGGTCTCGTCATCGACGCCGGTTCCCCGGCCGGTGACATCGGCCGGGTCGGAGCCGGTGAACGCCGCCACCAGTGCCGCCGACGCGGTGGTGTTGGCGATGCCCATGTCGCCGGTCAGCAGGCAGCGGTTCCCCGCGGCTACCAGGTCACGCGAGATCTCGATGCCCACCTCAATCGCGCGCTCGGCCTCCTCCCGGCTCATGGCCGGCTCGGTTGTCATGTCGGCCGTGCCGGCCCTGACCTTGCGCGGGAGCAGGCCCAGGGCAGGCGGGAGCTCAGCGGCGACGCCCACGTCTACCACGCAGACCTCCGCACCGGCCTGCGAGGCGATCGCGTTGACCACTGCCCCGGAGGCCAGGAAGTTCGCGACCATCTGAGCGGTGACCTCCTGCGGCCATGGCGTCACGCCCTGGGCGTGTACGCCGTGGTCCCCGGCGAAGATGGCAATCACGGCCGGCTCGGGCATTGGCGGTGGGCACTCTCCGGCCAGCCCGGCGAGACGAACCGACAGCTCCTCTAGCTCGCCGAGGGAGCCGGTCGGCTTGGTCAGCTGGTCCTGCCGCTCCCGAGCCTGGGCGATCGCCGCGACGTCGGGTGGACCGATAGCAGCGACCGTGTCGCTGAGCAGCCGGGCTGGCGGTGCCCCAGGCAGGCCGCGCTGACCCCAGCTTTCGTCGTGCACGGCCCATGCCAGCGGCCGCTGCGTGGCCCAGCCGGACAGCGCGAGCTCGGGCACATCAGGGAACGCCTCGACGTGGCCCATGCACAGGTACGCCACGACCTGGACATGCGCCGGCAACTCCAAGGTCGCAGCCAGCTCACGCTCGTCGAAGAAGCTCACCCACCCGATGCCCAGCCCTTCCGCCCGCGCGGCAAGCCAAAGGTTCTGGACCGCGCAGACGCTTGAGTACGCCGCCACCTGTGGCTGGGCGTGTCGGCCAAGCACGTGCCGGCCGCCGCGGGTGGGATCGCAGGTCACCACGATGTTGACTGGGGTGTCCAGAATCGCCTCGATCTTGAGTCCGCGAAAGGCGAGAGCCCGTGCCCTGGGCAGCGAGGCAGCGAACGCCTCCTGCTGCTCGCGCGCGAGGGCGTGGATCCGCTCGCGCGTGGTCCGGTCCCGCAGCACGATGAAGTCCCACGGCTGGCTCAGGCCGACGCTGGGTGCCTGATGCGCGGCCATCAGCACCCGGGTGAGTACGTCGTCGGGTACCGGGTCCGGCCGGAATCCGCTGCGCACGTCCCGCCGGGCTGCTGCCAGCCGGTAGAAAGCCTCGATGTCGGGTTGTGCGAAAGCGTGATCGTCGGCATGCGGTGGCGGCAGAGCCATGTGCGGCCTTCCTCGGAGTAGCCACGCCCCGGAAATGAAGGATCGACGGCCGGAGTTCCTGGCTCCCGGATCTGATCTGCCCCGGCCCTTTACCGCTGCTCGGTAGAGGCCGCGGGGCAGTCGTTCCCCGGTGACAGTGGCGGGACCGCGCCGGACTTGCACCGGCTTCCTCCACTGCCGTCGACGGACGTGGCCGAGTAGACCACTGTCTGACTGCTCCGTCAACCGAGCGCCAGGTGTCCCGCTGCCGCAAGGTTGGGTGGTTCGCTATGACAGCAAGCGGCCTGATCGGGCTTAAGCTGTCATATGACGGTCGTGACCAGAAGCCCCGGCACCGGTTCGCCGCCAGGTGTCGGTAGGCCATCGCCCGGAACCGAAGGAGTGCCACCGTGTCGGACGTGCACGTCGATCGCGAGCTGGTGATCCCGGAGGGCGGGTTCTGGCCCGCGCCGCAGATCCCGCAGCCGAACATCTACCCGATGGAGTGGCGGGTCGAGACCGAGAAGCTGGCCGCGATCTACCAGAAGTCCAAGGTGCTGGTTTGGAACCCGGCCGATCTGCCGTGGGAGGACCTGCGGGCCGAGGACTTCACCACCGAGCAGCGGCTGGGCATCATGTACTGGTTCTCGGTGCTGGCGAACTTCGACGCATCTGGTCCCGCGGTCTTCGCCAGGGCCACGATCAGGGCATTTGAGCAGCATGAGGAAGACCCGGTCCGCAAGTGCTTCTTCTCGATCACCAGGGACGAGATGAATCACGAGGAGTGCTGCCAGCGCTCGATCGCCGCGGTGTGGCCAGGCGGCCCGCTGAGCTGGACGCCAAAGACGGATCTTGAGCGGGCTGCGCACAACAACATTGGCTGGCTTTACCACAACGGCGGGCGTTACTGGAGCGGTTACAACCGGGCGGTCGACAAGTACTCGCTCCCGGTGCTCTTCACCAGCTTCATGATGGGGGAGATGGCCGCATCGACCCTGTTCAGAGGGATGGCATCGGGGACCAGCCATCCGGTCTTCTCCGACATGTTCCACCGGATCGGCCGCGACGAGTCGCGGCATCTGCAGATCTGCATGACCATCCTGGAGAACCAGTGGCCCGGGCTGACCGACGAGGTCAAAACCACCATCACCAAGCAGCTCAGAGCGGGCTTCATCTTCCTGTCCATGATTCTCTGGGAGCCACCGGACGGGTTCTGGGATCTGCCGCCGTACTTCCTGCCGAACCACCGGCTGCTGATGGATCACGCCAGAGACGCTGGGCTCGGCGTGCTGAGCTATGACGAGCAGGCCGACAACTGGCGCAGCGCGATCGCCAAGATCCGGGTCATCGTGCAGCGCTGGGGGATCGAGTTTCCAGCCATCCCCGAACTCGACATCGAGGGGGTGGATGTCTCAGCGGACATCAACCCCGATGACATCATCCCGGTGTTCTAGCCGGGCCCGGGACTGCCGGGCTCAGGACTGCCGGGCCCGGGACTGCCGGGCCCGGGACTGCACCTGTGCGCTGTGGATGAGTTCGTGGAAAAACGCCTATTCCTGGGGACAACGTCCCCGGTTCAGTGGACGGTTCTGTGGATGGCTAAAAGATCATGAAAATCTTCTTCTAAGGGTCTTGTGCCAAGCAACTTCCGGGCAGTAGAACTGCTCTACCGCCGAAAACGGAAGCTCCCGAAGGAGACTTCGGGAACGTCGGAGGACCGGGAAACCGGGCCTGCGGCTGGAGGACCGGGCAACCGGAATTCTGGCCGGAGGGCCGGAAACTGGGCCGCTGGCCGGAGGACCGGGCAACCGGGATTCTGGCCGGAGAACTGGGTACTGGACTTCTCGCCGGATAACCGGGCAACCGGATTTCTGGTTGGAAGGCTAGAGAACCGGCTTTCTGACGGGTTTCCTGGACGGCAGTAGGAACGGACAGAGCACGGATCGCCGATTGCCCCGGCGGCCAGCTCGCCGGGGCAATCGGCGAGTTCGCACTGCACCGCCTGGCGGGGCCCCTGCATCTCATACATGCGGGGGCCTTGTCGTTTCTCCCGCGCTGACCTGTCTCGGGCCGCAGCTGGCTGACCCCGCAGCCAAAGCCTGGCCGACCGACATCATGCTGCCCGCCT
>Ga0116214_1001131_pt1 | contig 10496 bp, 7 predicted proteins | sample Sb_taG_FD_88964 | JGI IMG/M metagenome (GOLD analysis project Ga0116214, IMG submission 88964) | Peat soil microbial communities from Weissenstadt, Germany - Sb_50d_1_NS metaG | ecosystem: Environmental > Terrestrial > Soil > Wetlands > Peat | place: Germany: Weissenstadt | collected 2010-09-21
AATCAGATCGGCACTGATGCCTTGTGGAACCTGGAAGTGCGTTTTACGCAGGTGGACGTTGTTGCCATCTAAGCCAGCGCCGTCTGTGCCCAGAGGGACACGCGACATACTCTCGACGCCCCCAGCAACCACCAGGCGCTGCATCGCGGACATCACGCCCATGGCAGCGAAGTTCACCGCTTGCAGGCCAGAACCACAGAAGCGGTTGAGTGTGACACCGGTTACCTCGGTAGGCCAATCTGCTGCGAGCACAGCGTTGCGGGCAAGATTGGCTCCCTGCTCGTTTGCCTGTGTGACACAGCCTACGACGACATCGTCAACGTCCCGCTTCTCGATGCCGGTGCGCTTAGCGAGCTGATTGAGTGTTTGCGCTAGTAATTCCTGCGGATGGATGCTGCTGAGCGCCCCTTTCCCCATTTTCCCACGCCCGCGAGGCGTACGAACCGCATCAAGGATGTATGCATGAGCCATTGTTTTCCTCCATGATAGGCAACACGTGTTGCTTTTGCTGTTTTAGCACTTTGATCTCGTTATAAGTATTGTAAAGAAAGTGGTGTGACGACTGATGGAACCACATTCAACATCGAAAAAAGAAGATGAATCACACCTGCACAAGCACGGTGGGAACGAGTTCCGCCTCAAGCATAGAGTGTATACGTTCTTCCTATGAACTAATGACAACATTCATTGTCAGAAGAGAGGATAACACACTGATAACACAATGCACTCACGATGCTTGGATGAAAGATCACAAAGTGATCACAATACGAATCAGTCTCCGATCGTTGCACGATCGGCACTTTTTCTTTCTCATTGCCACACCAAAACCTAACCCGGTGGTTGCTCGATTGACAGTGATCGGGATATTCTAATGAACCTCGCAAGACTGACGTCTCGCCTTTCAAAAGCTAGTGCAGTCATTTTCCGCTAACCCGAGGCTGGCATTGCTTTTTTTTGAGGCGTTCACCTGGGTTGATACATTTTCGGGTGGGTGAGATGAAATGACAGGCACTCTGCGCCTCTACAGCAAAAAGCCAAACAGAATTTTCAGAAAAGCTTCAGGCTTGATAAGGCGTGTACTGACTACAACGTACATCCGTTCAGAAAAGAAGCGGAAGAGCCTCAATTCTGATGGCACTGGCTGATCACATTTTCGGCTAGGAAATGTGATTCAAATGGAAAGAGCGGCAGGGAGTTCGATTTTCACGATGAGAAAGCCCACGAGTTCCAATTCCTTATTGGCAAGCAGTGCCAGAGAGGTACCGAGGTGTATAATATACTTTTTCCACGCCTAGCGTTTTTTCGCGTACTTTTTCTACGATGACCGTAGAGTCATTCCACGATGGCGACGTTCTTTTTTGTCCCTTGACGCTAATTCTATTCCACGATAATAAGAGACCGCACAGTTTGTGTGCCGTCCTGTATTGGCTACTTTGTTAATCCGTCCGAAAATTGACGGATTGATCTTTCACCCTCCTCCTATTTTTCTTTGTCATGCGATACTCAACCACGGAAGATGAAGGGAAATATTCCTCTTGCTCGAGAGAAAGAGCCTCCTATTCTAGCCTGACCGCACGCCTTTTTGCAACCAGTGAAGGCACGCGCTTTATCGCTTTTAGAGTGGCTTTTCCCAAACAGATGTGCCAAGTAGCCAGTACAGCCATTTGAAAGGGCTTTGATTGCTCATGAAGGAAACCCCTCTATCGAGTTCAATATGCCAGAGTTTATCCTACCCTCGCCCCTTTTGCGACATAGCCGCAAATTTGAGGAATTGAGCATCTTTGTGGCGAGATAGGATGTCGTGGATACGACCAAAGAACAGGTTTGCCGATCTATCGATGCAATCGTGACAGGCCCGGGGGAAGCTTTGAATGAGATCGGTCATATGAGGAGTCATCCATACTTCTTGCACAGGAGTTGATTGCCTGATGTGCCCCAGAACTTTCAGCGTATGGGCGTTCTCTGGGGACCAACGAAACCCATCTCCGCGATACCTCCCACAGGGAACGATGGCAGCGGTATCTGAGCGATGCCCAACCTCTACGAGCACACGATGGGTACATGCCAGGCATTCTTGAAAAAGCCTGCTGGGAACATAGCCAGTATCAGTCAATGAGCGTGTGGGGAAAAATACGGTGAAATCGTCGTCCACCAACTCCTGGCGAATACACTCAAAGCTCTCCTCCAGGGCGGACAGCATTTCGTCTGTGAAATGAACGGCATGTTCTTCCCCCAAAATCACACGAAACGACAGGTGATCGAAACCCGCCTCTTTTGCGTTTTGTGTTATAGAAAAGGCATCGGCGTAGTTCTGTGGATGCATCATAGAGGTTGCGCCAAGCAGCATTTGTCGCTTTGCCTCGTGACCATAAACGGCTTGACGTAGATCGGCCAGTCGACGAATTTGCCCGAGAACACGTGAGAGCGAATATTTTTTATGAACGGGTTGATGTAACAATAGGCGGGTGGCATCGCTCCCTGCATTAAGACTGACGCGAACGTAGGTCCGGCATGAGACAAAGGTTTCATGCTGCCCCTCATTGAGTAGGTCTCCACTTGTCAATACCGCCGTTTGTATACCAAGGTCATTGGCCAGCCGTATCGCCTCCAGGAGATGCGGGTGGGTTAACGGATCACCGCCTCCATCAAAGCGAACCACTTTCACTCCGGACGCGGCCCAGGTACGCAGTATATCGAGCAGTAAGACCCGCTCCATCATCAACTGGCTTTTGCGTGTGGAACGATAATTGGCCGAGAAGCAGAAAGTGCAGTGTGATGCACAGGCCATGCTGATATCGAGGTCCATTTGAACAGGAAGACGTTGGCCGGTGGCGATGTTTTCGCGCAGGCGCTCTATATGATAGTGGAGTTTGCCAGGGATAATTTCCCCGCCGTGGCCAGGAAATATATCAATGACCTCTCCTCGTGGGGTGTAGGCAACCAGGGCATTCCATCGTCCAAATGTCGTATTATCGTCACCCAGAATAAATTTCCCTCTGCCCACCTGGTTAAGGTCTACATGATAGCCTTGCTCTCCAGCACGTACGGTTGCCAGCAATGCCAGTAAGCCGATATTCACAGGTATGACCAGGAAGTCCTCCTCTATTAGAGGATATGTGGAAGCCAGATACATCTCTCCTTTAGTAGAGTCAGTGTTGGCCCTCTCCATGCGTTGCCTCCTTGAGAAGAGGCAGGATGTCAGCCAATTCACGGGCTGTCAACCTGTCCCCAAACCCTCGTAGTTCTTCGGCCTGGTTGTAACCGGTAAAAGAATGCTGGGGTGCTTTGCCAGGCAGACAGATCAAGGATTGGTCAATGTTACCTATGCCGAAACGGAGTAGAAAGACCTTGCCTGGAAATTGCGTGTGTAAGGCGACTGCAGTCTGGATTGCTAGCTCCTTTTCTTCTGTTTGATCCTGCTCTTCCATTTGCAGGAAGTGCCGGATTGTGTAAAGTTCTGTAATAATGATCGTTGAAAGATCGATGATGGATTTCAGAGTGTCAAAACTATAAAGCTCATAAGGATGATGCGGAACAATATCAAAGGCGACCACGGTGTTGTATGCCTGCGCTATTTGCATCGCCCTAATGCTGGCATCTCGACGGGGTTGAGCGAGGAGACAGTATCCATCCAGAAGTAGCACATCGCTCTGTGCTATGATGGGGATATGTTGCTCAACATCCTCAACGCTCAACATGTGATTTGCTGCCTTCTCCTGCACTACCAGCAGCCTGATCCCTTTATGGTGAGCAGGGTTTGAATCGCGCAAATGGATTGCCAGGCCCGTAGGCACTGTATTGTCTATATTACAATGGACATGAATACTAGCAGAGGTAAGCTGGTTCATGACCATCATACCGAATACATCATTGCCTACCTTGCCCAAAACATGGAGTTCACGGTAATAGTCTAGACCGGCGAGAGCGAAGTTGGCCGCTGTCCCACCTATCGAAGTGCCAATAGTTCGATATAATAAAGTATCGTGAGTGAAGTCCGCAAACGTGCTGTCATTGAGCTGGCAGACTAACTCGATATTCAGATCTCCTATAACCGTTGCTGTAAATACTCTAGTCATGGCTATGGATTACGTCGTATAAGTGGAAGATGGCATCGAGCATCTCTTCGGATGGCGGCAGTTTAATGGCATCTGCCTTCAATCGTTCTCTGGTGATCCATTGATACGAGATGTGTTCGTTGGAGAGGCAAACCGTGTCGGAGGTAGGCTCGGACAAGTAGAATGCGACCAGAATAGGATAGTTGCTCTCATGTCGATCCCATTTGAGAAAACATGAGGGAGTCAGGAGCCGAATAGTTAGACCTGTTTCTTCGTATACCTCTCTATGCAGTCCTTCGATAGGTGGCTCTTCATCGTCAAGCGTGCCGCCAGGAAGATCCCAATCATACTTGCGGGCGCGATCATTTTCACGCAGGATAAGAAATTCTCCACGCTCATTAAAGACAAAAGCAAAAGCCCCACCCATGAACAAGCTTGGGCGGCCTAATTTTGGCATCGTCATATATAGTAACCTCCTGGCATCGTTTCGATAGAGTAGTAACATTTTAAACTAGTGGCGTATAGATGCAAACCGGAGCCTGAGCTATGAACGCCTGCTCCTCCTCACCAATATTCAGTATATCAAATAGTTGTTGCTTACCTTTATTAAATCGTTCTAGTTCATTATTCAATGTAGCAAGCGCTTTTTTCATCTTAGGCATTTCAAATTCCGGTCCTAAATACACTTTCTTAGAAAGAATGTGTTCTTTGTACACGTTGGTTAACAACTGCAGAGCGTCTTCAAAGGCTTGCTCAGCTTTCGTAGTGGCTTCTGGTTCTGCTTGCTGGTGCAGCAGCCATTGCCCTTTCGCCAACCAGATAATGGCCAGCGCGTATTTACCGGCCACAATCCCAAATGGTTTGCGGTCTCGCTCAGGCTCGAAAGCCCCGCGTGCATCGGATTCTGTTTCCTCCCACCTTTCCCGCGACAAGCGCTCTGGGAAAATTATGCTCTCGGCAACCGTGATAAAGCCCTGTGTCCCTTTCAAACGCCCCTCGTAGTGAGTGGACATATTCGATTGCGTCCAGAACTCGATATAGTATCTTCTTGCCTGTTCCACGCATTTTTGAGCAAGCTCAAGGCATGACTCTCGCGCAACTGCTTCTTTGGCGAGGCAGACCGTTTGATCGAGGTAGGCCTGCGTCTGGAGTACATAGGCATCAGCTAGGCTCAGCGACAGCTTGGCGCTGGGTTGAGAAACCGCCGCTTTTTCCAACAAACTAATAGCCCTGTCGAAGCAGACCAGTGCACTGGTGATATCGAGCTGTTGCCGATATCGCATTCCCTCGATCTGAAGCCATTCGGCATCAAGTTCGTTTTGCAAGAGCTGTGAGAAACGGCGATATGGGCCTGCAATAAGTTCTCCCAGGGAATAGTACCAGTTCAGCTTGAGTAAGTTTTTAGAGAAGAAATACAGGAACTGGGTGATCTCGGCGTTTGTGAATGTATGCCCATGCTGAACAGAGGGGAGAAGCCTCGCGAAGTACTCGATGGCTTGATGATAATCACCTGAGTCGTATGAGGCACACGCAATGCGAAGTAGTGGATCGCTGAAACTGATTCTGTCCATTGGTACAGTAGGTGTGATCGTGCCTGTGGTAGAAACGAGCATTTCTATGCGCGCAGAATTATCAAAGTCAGGCTCATCAACAGGGCTGGGGTGTATTCTAACCTGGTAATTAGACAGATAATTGCTAGGCAGGTTGAGCAAAAGGGCATTGATGCGGTTGCGAGTACCATCCAATCTGTCATCCAATATCTCAATGGAGTACTGTCTCGGATATGCACCAAACAGCCTGACATAGATCTCAGCCCTGGTGATGCCAGTATCACCTGATTTCACCAGTAAGCGCAAATAATCAAGAACCTCTTCCGCTCCCCTCGTATAGTTTCCCGTCTCGCAATCTTTTAAAATCTGAGGCAGCACCTCTTTATCTTGACCACGACGCGGTGTCCAGTACTCGCAGAAATCATGAATTTGCTGCTGAATTTCATTTTTATCCATACTCTTCTCCTTTGGCTACTGCTCGCAAACACAACGAAAACCCAGGCTAGGGATTTTTTGTTGAGGAGGAAAACGCGACCGCGAGGCACAACGTACATCGCCAATAGAGCTACTAAATGAACCGCCACGAGTCACACGCAATTCGTTCCCCTCTATTAGCTCTCGCCCATCCAGGGCACTATATGGATATCTATATGTAGGAGACATCCACTGACTGCCCCATTTTGTACTGCACCACTCCGCCACGTTACCCAGACAATCCATGATACCATACGGGCTGGCACTCTCCTGGTTAAAGTGATTCACACGGAGCGTATGCCCGGCTGCGTAGTTCTTTGAATTGCAGCGCTTCGAGTTCCATTCATTACCCCACGACCAATGGTATCCGTCCCTGCCGCGCGCGGCTTTTTCCCATTCTGCCTCCGTTGGTAAACGATAGCGCTTGCCCGTCACTCTCGATAACCAGGCACAATACTCCTGGGCGTCGAACCAACTGGCGTTGACAACGGGGTGATTGTCGGTGTCAGGTTCATACATATTATCAATCCAATGATAAGGTGCGGGATGATTGGTGTTGCGGATAAATTCAAGATACTGCCAATTGGTCACTGGAAAGCGAGATAGCGAGAAGGCTGGTAGCTCAACTTTGTGGACAGGTTGCTCCCACTTGTAATGCTCTTTTAGATAATGTTTTACCCATTCCCAGCCCTGTTCCTTAAAATATTCTGTATCAAGTAGTGTCGATCCCATCATAAAAGACCCCGCTGGTATAGGAACCATCTCCGGCAGTAAGCCGGGTTGCCCATTAGGGTTGGGAAGTGGAACAGTTACAAGCGGAGCAATCGACGCATCCTTGATGATCTTCGCTACCTTCATCCACAGGCTTTCCCTCTGGTGGGTCGTCATATTACTCAAAGGATCAGATGGTTTGTTGACTGCCTGAAATACTTTGAGTTCTGTTTCTTCGAAGGCGCATGGGCCGAGTATGACAGGTAGAATAAGAGTGCCTTCAGCTTTTCTGGCTGCCAGCAATTGAGGGAGTTCTTTGTATGCAATGAAGTCTGAAGCTAAAAAATCTGCGCTAATCAACAGTACCGCTACTTTGGCGGATTGAATCGCTTTCTTGATCTCCTGTTGCCAATCCTCTCCTCCGATAAGCCTTGTGTCATCCCAGATTTCGACCAGGCCACTTCGCTCATATTCTGTCAGGTGGATACGAAGCCGCTCCAAGTATTCTGCATCCTTATGGCTATAGCTGATGAAGACTTTCGAGTGATCAGACATTACCCCGGCTTCAAATCCAATTTTCTCATCCATTGATTGACTCTTCCTGAGGTCAAAAACACCCCACCAGCACCTGTAAAAACGGATTCGATAGACGATAGTTGATTTAGAGATCAAAACTGTGCTGGCGCTCGATAGAATTAAGCAATACTAACAATTTAGCTTAATTCTATCATTAAGGTGTTGCTAAGTAAAGCGAGGATTCATGTGGGTGTTAATGTTCTATGATCTTGTCATAGGTTAAGTGTTCAGTGAAAATGTCCTCTATGAAGGAAGAGACAATCACCTTGAACACGGAAGAACAGAAACGAGCGATGGTGTTGAATCGGATTCAAACTGGGCAACTCAGTGTCGCCGAAGCGGCAGAGGTCTTAGACCTGTCAGCCCGACATATGCGACGTATCTTGGCGGCCTATGAAAAGGAGGGGCCAGCCGCACTCGCCCATGGCAAGCGAGGTCGTAAGCCCGCTCATAGTATCAGTGCAGCCGTGCGAGCCCAAGTGGTGGACTTGGCCCGCACCACGTATCAAGGCTGTAACCAGCAACATCTGCGCGATCTGCTGGCCGAACGGGAGGGCATCACGCTCTCGCGGTCATCGGTGCGACGGATCACGGAGCAAGCGGGACTGGCTGCGCCCCGGCCACACAAGCAGCGGATGCATCGACGCCGACGCGCCCGCTACGCACAAGAGGGCATGCTGGTGCAAATCGATGGCAGTCGGCATGCCTGGCTTGGGGATCGAGGCCCGTGGCTGTGTCTGATTGCAGGCATCGATGATGCCACCGGCAAGCTGGCAGCTGCGGTGTTTCGCGCGGAAGAAGACGCAGCAGGCTACTTTCTGTTGGTGCAGCAGATGCTAGAGCAGCACGGACGGCCATTGGCGCTCTATCATGATCGTCAAGGCATCTTTAAGCAGAACAGCCGCGCCACAGAAACCGATACGTTGGAGGAACAATTGGCAGGCAAGCAGGACCCAACCCAGTTTGGACGGCTGTTGGAAGAGCTAGAGATCACTTCGATTGCGGCCCGGTCGCCACAAGCCAAAGGACGGGTGGAACGACTCTTTGGCACCTTACAAGATCGCTTGGTGGTCGAACTGCGCCTGGCAGACGCGCGGACGTTAGAGCAGGCACAACAGGTGGTGACGGAGTATCTGCCGCGCTTTAACGCGCAGTTTGCAGTGGTTGCGACCCAGCCAGGCAGTGCGTATCGTTCGCTGTCAGAGCACAGTCAGGCGGAGATGCTCTTCTGCTTCAAGTACTGGCGCACTGTCGGAGGGGACGATGTGGTGAGCTTTGCCAGGCAGCGCTTGCAAATTGGGGCAGACACACAACGCCGCAGATATGCACACGCCCGGGTCCAAGTGCATGAGCGCTTGGATGGCTCCCTGGCTGTCTATCACGCGGGTCGCTGTCTAAGCACCACTCCTGCTCCTGCCGAGGCTCCGCTTGTGCGCGCCCGCACTGGGCCACGCGTCACGAGCGCGCCAGCCGCTGGGGAGGAGTCAGCCGAGGCGGTGCGCACCGCCTCGGCTGACTCCTCCCCAGCGGCCCCCACCACCCCCAAACCGCGTGCTGATCATCCCTGGCGCAAACCCAGTCATTGCGTCCAAACGGACATAATCACTGAACACTTAAGAGGACATAATCACTGGACAACAACATTGGTCCCAAAAAGGCTTGACATAGAGAGTCTTTCCAGTTTTGACCCTTGACATAGAGAGTCTTTCCTTGGGGAGTGGAGAATGTATGCCGCCCTCAAGCAACTTGGTATTTCCGTGTCTCCACGAACGTGTGGCCGCATTATGGCTGAGAATCGTCGGCTCTATGCCATCAAGCCGAAACCGGGGGAACCTCACAAGTCGAAGCCTCACCCGTTCAAAGCGGCTTCTCGCCATGAGCGGTGGTGCGTCGATATTCGCTACATCGAGAAGCACCGCATTCCTGAAATCAAGGGTTCTTTTTATGTCATCACGGTCATGGACGCTTTCTCACGAGCCATTCTCTCCAGCGATATTTTTCAAAGCCAGGATCTGGCCTGTGTCTTGATTGTCCTGTATGCGGCAGTAGAACAATTTGGAGCACCCCAGCGCCTCATCACGGACAATGGTGGCGTTTTTCGCGCGAAGCAATTGCTTGCCATTTGTGAGGCCCTCGACATTGAGAAGGAGTATATCCATGCACGTCAAAGCTGGGAGAATCTTGTTGAGACGCACTTCAACGTGATGAGGCGCATGAGTCAAGTGCATTTTGAGCAGGTCACGAGTTGGCAAGGAGCAAAGCTAACCCATGAGCGGTTTGTTACCGATTACAATGCCCAACCACATTGGGCTCACCGTAAGCGCGATGACAACCGCCTCAGTCCTGCAGAAGTGCTCGGTCAGGAAACCAGCAAACTACGTACCCCGGAACAATTACACCGAATTTTCTATGTCACCCGGCATCTCAGGCGATTAGATCGACTCGGATATGTGCATTTTCGACGATGGAAATTGTATGGGGAAGAAGCGCTGGCCCGTCATCCAGCCGTGATCTGGCTGCATGGTGACGCGCTCACTGTCGAATACCAGGAAACACCCCTCGCTCAGTATACTGTCCGCTATCAACCGGATAAAAAGCACTTCAAAGCGGTGCCAGAGGCCAGACGATTTGAAACCTCCTACCGCTCATTGCAAGAGCGGCTGTGGGACTTGGATGAGACCTTGTGGCATCTGGCTTCGCGGCTCCCCGACTACACTCGTCGGAAGAAACGCAGAAAAAAGCCCACGCCGACGCACTTATCACTCTTGGAAGGCCCACCAGCGGATCAGGAGTAATTTGTAAATCTTGACATAAAGTTGTTGGTTTTTTGGCAATTAGTCTGTTGATCAGAGGGTGCTCTTCCTTGACCAGTTCCCCAGAAATTGGCTTGAGAAGCCAGAGGAGGAAAAACGCTCTGAGCCTGGGATAATTGGTGAAACTCTAACAACGCGCATTCCAACATTTACAGGCTATCTCACAAAAGCCCTGCGGTGGCAATTCGAGCTATACCTTGCCTGTGAGGACGATCCCAACTGGAACGGACGAGAGGTGCGGTCGCAGCCCGTCCTCTCGCGCGAAATGATCTGCACTCCCACAGATGCACAAATCGAGAGCGATGCCGCTACCTACC
>Ga0116214_1001133_pt1 | contig 10490 bp, 9 predicted proteins | sample Sb_taG_FD_88964 | JGI IMG/M metagenome (GOLD analysis project Ga0116214, IMG submission 88964) | Peat soil microbial communities from Weissenstadt, Germany - Sb_50d_1_NS metaG | ecosystem: Environmental > Terrestrial > Soil > Wetlands > Peat | place: Germany: Weissenstadt | collected 2010-09-21
CAGGGGTGGCGGAGGCTGGCGGCGCGCTGGTCGCGGGCGACCTGCTTGAGCTGCTCCTGCCAGCGGCCGGGGTCGGGGTCGGGAACCTTGCCCGCGCCGATGACCTCGTCCATGACCAGGTCCAGCAGGCCGTCCTTGCTGCCGACGTGCCAGTACAGGGAGGCGGCACCGGTGCCCAGTTCCTCGGCCAGGCGGCGCATGCTCAGGGCGGAAAGGCCCTCGCGGTCCAGGAGGCCAATGGCGGCGGTCACGATCGCGTCGCGGCTGATCGGCTCGCGGCGGCGGCGGGAGGGGCGGTCAGGGGCGCGCTGCCAGGGCGGGGGCGGGATGTCTGGGCTTTGGGGCTCGTCCGGCATCGGGGTCCTCACCTCCAGGCGCTCTCTTTAACACTGTACCAGACTCGAACGATGTTTGACTCGATCGACGGTCCATGATAGAACGGCGTTCGAGAGACGAATCTAGTTCGAGGAGTCCGGGATGACTACCCAGTCAGTGGCCGTCAGCGGCCAGCCGCGCGCGTCGGCCGGTTACCCCCGGCGCTGGCTCGCCGCGATCGTCATGATCACCGGGGCGCTCATGGACATGATCGACGTGACGATCGTCAACGTGGCGCTGCCCACCATCCGCCGTGACCTGCAGGCCAGCGCCACCCAGCTGGAGTGGGTGGTCTCCGGGTACATGCTGGCGTTCGCGGCGGCGCTGATCATCGCGGGGAACCTCGGGGACCTGTTCGGGCGCAAGAAGGTCTTCCTGTGCGGTGTGGCCGTGTTCGGGGTGGCCAGCCTGGCTGCGGGGCTGTCAGGGTCCGGGGCGGAGCTGATCGCGGCCCGGGTCGTGCAGGGCGCCGCGGCGGCGGCCATGGCGCCGCAGGTGCTCGCCACGTTCCGCGCCGTCTTCGCCGGGTCCGAACGGGGCAAGGCGTTCAGCATCTACGGGGCGATGCTGGGCTTCGCGTCGGCGGTCGGCCTTCTTCTCGGCGGGGTGCTGACCGACGCGAACCTGTTCGGGTGGAGCTGGCGGGCGGTGTTCTTCGTCAACGTGCCGGTGGCGGCGGGCTCGCTGATCGCCGGGCTGCGGTTCGTGCCCGAGACCCGGGACCCGGGCGCGCGGCGGCCGGACGTGCCGGGGGCGGTGCTGCTGGCCGCCTCGCTGGTGGCGATCGTGTACCCGCTGCTGGAGGGGCGGCAGTTCGGCTGGCCGGCCTGGGTGTGGCTGCTGCTGGTGGCCGGGCTGGCGGGGCTCGGCGTGCTGGGGCTGCTTGAGGCCCGGCGCGACGGGCGGCGTAACGGCGGGCGGGGCGGCGGCGGGCGGGGCGGCGGCGGGGCCAAGGCGCCTGAAGGTGCCGCGCCGCTGCTGCGGGCGGGGTTGTTCCGGGTGCCGGCGTTCGCGGCCGGGCTCGGCGTGCAGCTGGCGTTCGCGGCGGGGATGCAGGGGTTCTTCCTGGCCTTCGCGCTGTGGCTGCAGGCCGGGGAGCACTTCTCGCCGCTGAAGGCCGGGCTGACCGCGGCGGCGTTCAGCGTGGGCAGCTTCATCGGGGCGCCGGCCGCGGTGCCGCTGGCCCAGCGCCACGGCCGCCGCGTGCTGGCCATCGGCGGGCTGCTGATGGCGGCCGGCATCGCGGGGATCTCGCTGGCGGCGCCGCACGTGGGCCTGGGCGGCAGCCCATGGCCGGTGGTTCCGGGGCTCGTGGTGGCGGGCGCGGGGCTGGCGCTGCTGGTCATCCCGCTGGTCAACGTGGTGCTGGCGGCGGTGCCGGTCGAGGCGGCCGGCGGGGCGTCCGGGCTGTTCAGCACCGCGCAGCAGCTCGGCGGCGCGGTGGGCGTGGCGCTGGCCGGCACGGTGTTCTTCGGGTACCTGAACGGCCACTCGTTCGAGGCCGCGATCGTCCACACCGCGCCGTATGCGATCGGCGCGTTCGTGCTCTGCGCGATCCTGTCGATGCTGCTGCCCCGGACCGCGGTGTCGGAGGAGGCGCTGACCGAATCCTGACGGCGGGGGCACGAACCACGGACCGTTCGGTAAAAAAGCCTGAACGGGCCGTGGTTGCCGTCTGGTTACCCAGACGGCGCGTCCGGCAGGTACATCCAGGCGTGGACCGGGGTTCGTTTCACCTGGGTCTTCACTGGGCGGAACGATCTCGGGCCGGCCAGGCTCTGGCGGCGGAGAACGAACTTGTCGTAGACGTAGTCGGAGATGATGAGCGCGACCTCGGAGCCCGATTCGGACAGTGCTCGCCGCAGTGGCTGCGCGTCGAGCATCCGGCACAGCAGCGTGACGTCATCTCCGGAGAAGCCGTGCTCGTCGCCGTATACGGGCCCGATGTTGGCCGCGACCCGCAGTTGCATGCGGACGGACTCGTACGAGAAGCGGTTGTGGCGGCGGATCAGGCACCTGAGCCGTTCCGGAAGCGAGTCGATGATGGGCTGCGCCGGGAGCCCGGGCGGGACGATGACCACCACTCCGTCGCCGCGGTCCTCGTGCTGGCACCGGTCCCAGGGCATCCCGGACCCGCCGAGGGCCTCGCGCAGTATCCCGTAGAAGGAAATGCGCAGCTGAAGCTGAACCTCGTCGTCTCTGTCCGCCCGCGTGAACTCGGCGATGTCGACGGCGAGCATGGGACAGATCTGCCCGCTGATCCACGGAGCCGCGTCGTAGCCCGATGGCTGAGTCACTTAGGCCTCCCTGGCTGCGGCTACGCGGCGACCCGGAAACCCGTTCTCCGGGCCCGGCTCGCCTCCGCCCGACATAGAGGGACTAATTGGTACATATCTACCTCTAAGGGTATTTAGCAAGTCTGATTGACACACGACTACTCCCTGCTCAAACTCCTCACTGTGGCGGAAGTGCAAATGCACGTGCAACAGCATAGTGCAACTGCATATGCATGGACCATATCACCCGGGCCGTTATCCAGCATTTATCTGAATTATCAATCAGCCCTTGTTCGGCTGTTCTGTAAGTTTAAAGAAGTTCTACAGCACGAATCTATTGACTGTATCGGCTCCGGGTGAAGCTGGATCTCATCGAGGAGGCCGCCGGGCGGCGCGGATGGTGCCCGGCTGTGGTACGGGCGCCCGCGATCGGCCCGCTGCGCGACCCGATCCCGTTATGTCCCGTTATATCCCGTTATGCCGTAACTTGACATTGAGACATTTCGGGCGCCGACCAAGATCATGGATCGTTTTGGCCAAATACGGTCCACTTTGACCCATGATCATGAAACGGCCCGAGCTGGAGAGGTAGCCGAAAGCGTGCAGCGTTACCACGAACCGGGCCATAGCGGTACCTGCGCGGGCAGCGCGGATCTCCGCGGCCAGCTACCGGGGTGTGTGGTCGAGCGCTTCGGGATGGGCCCGGCGGTAGTGCTCGGTCAAGACCTCGGTGATGTTTCCGGGCCGGTACGCGACGGTTCGGTGACAGATCTGGCAGCGGGTGACCGGAAGCTGGGTAACGGTCACGGGAAAGCGGCGGGAAGATGACTTGCTCATTTGCCCTCTATGATGCCAGATGCGCCGAAGTTAACGCGCAGCCGGCTACGGCCGGTGCTCGTAGCTGCCGGCCTGGTGGCGGAGGGCGAAGATCGCTGCTTGGACGCGGTCTTGCAGGCCGAGTTTGCTGAGGATGCTGCGGACGTGGGTCTTGACCGTCTGCTCGCCGATGGCCAGGTCCCGGGCGATCTGCCGGCTGCTGTGACCGCGGGCGATCAGCCGGAGCACTTCGCGTTCGCGTGGTGACAGCGGCTGCAGCGGGTCTGGCGGGGATGGCCGGCGGAGCCACGTCCGGGCGATCGAGGTCGCCGGCGAAGCCGGCGACGGCCGGCAGGCGGTCGACGTCGCCGCCGCCACCCACTGACGCTGGGGTTCAGGCAGCGTGGGGGGCTATCTCCACGATGAGGTCGGCATCGAGGGCCATGCTGATCCGCTCCAGCAGCGGGATGGTGGGCACGACGCCGCCTGCTTCTAGCCGGGACAGCGCGGGCTGGGTCATGCCGGCGCGGGTGGCCAGTTCGACCTGAGACAGGCCCAGGGCCAGACGGCGTTCGCGGACGGCCCGGCCGATCAGGAAGGCCCGGCGGGCCTCGGCGTATCCCTGGCGGTACTCCTCGCTGCCGCGACGCTCGCGGGCGAGTTCTTCGTAGGCCGTGTGCTCGTCTGTCATGTCAGTTCACCTCCCGGTCGAATATTTCGTGGGCCTGGCTGTGCTGGGTTTCACCGATCACCTGGGCGCGCAGGGCGCGGGCGACCTCGGTGGTTTCGGCGCCGCGGGTCTTGCGGAAAACCGTCAGTAATATCACCCGCCGGCCAGGGGCCAGCCAGTAGGTGACCCTGGTCTGCTGGCGCAGCAGGTGGAACCGCAGCTCCCTGACCTTTCCGCCAAGGTGACGGGTGTAGGGCTCGCCGAGATCATGGGCGTGCTCGGCGAGCAGGCCGGTGAGGAAGTCGACCCGGCCGAAGTCACGGTCGGACAGGTCGGCCAGCCACGACCGGACTTCGGGTTCGGTCTCGACTTCGTACAGCCGCGCCATGCATCTGATGCTATATGCATCCACTGCTATAGCCAAGGCGGCGCGGATATCAGATGCCGGAGGTCAAGATCTTCCCGGCGCCAACTGGCTCGGCCGCTTCGCTGAACGAGCCGATATCCGCGGGTCGGGCCTATGGAATGTCCAACACGTCCCTGCATCAAGCCTAACCCAGATTCTTCTGTAGCCTTCCGACGGCACTGTTCAGATACCCGTCAGCCGTTTCATGGTTAACAGCCGGTCCGGCACGGCCGAAAATCGTAACCGAAATCGTATAAAGACCGCACTGCGCCGAAGCGTGAAATCCGGGCAGCGGCACCGATGGGTAGGACACCTGGGTGGCCACGTACTGACCGTTGCCGCACTCCTGAGGCACCGATCCCGGCTCGTCGCCGGCGAATTCAAGCCTCTGTTCACCTGAGCCGTAGCTGCAGCTGCCCGTCTTGTCGAGAGCGGCATGATCATTTCTTATGAGAACAGCCGCATCCCCCGGGTTATCCCATTCAATAATGAACTCTTCAAGAAATTGCCCGGTCTGGCCATCCTGGAGCGTTTCATATGCGGTCAGCCGGGCTCCGCCCGGGAGCGGGTCACCGCATAGGGCAACCACATCGGCAAGGTCCGTGCCCGAGTTCCTGACTGTAGCGCCCGGGCCAAGTTCCTGTGCTGGAAGAAGTGCCCGAGTGAGCTGCGCCGTGGAAGCGATCCGGGTGAAGGATGGCGCAGCGGCCGGTGAAGTGGAAGCTGTGCTCGGGCTAGCCGGGGAGACAGATGGCGTTGCGTTCCAGCGCCAGGTATTGACCATCTGGTTGATGTCATGCATAAGATAGGAAAGGTCACTGCGTTCCAAGCCAAACCCGATAATGTATTCCGTGTAGTTGCGGACGCTATACAGTTGCTCGTGGAAGAAATTGTATTTGTCATAATACTGCAGGATCCTCGCCCTTTCCCCGCCCAGGGAGAATGGGCGAGATCCTTCCACGCGAACTACTGTCCCTGGGCTGACCGCCTTTAGCGTGAGGTTAAGATAGCCGGAATACCCGGAAGTGGTTTCGTCATCCTCGAATGCTTTATCCCCGGGGGGAAGGTTCGCGGGGACTTCGTACCAGGTAGGGAATAGCCGGAATTCGTAGCCGGACCCATATACCCAGCCGTCCTGGCCGATGCTGCCGGCCGGCTGGATGCCATGTGCGCTGGCGTCGGGTACCCGCAGTGAGATGCCGACGATCACCGCGGCGGCCACGGCACCCACCGCCAGCCAGCGGACGGCCCTGGCGGCCAGTCCGGGACGACCGCCCAGGCCGGCGCGCCGGGCAATCAGGATCCTGACGTAGTAGGCAGCCGGAATCAGCAGGATGCTGATCAAGGCGGCCTCAATCGCGGCGGGGAATATGCCCGATACGAGGCTCCCGGGATCTCCGGCTCCAGGGCAGTTGCTGGCAGGCTGGTGGTCGTAGGTGAGGTTAAACAGCGCGACGCAATTTCCGAGGGCCTGGGAGCCCATCATGGCCAGGATGCCCAGTGCCGCGACGGCCGCGGCGACCATGATGGCGATCGTGTCCGACAGTGCGTGAGGGAGCGTCGCGGCCGCGATCAGGGCGACCAGGACGGCGACGAGGATAACCATCTGCGGTTCGAACAGAAAGAAGTTACTGAAGTAAAACCCGTTCCACCGGATGGCCGGGGCAATGCGCACACGGGCCACGGCTGCCGTGACCAACACGACGGCGATCACCATCACGACGCCGGCGAGGCAGATCAAAGCCACGGGTCCGGCCCGCTTGAGCCACATCCGCGTGGTCAGTGCGGCGCGTCGGACGCTGCCCGCAGGCCGCTGACGGAGGCCGGCGATGTAACCGGCCAGTGGCACGGCAATGAACACCAGGCATACCACCCGCGCGCCGAGCTGCTGCGCTGCATAGTTGCCGTCGAAGGTCCAATAGTCCTCCAGGGCGATCTTGTTGGCAGCGTCGAACGTCGTGACGGAGGTGAACTGTGCGAGGACGAGGTCGATGCCGATCGCCAGGACGACCCAGGTGCCGATGGCGGCGGCAATCATGCCGCCCCGAGCCGGGACGCGTCCCTGGCGCTGCTGCCAGGCGTCCGCCCATCGCCCGATCCAGGCCGGGACCGACACGAACAGGAATGTGACGAGCACCACCCATATGGCCAGGACGATATAGGCACCCGTGTGCAGGCTGTCAGGTGCCACCTGCTGGCCAAAGGCGGTATCGAGGGCGATGAGGGGGCCGGCGGCCACTCCGAGGCCAAGCCCCAGGCCGACCGCCCACACCCTGGCAGTGACCATTCCGCCTTCCCAGAACCGCATTCGCCACACGGCGACGGCCAGGGCGACACCGGAAAAGAGCGCGAAGACGAACGCCGGCAGCAGGCCGCCGGCAGCGCTGGCCGTCAGGAGAAGGTAGACCAGGTTCTGGCCGGCCTCGGCTCCGATGGCCGCGACGAGGCCCACCGCCAGTCCGTCCCAGAAGCCGCACCGGTACAGGGGCGCGGGATCCAGCAGCGCCGCCGCCCGGTTCTGGCCCGACGGGTGCACCCAGCCCAGGTGCCAGCCGCGCCACCCGCGGCGGCGCGGCAAGCCGGCCAGCACCGCACCCAGGCTGGTACCCGGGTCGAGTTCGGCCACCCGAGCGTCCGCGTCGAATTCGCGAGCGCGCAGGATCGAGTTCCGCAGCAGGTAGACGAGCAGGGCCAGGACCGCCACCCGCCACAGCAGCTCAGGCTGGCGCGAGCCCAGCTGCCTGAAGATCAGCAACCCTGCGATCGGCAGCAGCGCGGTCACGACGAACGCCCGCCAGATGGCGACGGCCAGGTAGGCCTGGTCGATGTCGCGGTTCCTGATGTGGCTCAGCTCATGCAGCACCACAGCGTCGAAGTCAGCAGGCTGCCTGGCCGCAGTCACGACCGCGCCGCCGCTAACCGCCACGAAACGGCGCCGGAAGTGCCCGAACGCGAAGGCCGACAGCCGAAGGTCAAGCGGCTCCAGGAGCCAGGCCACCGGTCCGGCCCCGGCCAGCTGGCGCAGCTCCTCCAGGCGCTCGACCACCGCGGGAGCATCCTGGCTGGTCAGCGGGGCAAGGTGCATCCGCCGCCGGTACCACCACGGCTGGATCCAGTAAAGCGCCCCGGCCAGCACGGCCAGCACGCCGATGCCCAGCAGCACCCACCACCCCACCACTCGCTCCGCACCGGCCCGGCACGCCCTCGCCTGCCCGAGCGCGCCGGCGTAGGCGATCAACCCGTGCGGATGCGATGCCAGCGCGCGGGCCGCGCAGCCGTGGATCAGCGCGGCCAAGGCCGGCCCGCGCGGAGTGGCCAGGTAGATGGCCTCATAAACTACGCCGCTCGATATCACCACCGCGGCGATGAGCAGCGCGAAACGGAAACTGGTGCTGGCCGGAAGCGCAAACACATTCCCGCGGGTAGCGGCGGCACGGTCTGCGGCGGCCTCGCCGCCTGCTTCGCCTGCGGGGCGCGGCGATTCGGTGGTCATGACGCCGGAGGTGCCGTCAGGACCCCGACCATCGCATCGGCGAGAAGCCCAGCCCGCTTCCCGGATATGTCCAGCCGGCGGGCCTCGCGCTCCGCTACCGTCCGGACAAGCTGGAGCTGATCAGGCGTCAGGTGCGGCTGCCCGCCGGCCACATGGTGACCCGGGAGATGTGCCTTGACGTATTCCACCACGCCATGTACCGAATCCTTCGCCGCCTGCTCTACCAGCGCTTTCCAGAAATCGCGGGTGAAGCTCAAGATCAGTGGCGTCAGCATCGTTACGGCCTCGGCTGCCCCGAAGCCGAGCAGCTGGTCATCCGATGACCCTTTACGCCCCCGGCTGCCCTTGGCGTCCTGGAACTGGCTCAGCAGGGACGGGTAGAGCGGCAGTTCTTCCGGCGCCAGATGCGATACGAGCTCCCGGCCGACCGACCCGACGATCTCATTAGTGTCATCTGCCATCACGTACCCCTTCCACGCAAAAATCATCGTGGAGGAGAGTGACCCTGCCCCGGATAGAAGGACCGCAGGCCCCGATACCTTCACTCCGCCACTTGCGCTAATCATCCACGCGTTCCCGCCTGAAGGCCAGATCTAGTGCCCTCACGGCGAGCGCGAATCCGCCAGCCAGAATATGGCGCGGGCGTGTCTTTCGGGGGACCTCCCGGACGCTCCCTATGGCGTACGAGCATGAGGTAATCGAGTGAGCAGGTCAGGCCTCGGCCCATACAGAGATGCACGTTAACAATTCACATACATCGGCACGAGCGAACCTGGATCTATATTCCGGGGCTCCCTTGAAAACCTGCCGGTGGGAGTGCCAGGAGACGTAGCTGATGTCCGCCGTCGGCTGGTGCGGGCGCGGGGCCCCCGGGGGTGCCCTGCGTGGCACGCCACGGCGGCGACCCCAGCCGCGGGCGCCGAAGAGGTTCAGGAAGGAGGAGATTCCGTCCATCACCGCGCTGCCTGGCCATGCGATCCACCCGTCCTGGCAGCTTGCGGTGTCGCCCTGCGATCAGTATGTTAGTTACTAACATGTTATTTACTAACATCGGAGGATGGCGTGCGGGCGGGACGGGAAAGCGGCATGCGGGCGGGACGGGAAAGCGGCGGCATGCGGGCGGGACGGTGGTGGATGCTGGGCGTGACGTGCCTGTCGGTGGCCGTCGTGGGCCTGGACCTGACCGTGCTGAACATCGCGCTGCCGGCGATCTCGGCGGCGCTGCACGCCAGCACCCGGGACCTGCAGTGGATCGTGGACGCCTACTCCCTAGCGTTCGCCGGGGTCATGCTGCCGGCCGGGATGATAGGAGACCGGGCCGGCCGCAGGCGGCTGCTGCTGGCCGGGCTGGCGGTGTTCCTGGCCGCCTCGGTGTGGTGCGCGCTGTCGGTTTCGGCGGGCGAGCTGATCGCGGCACGGGCCCTGATGGGGCTGAGCGCGGGGATCGTGTTCCCGCTGTCCCTAGCGGTCGTCTCGGCCGCGTTCGGCGACGCCGAGCGGCCCAGGGCCATCGGCGTCCTCACCGCGGCGGTGGCGGCCGGCCTGCCGCTCGGCCCGGTCCTGGGCGGCGTGCTGCTGCAGCATTTCTCGTGGAACTCGGTGTTCTGGATCAACGTGCCCGCCGTCTGCCTGACCCTGGCCGCCGGCGCCGTGCTGGTGCCCGAGTCCCGCAACCCCGCCGCGCCGCCGCTGGACGTCCCGGGCGCGCTGCTGTCGGCCGCCGCGGTCACCTGCCTGATCTGGGGCGTCATCAACGGCCCGGAACGCGGCTGGACGGCACCGGCCACCTGGATGCTGCTGGCCGGGTCGGCGGTGCTGCTCGCCGGCTTCGCGGTCCGCGAGCTCCGCACCACGCGCCCGCTCGTCGACCCGGGGATGTTCGGTGACCGGAGGTTCACCTGGGGCACGGCCGCCACCGTCGCCGTCCAGGTCGCGCTGTTCGGGACCATGTTCGTGGTCCCCCAGTACCTGCAGAGCGTCGCCGGCGACGACCCGATCGGCGCGGGGCTGCGCCTGCTGCCGATGATGGCGGGTCTGCTGGCCACGCTGCCGGCTGATGCCGCCGCCACCGCCCGCGCCTCCGTCACCCAGGCCGCGCGGCTCGCCAGCCGCATGCCGTCGGGCGGTCCCGCCCTTCGGGCCGCCGCGGGAACCGCGTTCCTGCACGGCATGAGCATCGTCCTGCTCATCTGCGCCGCGGTCACCGCCCTCGGCGCCCTGGCCAGCCTGCGGTACCTGCCCGGCCGCGCCCCGGCCGGCGCCCCCGCGCCGCAGCCCCCCGCGGCCGCGGCGCCGCCGGCCGGTGCGCGACGATGGCACTCGTGACCGAACCCGAGCCGGACTGGCGGCAGCGGAAGAAGGCCGCCACCCGTGACCGCATCCGGGCCAGCGCGCTGCGGCTGTTCCGCGAGCAGGGACACGACGCCACCACCGTCGAGCAGATCGCGGCCGCGG
>Ga0116214_1001137_pt1 | contig 10477 bp, 10 predicted proteins | sample Sb_taG_FD_88964 | JGI IMG/M metagenome (GOLD analysis project Ga0116214, IMG submission 88964) | Peat soil microbial communities from Weissenstadt, Germany - Sb_50d_1_NS metaG | ecosystem: Environmental > Terrestrial > Soil > Wetlands > Peat | place: Germany: Weissenstadt | collected 2010-09-21
AGGGCGCCGCTCGGGGCGCGGTACAGCGTCAGGTGATGGGTCGCGGTTCCAGTCGTAATCTCGCTGCCGTAGTCGGTGAAGATCTGCGCCGAGGTGTCGGTCGTGGACGACATATCCATCAGCCCGGGCGGCCGGAAGCCGTTGTCCGCGTCCACGTCCCATTCATAGCCGAGCGTGCCGATCCCGGCTCCGAGGGTGATGCTCTGGCCTGGCTGCAGGTTAGCCACTGCGGTGTTGCGCCAGAACCGCAGGCGGCTGTACTGAGCTGGCACGGTGATGTCGGTCGTGCCGGCGTTGACGTCGAACAACTGACCGGTGAGCGCGTTCTGCGGCCGGCCGCCATCGGCTGGCGGGCTGAACCGCGGATCCGCCCAGGTGCCCGTCCAGGTCGGCGGGTCCTTCGGATCGGTGGGAGCGTTGTAGTGGGTCTCTTTGTACGTCACCAGCGTGCGATTGGCAGTGCTGGGTTTGGCGATGCTGGGCTCCCATCTGGTCTTCCAGAACACCTCGTTCCCGCTGAAGAACGCGAGATTGACGCCAGCGGCAAGAGCAGCCTGGACGTTCGCCCGCTGGCTGGCTGACCAGTACTCGTCGTGACCGACCGACATGAAGATCTTGTGGTTGAGCAGGAGCGAGCCATTGGTGGCAACGTCGAGTCCGGTGGTATAGCTCACGTCATACCCGCTAGCCTCCAGGAAGCGGATCATCGGGTACTCGGCGTACATGAACCAGCTGCGGCCGTTGTCATCCGCCCCCGAATGAAACGGGCGGTTGTATGACACCTTGTCGGCACCTTTGTATTCTTCGGGGGCGCCAGGCGGGCAGTTCACCGTGCACTGATACAGGCTGTTGCCGCCGAAGGTGTTGTACGCCTCCCAGGTCTCGTCATCGGTCTGGAACAGAATGTCCGAATGGCTCGCATCATTACGGACTACGAACGGTATGAGGCTGCCGCCACCGGTGTCGTTGCGGATCAGGTGCGCGATATACAAGCCAGACACAGCCTGGCTCGGTACCGTCCATGAGGCCGACACTCTCCAGTTGCCGCAGTCGATCAGGCCGGTTGGCGCTTTGTCATTGAGGCAGGCTGGCTGGGTCTGCGGGAGCTTCGCGGTGGGCCGCAGACCGGAGACGATCTTGCGGGCACCATCGCCGCCGTAGTATCCGATTCGCAGGATGTCGATTCCGCAGACGTGTCGACGAAGACCTTCTTCAACTACTTCGCCAGCAAGGACGAGGTCCTCTTCCCCCATCTATCGGCCCGCATCGACGGCGCGGTCAGCATCATCGAGCAGCACCAGCCAGCTGAGAACATGGCCGACGTCCTGGTCCGGGCGATGGAGCACATGCTGGCGGCCGCCGTCACGGACGAACTGGCCGGCGGGCTCGCATCGACCCGCCTGCCTCTCATCCTGTCCGTCCCGGCCGTCCAGGCCGCTACCCTGCGCCGCTACTTCCTGGCCGAAAGCCAGCTAGCCGAGGCGCTGCACCGCGCCTATCCCGACACTCTCGACGGGCCAGCCGCCGCCGCGGTCATCGGCTCACTCATGGGAGCGGTACTCGCCGCGGCACTAGTCAGCCTGCAACGCGGCGACCCGACCGACCAGCTGCAAGCCGCGGTCCGGCGTGCCATGGACATCGCCGTGGGAGGACTGCGGACCGTAGCGCGCGACATACCGCCGTCGCGCCGCCCATAGATCAGGCCGCTATGTGTCACACCTGACCGTCGTCACCGGCCTGGGCGTGCACCACCGCAAGCCGTGGCTGGCCACGGCTGACCCGGTAAGTCGCGGTTCATGGCCTTCGCGCCAAGCGCGGCGGAAGTTAAAGTGAGCTGGGGCTGCAGTCACGTACTATCGTGACCTGCCAGCCCGTCGATTCCGCGCACTGGAAGCGCGGGATGGGAGAGGGTGCGAGGTGGCCGGGAGACGTGGCTCGCGACGGTGGGTCACGCGGCCGCCGTTGATGTACTGGCCGCTAGCCGGGCCTTTCCTGCTCGCGGCTGTAGTCATGGCTGTCGTGGTGGCCGCCTTCCTGCTCGTTGGCGTGCTGACCTACGCGCTGGCCAAGCTCGGCATCGCACCGCAGACAGCCGCATTCGTGCTGGTCGGCTGCCTGCTGGGCAGCGCCGTGAACATCCCCGTCGCCCGGTTCCGCAGCAGCGCCGTGCAGATGGAGCCGTACGTCGGCGTGTTCGGAGTCCGCTACTTCGTGCCTGTGCTGCGCAGTCGCTCCACGGTGGTGGCGGTCAACCTTGGCGGCGCGGTGGTGCCTGTGGCGCTGTCGGCATACCTGATCGCCCACGACCGGCTCGGCTGGCGGGCATTGGCCACCGTCGCCATCGTCGGCGCCCTGGTGTACCTGGTGGCGCGCCCGGTGCCGGGGCTGGGGATCGCGGTTCCGGCACTGCTGCCCGGGCTGTTCGCGGTGCTGACCGCCTTGCTGTTCCATCCCGCCGCGATGGCCGGCCTGGCGTATGTGGGCGGCACGCTAGGCACGCTCGGCGGAGCGGACCTGGCGAACCTGGGCACGGTACGCAGGCTTGGCGCACCGGTCGCGTCGATCGGCGGGGCCGGCACCTTCGACGGGATCTTCCTTGCTGGCATCACCGCCGTCCTCTTCGCTGGGCTCCTTTGACGTCCGCACCGCCTTGTCCGCCGACTGGGCCGCTGCGAACCGCCCCACGGCTGCGGATCCGTGCAGCGGTTGCTGGCTAGGATCAGGGCCCTGCGCCAGAACAGCTAACGGCCTACTGCAACCAGCCCTGCTGCCCGATCATGAATACAGCGAACTCATGGCCGCCTCCGGAGTGGTGGCCCACCGAAAGGAGCAGGCAATGCCCGGAATCGTGGTAGGCATCGATGGCTCACCTAACTCGGAACATGCGCTTGACTGGGCGATGAGACAGGCAGCGGCGCTGCATACCCCGCTCACCGTCGTAGCGGTGCACGAGGTCGCGAAGAGCTACTGGGGCGACATTCCGGTGATCGGTCCGGCGGACAGCCCTCTGCTCGAGAAACTGCACCACGCCGCTGAGGAGATGACGCAAAAGGCAGCGGGCCGGCTGGGTGATGCCGGGCCAGCCTCGGTCAATGTCCGCGCGGTGAGCGGCTTTGTAGTCCAGGAACTGGTCGACGCATCGCGCGATGCCGACATGCTAGTGCTAGGCACTCGTGGCGGCAGCGGTCTTGGCCGGCTGGTGATGGGCTCGGTTAGCAACGAGGTCGTCCAGCACTCGGCATGCCCAGTCGTGATCGTCCCGCACCGGAGGTGAAGGGTCTCGCGCTGACGTCGCTTCCCGTGGCGCAGGCCGGCACCGGTCGGTCGGCGCCGATTGGCCAGGCGGAAACGCCCGATACCCGATGGTCGCCTGACCGGTAGCTGGAACGGCTGTCAGGTGCGGGACATCGGTGTTCGAGTGCGGGCGACGCGTTCCAGGAGTGAGCCTGCGGATCGAGCGTCCGGCAGTGTCGTGATCTCGTCTCGGATGAGGCTTGCCTTCGCCCGGTAGGACGGGTCCCGCAAGGCCACTGCTGTGGCTGCACCGATGGTGTCCGCTGTGCTGTTCATGGCATCGAGCACCATGGCGACGCCGAGGGCTTGGCAGCGGTCGGCGTTGAGCGGCTGGTCAGCTCCCATCGGGATCAGCACCTGGGGCAGTCCGAACGCGAGAGCGCCGATGACCGTGCCGGATCCTCCGTGGGACACCACTAGGTCTGAGCGGGCGAGCACGTCGGCGATGGGGATGAAGCGCTCCACGCGCACGTTGGGGGGCTGGTCGCCTAGCTCGGCGGGGTCGATCTCGCGGCCCACGGTGACGACGACGTTGACGGGGAGCCCGCTCACACCGGCGATCACCCGGGAAAACAGGTCGCCGGACTCCTGGTGGAAGATCGTTCCCGGGGTGAAATACACGGTCGGCCGCACCGGAGGGACTCCCGAGCCGATGCGACGGTCCTGTTTGCGTAGGAGTTCGAGGGCCGCCGGACGCACGTGGTGAGCGGTCACCGGCAGCAGGTCAAGGGGATCTCGGTAGCTTGGCGGCGCTGGCACGATCGTCAAGTACCGGTGCAGCATGCTGAGCGTGTCGCTGGGGTCGAGTCCGTACTCGGCTCGCAGTTCCGCCAGCGGTTCCCCGACGACGTCGGGGCGTACCAGGCCGCCAGCAGCGATCACAACCACCCCAGCGTGGGGGATCCCGTGCGCCTCGGCGGCCACGGCTCCGGCAAAGTCCATCTCGTCTCGAACGAGCAGGTCCGGCTGCCACTGGCGGACCAAGTCGAGGAGTCGGCGAGTCCGTTCACGGGTGATGCTCCCCGCAAAGAACTCGCGGATCACTCGCTCCTCGGCGAGGCGGTCGACGGGCGCCAGCGCACGGCGCTCGGTCGGAGCGAGCAATGTCGCCCCGCCAGTCGCCACAGCAGCCCACCCCTGCGCGGCGACCGTCGCGACCATCGCCTCCTGACACGCATACCTGATCTCGTGCCCACGTTCTTGGAGCGCTCGCGCGAACGGCGTGGTCGGGAGGAAGTGTCCGCTGCCGCCAGAGAATGTGAACAGGACTCGCACAGCATCATGATGCTGAGGCGACCTGGCCTGTGTCGAGGCGGCCCATCGCGGGCAGCTCAGCCTGGTTCGGTGCTGGGCAGGTCGCCGGCCCAGCGGAACTCGCCGGTGAGCGATTCCGGGGCGCGCATCCGCCATGCGTCGGTGACGAGCTCCGCCAGCCGCTCGGCGTCGACCTCCGCCAGCCGCAGCATCACCAGCGGCCAGCCGTCGTAACCGGGCGCCGTGAAGAACACCTCGGGCTCGCCCAGGAGCAGGGCCTGCTTCTCAGCCTCATCACCGACAAACAGCACCGCGATGTCGGTCCTGATGACCCGGCGCTTGCCCGGCACGCGCTCGGGATAGGACCACACGAACCCATGGCCGGCTACCCGGAAGTCGAAGCCGTCGCTGTCGATCTCCTCCACCTGCGGCAGAGCCAGCGCAATGTGGCGTACGTCGTCGGCGTCAGCCATCGAGATTCCTCCCAGATCGCGGCACCCGCACCCCCACAGGCTAGGTGCCGGCACCGACAGCGCCGCCGTAATGTCCGTGCGACTCCGCACCCCGCTTAGACTCCTCGGGTGGGCGAGGCCTGGCACGTTCCAAGGTCGGCGGGCTCACGTGGACCAGCCACGATCCCCCGACCCCGGATTACGTCCCTGCTCTCCGCCGCTCAGCAGCGCCGGGCGACGCTGGTGGTCGCAGGCGCCGGTTACGGGAAGACCACGGCTCTGGCGGAGGTCGCGGCTATGGGCGCGTCTCGCTGGGTCCGGGTACGGCCGGCTGATGCGCAGGCTGAGTCGCTTGCGGCACGGATCGCGGCCGCGCTCGGCGAATCGCCGTCACCGGGGCGCTCCGCTATCGCCTCCGCCACCGGTTCTGACGACCGCCCGGTCCTCGCGGAGCGGCGTGCCGCATTGCTTTGTGAGCTCGCCGAGGCCCTCAGGGACGACCTGCTCCTGGTCGTCGACGGCCTGGAGAACGTCGGCGACGACGAGGCGGTGAGCCACCTGCTCCGGGTGCTGTCGCTAGAGGCACCAGCTCAGCTCCACCTCGTGCTGTCCGGCCGGAGCCTGCCCGAGCTGGGGCTGGGCGGCGCCCAGGGGCGAGGTGAACTGCTCGAGGTCACGGCTCTCGACCTGAGCTTCACAGTCGGCGAAGCGGCCGAGTTGGTCCGGACGCGACTCGGAGCGGCCTCTGTGCAGCTGGCGGAGGAGTGCTGGTCACTGACGGGAGGCTGGGCCGCCGCGCTCCAGCTGCTCCTCGACCGGCTCGAGCGTCTGGATCCCGCCGACCATGGTCCTGCGCTCCGGCGTCTCCAGCACAGCCGTGGCCACCTATGGCAAGCCTTTGCCCAGGATCTGGTCGCTGGCGAGCACCTGTCAGCCCGGCAGGTCCTGTCGGTCGCATCGCTGGCACCTCGCGTCGACGTCGCGCTCCTTGAGGGTGTCGCGGTCACAGCCGAAACCGATGATCTCGAAAGACTGCATGAACGGGGCTTGCTCGTCGAAGGGGGAGAGCCCGGCTACTACCGGCTGTCGCCAGTGCTGGAAGGCGCCATGGCCGGGCATGGCCGCCCAGAAGTCGACGCCCTCAGGGAGCAGGTCGCGCGCTGGCTTGAGAATCACTCCCGGCTTGAGGAAGCCCTTGAGTGCCACGCGGAGGGAGCCCGCGACCTGGCGCGGTCGTTCCTGCGCCGCTGCGGGCCCGCTCTGATCCGCGGCGGCGCGGCGGCCCGCCTGATGGAGGTGCTGCGGCATCATGGCACCGGAGGCGATCCCGGCCTCGACGCCGTGCTGGCCGAGGCCTTGCAGGCGGTCGGCGACTGGGACGCGGCAATCGACCTCTTCTCTCGGGTGGCGCGCTCGAAGGGATCCGAAGGGCTTCCAGCCAGCGTGGCCTGGCGATATGGGCTGCTCCTTTATCTACGGGGCCATTCGGAGGCCGCCGCGGCGCCCAACCTGGCCGGATCACTGGCCGCCGATGACGCTATGGTCTCGGCCTGGCTGAGCACCACATTGTGGAGCCAGGGACGCCTCGACGCCGCCGAGGACCTCGCCAGAACGGCGCTGCATCAGGCCGGGGCCAGCGGTGACTCGTGCGCCCTGGCCGCGGCGCACGTCTCGCTCGCCCTGACCGCGGCCAGCCGGGGTGAACGCGAACGCAACGAGCAGGAGTATCGCCTTGCGCTCGGAGCGGCACGCGACGGCGGGGACCGAGTCCAGCTGGCCAGAATTCACGCCAACATGAGCTCCAGGGCGCTGGAGAGCGGCGCCTACACCCGTGCCATCGCAGCGGCGGAACTGGCGCTGGAGACCGGGGCCGGCCACCGTTTCTTCTCAGCCCTCGCTCTGGCCAATAAGGCAGAGGCCCACCTGCGCGTCGGCCAGCTCGACGACGCCCGCGCGGCCGCCGCCGACGCGGCGGCCATCTACGAAGCTCTTGGGACCCTGCATGCGTCGGTCCCCCAGGTCATCTACGGCGAGTTGTACCGCCAGCGGGGAGACATGGTGCGGGCCCGCAATTGTTTCGAGCGGGCCCGCGCGCTCGCCGAAGAAAGCGACGATGCCCACACTCTCGTCTATGCGCAGTGCGGGTTGGCCCGGGTCCTCGCCGAGGAGGACGTGGCCGCGGCTCGCAAGGCAGCTGCTGATGGCGTGGCCAGGGCGAGCAGCCTGGAGCGCGCCGTCGCGTTGTGCGCCGCGGCAGAGGTCGAGCTGTTCGCCCGCGACGGCGGGGCGGCCGAGACGTTCGCGAAGCAGGCCGAGGCCGAAGCCCGCGCCACCGGCGACCACGCCACCCTGGCTGAGTCGCTGGAGCTGCAAGGCGCAGCCCGGGTCCCCCCGGACAAGGGGCGAATTCGCTCGGCGATCGATCTCTGGGAGGACGTCGGCAATCCGGTGGGCGCGGCGCGGGCTCGACTGGGGCTCGCCATCCTCGCCGACGATTCCCAGACGGCTCAGGCTATCCGGCGGGAGCTGGGGGCAATGGGAGTCGCACCAGCGCTCGGAGTGCCCGGCCTGCTGGCGTCGGATCGGGGTGACGGGCGCGAGGTGGCGATCGTCGCCCTGGGGCGGTTCGCCGTCGTGCAAGCCGGCGAGTCCGTCCCGCTGGCCGCATGGCAGTCCCGTAAGGCGAGAGACCTGCTGAAACTGCTGGTCGCCCGCCGGGGGCGTCCGATCACGCGCGAGGCTGCCGCAGAGGTGATGTGGCCCGAGGAGGCTCCCGAGCCGCTGGGCAACCGGTTGTCCGTCGCCCTGAGCGTCATCAGGAAGGTCCTGGACCCGGGGCGGCGGCACCCGCCAGACCACTACGTCATCGCCGACGCCCAGACCATCGCCCTGCGACTCGATCATGTCGACGTTGATCTGATCGAGTTCCTCCGGGTCGCCGACGAGGCGACGGACCTCACGGCCAAGGGGGACAGCGACGCCGCTGAGGCGCCGCTGCGGCGCGCTCGTCAGATCTATGCCGGTGACTTCCTCGAGGAAGACCTGTACGCCGACTGGGCGGTGCAGGCGCGCGAAGAAGCGCGCTCCCGGCTGCTCACGATCCTGCGGCTGCTGGCGCGCCTAGCCGACGACCGAGGAGACGACGAGTCGGCGGGCCAGTACCTCGGTCAGCTGCTGGAACGGGATCCCTACGACGAGGCCGCCTGGCTGGCACTCATCGCAGGGCAGCTCCGCTTGCGCCGCCACGGAGAGGCGCGCAGGCGTTATGCCGCTTACGCCAGACGCATGGCCGAACTCGACGTCGTGCCCATCGCCCTGGCGGACGCCGCCAGCCGACGGCCTTAAGGCCACCTTCAGACAACCCAAAGCCCGGCTCCGATAGTTGGGGGCGTGCGGACCTTCATCGTGCGCCTCCAGGAGGACGCGGGTGGCAGCGGCCGAACGGACGCTAGCACCCGCCGGCTTCGCGGAGTCGTGGACGAGGTGGCCACCGGGTTGCGGGCGACGTTCCGCAACGACCAGGAGCTCGTGACGGCGCTGCTGGCCGCGATGGGCACCGACCCACCTGGTTCCCCCTGGAGCGGCGGCGACCGCTCGCCAGGTGAACCTGCATCGGACCGACCAAGTCCAACCCTTAAGGAGAAATGACATGTCGCGGATCAGACTCATACTTTTCAGCGGGGCGGCCACCGTGCTGCTTGCCGCCTGCAGCTCGTCATCGACGACAACCACGCCGCCGACCTCGGCTCCCGCTGCTACCACCCCGGCTACCAGTGCACCAGCGACCTCAGCCCCGGCGACGGGCGCGCTCTCGGGGACGTGGAACGGGCAGTACAGCGGCGCCTACCAGGGCACGTTTGTCCTCAACTGGACCCAGTCGGGGTCGAACCTGAGCGGCACCATCAAGCTCTCAACGCCCCCTAACACTCTGCACATCCACGGAACGGTGAACGGCAACTCCATCCGTTTCGGCACCGTCGGCTCGGCGGCTATTACCTATTCGGGCACGGTCTCCGGCAACAACTCGATGTCCGGCACCTACCAGGTCCAGAGCGGCAATGGCACAGTCGGCGGCCCATGGAGCGCCTCCAAGTCCTGACCGGATCGTCGGCGATGGGTGGCTCCGTCTGCCGCCAGCGGTCAGCTGAGCTCGGATTGCAGGATCTCGGCTACCGGACGGTGAGCGCCGACGCGGGCTGGGATGGCGGTGAGCCCTGCCGTCACGACGACTGTCCCCAGCACCACTGCGGTTATCCTCAAGGCCGGCGGGGTCGCCATCTCGCCACTGCTGGCTGCCGCGTAAAGCGCGGCGTGTGCGGGTACGGCGTGCAGGCGGCCGTGATCGCGACCCCGGCAACGCGATACGACCGGCCGTTCAGGGTGATCCGATCACCAGCGCTGATGCCCAGCGCGTCGGCGAAGCTGCGCTCGACCACGACCCCGCCGCTGCGCACCCAGCGCCCCTGGGTCAGCTTCGGCTGGTCGACCGAAGCCGGGCCCCCGTCGCGCCCCTCCGCCACTACTCCCACCGTCACGCCGTGCACACGCAGAACGGCCAGGATGGCCGGGAAGGGTCCGCTGTGGCCGGTGACACCCGGAGCCTGGTCGAGTGCCTTGACGGCGGTGATCTGGTCCTGCGTCAAACGCCCGGCCGCCGGTGGCGGGAAAAGGCGGGCTACTCAGCCTGCCGCGTGCCCTTCCTTCCCTTCCTGCCAGGATGCTCGATAACCGCGTCCGGGCCAGGGAACACCAGGCTGGTGTGACCGTCGTCAAAACGCACCAGGTACGGCGGCTCTCCGCCCGCTCCGCGAACCTCGATGATCTCGCCCATCCGCTCTGCCTGGCCCACCATGTTGCCACGCACATGCAACCGGTCCCCGATGGCTGCTTGCATCGCCCACCTCCTCACCGCGGTCCGGCGCAACCCGCGCAGCGCAGCACACGCTCACGGTCTGCGCATCACCACAACCAGTATCCATCTCGATGCCGAAGCTCGTCCCGGCTGCTATCGGCCGACCACCTCTTCCGGTTCGACCACCAGGGCCCGTGCCAGGTCGAGAATGAGCTGCGGAGAAGGCACGTCAGTCCGGTCCGCCTTGGACGACGCGTCCAGCCACGACGCGACCCACTCCTCCACGGTCAGCAGGTCGCGCTCCACGATGGCGCGCTGGCCGGGGTCTGAGAGCACGATCAGCAGATTCGCGGCCGCCAGCCTGATCTCGCTCACAACGGCAGTGGGATCTCCTGCCTTGGTCATCAGAGATCTCACGGCGCGGAGGTCAGGTCGGGCCGACAGGTATCGCGCAAAGGCATCCAGCCGCTGGGCCCGGACTCGCGAATCGCGGTTGCGCCGCCAGCGTTTGTCATCGGCCCGGACATCCCATTTGTGCTTGAGCATGGCAGCTCCGAATCCGGTGATCAAAGCTCCGACGATGGCTGCGACGACCGTCGCGATCGGCGGCAGGACCTGGACCAGA
>Ga0116214_1001143_pt1 | contig 10443 bp, 8 predicted proteins | sample Sb_taG_FD_88964 | JGI IMG/M metagenome (GOLD analysis project Ga0116214, IMG submission 88964) | Peat soil microbial communities from Weissenstadt, Germany - Sb_50d_1_NS metaG | ecosystem: Environmental > Terrestrial > Soil > Wetlands > Peat | place: Germany: Weissenstadt | collected 2010-09-21
GCGGTCGGCAAGCTGCCCGCTGGAATGCCATCTGCCTTCGTAGCACAGCGAGTCGTAATCGCCCTGCCGTTCGAGCGCTAGCTCGGCCTGCCTGGCCAGGTTCTTATCCATTTGAGCCTCACCCTAAGGCCCACCCTGATCCCGATCAACAGGTCGCGAATCACTCGATGGGCGTCCGCCGCGGGATGTTACTCTATCCCTAGAATATTGAACGAGCGAGCATAGCGGGAGCGCCGCGTGGACTTCACCGAGGACCCGGATCACCGGCTCATTCGTGCGGCGGTCCGCGAGATCTGCGCCAGGTTCCCCGACGAGTACTGGGCCGGGCTCGATGCGAGCCATACGTTCCCGTGGGAGTTTTACGACGCGATGGCCAAGGGCGGATGGATCGGCATCGCCATCCCGGCCGAGTACGGCGGCGGCGGCTGCGGCATCACCGAGGCCTCGATCGTGCTCGAAGAGGTCGCCGCCTCGGGCGCCTGCATGAACGGCGCGAGCAGCATCCACCTTTCCATCTTCGGCATGCACCCGGTAGTCAGGCACGGCTCCGCCGAACTCAAGCAGCGCCACCTTCCCCGCGTCGCCACCGGCGACCTGCACGTCGCGTTCGGCGTCACCGAACCGGACGCGGGCCTGGACACCACCGCCATCCGGACCCGCGCCGTCCATGTGAAGGGGGATGGGGAGGCGGGTGGGGACGGCTACCGCGTCACCGGCCGCAAGGTGTGGACCTCCAAGGCGCTGGAATCCGAGCGGGTGCTGCTGCTGACCCGCACCACCCCCGTCGAGGAATGCGCGAAGCGCACCGACGGGATGACCCTGTTCGTCGCCCCCCTCAAGGACCCGGCGGTCACGATCCGGCCGATCCCGAAGCTCGGCCGCAACGCCGTGGCATCCTGCGAGGTCACCTACGACGGCCTGTACGTCGACGCCCGCGACCGGGTGGGGGAGGAAGGCAGGGGCTTCGGCTACCTGCTCGACGGCCTGAACGCCGAACGCGTCCTGGTCGCCGCCGAGGCCCTCGGCACCGGCCGCGCGGCGCTGCGCCGCGCGGTCGCCTACGCCAAGGCCCGTATCGTCTTCGGCCGCCCGATCGGCCAGAACCAGGGCATCTCGTTCCCGCTCGCCGAGGCGCACGCGCGGCTCGGCGCGGCCGAACTCGCCATCCGGCAGGCGTCCTGGCGCATCGATCACGGCCTGCCCGCGGGGGAGCAGGCCAACCTGGCCAAGTTCCTCGCCGCCGAGGCCGGCTTCCAGGCCGCCGACGCGGCCCTGCAGACCCACGGCGGGTTCGGCTACGCGAACGAGTACCACGTCGAGCGCTACTGGCGGGAGGCGCGGCTGATGCGCATCGCCCCGGTCCCGCAGGAGATGGTCCTCAACTACCTCGCCGAGCACGTACTCGGCCTGCCCCGGTCGTACTAGGCGGGCGCATGATGGCCTCCGATACGCCGGGAACCCTCAGGCCCCTGGACGGGCTGCGCGTGCTTGACCTGTCGCGGGCGCTGTCCGGCCCGTTCGCCGGCCGGATCCTGGCCGACCTCGGCGCTGACGTGGTCAAAGTCGAACTGCCTGGCGCGGACATCGCGCAGACGTACGGCAAGGTGGTCCGCGGCCGTTCCGGGCTCTACTCCCAGCTCAACGCGGGCAAGCGGTCGATCAAGCTCGACCTGCGCCAGCCCGGTGACACCGCCCGGCTGCTCGACCTGGCCGCCGCCTGCGACGTGGTGGTGGAGAACTTCCGGCCGCGGGTCCTCGACCGGTTCGGGGCCGGCTGGCCGGCGCTGTCCGCGGTCAATCCGCGGCTGGTGATGCTGTCCATCTCCGGGTTCGGTCAGGACGGTCATGAGGCCGAACGCCCTGCCTACGCGCCCATCATCCACGCCGAAGCCGGCCTCATCGGACGCCAGGCCGACATCAGCGGAGGCCCGCCCGCGGACATCGCGTTCGCACTGGCCGACGCGCTGGCCGGGCTGCACGGCACGATCGCGATCCTGGCGGCGCTGCGGCTGCGCGACCGCACCGGAACCGGTCAGCACATCGACGTCAGCATGCTCGACGCGATGCTCGCCACCGACGACTACACCCACTACAGCATCGACGAGCACCCGATCTGGCCCGCGCGCGGCGAGACGTGGCCCGCTCCCGGCGGCCCGATCCTCATCGCCTCTGACCGCAGGCACCTCTGGCGGCAGCTGACGGCCTGCTTCGGCGTGACCGACCCCGACCCGGACGCGCCGCTGGCGGACAAGCTGCGAGCCAGGGCGCGGGTCATCGCCGAGTGGACCGCCGGTCATGACGACCGCGACGCGCTCAAACGCGACCTGGAGAAGGCGAAGCTTGCCTGGGCGGAGATCCGGCATTCCGGCGACGTCCTGACCTCCCCGGCCCTGGCTGAGCGCGGCGCCGTCGTCGAGGTCACCGACAGCGATGGCGAGCGGCGGTCGGTGATCCGGATGCCCTACCGGTTCAGCGACGCCATATCCGGACCCGCCCGCGGCGTCCCGGAAACAGGCGAGCACACCGCGGACGTCCTCCGCGACTGGACCGGCCGCGCGGACTTACCGGCCCCGCGGACTTACCGGCCCCGCGGACTTACTGATGCCGGCCCCTTGCTGACGCCGGGCCTTACTGGATGCGGGGCGTTGCCGGATGCCCGGCCTTTCGTTGACACGGTCTCGCTTCACCCATAGGGTTGGAGCGCTCCAATTGTTACCGAGAAGAGGGCAGATGGCAACCCCAGGGCGCGTCGGCCGCAAGCCGACCCTGGAGACCGTCGCGGCCCGGGCTGGCGTATCGAAGTCGCTTGTGTCGCTCGTGCTGCGCAACTCGCCGAAGGTCAGCTCCGCCAGCCGCGAGGCGGTCATGCGCGCCGTGGCCGAACTCGGGTACCGGCCCAACGCGGCGGCTAGGCAGCTTGCCGAGCGCCAGTCCCGCACGGTTGGGGTGCTGCTGAACGACCTGCGTCAGCCCTGGTTCGCGGATATGCTCGACGGCCTGACGCCAGCCCTGCACGCGGGTGGAAAGCACATCATGCTCGGCGACGGCCGGATAGACCGGATGATGGACGAGACGCTGACCTGGTCGTTCCTTGATCTCGGCGTCGACGGCCTGGTGCTCGCCGGATCGATCCCCGTCTCGCAGGCCATCATGGACATAGCCAGCACCATTCCGACCGTCGCCGTAGGCGGCCGCGGCCTGGATCTTGATCTGCCGCACGTGGACGTCCTAGCCAACGACAACCACCTCGGCGGGACGCTCGCCGTCCGGCATCTGATCGAGTTCGGGCATACCCGGATCGCCCACATCTCCGGCCTGCCCAGCGTGGCCGGCCGTCTGCGTATGCAGGGCTACGAGGATACGATGCGCGCGGCCGGTCTCGGCGGATGCGTGCTCATCGAGCCCGGGGACATGAGCGAGGAAGGCGGTTACCGCGCCGCGGTCCGGCTTCTGAGCCGACCCGACCGCCCGACCGCCATCTTCGCCGCGAACGACCTGACCTGTGTCGGAGCCCTTTCCGCCGCCACTGCCCTCGGCGTCCGGGTACCCGGGGAACTGTCGCTCGTCGGCTTCGACAACTCCGTCTTCGCCCGGCTGCGGGCGCTCTGGCTCACCAGCGTCGACGGCTCCGCCTACGCGATGGGCCAGCAGGCCGCCCGCATGTTGCTGGCCCGCATCGAGCACCCGGACACACCCGGCCAGACCCAGCTGATGCGCCCGCACCTGGAAGTCCGCGGATCAAGCGGCCCGGTCCCCTGATGCCCGAATCGCAGCCCTTAAAGTGCCCGCGGGATCGGCAATCACAATGACTGGACTGGAAGTCGGGTTCGCTGGCAGGTAAGCCGCATATAACCGGTTTGGAGCCCACATCCGTTTCCCCGGAATTCGTGTCGGCTTAACCGTGCGTTCATGCACATTGCACTCGCTGCACAGCCGCACCCGGTAGCTTTCAAAGCCGACGAAGCTACCAATATGTGACTAGCCCGCAAGGAGCATCCGTAATGGCGGGGAGAGGCCGGATGCTGTCGATGGTGGTGGTCGCCGCGTTTCTCCTTGGGCTGACGGCATGCGGGAGCGGAACCACCGGGAGGGCTGGCGGGCACCTCGCGACCGCTTCCGACGGCAGTCCGGCCGGGTCAGCGCCGCCGGCCTCATCCCTCACCGAAACGGGGAGCACCCTGCTGTTCCCGCTCATGCGCACCTGGGCGGCGGTGTACCACCAGCAGTTCCCTGACGTTGCCATCAGCACCGCGGCCACCGGCTCTACCACCGGGATCGCTGATGCGTCCGGCGGGACGGCTGACATCGGGACGTCGGATGCCTACCTTTCCAGTGGCAACCTGGTCAAGAACCCCGCCCTGCTCAACATTCCGCTGGTCATCTCCGCGCAGCAGGTCGATTACAACCTTCCCGGACTCGGTGCTGGCAGCCACGTCAAGCTCAGCGGCGCGGTGCTGGCGCGGATGTACGAGGGAACGATCACGGCGTGGAACGACCCGGCCATCGCCGCGCTCAATCCCGGCGTGCGGCTGCCAGCGATCAAGGTCGTGCCGGTGCATCGTTCGGATGGCTCCGGCGACACGTTCTTGTTCAGCAGCTACCTGTCGACGCAGGACCCAGCCTGGAACAACACCATCGGGTACGGCACCACGGTGGCCTGGCCGCCGGTCCGCGGTGCGCTCGCCCGGCGTGGCAACAACGGTGTGGTAGCTGGGTGCGAGGCGGTATCCGGCTGCGTCGCGTACGTGGGGATCAGCTATCTTTCCCAAGCGCTGGCGGGCGGGCTGGGCGAGGCTGAACTAGCGAACGCCGCTGGTCGGTTCGTGCTGCCGACGGCGGCGACGATCAGCGCATCGGTGGCGAGCTTCTTGTCGTCGACCCCGCCCAACGAGACGATTTCGATGGTCGACGGCCCGGCGGCTAATGGGTATCCCATCGTCAACTACGAGTACGCCATCGTCAGCACCAGGCAGTCGGACCCGCTCAAGGCGCGGGCTATAAGAGCCTTCCTTACCTGGGTGATCACCACGGGGAACTCGGCGCCATACCTGAACCAGGTAAGGTTCCAGCCGCTGCCCGCGGCGGTGGTCACTCTCGCCGCCCAGCAGATCGCGCAGATCAGCTGATGGCCAGGCGATCCGTGGCCGCCACGATGCCGGTCAAGCTCTGGATGCTCAGCGCCGGCCTGGTGCTGCTGTCGCTGGCATGGGGGGTGCTGGGCGGCTGGATCGTCAGCCAGCACGCCTCCGCCGCCAGTGATGTGGTCCATGTGGATGAACCGCTCGCCCTGGCCGCGCAGCAGATGTACGAGTCCATCTCCGATGCCGACGTGACCGCCACCACGACGTTCCTGTCCGGCCCGGAGCCACCGCTGGCTTCGCTGCAGCGCTACCGGGCCGACGTCGCCGGGGCCGCCGCTGACCTGGCCCGGCTCAAGAACGCCGCGGACGGGAATCAGCCGCTCACCGCAGCCCTCGCGGCCTTCTCCGCCGGGCTGCCCGTCTATACCGGCTACGTCGCGCAGGCCCAGACGGAGTACGCGCTGGGATACCCCCTGACAGGCGGCTCGTTCATGCAGGTTGCCTCGGAGGAGGCGCACCTGGTGCTGCTGCCCGCCGCCAGGACCATCTACACGCTGCAGGACGCTGCGCTCACGGCGGCGAGCAGCCAGGCGACGGGGGTGCCGCTGGTGATCGTCGCCGGAGTGCTCGCGGTCGTCACCGGGTTCGCCCTTTACCGTACCCAGCGGTGGCTGACCCGGCGTACCCACCGGGTGTTCAATTACGGCCTGGTCATGGCGTCGGCCGCGCTGATCGTCAGCGTCGTGTGGCTGCTGGTCACATTCGCGGTGGCGCGCTCGGACCTGGCTCAGGGCATTGGGCATGGTTCACGCCCGGCGGGAACGCTGGCACAGGCGAGCATCGATGTGCAGCAAGCCCGGGGAGATGAGATCCTCAACCTGATCTCGCGCAGCGGTGACACTTCATTCGAGCAGAATTTCCGGTCGGTGCGCGACCAGATCGGCCCGGGCACCGGCACCCTCCTCGCAGTCGCCGCTGCGGCGAGCCGAGGGCAGGCGGTGCCGCAGGTGACCGCGGCGGCACGCGACGCGGCCAGCTGGTACTCAGCGAACGAGCAGGTTTACCGCCTCGACCTGGCGGCAGCGTACGCGGCCGAAACCAAGCTGGTGATCGGGACCGGGCCGGGCAGCTCGGCAGCTGGGTATACCCAGGTGGAGAGCGACATAAGCCGCGCGATCGCCGACGACCTCAGCACGTTCCAATCCAGTGCCACGGCGGGAGCCAGTGCGTTCGGCCCGGTGGAGGGCGTGGTGATCGCAGCGGCCCTGCTGATGGCTGGCGCGTGCGCCTGGGGCCTTAGCCGCCGTCTCGGCGAATACCGGTGAGCCCGGGAGCCTTGCCCGAAAGCCCTACAAGGGCTCCCGGGACCAACGGCCCTTATTAGGCGCGGACGCGTCACAGTAACGTGTGCCCAAGTAGCGGCCGGGGCCGACCGGCGGCTATGGCGGGCGCTGGTAGCTGGAACAGCGGAATTCAGCGGGCAATGCGCGGGGGTGAGTGATCGTGTACGTCGTGATGGTGGCGCCAGAGTGCGCGCCGGTGGCTAAAGCCGGCGGGCTCGGCGATGTGGTATCCGGTCTGAGCCGGGAATTGGAGCTCAGGGGGAACGCGGTCGAGATCATCCTGCCGAAGTATGCCAGCATGCGGTACTCGGATATCTGGGGCCTGCAACCCACTTACCGCGACTTGTGGGTGCCGTGGTACGAAGGAGCACTCCGCTGCACGGTGTGGTTCGGCTACGCGAACGGGCGGAAATGCTTTTTTATCGAGCCGCACTCGGCAGCCAACTTCTTCGGCCGGGACCGCCTGTATGGGTACCGCGACGACGCGGAGCGGTTCGCGTTCTTTTCCAAGGCGGCAATCGAGTTCATGCTGCGGGCGAATAAGCGCCCCGATGTCATTCATTGCCATGACTGGCAGACCGGGCTGGTCCCGGTCCTGCTGTATGAGCAGTACGGCGAGGTGATGCCGGAGCAGAGAGTCTGCTACACCATTCACAACTTCCGCCATCAGGGCACCAGCGACGAGCAGGTGCTCTGGGCTACCCGGCTCGGCCGGCCCGACTATTTCCTTGACGCCGACCGGCTGGGCGATGACTTCCGTTACCGGGGCCTGAATCCGATGAAGGGCGGGGTGATGTATTCGAATTTCGTGACCACGGTATCCCCCAGCCACGCGGACGAGGCGCTGTACGGTGACGCCAGCTCCGGGCTCGGCCGCACCCTCAAGGAGTATCAAGACAAGTTTCGCGGCGTACTTAACGGTGTCGACTACGACGCATGGAACCCCGAGACCGACCCGATTCTGCCGTCCCGTTATTCACTCGACACCGTCGAGCGCAAGTACGAGAACGCAGATGCGCTCAGGGACCGGTTCTGGCTGCGCAAGACCCGCAGCCCCGTCGTCGCGTACGTAGGCAGGCTAGACGAGCAGAAGGGCATGCAGCTGGTCCACCATGCCCTCTTCTACACTCTGGCCCGCGGCGGTCAGTTCGTGCTTATCGGTGATGCCCACTACCACGACAGCATCAATGGCCATTTCCGTCACCTCAAGGATTACCTCAACGACAACCAGGATTGTCATCTCGAACTCGGATACCGCGAGGAACTGGCCCATCTCGTCTATGCGGGCGCGGACTTGCTGGTGGTGCCCAGCACGTTCGAGCCGTGCGGATTGGCTCCGCTGATCGCGATGCGGTACGGGACGGTGCCCGTGGTGCGGGCGACCGGCGGGATGATCGACACCGTGTTCGACCGCGACTACTCGGGGCGCCCGTCGGCAGAGCTCAACGGGTACGTCTTTCACCATACGGACAACCAGGCCATCGAGTCCGCGCTCAGCCGCGCCCTCCGCCTGTGGTCGGACAGCCCGGGCGAATTCCGCAAGCTCGTGGCTAACTGCATGCGCGCCGATTACTCGTGGGCCCGGCCCGGCCAGAAATACCTGGATATTTACGAGTACATCCGGCACAAGTGAGCCGTGGTTGACCATTAATTAGCTGCCGGCCACCACTGGCTCAGGCACCCCTTGCCTACACCGCCGCCCGCGGCCGGGTGATGCCCCAGAACAGCAGGTACCTCGGCTGTCCAGCGTCACGTATCAGGCTGAGCAACTGACCGACGCTGCGAACCCGTGTGTGCTGTTCAGCCTGTGGTGACGTCGACCCGGACGGCGCGGCCGGTCTGCAGGCTCTCGTTCGCGGCGTCCGCCAGGACCAACGCCGCGCGTCCGTCGGCGAAGCCGGGGCTCGGGGCCGTGCCCGTTTCGGCGCAGGTGATCAGGTGGTCGAGTTCGGCCCGGTAGGCGGCGGCGTAGCGGTCAAGGAAGAAGTTCAGGCAGGGCGGGGCGGTCTCGGTGCCGGACGCGCCGGATCGGCGCACGCTGGTGGCGGTCTGGTTGGCCGCGCTCAGCATCGCCTCGGCGCCGAACGCCTCGAGCCGCTGGTCGTACCCGAACGAGCAGCGCCGGCTGTTGACGATCTGGCAAAGCTCGCCGTCTGCCCCGCGCAGCACGACCATGGCCGAGTCGATGTCTCCCGCCTCGGCGATATAAGGCTCGATCAGGTTTGCCCCCATGGCCTGGACCTCTACGATGTCGCGGAGGAAGAACCGCGCCATATCGAAGTCGTGGATCGTCATGTCCCGGAACAGCCCGCCGGAGGTGGCGATATAGGCGGCCGGGGCGGGCGCCGGGTCCCGGCTGGTGATGACGAGCTGCTCGAGACGGCCGATCTCGCCGCTGGCTACCCGGTTGCGTATCTCGGCAAAAGACGGGTCGAACCGGCGGTTGAAGCCGATCATGACGGTGGCGTCCAGGCCCTTGATGTCCGCCCAGCAGGCGTCGACCCGGGCCAGGTCCAGATCGATCGGCTTCTCGCAGAGCACCGCCTTGCCGGCCTGCACCGAGGCGGTCAGCAGGTCCACGTGGGTCGGCGTCGGCGAGGCGATGATGACGGCGCCGATGTCAGGATCGCCGAGGATCGTCTTGGCGTCCCCGGTGGGCGTCGCGCCGTACCGCGCGGCGACCTCGCGCGCCGCGGCCTCGACCGGGTCATAGACGACGGCAAGCTCAGCCCGCGGGTGCATGGCCACGGAGGCGGCGTGGACGCGGCCGATCCTCCCCGCTCCGAACAGACCGAAACGCAGCATGAACGACTCCTCGGCGGTGGCGTCAGCGGATCTCAATATAGACAGTGCCGTCTATGACCTTAGTGGGATACGTGCGGATGTCGACCAGCACCGGCGCGCCGAGCGCCTTGCCGCTGGTGTAATCGAACCGCCCGTTGTGCTTGGGGCATTCGATGATGCCGTCCATGACCAGGCCGTCGCACAGCAGGGTCTTTTCGTGGGTGCAGTGGCCGTCGGTGGCGTAGTAGACGTCATCCGGGGACCGGTAGATCGCGTAGTCGTAGCCTTCGTGCTCGAACGGGATGACGTCCTCGGGGTCGATGCCGTCTGCCTCGCAGGCGGCGATCCACTGGGCCATCGGGTGTCTCCTTAGGCTGCGGTCGCGGTGGCCAGCGGCAGCGCACGGCCGTCATTGAGGGGCGTGGGCTCGTGGAACGGGGCGGCGCCGGGCAGCAGCTCGCGGCGCACGTAGTATTCCTGGTCCCTGAGCTGGCGCAGGATCGCCGGGATGATCTCCTTGTAGGCCGCCCACAGCGACGGGTACACCGGCGCGCAGTCGTGCTTGATCTCCTCGTGCAGCTCGGGAAGCCGGTAGTACGGCACCATCGGGAACATGTGATGCTCGACGTGGTAGTTCATGTTCCAGTACAGGAACCGGTTGACCCGGCACATCTTCACCGTGCGGGTGTTCAGCCGGTGGTCGAGCACGTTCTCGCCGAGCCCTGCGTGCTGAGTGAAGCCGTAGAAGTAGAACAGGCACGCACCGTACAGCCGCGGCCCGCCGATCAGCACCACCGGCAACCAGGTCCGCAGCCCGATCGCCAGGGCGACGGTAACCGCATAAATGGCCAGGTGGATCCGGGCGGTGCGGTAGACCTTGTGGCGTTCGGACTGCGGGACGTAGTCGGCCTCGTCGCCGGTGAGCCACCCTGAGGCGTGCACGAACATCAGCCGGAACGCCACCGGCACGTCGACTAGGCCAATGAGGTTCGCCAGCAGCCTGACCAGCCGCGCCGGGCGCATGACCGCGATCTCCGGGTCCCGCCCGACGACCAGGGTGTCGGTGTGGTGCCGGGTGTGGCTCCACCGCCAGGTGGTCGGGTCGCGCATGATCATGAAGGAGGCGACCTGGTACAGGCCCTCGTCCATCCAGCGGGTCTTGAACGCCGTGCCGTGCCCGGACTCGTGCCAGCGCGAGTCCGACGTCGAGCCGTACAGCAAGCCGTAGGCCAGGA
>Ga0116214_1001146_pt1 | contig 10417 bp, 9 predicted proteins | sample Sb_taG_FD_88964 | JGI IMG/M metagenome (GOLD analysis project Ga0116214, IMG submission 88964) | Peat soil microbial communities from Weissenstadt, Germany - Sb_50d_1_NS metaG | ecosystem: Environmental > Terrestrial > Soil > Wetlands > Peat | place: Germany: Weissenstadt | collected 2010-09-21
GGTACAATGTTCTTCAATGTATACGTGTCTATTAATAGATAACACTTTATCAAGTATGTTCTAATATCATCATTTTTTTGTCCCTATCCCTTTACTCCCCCTCCCAATAGAGGGCATGGATAGTTCATTGTTCCTGGTCACATCAGTGGCCTAGGATAAGAAGGGAGATCACGATGGAGACGAAAAAACACTCAGACACGCAAGCCAGTCGTTCGTTGCAGAGCCATGATGCTGCCTCACAGTACCTGGTTAATCGATCCCTCCCTACTCCACCTGCTTACAGGGACGATGTTCCTCATCACCCGCTTCATTCCACGGGCTGGCGGCTGCGACGTCATCTAAAGCGGAAGTGGCTGCATCGCACTATACAGCGATCTACAGCTACTGACCATGTAAGTGTGCGCTTGTCGATATTGCCCATAGCTTTTGTCCTGCTTGCGCTCGTGGTGGCCTTAGGAAGCGTCCTCGTTTGGTACACGAGTTTCTCGGAGGCAATCGATCGGCACTACCAGGGAGAGATCACCACATTGGCCGACATCCTCCCGAAAGATAGCCTGCGCATGTACGATGCCCATGGCACTTTGATCTACGAAGCAGTTGATCAGGGACTCCAGATCTCCGAACCGTTTAACGATATTTCACTTCATCTGGTCCATGCAGAAATTGCCATCGAGGATCACACTTTCTGGATCAATCCCGGCTATGATATCACTGGCATGGTGCGCGCTACTATCTCGAATCTGTCGTATGGGCGCATTGTGTCAGGAGGGAGTACCATAACCCAGCAGTTGATCAAAAACACCGTCGTCGGGAATGAAGATACCATTTTGCGCAAGCTCGAGGAGCTTATCCTGGCACCGCAAGCGACGCGCTCCTATTCCAAAGAGCAAATAATGGATATGTATCTCAACACGACCTACTATGGTAATATGGCCTATGGGGCAGAAGCGGCGGCATTCGTGTACTTCGATTTACGCGATACATCCACAGCAACGGCGGCGGCACAACTCGACATCGCACAGTCGGCCATGCTTGCTGGCATTCCACAGGATCCCGTGTTGTACGATCCCTTTTTGCACCCGCAAGCGACCTTCTTACGCATGCAAGTCGTGCTCAATCAGATGCAATTGCAAGGCTCTATTACGCCCTTGCAGGAACGGCAGGCTATCGCTGAGGCACACAGTCCGCATTTCTTGCATCATGGAATCGTCCATACTGCTCAAGCTCCTCACTTTGTCAGCTACGCGCTGGGTGAGTTGGCAACGATCCTGCATATCAAGGCCTCTGACCTATCACGGTCCGGTCTGGTCGTTCATACCACACTTGATTTGCCGTTGCAAAACAAAATACTCCACATCGCTCAGCAGAATGTAGCTGCTCTGTCGAAAACACATCATCTCACTGATGCTGCCGAAGTGTTGATTGACTTTCATAATGGCGACATCCGCGTCCTACTGGGCAATATCGACCCCAACAACCCGCACTATGGACAATTTGATGTAGCAACTCAGGGTTACCGCCAACCAGGATCGGCTTTCAAACCATTTGTGTACGCCACAGCTTTCGAGCAGGGTCTGAGCCCCGGTATGCCGGTGTTGGATGTGCCGACGCGCTTTCCCATGTGCTGTGGCTTGCCATCATATATGCCGCACAACTACGACCTGGGCTATCATGGCCTGATCTCCATCCGCGCCGCACTACAAAACTCGTTCAACGTTCCCGGTGTCAAGGTGCTCTATAAGGCAGGCGTCGACGCATCGCTACACACGGCCCAAGAAATGGGTATCAGCAGTTACCAGGGGACGCCCAACTACACGATGGTCCTGGGCACACTTGGTGTTCACCTGCTCGATATCACCTCGGCCTATGGGGTGTTCGCTAATGGAGGCGTGCGCGTGCCTCCGCATACGATCGAAGCGGTGTCCGATACTCAGGGACACGTCCTCTATCATGTTGATGCAATTGGTCAACGGGTGATCAGTCCTCAGGTGGCGTATCTCATGACCAACGTCCTAAGCGATAATCAGGCACGTACCTATGAATTCGGAGCGTGCAGCTCGCTCTATCTGTATACGAACACGCAGACAGAGTGCTATCAAGGGCATCCAGGTACTATTTATCCTTCAGCTGTTAAAACCGGAACCTCGCAAAACTTTGCAGATAACTGGACGGTTGGCTATAGCGCAGATTACGTGATGGGGGTGTGGGCTGGCAATAACGATAATTCTCCGATGCTGAGTGTGCTAGGTGTAACCGGTGCTGGATCCATCTGGCACGAGGGTATGTTGCTGGCCGAGCGTAGCGCCAAACCCACGAACTTCATCGCCCCACCTGGGCTGGTCAAGCGCACGGTATCATATCCCGAAGGCCTCACGACGACCGACTGGTATATCAAAGGTATTCCTCTGACCAATTGGGGCCTTGGATGGCGTGGCTCGTTGTAACTGACGAATCGCTCTCGCGGGCGAGTTCCTGGTAGACTCGAGGTAGATGTGTCTGATCACAAGCATCAACGTCATGGGCATACAGCAGGTCTACGTGTCAAGTTGCATGCCAAACCCAGGCTGATTCTCGTTTTCGTCCCTGTTATGTTTCTGATCATGCTACCGATCTTTCAATATGGAATGCGTATAGGTCAACGCATTGTGCCCAATATCACGGACTTCTTTTACACTATCTCGGACCCATCTCCATCACCGACACCCATGCCACTCCTCTCTTTTCCAACATCGCTGCCACAAGTGGGCATGATACCTTATACAGTACAGGCTGGTGACTCCTGTGACGAGATTCTGACGATCCAGATGCGCATGGAAGATGCGGGGCAGCTTTTCAGTGATGCAAACCCAAACACGGTGAAAGCGCTTGATAGCCTCATTGGACAGGATTGCCACAAGTTACAACCTGGCATGGTCATCAAGCTTGCACCACACTATCCGCTGGTAGCAGTGGGTGGCGTCGTCCTCAAAGTCGAGCTAACTGCGACACAGCTATCCATTCCGACACCTCTCATCACAGTCCCTACCCAATCGGCCTCGACCAATGATTGTTCGAGTGGATGTTTCTTGACCGTTCGGATCGCTCGAGAGACACAGATACGCCTGTTCGTCCAAACGACAGTGCCGGTGCATATCGGCTCCTGGGTGTGGGCCCAGGCAATGCTTGCGCGCAAGCACATCGCAGGATTTGCTAATTACCCCTTTGTTGAGCCTGATGCCGAGCTTGACGGCATGACCATGAGCGCTTGCGATCTCCAGGTCGATACGATACACGATCCGAACGCGCTGCCGTGCGACCAACTTATGCCGAATACCATCGACGATGATGGTGGCGCCTGGTTATTTGGAGTAACAGGCCCTGGTGGTCTCGGGCACTGGGGCTATCACATCGGTCTACCTACCAACACACAGGTGCTCATCTGGTTGACGAACTGGAACGGTAAACTGGGCTTTCATCAGGGCAATCCTGTTTATCGTTATAGTGACAGAACACAGGTGTACAGTATCCAGAACCTATGACAGATCTGTCATATCTCTATAGTTTAGACGGCAAGCCGTCTGGGCCGAACTGCAGTGGCCTCTATCCCTGGGCCAAAGGCTGTCGGGAATACTTTTCTGCCGATGTTGTAAGAGCCGTTGACATCGGAGTGGATGGGAGCACGCCCTTTGACACGATACCAGCGGCCATCTCGGCGGCCAGAGAACTGCGGCTTGTCTTCCTGATCCACTCCCTGCATGGGATCATAGCTGGGCAAGACATCGAGGTCCAGGAAACTGGCCTGGCTCGTATAACTCTCTTCAGTGATCATCACCTGAATGCCCACCGCCTCCGCCTTGTAGGCGAGCAGGTCCAGAAATTTCGCATGGGGGATCTGGACAAATTCCTGGTTGTGCTTCTTCCCTAACTCAACCTGGGTCTTCCAAAACGGATTCTTACCCAGGACGAGTGTTCCGATTCCTTCGGCCACCAGCAGTTCAACGATCCGACGGCTGGCGGTGTGCAGGTAGTGCATCACCCGTCTGTTGCGCTTCGTCGTGATCCGATCTAACCGGTGTGAAGAGAATTGGGGCGCTTTTCCTTTGGCAAGCTGTTTCTGCCGATGCTCGCGCTGTTTGTTGTACAGTTGATTAACCGCTTTCACTGATGTGCCAGAGACCAGACGGGGAACGAAACCGGGCTTATTGGAGGTGAGGGCAGCCAGCACACTCACGCCTGGATCAAGCGCCACAAACAGGTCAGGCTCAAGACCCTCGACACATTTTCCCGCGCTCTGATAGACTACTTCCACCACGTAGTGGTCTGACTTGGGCACGATGCGCACCTGGCGCACCGATTGCGGCTGCTGTTTGGTTTCCACGATGCGGCCCAGCTGACTCACGGCGATTTCCCGCACACGCAACTCAGCTTTCCAGACACATCCCAATTCAAAGACCAGCAGGTTGCGCCCCCGTGTTTTGTGCAGGTACTTCGGTAATCCGGGTCGCCCCCGAAACCGCTCCGGGTGCGCTCGGTACACCTCCATCGCCTCAAAGAACGCTTTCCAGGCTTCATGCACTTGCACCAGCACCTGATTGGCGACTTTGGTGGGAAGGGCTTGGTAGGCGTCGGTGTGCTTGATCAGGTGAAAGATGGCCGTGGTATCCAGGTAGGTGTGCTCAAAGATGAACGACTGCCGCACCTGGTAGTTGGCCAGATTCCAGAGGTTCTTGGACGCCAGAGCCATCTCGTCGAGAGCGCGAAACTGCGGGTGAGACTGTTCAATCACGTGTTGTTCGACGCGCGTCATGCCTTTTACTCCCCTCCCCTATGACGATCTCATCGCTTCATAGGAAGATATCTTTCTTCCAGCTTGTAGAGATCTCGAAGCAAAAGCCGTCCTCCTTTACACTGAGAATGGTCGCTTCTTCTGTCTTCCCGATTTCATCTACTCTGCTCCTATTCTTTTCCTCTGCCCGAAAGGCGGAACGCCTTTCATCCCACGCAGGAATGTTGGGGGCTTTCAGGCCATGTTAGGTGTACCGTCGGTTATCATGATATGTCAATGTTTTTCATGATTTCGAGCGAACGTTCGCTACACATAGAAGCATGCTACCAGGGGATCTCCAAACGTACGAAGACGCTGTGGACCAGGACCTATTGCAAATCATCAGCTTGCCCGTATGTGTGCCGCTATCACCCACTCGCATACGACGCAGGGAAGCGAGCTAGACCTCATGATGGAATCGGTTCTTTGAGACGTGTTCTGTTTTCGTGATACATTGGCCCTCAATGGGATGGTCAGTATGCACGTTCAGGTGCAGATTGGAGTGACCCCACTTTTGGGTGACGCGGCCCATGCTAATGATTTGCGAGATCACTTTAAGACGTTCCCCTAGCACCTGCCCGCGAATATCCATCAAAGCGGCCATAAGCCATATCTCTGCACGAACTGGCCCATTATGCAGAAGACAGCGAAGCATAGGCTGACCAACAAGCTCTACCAGGAAGACTCTTCTCGGAAGCTAGCTGGTGGCAGGCCTCCGGGTCTTCAAGTTGGTAACCAATGCCTGCAGGTTGGGGTCTTCAATAGGATCGGTCACCTGCACCGTATGCTGTTTTCCCGCATCTTCGATCGTGATGGTGTACTGACGGTAATCCGCTGCCCCAGGTGCAGGCGAACCCACCACCGCTGGGAGCGCAAAAAAGTGGGCTGCATTGACCAATCGCTTCAGCTCGTCGGCTTCCTGCTCGGGTAATTGATCACTGTCGATCGTGCCTGGTTTATTGAGTCCGGGAAAGTAGGCGATACCACCCTCCATGTGAAACTGTACCTGCATCCATGTCCTCCTCTCTCGCTTAGGAAACTGAGACCCCTACTTCGCGCCAGGCATCTCTGACTGCCTTCCGTTCAAGACTGCTCTGGCCATAGAGCTGATCTGCGTTCGCAACCGTCAGGTGCGCAAATGCTTGAAAGCTGGCAGTTGGGCGTAGGCGTGGATCAAGCAGCGTTTCGTACCAGATCCGCCCAGCCTTCTCCCAGGCATATCCCCCAATCTGTATGGCGGCAAGCGCAAAAGCGTGGTTAGGGATGCCAGAATTAATGTGCACACCCCCGTTATCTGCAAGCATCTGGTTATAGTCTTGCATCGTGCCTGGTTGCGGATCTTTGCCCAACACCGGATCATCATACGCTGTGCCAGGGTCCTTCATCGAGCGCAAGGCAACTCCTTGCACCCTCTCCGTAAAGAGTCCCACACCAATGAGCCAATCAGCCTGTTCAGCCGTCTGTTGTGCCGCGAACTGCTTCACAAGGGAACCGAAGACATCCGCGATGGACTCGTTCAACGCTCCAGGCTGGTTCAGATAGACGAGTTTTGCCTCATCTCCAATGACTCCATGCGTCAGCTCATGGCCGATGACGTCAACGGGAATCGTGAAGCGGTTAAAATAAACCCCATCGCCGTCGCCGAAGACCATACGCTCGCCATTCCAGAAGGCGTTGTCGTAGTTCTGGTCAAAGTGAACGGTCGCATCGAGTGGCAACCCCTGATCGTCGATCGAGTTACGCTGATAGACGTGCCAGTAGAGGTTGTACGTATCTCCCAGTCCATCATAGGCCTCGTCTACGGCAGGGTCGCTCGTTGAACCTGTCTCCTCGGTACGGACAACATCGCCTGGTAAGCGAGTGGTGTTGTGCGTATCGTAGATGGTACGTTGGGGTTGACCAGCTGGCACAGCAGTCGGAAGGCGCCTTTCAACTGCGCTCAAGAGATCATGGTTCACACGCATAGTACGGAAGGTCGTATCAGTTCCCGAGGTCTGCAGTGCATACGTACGCTCCCGTGGCGCCGCGTTTCGGACGATCGAGTCAAGTATGTACGGCGGGAGAATACAATAGATGGAATTTCGGTGGCTTCTTCCTTGGCACATAGCATGTGCCTCCCTTCTCGTTGTCCAAGTCCCTGTGCTTGGACAGTTCACTAGCACTAGTTGGATACACGTGTAGATAATCTCAATACCAACAGTACGTTTTCACAATGATGAGTTTCGACAAGAGTAATTATACTACATGCATCTGCCGACTCCCCAATGCGCATTAGCCGAGGGAGTGTCAGAAGTAGTCTCCCCATGGAGTTCTTCTCAGAGACCCTTGGCGCATGGCTCTTTTCGACTGCGTCGATCCAAGGGCGTTTCATGGATTGTTAGACTTAACCTTCAGGACAGGAAGCACGCGCAATTCCACGATAACCGGGTGACCAATCGCTTCAGCAAGCTGGTTTGCCAACTGTTGTGCAGGTTTCAATGGGCCATTGCCTTCTACAGTTACCTCCACGACTCCATCGTTGGCGTTCACCGTATCAATTCGATAGGGCCGTGCCTACCAGCCACTGCTGTACTTCCGCCGTTGCGTGAGCGTTTTCCCTGGCGCTCATGACGTTTTGATAGGCTGTCAGCGAGAGGGGAATGCTCACGAGTAGAAGGCCCACCACGATCAGCAGAAAGGCACGGCGGCGGAACTGCCCTTGTTCATGCGAGCTCACCGACTTTCCCAGGCCGAGCACCAGAAAGACCACGCCGCCCGCGAGCAGAATCGCCAGAAAGTTAGTGAGAAAGAGCAGAGAGGCGCCCGCGGCTGCACCCAGTTGACCTTGCTTGAGCGAAATGCCGACCACGCATAGCGTGGGCACGAGCGCGATAGCTATAGCAACGCCGCCCAGCGCCTCGGCGATTTCGGAGCGGGAGGTAATGAAGGCGCCTGCCCCCAACGCTGTGAGGAGCGCGTAGAGTCCTGGGTGGATGCGCGAGATGATCTCGGCATCGCTCAGAAAGGAGGTCGTCACATCGGGTACGACCCACGCCAACAGGTAGGAGAAGAGAATCACGCAAACAGCGCCGGCACCGGCGAGAGCGAAGGCGCGTAGCGCTCGTGGAAAGGACCCCATCACGACTGCGGCAGTCGTCGCCATCATTGGCTCCATCAAGGGCGCAACGAGCATGGTCCCAATGACCGTCGCGGTGGAATTGGAGAGCACCCCATAGGTGGCGATGACGGTTGCAAAGAAGAGCAAGGCGAAAAAATTTGTCAGACGGCGCGCTGTTTGTGGTCCCTCGAGAAAGAGCTTGTCCTCGAAGGCCGGCAGATACGCCGGGTCGAATCCGAGTTTCGTGAAGAGAGCAGGTTGGGTGTTTGTTGACATGATGCCTCCAAAACGAGAATAGGATGAGAGATGATTGTCCTGCGCGTTGAAGTGAAACAGTATTTCTGGGCCGAACACTGATTCCTCATCGATCCCACAGGTTGGTGCTACGCAGGGGTCGACTCAAGCGCCAGGCTGTTGGCCGTTTGGGCTGCACCTTCCTCTTCTGCGTAGCACATGGTTCTCCATACGAGCAAGCTGCGAGCATGTGTAGCAGGACTTGACGTGCAGGAACGTGTACATGCCGCGTAAGAAAAAGCCTGAATGGACTACCCTGCAAGGAACCACCAGGATTATACCAGAGGCAACGGCCTTCTACCAACAGACCACGATCCCACAAGTGCAGCACTTGAGTGCCTTCTTTGCCCTCTTTAACGGGAGTGTGGTTCTGACAACCAGTCATCAACCTGTCAGGACTGAATACAAAATTTTGGAACGTCGTGGGAGATACTGTTTGATCGCTACGACTTCCGATCCAACCCAACATGCAGTTTATGCCCTTTAACACATGAATGAGGTCAAGGTAGACTGGGAGCAGACCCATTGGCATGCTCAAGAGAGGATGGTACATTGGCCAGACCGCGACCACTAGTGTGGTATCCTATGAGAAAAGAAGCAGGAAGGAGGACGCCACATGCCCAGCACATCACTCGCAATTGAACGGGTTCTGACCCTGCTTCGAGATGCGCCGACGCGCCTCGCCGCCCTTACCGCTGATCTCTCACCAGAAGCGGTGCAGATGAGACCCACCCCCGATGAGTGGTCTGCGAGCGCAGGTACTCGCCCATCTGCGGGCGTGTGCCGCAGGTCTGGGGCGACTACATCAGAACGATCATCGCCGAGGACCGGCCTCAGTTTAGGGCGGTCAGTCCCCGCACCTGGATCAAGCAGACGGACTATCCTGACCTGGCATTTCGGCCCTCGCTCGGTGCCTTTACGGGGCAGCGTGCCGAGCTCCTGGCTGTCCTCTCTCCGTTGCCGATTGATGCCTGGGAACGCTCGGCGCGAGTTTCGAAGGTTGGAAGGGTCCTCGACCCGACCCGACCGTGCTCTCCTATGCAGAGCGACTGCTTGTCCATGAACGGCCGCACATCAAGCAAATCGCAGGCATCGCGGGCACGATGCACGCGAGAAAGGGATCTGAAGATGGGTCATGAACCACCGCATAGAATGCGGTGGTTCATGACTTCACATATTTTTCATGAAAATGTCTGGCCCTCTTCCCTCTAGGGGCAAGCACGCCCCTTCCTTTGAGATCGAGATATATCCAGAGAGCCATTCCAAGCAAAAACCCACCAATCAAATAGGCGCCTAAGACGTCGCTGGCCCAGTGAGCTCCCAGGTAGATGCGCGAGGGTCCTATCAGTACAACAAACAGCCCGGAAACAATCAGCAGCGTGGTTCGCCACCAATGACGGCCTTGAAAGAGGATTAGGGTGAACGAGAAGATCAACCCCCAAAATGCTATATAGGACATGACATGGCCGCTGGGAAAGCTCGAACCACTTGTACTGTGCATGACGTCGACCAGATCTGGAGCGGGACGAGGACGTCCCACAATATACTTAATCAGCGCATTGAGAATGGCGCTCGTTGCAGAAAGGGCCACCACCATGACAGCTTCCAAACGCAGATCTACGATCCAAAAAAGCGTGGTAGCCAGGGCAATGAGGCCTACGAAGAGAGGTATCACATCGCCGATAAAGCTGACGGCTATCATCGTGTAGTGTAACCATGGAGCCGGATTTTCTTGAAACTGCTGGGTGATGAAAATATCGATCGGTAGTATGGGGTGGTAAGATACCCACCAGGCAAGAAGTGCAAAGAGCGCGAGGAGTATGGCATACACCACCAGCAGTATTCTGCCCCACCTTGAGCTTTGGTACCAGGGCCTAAGCGCTGCCGCTACCGCCAATTGAGCTTTTCCCACAACGTCTTCCACACCTCCTTGGAGGTGTTCGCTTACCGATTCTTGATGGGAAGTGCCCTCCGCACTGTCGTGCTTTTTGTGGCCCTCATCCCTCTGTTTCTGCTGCAAACCATTTCCCCCGTTCAATGAGCCAGTGAACAATGCTTATCGCTGCGGATAGTATATCCTATTCCCTTTCTAAAAGGTAGATGGTGTGAAGTAGCGTTGAATTGTTCCTATTCTAAGAGCAGGCTTTTTGCGGGCGGAAAGGTCTTCACGCCACTTAAGTTTCATACGCGCGCAAGTGGTCGCAGCGTACCCTTCCTTTAAA
>Ga0116214_1001149_pt1 | contig 10405 bp, 8 predicted proteins | sample Sb_taG_FD_88964 | JGI IMG/M metagenome (GOLD analysis project Ga0116214, IMG submission 88964) | Peat soil microbial communities from Weissenstadt, Germany - Sb_50d_1_NS metaG | ecosystem: Environmental > Terrestrial > Soil > Wetlands > Peat | place: Germany: Weissenstadt | collected 2010-09-21
CGCGAGGCTGCCTGCTGTATCGCAGCCGGTCGTGCATCCGGTTCGCCCGGCCGTGCCAGAACTCGAAAGTCTGCGGCGTAAGCAGGTAGCCGCCCCAGAAGTCAGGCAGCGGAATCGGCTCGCCGTTCGGCCAGCGCTGCTCCAGCTGGGCATAGCGATCCTCAAGCTCGCCCCGCGAGGAGATCACGGTGGACTGCCGGCTTGCCCACGCAGCAAGCTGCGAAGCTCGCGGCCTGGTGCCGAAATAAGCCTCGTTCGTCGCGGCCGGCACAGGCGTGACCGGGCCCTCGATGATCACCTGGCGGTGCATGGCGTGCCAGGGAAAGAGCAGGCAGGCTCGCGGCACCTCGTCCAGGTCCGTGCCCTTGCGGGAGGTCCGGTTGGTGTAGAAGGTGAAGCCGCTGGCGTCATGGCCCTTGAGCAGGACGGTCCTTGCTCTCGGCTGACCGGCTGCCGACACCGTCGCCAGCACCATGGCGGTCGGCTCGGCGATGCCGAAGGCCATGGCATCGGCCATCCACCGGCTGAACTGGTCGTCCGGCTCGGGTGCGAGCATCGCCTCATCAAGGCCTTCAGCTGGCCAATTCGCCGCGTTGCTAGCTACTGCCATGGGTACTGATCTTCACATAGCTGCTGCGGCCGGTAACTGGCAGGCGGCCATGTGAGCGGGCATTGTCGCAGTCGTAAGCTAAACGGCGTTTGGCCGGCCGGCCGGCCGACGAGAAGGAGGAGACACCGATGTCCGACTTCACGCCTGGTCTTGAGGGCGTCATCGCGTTTGAGACGCAGATCGCCGAGCCCGACAGGGAGGGCGGCTCGCTCACCTACCGCGGCGTGGACATCGAGGAGCTCGTCGGGCACGTCACCTACGGGCACGTCTGGGGCCTGCTGGTGGACAACGCCTTCGAGCCGGGCCTGCCGCCCGCTGAGCCATACCCCATTCCAGTCCATTCCGGCGACATCCGGGTCGATGTGCAGAGTGCGCTGGCGATGCTCGCTCCGGCCTGGGGCATGCACCAGCTGCTGGATATCAGCGATGCGCAAGCCCGTGACGACCTGGCCCGCGCCTCGGTCATGGCGTTGTCGTTCGTGGCCCAGGCCGCCCGAGGCCCGGGCCTGCCGATGGTTCCGCAGCGCCGGATCGATGAGGCGAAGACCATCACCGAGCGATTCATGATCCGCTGGCGTGGCGAGCCCGACCCGCAGCATGTCAAGGCCATCGACGCGTACTGGACATCGGCCGCCGAGCACGGCATGAACGCGTCCACGTTCACGGCCCGGGTGATCGCCTCGACCGGTGCCGACGTGGCCGCCGCGCTATCCGGCGCCGTCGGCGCCATGTCCGGCCCGCTGCACGGCGGCGCCCCGGCCCGGGTGCTGCACATGATCGAGGAGGTGGAGCGGACCGGAGATGCGACCGTCTATGTCAAGCGGCTGCTCGACAATGGCGAGCGGCTGATGGGCTTCGGGCACCGGGTATACCGTGCCGAGGACCCGCGGGCACGGGTGCTGCGCCGTACCGCCAGGGATCTCGGCGCTCCCAGGTATGAGGTCGCCGCCGCGCTGGAGAAGGCCGCGCTTGACGAGCTGCATGCTCGCAGGCCGGACCGCGTCCTGGCCACGAACGTGGAGTTCTGGGCAGCGATCATGTTGGACTTCGCTGAAGTGCCTGCGCACATGTTCACGTCCATGTTCACCTGCGCGCGGACAGCCGGCTGGGCGGCGCACATCTTGGAGCAGAAGCAGACCGGCAGGCTGGTCCGGCCGAGTGCTCGCTATGTCGGCCCCCGTGACAGGTCTGTCCAGGATGTTCCAGGGGCTGAGGAGGTCGTAGACGTCGACATCTGATCAGCTGGTCCGTCGCGTTCCGGTCCGGGCGTCAGTCACCATTCGGTCTGTCGCGGCAGGGCTGGGCGCGGCCCGGCTGGGCGTGGCTAGCCTTCGCCTGGCGCGGGGGCCGCAGCGGCCAGCTTTGGATCGGGTCGTGGCGCGGCGACGGTCCGGGCTGACTGCGGATCAGGTGAATCTGCCCTGCCGTCCACGCCGAGCCGACGAAGCCGCTGAGCGCCTCGACCAGCGAGCCCAGATCGGCGGGCTCGCGGCAGCGCGCGAGAGTCAGGTGAGGCCGGAATCGCCTGCCTTCGTCGGGCGGCGGAGCACCCGCCCGGCGCGCGCCGGCAGCTACGGACGCGGCCAGCGCGGCCAGCGCCCGCCGGTCGCCCTCGATGCCAGCCCACAGGACCCGTGCCTTGGCTGCCGACGGGAACGCGCCCGCGCGACTGATCGAGATGTCCAGGCAGGAGTGCCGACCCGCTGCCCGCTCCAGCCTGGTGCGCAGTGGGAGCAACCTTTCCTCGCCTACCTCGCCGAGGAAAGCAAGGGTTATGTGCCATGCTTCCGCCTGGCCCGTCCAGCGAAGTCCTGGCCAGGCCGTCCGCTGCGGAGCGACCACCGCCGCAAGCTCGGCTAGCGCGTCCGGGGGTGGCATCAGCGCCACGAAGAGTCGCACCAGTCATTGCTATCAGCTACGCGCACCAGCTACGCGCATCCACCGACCTGGCGCAGTCCACGCGTAGTTGCGACTCAGGCGGCTGCCCGTGCCAGGCCGGTCCGTCGGCGCAGGTAGCTTCGGACCGGAACTCCACGGCTGCGCGCCAGGAGCGCTCCGACTATTACCGCGGCCGCGACAGAGATCACGCCACCGGAGATCAGGCTCATCCGGGGCCCGAACTCCTGAGCGACCCAGCCGGTGAGCGGCGCGCCGAGGGGCGCGCCGCCCAGGAAGACCAGCATGTAGATTCCCATCACCCGGCCGCGCATCTCGGCCGCGACGCTCAGCTGAGTCGTTGAGTTCGCCGCGGTGCTGAAGCTGATCACTGCCAGGCCGGTGGGAACCAGCAGCACCAAGAACGCCCAGAAGGTCGGCATCATCCCGGAGAGTACTTCAAGCGCGCCGAACAGCAACGCCGTCGCGAGCAGCAGCCGCATGCCGCTGCGGCTGCGGCGAGCGGCGACGAGGGCACCGATGAGCGCGCCCAGGGCAAACACTGCCGAAGCCACGCCGAACCTCCCGGCCCCGGTGTGGAATACCGATCGCGACATGAGCGCCGTCGTGACCGTGAAGTTCATGCCGAATGTGGCGATGAAGAAGACAAGCACCATCGTCATCAGCAGGTCAGGCCGGGTGCGGACGTAGATCAGCCCAGCGCGGAGCTGGCCCTTGGCACGGGCGACCCGGTCCGACGGGTGCAGCGCGGACTGGCGCATCAGGCGCAGGCTGATCAGCACCGCCAAGTATGAGGTGGCGTTGAGGAAGAACGCGGTCGCCGTTCCGACCACACTGATCACCAGGCCGGCCAAAGCAGGACCGGTGATCCTGGCCAGGTTGAACACCGCGCTGTTCAGCGCGATGCCGTTGCGCAGTTCATCGCGCCCGACCATTTCGACAACGAAGGACTGCCTGGTCGGGTTGTCCACCACCGTGGCCAGGCCAAGGCCGAAAGCAAGCAGATAGACCTGCCAAATCCGAACAACGCCGGTCACCGCGAGCACGCCCAGAATCAGAGCGAGTGCCCCCATCGCCGCCTGAGTCACCATCAGGACCTTGCGTTTGGGATACCGGTCAGCGATCATGCCGCCCCATAGGCTGAACAGCAGCAGGGGCAGGAACTGCAGCCCGGTGGTAATACCGATCGCGGTGCCGCTGTTGTGGGTCAGCTCGAGGACCAGCCAGTCTTGCGCGACACGCTGCATCCAGGTGCCGGTATTCGAGATCACCTGACCAGTTGCGAACAACCGGAAGTTACGCACCTGGAGGGCGCTGAAGGTACGGTGGCGCTGCTTCCTGTGGCCGACCGGGCCAACGGAGCCTTCCAGGCCGATCGCCCCGGTCAGGACTGGCTTAGCTTCTCCAGAATCGGTACTGCCTCCCGCAGTGTCGCCCGCTCGGCCGGAGTGAGGTCCCGCAGTCTGCGGGCCAACCAGGCCTCTCGCAGCTGCCGGACCTGCCGCACCACGTCGCGGCCATGATCGGTAACGGTGAGCACGACTTGCCGGCGATCGGTCGGATGCGGCATCCGCAGTATTAGGCCCCGTTCTTCCAGCGCCGCGATGACTCTGGTCATCGAGGGCGGCTGAACCTTCTCGTGGTCGGCTAGCTCGCCCGGCGTCATCGCGGTGTGCTTTTCCAACGCGGCTAGGGCGGCGAGCTGAGTGTCGGATAGCTCGGGCTGCAGTCCTTGCGCGACTCGCTCGGCCCGCATCCGACGTGCAAGCCGACTGACCGAGATCCGCAGCGACGTCGCTAGCCCCGCGTCCGATCTCGACTGGGGTGTCGTCATAATCGTTAGCTTCGCTCATTACTTTGGCTAACCATATACGCTGACTGTCTATTCCGTCAACTACGGTTAGCGGACCGGCGAACTACCTCCCGGGCGGGCAGCGAGCCTGCCACGAATGGACATGAACAAGCTGCCCGCTGGCGGGCAACAACAAGCTACGCCACGATTAGCGCAGGCCGACCCGCAACGCCCTGTCCAGCTGCCCCAGACCGCCGCCGGATAGTGGTCGGTCGGCCTGAGCTAGCCTGGCTGATGTGTCCCGTCAGCGTCGTCCGGCGCCGCCGCCGCTAGAAGGCAACGACCAGCTCGTCGCCGCCGTGGGAACGATCGTCTGGGCAGTGGCGCTGATCGCGTTGATCCTGTTGCGGCACCGCATTCCCGCATCGAGCCACTGGTGGATCTGGACTTGCGTGGTCGGTCTCGGTCTCGGTCTCTTCGGACTGGCATACATACCGCGGCTCAAGCGATCACGCCTCAGGGCGGCAGAGCGCCATCGGGCATCGCGCTAGTTCTTGCTCCCGGACCCGCCGACAGCTCTGGCCCCGATCCCACCCGGCAGGCGTTCAGGTCGAACTAGCTAGAGCAGTTCGTGATCCAGCGTCTCGAGCACGCTCTCCGGGAGCGCGGCCCCGGCGCTCATCATGTCGTAGCCAAGTTCGTCAACGGCCGGCGCCGACGTGCTGGAACTTCCATCCACCGATGTGCCCGCATCCGAATGCGCGCCGCAGCCGTGGTCCACCGATACGACGCTACCGTCGTCCGGGGCGAACTCGTTGGCGCAGACGCCGAAGACCCGTCCGAGCGGGCCACTCAGCCGCACCAGGAAGCCACAGGTCAGACAGTTCCCTGGCGCAGCGCTCGCCAGCGCGGCCCCAGGACCATGCTCGGTGGTGTACCAGCGGACCGCTGCCTCATCACGTCCGATCGCGGACAGCACCCTGGCAGGCCGGAGTCCGACATCGATGCGCTCCCTTGGCTGCCTTGACCGGCGAGCACGCGACCGGCCGGCGCCGGTGCCAGCCGGGCTGGTACGGCCGGGCACCTCACTGCTGGGCACCTCACTGCTGGGCACCTCACTGCTGGGCACGTCACTGCTGGGCACGTCACTGCTGGGCACCTCACTGCCAGGCACATTGCTGGCGAGCAGATCGCTGCCGAGACTCCAGGCCTCGCTCTCATCCCAGTCCAGCAGGCCGTCTTCCCCCTCCATCGCCACAAACGGAATCAGCCGCTCGTCGTCGGAGCTAGCCGGCATAAGATCGCCGACCTTGAGATCGCCGGGACGGACCCGTTCCGTCCAAGGAACCCACGGCGGCGGAAGAAGAGAGTCAGGACCGGGCAGCAGCAGGCTCTCGCTGATCGTGACTACCTTCGACCTCGCGGCGCGAGTCACCGTCACCGCCCAGTGCCAGCCGACGTAAGCCCGGTTCAGGCATGCGAACAGGTGCGTCACGACCCGGTCGCCCTCGGTCAGGGTGCCCAGGTGCGCACCGACCTGACCCGGGCCTGCAGACTCCTCAGCCGCAGTGCGGGCAAGGTCGATCGCCTCAGCGCAGATCTGATCTGGCTCAGCCTGGCGGGCCTGTGTCGGACTCACAATCGTTAATTGTTCCGCATCCAGCGGGAGGCTCGCACACCGGACCGTGAGACTGGCTCGCATCTGGCCGCTGTCGGTGCGGCAATCTGGTCGTGAAGGCCCAATACTGGGTTCATGCGAGATTCGGGAGTCGGGGCTCGGGCCAAGCAGGCGACTCGATCCCTCGCCTCGGCCTCCCGGTCCTTCGCCTCCGCCTCACAGTCCGCTGCACGGGCGGGATCTGCGGCCGCTGGCGGCGCGAAGCGCACGATGCGCCGCATGACCAACGCCTCAGGGGCTGGCCGGACCGGCCTCGCCCACCTCATCGAGCTGTCGGCGGCCGGCAGCTTCGGTGACGCGTTTGTCGCGGTCGCTCTGGCCGGCACGTTGTTCTTCAGCACGTCGGTAACTCAGGCACGCGGACGGGTCGCGCTCGCCCTGATCGTCACCATGGCACCATTCGCGCTGCTCGCGCCTTTCGTCGGGCCGATGCTTGACCGGGTGAAACACGGTCGCAGGTACCTCCTGGTCGGTACCATGCTGGCCCGCGGCCTGCTCTGCTGGGGTATGGCCGGCGCGGTGCAGCACAACGACACCGTGACGCTGCTGCCGGCCGCTTTCGGCGTGCTACTGCTGCAGAAGGCTTATGCCGTGACCAGGGCATCGGTCACCCCGCCGCTGTTGCCTACTGAGATCACGTTGGTTACCGCCAACGCTCGATGTGCCCTGGCCTCACTTGTCGCCACGTCCGTCGGCGTGCCAGTCGCCGCCGTGGTCGATACGCTGATGGGCGGAGCGGCCTGGGTGCTGCGCGTCGGCACTCTGCTCTATCTCGCTGCGATGGTACCGGGGCTCCGGCTGCCAAGCGGCGTTGATGAGCCGATAGCAGAGCCCGCAGCCAGGCAGGCTTCGGCTCAGCAAGCGCGGCATTCACCCGATTACCCAACGTATCCCGCCCAGCCTGCGGCACACGCAGCCAGCGGAGGCCCGCACCAGCAAGCAGCCAGCGCCGCTAACGGCAGCCGGGTTCCATCGACCAGCAAGGCACGTAGGCGATCTAGATTCAAGCTCTTCCCGAGGCCGGTCGGACCGGCCGTTGCCGAGGCAATCGGCGCGAATATGACATTGAGGATATTTTATGGCTTTACCATGTTCTTCCTCGTATTCCTGTTGCGCACTGTCCACTTTGGAACTGTGTCCTACAAAATCGATGTCGCCGAGCTGCTTGCCGCTGTCGCGGCCGGCGGATTCATAGGCACTGCAGTCGGGTCCGCCCTGCGGTCCAAGGCACCACAAGTGATCATCTACGGCATACTCGCTGCCACGATGGTGGCCACGTCCCTGTGCGCAGCTTTCTTCGGCCTGTGGGCAGCCGTGATCGTCATATTCGCCGCCGTATTCGGGCAGACGCTGGTCAAGCTCGCCCTGGATTCGATCGTGCAGCGGGAGATCAGTCCTGACATCCGGCCGTCAACATTCGCCGCTTCCGAGACCCTGCATCAGATCTCCTTCGTCGCCGGGGGTTTGCTTGGCATATTGATGTCCCTGACCGGCAACGGTGTGGTAGGTCTCGCGGTGGTCGGCGCCTGGCTGGCGCTGTGTTTCGGGGCACTGCTCTACAGCAGGCGCAGCCGGATTCTGCGAGCGCGTCGGGCAGTCCGGCCAGCTTAGCTGGCCGTGACGCACCACCTACTCAGGCGTCGATGTCGTCAGCTACCGCGCGCAGCACGGTGGCGATCTTCTTGGCCTCCCGGCTCTCCGGGTGCTTGCCCCTGTGGTATGTGTTCGACACGCCATCTAGCAGCTTGATCAGGTCCTCGACGAGGACGGTCATCTCGTCGGTTCCCTTACGGTTCGTCTTGGTGACCGTAGGCGGCGGTTCCAGCGCCCGAACCTGCAGCGCCTGGGCGCCTCTGCGGCCTTCAGCCACGCCGAACTCGACGCGCTGACCAGGTCGAAGTACCGTACCCGCGCTCAATGCAGTCGAGTGAACGAAGACCTCACCCCCGTCGTCACGGGTGAGGAAGCCGAACCCTTTGTCGGCGTCATACCACTTGACCTTGCCAGTCGGCACGAGCGGACCCTTTGCGCGAAGAGATTCTGATGGGACTGCCACCTTGCGGCGCATATCCAGGCTATCGGTCTCGGCTGGCCACGCCGACTCCTGGATCGGACTGGCCAGAATCAGGACTGAACTTACCCAGCCAGATACCTGCCTGGCCAGCCGATTAGCTGACCGTGCGGCTGACAATGTAGCCGGCAACAGGCATCGCCCACGCCCTTCGCAGCCGCGCCTGCCGATGATGCTGGCATGGCTGCCACGCAAGAGTTCCGATGCAGATACGCAGTTGCCGCCGGATGCTGGCCTCGAGCCCGCCGGGCACCGGACTCACGGCTGTTCATACCCGGTCCTTACGCCCGAAACACCAGGTCACGGCGGGTGCCGCCGACTGCCAGGATCACCTCGTCCGGCGCGGCACATTCCACGGTGGCTGCTTGGGTACCCGCGGGCCGCGGCGCAACCAGAGGAGCAGATAACCGGCGCTAAGCACTGCCGCCACCCGGCTCAACCGACCGACGCTCAACCACACCTCGAAGGCGTAGGAGGCCAGTGACTTGCGCTCTCCGCCGAGGACCACAACGAGCACGGTCCCGATGATCACGAGCAGGACCGGAATTGCGAGACCGATCCATTTGTCGCGAAAGTCCCAGACCTTGGAGGCAAGTACGAGCCCAGCGCCAAGCAGCCACACCGGCGGGTAAGCGGCCCCGCCCACACCCAGCAGCACGATGGCTGCTGCCTCTAGCGGTCTTTGCCGGGCGAGCACAGCTGTTCCATCCGCGAACCGCCAGATCGCGCGGCCTATGGCGCGGCTCACGCGGGCAAGTCGACTGTTGTCTGGCGGCTGCCCTGCGCCGCCCGGTCCTTGCCACTGCGCCGGTTGTGCTGCGGACGGCTCGGGCCCATCACCCGATTCGGGCACAGGGGCCGATACCAGCGCTGCGGCCGACGCCGCTGCGGTTGCGGTTTCCGCCCGGTCGACCGAATCCGGCACGTCCGCCGACCCCGCCACATCAGCCGACCCCGCCGCGACCCCAGACTCCGCCACGTCCGCGGCCCCCGCCACATCGGCCGACTCCGCCGCGACCGCGGGCCGAGCCACCCGGGTCGAGTCCGGACGGCCGGTCTCGTCGGCAGCAGAACTTTGAGCTCGCGCGACCTTCTTGCCCGGCACACCGTTCGCGTTGTCGCGGGCCGACTCACCGCCAGCAGCCGACGTGACCGGGAACTGCCCAATGCGCATCTGAGCGGGCGGACGCTGGGTGCTTCCATTGGATCCGCGGCCAACCTGCAACTCGTCGCCGCCGACGATCCGCGCGTGCTCAAGTTCGACTACGGCAATCGGATCGCCAAGGCCGGCCAGAACCTTACGCACGGAAGTCGCACTCGCGTTGCTGAGACCACCGCATTCCAGCTCAATCCGCATGCGCGTCCGGTCGAGGAGCGCCTGGCGGTCCCGGAGCTCCAGCTTGCCGCGCGCCGCAACCGACAACCGGTTGAGGTAATCGCGGATTAGCTGCTCCATGGGTGGATTCATGCACTGATGATCCACCTTTGACAGCCCATTGAGGAGCCGGCACGCATGACCGTGATTGACCAGATAACGGCTAAAGCCAGCTGACCAGGCAAAAGGCGGCTCCGGCCGAAGCCGGAGCCGCCTTCTACTTGCCTCGCCGAGCGCCCGATCGGACGGCTCGGCTGGCTGATCGGACTCAGTCACCGTAGGCAGCCAGTGCACGCCTGGCTGCCGCCAGGGACTAGAAGTCCATGTCACCGCCACCGGGAGCAGCCGGAGCCTTCTCCTTCTCCGGCTTCTCCACGATCACTGCCTCGGTGGTGAGGAACAGCGCCGCGATGGACGCAGCGTTCTGCAGGGCAGAACGCGTCACCTTCGCTGGGTCGATGATCCCGGCCTTGAACATGTCGACGTACTCGCCGGACTGGGCGTCCAGGCCGTGCCCGTCCTTGAGTCCGCGCACCTTCTCGGCCACCACGCCGCCCTCAAGGCCGGCGTTGATCGCGATCTGCTTCAGCGGCTCCTCAAGCGCACGGCGCACGATCTGCGCGCCGGTCGCCTCGTCACCGGTCAGCTCGAGCTTCTTGAACGCGTTCTTGCCGGCCTGCAGCAGGGCCACGCCGCCACCGGCGACGACACCCTCCTCCACAGCGGCCTTGGCGTTGCGCACCGCGTCCTCGATGCGGTGCTTGCGCTCCTTCAGCTCGACCTCGGTCGCCGCGCCGGCCTTGATGACGGCAACGCCGCCAGCCAGCTTGGCAAGACGCTCCTGGAGCTTCTCGCGGTCGTAGTCGGAGTCGGTGTTCTCGATCTCGGCGCGGATCTGGTTGACCCGGCCAGCGATCTGGTCGGCGTCGCCGGCCCCGTCGACGATCGTGGTCTCGTCCTTGGTGACCACGACCTTGCGGGCC
>Ga0116214_1001158_pt1 | contig 10372 bp, 7 predicted proteins | sample Sb_taG_FD_88964 | JGI IMG/M metagenome (GOLD analysis project Ga0116214, IMG submission 88964) | Peat soil microbial communities from Weissenstadt, Germany - Sb_50d_1_NS metaG | ecosystem: Environmental > Terrestrial > Soil > Wetlands > Peat | place: Germany: Weissenstadt | collected 2010-09-21
GTTGTGGCTGACAAGCTGGGTATCTCAAAGAACCAACTTGCCGAGCAGATGCTCGAGCGCGAGCTCCACGCCGCCGCGCTGTCGCTAGAGCAGGACCTGGCCGGCACCCTGGCGCTCCTGGAGAGCTACAACCGTGAGGACCATGTGGAGAACTACATTCGCGCATTTGCCGAGGGTGAGGCATACGGCGACGATCCCCTCCGTAGTCGATTCAGGGATACCGCAGGGCTAGGGGGCGACGTCTTTGGAATCGGCGACGTCTTCTCCCGCTAGTGCCGATTCCGTGGAACGCTGGCCCTCCGGGGTATGAGCAGCAGCTGCTCCTGAACGCCGAAAGTGTCCTGCGCTCGATCGTCGCATCCTCTGAGCAACGCGATCCCCCTACGGTCGCCATGGCCCAGGACTGGCACCGGCAGTTCTACGATGGCGTCCCGCTCCCCGTGTCCTACTACGCCGGCGAGGTGCGCGACTCCGACGATCGATTCCCCGAGCTCGTCGGTTATGAGGTCTCGGTGGGCTTTCTCAGCGGCACTCCCTCGGCGAACGTCTTGCCGGAGCTGGCCAACTTCGAGCGCCAGGCCCAAATCGGCGTCGGCCGGATCGATGCGGCGATCGCCGTGGCCGCCAAGCCCATCACACCCCAGCAGCTGGGAGGGGTGATCGCCTTCTGCGCCATGATTCACGGCGAGTGGATAAGGATCCACCCGTTCGCCAACGGCAATGGTCGCACCGCGCGCCTCTGGTCCAATTGGGCAGCGCTCCGCTATGGCCTGCACCCCTTCGTCGCCATCAAGCCGCGACCAGGAGACCCGGCATACAGGCAGGCCGCCGCCGCCTCCATGAGCGGTGACCATACGGTCGCCGTCGCCGCATTCGCAGCCATGTTCCGCACAGCCCTAGAGGCGCTGGACTGACGCGCACCGGCGCCAATGATCACTCAAATGTGTCAATTTCGAGCAACCTGACCGCGCTAAACTGAGCCCACATGGGAGCGAGCATGGATCAGATCCGCACCGATTTCACGGGCTACGAGGGCCAGTACGTGGCCCTCGACTGGCGCACGGGCGAGATCGTGCTTGCCGACGCGGATCCGCAGGTGGTCCTGAGGGAAGCGAAGGATCGCGACCATGTCGTCGTGCAAGGCCGTGTTCCGTACCCGGATGAGCCAACTCGGATCTACTGACTCAGATGAGCCGCTCCACCACTTTGGATGACCCTCTCTCTCCCCTTCGGATGAGCCAACTCAGATGAGCCCCTCTTCCACCACCCCGGTCTTGACTGAGCGCGAGCGGCCCACCTGGCTGTACCCCTACCGGCAGGATGCACAGCTCGGCTGGCACGGTGAGCAGGTGCTGCGCCCGCTGCTTCCGGTCTCGCTGGTGAATGGAGATCGCGGGACGCCACGGCTGGCCGGCCTCGTGGCTACTGGCGCCAATCTGACGCTTGTGAGCGACGTGCTCGCCGAGCAGCTGGGGATCGGTCTCGAGGACTACGAGGGTGAAGGCGATCATCTGGCTGCTGGCGGTGTGGTGAGGGCAAGGTACAAGACGATCGACCTACGTCTGCACGCTCCCGATGCCGGCCTGCACTCCCCCGACGCCGAGCAAGACCCCAATGCCGGACAAGGCCCCGACGCCGCAGAAGACGGATATCGCCAGTGGCGGCAGTGGCGGTCCAAGATCGGCTTCGTGGAGGACTGGCCCAGCAACGGGTTGGTGGTGCTTGGCAACGTTGGTTTCTTCGATCAGTTCGAGGTGGCCATCGGCGGCTCGTCCCAAGCGGTGGCCATTGCGGACCCGGATACGGACCGGGATGCCTTCGCCGCCGAGCCCGAGCGCCTCAGTCCCGTCGCCTCAGCTCCGTCTTGATCAGCTGATCCTTTCCTCGACGACGCCGATCGAGCGTTTTGCTCCAAGTGATTCGTGACGTTCTGGATCCGCTTGTGATCTCGTTGCGGAGTTCCCCCACGGATGGGGGAGGCCCCCAAAGATCGAAGCTCACCCGAGCGGGTGGGGACGAGACTGACGGGGCATGCCCATACAGCCAAAGAACCACTACAAACCTATGCTGGCGTATGTTGCGCGGCCCTCTGCAGGCGAGCTCTTATTCTTACGATTGCAGTTTTTCTTGATAGGGTCGGCGCGACAGGCCCGGTGCCTGTGCTGGGCCGCAAGAGGAAGGGGGTCGGCATGGCCGACCGAGTGCTGTTTATCAGCTGGCACGCTCCTGTTCGGGGACGCGAGGAGCGCGGCCTTGAGGTGTTCAACGAGTCCATGGGCCTTTACGGGCGAATGCAGCAGGAGGGCCGCATCGAGAGCTTCGATGTCGTCCTGTTGGGGGCCAGCGGCGATCTCAACGGCTACATCGAGCTGCACGGCTCGGCCCAGCAGCTCGCCGCCATCCGCGAGGATGAGGAGTTTCAGCGCAACCTCATTGACGCCAGCCTGATCGTCGATGGTTTGCGCCAAATCGAAGGCATCACCAACAACGAGATCGCACGGCAGATGGGGCTCTATCAGGAGAGCATCGCGCGCGTTCCTCAGGCCGCCTGAACGCCGCACCGAATCTCACCGGCGCCTTGCCCGGCGGGCGAGGCGCCGGCGCTTAAGCCTCGACGCCCCCGGGTCGATGTATCTCTCATGGGGGCCAAGCCGGGCGACGCGGAAGTCCTCGCGCACATCGAGTCGATCTGCACCCGAGCCGAGCCGGATACGGACCGGCTCGTGTCGGCAATGTTCCGCGGCTGCTGGCCGGGCGGCATGGGCGACCGGACGGAGTCCGTGGCACGCGAGTGGGTGCGCCGCTGGGGCCCGCGACGCGCCGGTTCCATCCCGCCCGCGTGCAGCTGCGTCGTTGGACGCTGCCACGTCTGCAACTAACGCTCACGCGCAAAGGTGGCGTTCGCGATCGACGTCCGGTTCACGATCCACGTCCGCAAGCGGTCGTGGTTGCGACCTGCCCGTTGGGTTTGGGCGTCGCGCGCTGCTGGAACAGCACGCCTGCTTGACCTCGGCGGCTGACGCAGCCCACCTCTTGTAGTTCGGCGACACCCGGCCTGGACATCGAAATCGGGCCAGGAGATCATCGCCGTCTACGGCGCCCACCGACGGCAGCGCGAGCTCGACCATCACGCTCACGCCGTCATCGAACCACCCGAGCGGATGGTCACGGATTCGTCACGGGGGCTCTAGGACAAATGTCCAGACTTGCGTCTTGGGCTAAAGCTCTCTACCATTCCGTCTCTTGCGCTTGGCTGGGCGGGGCAGGAGCCCAGTGGATGCCAGGTACGAGACAGGCTAAAAGCGCACGGAAGAGCTGAATATGCCAGCGGGGACAAAAGGGTTGCGTCGAGATGACGTCGGAGGCATGGATGCGCTCGTGTCTGCGCGGTCGCCGTTCGCTTCGAACACCGCCGACGTTCCGGCCGAGGAAAGCGACTGGTCTCCCTTCGAGTCGCTCTTTGCTCACCCCAGTCCGGCCGTCACGCTTGTGCTGATCGGCGGCCAGCGCCTGCTGCGCGATGCCACCGCGAGCCTGCTGGCGGCTCAGGACGGGCTCACTGTGCTGGGGGCGTTCGAGTCCGCAGCCCATTTCTTGGCGGCTGGTATGGAGCATCCGCCCGCGGTGCTCCTGCTGGACTGCGATGAAGATGATCCCGGCGGCTTCGCCAGCGCGGTGGGGGCGCTGAGCTCGGCGCGGGTGGGGTCCAAGATCGTGCTGCTCTGTCAGGAGGTCCGCGAGGAGGTGGTTCGCTGCGCGATCGAGCACTGTGTGGGCGGGGTCATCCTCAAGAGCTACTCGACGAACGACATCCGGGCGGCCATCTCCTACATGGCCACCGGACGCACTGTCATGCCGGGCGGCTGGCAGCGCGCGGTCCTCTCGCACGCGCACGAGAGGCTTGGGTTGAGTCCGCGTCATCGTCAGATACTCGCTCTCATTGCCGACGGTCGGCGCAACGAGGAGATCGCCACCGAGCTCGGGGTCAGTCCCAACACCGTCAAGTTCCACATCCGTGTCCTATATTCACGACTTGGAGTGCGAAACCGCGTCGAGGCCTCGCATCGGTATAAGCGGATGATCGGTGGCTGTGCCTGAGCCCAGGATCGCGATCGTCGGTGGAGCCGGAGCCATCTCCACCGAGGCGCTCGTCTGGATGCTCACGAAAGACGGGAACCGGGTGGTGGGCGCCTATCCGAGCTTCCAGGCACTGCATGTCGCATCGCGTGCGCGCGGGACGCGCGGGTTGAAGTTGCATGCCGCGATCGTCGACGCCGATGACCCGGCGGCCGGTCCAGCGGCAGTCGTCCAGCTCAGGCGCGCGCACCCGGAGCTGAAGATCATCCTCCTCTGTGAGGTCATCGCTCCGACTGTGGTTCGCTGCGCGATCGACGAGCGCGCCGAGGGTGTCGTGCTGAAGTCCGACACCTCCGAGGAGGCGATCCTCGCCCTTCGTCATGTGCTCGAGGGCCGCGCGGTGATGCCCGTCGGCTGGCAGGCGGCGTCGCTCAAACTGGAGACCCCGCTCGCCGCTTTGAGCCCACGCGAGCGCGAGGTTCTCGATCTCGCAGCCTCCGGGATGAGCAACAAGGAGATCGCCGAGCGCCTGACGATCTCCGTCAACACCGTCAAGTTCCATCTGCGCACGATCTACTCGAGGCTCGGCGTCCGCAACCGCGTCCAGGCGATGCGATCGATGGATCAGGAGCAGGAAGAGATGCAGGAAGACCATATCGATAGCTCGAAAATGTCCGACGGCAACAGTGCTGCCAGCTCGGAGTGATCCGTTCCGCGCGGGCCGATGATCGGCTCGCTGGCCCCGAGCTTTACCGCTCGAGCACTACGGATAGTGGTCTTGCCAGATCATTTGGGGTAGGGACCCACCTACCCGTTCACCCGGGGGCAAAGACTACCCCACATGATGATTGTGGAGAGTTCAGACCATCTGTACTGTCCTTCGCGTTATGCCCGCTTTGGGCGTCTCGTAAACGTCTGTTGTGCCGATCCACGGCATATAAGCCCACTCATCAAGGAGGAGGCCGCACACAAATGCGACCACTACACAAAAGGAAACTGATCGCGGGGCTCGTCTCCGCGGCAGGAGCGGCAGTGCTGGCCATGAGCTCGCTCACGGCAGGCGCTTTCGCAGCTCCGAACCCTGAAAACGCCCAGGCCACGAACGTCCCCTACGTTGCGTGGGTCGGCGAGCATGTGCGCCTGGTGATCTGTAACAACGAAGTAACGGAGAGCGCTCTTAAGGCGGGCGTCAACATCAACTCCCCCCAGGACCTCTATGGATTCTACAACGCGAACTTCGCGGTGGAGGATTGGTCGGGCTACCAGTTCCAGCCCCCGACGCCTGACGGGGACGCAGCCAGCCAGATCGGTCAGTACTTCGATCCAGGGCCAGCCGCGTTCTTCCTGTCGTCGCACGACCAGGTCTGTATCGGCACCGACTACAAGTCGCTCAACCCCGGCCTGACACGCATCCGTCTCGCGATCAAGAGCGACTCCGACGGCGAAATCGTGTACTCGCACCAGTTCCTGGTGATCTGGCTGACGGCGAACAAGCCGGTGCTGAACGAGGCCGGAACGAGCGCGTCGGGGACCGAAACCTTCCAGAACCAGCTGAGCGGCACCGGGCAGGGCAATCTGTCCAACTTCCTCGGTGATAAGGAAGGCAACGGCCAGTTCATCCCCTCGCCGTTCTCGGGGGAAGAATCGGACAAAGGCCTGGTGCAGATCAAAGTGACGGGCAGCTTCCCGGTCATATCGGGAACTCCGCTGTCCAACGTCCTGCCGGAACCGACCTACACCCTGCCGGAAGCCTGGCCGACGCTTGCCGAAAAGCTGGCGAGCTCCTCGGAAGAAACGGAACCGCCGGGGACCAACCCGGGGCTGTGGGACATCCACGGCACGCCGAGCCTTGGAACGGGGTACAACGCCAGCTCGTCCTCCGCGTTGTTCGATGCGTTCTATCGTTACGGGTTCGGCAACTACACCTCGGGTGAAACCGCGACCGTCGGGCCGTATGACCCGCAGTCGGCCAACGAAACGTTGCTCAGCGATGGCACACTCAACGCTGACGACGCTCCGATGCCCGCGATGCGGATCGACGTGTCGCTGGCGCCACACACAGGCGGCCTGAATGGCGTGGGTGAGATCTCGGGCGCAAGCAAGGCCCAGATCTACAGCCACGACTTCACCGGGATCCCCAATGAAGGCAACCTGTACAACCCCTACTACGGCGCGTACATCCCCGCGACCGATCGCGGCCTGCCGCAGTCATCGGGCGTGACGGGACCGAGCCCCGGTGGGGACTTCCCCGGGTTCCTGAACAACCACTCAGAACCGTACACGTTCTGGACTTCGGTCAAGAACGCCAACTACCGCGGCGATTCGCACTCGACAGGATGCCTGCGGCGTGAAGGCGCACAGCCGGAAGACTACGAAACCCCAAGTGATGCTCCGCTGACGGAGACGTTCTACACGGACGAGCGTGGCGAGGCATATGTCACGTACACGCCGGGCGACGGGTTCTATCTGGAAAACCTGCCTGAATTGCATGAAGGCGAAGAAGAAAAAGCGGGCGAGATCATCAAGAACGGTGATGGCGGCTGCGATCTGAAGCTCCTGAAGGGTCAGGAAATCGGCAACTCGGTGATCTCGGCTAGGGCCGTGTATCCGTACGAGCCCGTCGATTACCAGGCGCAGAACGCAGAAAACACGCTGACCAAGACGGTCACGTCCGCTTGGGAAAAGGAATGGTTCCAGTTCTCCAAGGGCCCGGGCAGCAATGAAAACACAGTCAAGATCATTGTCGCCAAGGCTCAGGACATCGACGGTAAGCCCTTCGTCGATGAGACGGTCTGCTTCGTCACTCCGAATGGTGGGACCGTGTCTCACTTCCCGGTCAACACGGTCGACGATGTCAACGGTGTGCTCGGGTTCGGTGCGGGCAATGTAGTGGTCGGTCCGTCAACCGTCGTGAGCACTGGCGGCACCAACGAAATCTGCGAGAAGACGAACGACAACGGTCTCGCGGCGATCGAGGTGACGAACAGCACGCTCAAGCACGTCGACCTGAACGTCCAATACAAAGAAGAGAACATCATCCGCGATCACGAAGTGAACTTCGTGACACCGGCGGAAGAAAAAGCAGAAAAAGAAGCGGCAGAAAAGAAAGAGGCGGAAGAAGACACAGCCGCTGAAGTGAAGATCCACGAAGAAGAAGTGAAAAACAAGGAAGCCCGCGAAGCAAACGAAGAGGCGGCAGAAGACACCCGCGAAGAAGTGGCAGCCGCTGAAAAAACAAAACTCGCGGAAGAAGTAGCGGCGAAAACAAAGACCGAAGCAGAAGCAAAAGCCGCAGAAGAAGCGACAAAGAAAGCCAACGAAGAAGCGGCAGCCGCTGAAAAGAAAGCCAACGAAGAAGCAGCAGCCGCTGAAAAGAAAGCCAACGAAGAAAAAATATCGACGCTGGCCAAAGTAGGACCCACGACCACCACGAGTACAACAAGCAGCACGACAAGCGGCGCCACGCCGCTGCTCACCCCGGCTCCGGCTCTCAGCCTGGGCACCGTGGGCGGCAGCACGAAGTCGCTGACGGAAGCGCAGAAGCTCGCAAAGGCGCTCAAGGCATGCAAGAAGCTGCCGAAGAGCAAGCGCGCCGCGTGCGAGGCGAAGGCCGAGAAGGCCTACTCAGCGAAGAACAAGAAGCACAAGAAGTAAGGACAGAGAGAAGAAGGCGATGAGACCGAGGGCCCGCCTAGTGCGGGCCCTCGGTGCTTCTGCACAGGCATCCCATGGATCGAGCAGTCAGCAAATTTGCGATGGATGGAGCGTTGATTGATCGGATGGCGTCCCTGGCCAGAGCCGTGGCCCCCCCCTGGCGCTCCGTCGCGGCGGTCGCGCTGCTGTCGATGCTGCTCGTCGTCGCGCTCTCGGGCAGCGCGCACGCCACGCTGGCCCCGGACGGGCTCCTCGCCGGTGAAAGCGGCGAAGAAGGCCACTTCGGCCAGAGCGTCGCCCTCTCGGCCGATGGCAACACCGCGCTGGTCGGCGCTCCCAACAGCGGCAACGGAGCCGGGGCGGTGTTGGTGTTCACGCGGACGGGCTCGACCTGGACCAAGCAGGCTGAGCTCAAGCCCACCAGCAGCGAAGAGGTCGGCAATGGCGAGTTCGGCGCAAGCGTCGCCGTGTCCGCGGACGGAAACACCGCGATCGTCGGCGCTCCCGCCGACAGCTTAGGCACTGGCGCTGCGTGGGTGTTCACGCGCTCAGAAGCGGGAGTCTGGACCCAACAGGGCGCCAAGCTCACGTCAGAAGTCGGCGAAGAGAGCCTCGCGGGCGCCTTCGGCTCGAGCGTGGCGCTGTCCTCCGAAGGCGACACCGCGCTGATCGGCGGTCGCGACGACAACGGCGAAGCCGGCGCTGCGTGGGTGTTCACGCGCTCGGAAGCAGAAGTCTGGACCCAGCAGGGCAAGAAGCTCACCGCGAAAGCCGGTGAAGAGAGCGAAAAGGGCGCCTTCGGCTCGAGCGTCGCGCTGTCCAAGGACGGCGCGACGGCGCTGATCGGCGGCCCGGCGGACGGTGAACTCCTCCGCGGCGCGGCCTGGGTGTTCACGCGCTCGGAAGCAGGCGTGTGGAGCCAGCAGGGCGAAAAGCTCACCGCGAAAACCGGCGAAGAGAGCGAAAAAGGCGCCTTCGGCTCGAGCGTCGCGCTGTCCAAGGACGGCAACACCGCGCTGATCGGAGGCCCTGGCGATGAAGAAGCCATCGGCGCCGCGTGGATGCTCACGCGCTCGGCGGAAGGGGTCTGGTCCCAGCAGGGCGGAAAGCTCACCGCGAAATCTGGCGAAGAGATCGAAAAAGGCGCCTTCGGCTCCAGCGTGGCATTGTCCTCTGACGGCTACACCGAGCTCGTCGGCGGCCCCGCTGATAACACCAACATTGGGGCCGTGTGGGCGTTTGTGAACCCCCCGACCGTCAGCGGCGTGAGCCCCAACAAGGGCCCGGAAGCCGGTGAAACCTCGGTTACCGTCACCGGAACCAACTTGAGCGAAGCTGCTGCGGTCGAGTTCGGCTCGAGCAGCGCCACGAGCTTCGAAGTGACCTCGCCCACCTCGATCACGGCGGTCGCTCCGGCGGGAACGAGCACCGTTGACGTGACCGTGACCACCTCGGGGGGCGCAAGCGCGACCAGTTCGGCCGACAAGTTCACCTATGTGCCGGCGCCGACGGTCGTTACCAAAACGGCATCGTCGATCGCGCAGACTACGGCGACGTTGAACGCCACCGTCAACCCCAACGGCGGTGAAGTGAGCAGCTGCAAGTTTGAATATGGGACTACGGAATTCTACGGATCCAGTGTGCCGTGCTCAACGCTGCCGGGGTCGGGCGCCGAACCGGTGGCGGTGTCCGCGGCGCTGGAAAACCTGAGCGCGAACACGACCTACTTCTTCCGGATCGTCGCGACCAATCTGGGCGGCACGAGCACCGACATCCTCAACGCCCAGATGCTTAAAACGCTACCAAACGCCCCGACGGTCGCCACGGAAGAAGCCTCCTCGATCGCCCAGACCACGGCGACTTTGAACGCGACCGTGAACCCCAACGGTGGCGAAGTGAGCAGCTGCCATTTTGAATACGGGACCACCGAAGCCGACGAATCCAGCGTGCCGTGCTCCTCGTTGCCGGGCTCGGGAACCGAACCGGTGACCGTGTCAGTGGCGCTGAAAGGCCTGAGCGCGGACACCACCTACCATTTCCGCATCGTCGCTACGAGCCCGGGCGGCACCGGCAAAGGGGCCGAAAGCACGTTCAAAACGTTGCCCAACCCCCCGACGGTCGGCAACGTCAACCCGAGCGATGGTCCGGAAGCCGGTGGAACCGCGGTGACCATCACGGGGACCAACTTCAGCGGAGCGACGGCAGTCAAGTTCGGCTCGAGCAGCGCCACCGGCGTCAAAGTCAACTCGGCGACGTCCATCAGTGCCGTCTCCCCGGCAGGCACAGGGACCGTGCACGTGACCGTGAGCACGCCGGGAGGGACCAGCGCGACGAGCGGAGCGGACGAATTCAGCTACGTGCCGCCACCGACGGTCACCACAGAAGAAGCCTCCTCAATCGCCCAGACCACGGTGACGTTGAACGCCACGGTGAACCCCAACGGTGGCGAAGTCACGAGCTGTGAGTTCGACTACGGCACCACGGAAACCTACGGAAAAAGTGTTCCCTGTTCTTCGCTGCCGGGGTTGGGCACCAGCCCGGTGGCGGTGTCCGCGTCGCTGAAAAGCCTGAGCGCACATACGACCTACCACTTCCGGATCGTTGCGACTAACGCAGGTGGGACGAGCACGGGCGCCGATCA
>Ga0116214_1001160_pt1 | contig 10360 bp, 6 predicted proteins | sample Sb_taG_FD_88964 | JGI IMG/M metagenome (GOLD analysis project Ga0116214, IMG submission 88964) | Peat soil microbial communities from Weissenstadt, Germany - Sb_50d_1_NS metaG | ecosystem: Environmental > Terrestrial > Soil > Wetlands > Peat | place: Germany: Weissenstadt | collected 2010-09-21
CGGCCTGACCGAGCACATCGGCAAGGCCAATGTTCCCGGTTACTTCGCCTTCTTGTACGGCAAGCTCAAGCCGGGCGGTCGGTTGCTGAACCACTGCATCACCAGGCCGGACGACAACGGGCCAGGGATCGTCAGGGACGGATTCATCTACCGGTACGTGTTCCCTGACGGGGAGCTGGAAGGCCCCGGCTATCTGATCTCCGCGATGAACGACGCCGGCTTCGAGATCAGGCACGAGGAGAACCTGCGCGAGCACTACGCGCTGACCCTGGCGCAATGGTGCGCCAACCTGGACGCGCACTGGGACGAGGCGGTCGCCGAGGTAGGGGGGTCCACCGCGCGGGTCTGGCGGCTGTACATGGCTGGCTCCCGGCTCGGCTTCGAGCGGAACCAGATCCAGCTGCACCAGGTACTCGGCGTCAAGCTCGAAGCGGATGGCAGGTCAGGCATGCCGCTGCGGCCGGACTGGGAGCCCCCGGCCGGCTAGTCCGGGCTGGTCGGGCGGCGCTCAGGCGTCCGGGTGGGCGCTCAGGCGGCCGGGTCGCGGTAGCTGTCGGCGACGGTGAAAGCCAGGTCCAGGGCCTGGCTCCGGTTCAGTCTGGGGTCGCACGCGGTCTCGTAGCGCTGGTGCAGGTCACCGGCCGCGAGGTCGTGGCTGCCGCCGACGCACTCGGTCACGTTGTCACCGGTGAACTCGATGTGGATGCCGCCCGGGTGAGTGCCAAGGTCGCGGTGGACCTCGAAGAAGCCGTGCAGTTCGCCGAGCACGTCGTCGAAGTGCCTGGTCTTGTAGCCGTTCGGCGCCTCGTAGGTGTTGCCGTGCATCGGGTCGCACACCCAGGCGACCGGCGCGCAGTCGGCGGCGACCGCCCGCACCAGCGGCGGCAGCACCTCCCTGATCCGGTCGGCGCCCATCCTGGTGATCAGGGTTAGCCGGCCGGGCTCGCGGTCCGGATTAAGCGTGCCGATCAAGCCGAGCAGGTCCGCCGGGGTGGTGCCAGGGCCGATCTTGACACCGATCGGGTTGCCGATCGTCCGGGCGAACTCGACGTGCGCGCCGTCCGCCGCCCTGGTGCGCTCCCCGATCCACAGGAAATGGGCTGACGTGTCATAGGCCCGGCCGGTCCGCGAGTCGATTCTGGTCAGCGCGTCCTCATAATCGAGCAGCAATGCCTCGTGGCTGGAGTACAGCTCCACTGAGCGCAGTTCCTGCGGATCGGCACCGCAGGCCCGCATGAAGCTCAGCGCCCGGTCGATCTCACCGGCGAGCCGCTCATAGCGCTGGCCAGCCGGGCTGTCGGCGACGAAATCCTGGTTCCAGGCATGCACCTGGTGCAGATCCGCGTAGCCGCCGGTGGTGAAGGCCCGGCAGAGGTTGAGCGTGACGGCCGAGCAGTGATATGCGCGCAGCAGCCGGCCTGGATCGGGCTGCCTTGCCGCTGCCGAGAAGTCCAGGCCGTTCACCGCATCGCCGCGGTAGGCAGGCAGCTCGATCCGATCCCGGACCTCGGTCGCCCGGGATCGCGGCTTGGCGAACTGGCCGGCCATCCGGCCGATCTTCACCACCGGGACACTGGCTCCGTAGGTGAGCACAACCGCCATTTGCAGCAGGGTCTGCAGCTTGGCCCGCACCGATGCCGCGGTCGCCCCGGCGAACGTCTCCGCGCAGTCACCGCCCTGCAGCAGGAACGCCTCGCCTCTGGTAACTGCCGCGAGCCGCTCGGTGAGCAGGTCGCACTCGCCAGCGAAGACCAGCGGCGGCATCCCGGCGAGCTCAGCGGTGACCGCAGCCAGCTGGTCGCGGTCGGGCCAGTCGGGCTGCTGACCGGCTGGCCGGTCCCGCCAGCTGGCCCGGTCCGTACCTCCGGTCGGCTCGGGCTGCCCGGACGGGCTGGACCGCCCGGCCGCAGTGTGATCCAGTCTCGGGGACTGATCGACCTGGCGCTTGAAGGACGCGGTAGCAGTCATGCTGGCCTGGTCAGGCGCCGGTAGCGGTCACAAGTCACGACCACTAGCTAAGCGCAGCCTGGGCGCGACCTCATCGCCAGGGTCTGACTCTGCCGGGGGTCCGGGAGGCAGCAGCCCCGGACGGCGGTGACAATGACGGCATGGAACCCGTGCCGTCCGGCCGCCGCCGTGATGTTGTCCTGCTCGGCTCGACCGGCTCGATCGGTACCCAGGCGGCCGATATCGTGCGGCGCAACCCGGACCGGTTCCGGCTGATCGCGCTCGCCGCTGGCGGGGGCAATCCCGAACTGCTGGCCAGCCAGGCACTCGAGTTCGGGGTCGAGGTGGTCGCCGTGGCCAGCGAGGCCGCCGCCCCGGCTGTGCGGGCCGCCTTGCGGGCGCTGGCGACCGCGGGCGGTGCCCGCGCCGCGGACAGTGCCCGCGCCGCCGACGGTCCCCGCGCCGCCGATGCCTGCGCCGCGGACACGGCCAAGGTGCTGCCCGAGGTCGTGGCCGGGGCCGCCGCGGTCGCGCAGATCGCGGCCTGGCCGGCCGACGTCGTGCTGAACGCGGTGACCGGCGCGGTCGGGCTCGCCGCCACGCTCGCCGCCCTGGACGCGGGCCGGGTACTTGCCCTGGCCAACAAGGAATCGCTGATCATGGGCGGTCGGCTGGTCACCGACCGGGCCGCGCCCGGCCAGATCGTGCCGGTCGACTCCGAGCATTCAGCCATCGCCCAGTGCCTGCGCAGCGGGCGGGCCAGTGAGGTTCGCAAGCTGGTGCTGACCGCGAGCGGCGGCCCGTTCCTGCACTGGGCGCCCGGGCAGGTCGCGGCAGCGACACCGGCCCAGGCGCTCGCTCACCCCACCTGGAACATGGGCCCGGTGATCACGATCAATTCAGCCACGCTGGTGAATAAGGGTCTGGAGGTGATTGAGGCGCACCTTTTGTTCAACGTCGATCTTGATGACATCGACGTGGTTGTGCACCGGCAATCGGTGATCCACTCGATGGTGGAATTCTCCGACGGATCGACCATTGCCCAGGCCAGCCCGCCGGACATGCGGATACCTATCGCCCTGGCCCTGGGCTGGCCTGACCGGGTCGCTGACGCCGCCCGCCCGGTGGACTGGACCGCATCGCAGTCTTGGACCTTCGAGCCGCTCGACGAGCGTGCCTTTCCCGCGGTGGGGCTGGCCAGGGCGGCGGGCAAGGCCGGGGGAACCGTCCCGGCGGTCTACAACGCGGCCAACGAAGAGTGCGTGGCGGCGTTCATCGCCGACCGCATCCCGTTCCCCGGGATCGTCGACACGGTCGCGCGGGTAGTCTCGGAGCATGACGGCTCCGGCCACCGGACCGCCGGACTGGATGACGTGCTTGCCGCCGACAGATGGGCGCGCGGACGGGCGCGCGAGCTTACCGGGATCGGGAAAGGGGAGACCGCGCAATGAGCGGGTTGGTCCGCGGGGTTCACGGGATGCGGAGGGCGCGGGTCTGGATCATCGTGCTGGCGATCCTGGCGCTGCTCGTTGAGTTCGTGCGGCGAAGCCCGGCATTCGGGGCCGGCATCCTGATCTTCGTGATCGCCCTACTGCTGTCCGTCATGCTGCACGAAGCTGGTCACTTTGTGACAGCCAAGGCGTTCCGCATGCAGGCCACCCAGTTCTTCGTGGGCTTCGGCTCGACCATCTGGTCGTTCCGGCGTGGTGAGACCGAGTACGGCGTCAAGGCCCTGCCGCTCGGCGGGTTCGTGAAGATCACCGGCATGACCACCATGGACGAGGTCGACCTGGCCGACGAGCCGCGATCGTTCCGCAGCAAGCCGGGCTGGCAGCGGGTGATCGTGCTGGCCGCTGGCTCGTTCATGCACTTCACCATTGCCCTGGTGCTGCTCTGGCTGCTCGCCTTCGGAATCGGGATAAACGGGCAGTTCAGCGAGAGTGCCACGTCCGCCACCATCTCCGTGCTGCCGTGTGTGCCGCCCAAGGCCACGAGCAGCTGCACAGCCAGCGATCCCAGGTCCCCGGCTGAGCTGGCCGGTCTGCGGGCCAGCGACAAGATCATCGCCATCGGGGGCACACCGGTGCACAACTGGACTCAGATGGCCGCGGCGATCAAGGCCCAGCCAGCCGGCCGGCCGGTGCCGTTCACGATCGTGCGGCACGGCAGGCAGCTCACCGCGCAGGTCACTCTCACCACGATCTCCTGGCATAACGGCCCGTATCTGGGCGTCCAGCCCGCCGTTCCGGTCGAGGTGTACCAGCAGCTCGGGGTCTTCGGCGCGATCTCCTACGCCGGGTCGGAGTTCGGCAGCATCACCGCGGGCTCGGTCCATGCCTTCGCCGACATACCGAGGGCGATTCCCTACCTGTTCTCGCCGAACCGGGCCAACACGCCTGGCGGCCAGGTGGGCAGCGTGGTCGGGGCGGCCGGCGTCACCGGCCAGGTGGTCGAGGCGGGGATCGGCTGGCAGCAGAAGATAGCCGATGTCCTGCTGATCATCATCTCGGTGAACATCTTCGTCGGCCTGTTCAACCTGCTGCCGCTGCTGCCGATGGATGGCGGGCACATCGCGACCGTGCTGTTCGAGCGGGCCAGGGCGCAGGTGGCCAGGATCCGGCACCGGCCAGACCCGGGCCCGGTGGACATCCGGCGGCTGATCCCGGTCAGCGTCGGGGTGTTCGGGTTGCTTGTCGCGTTCAGCCTGCTGCTGATCGCAGCCGACATATTCAATCCGGTGAACCTGCTCCAGTGAGCCCCTCTAGCTCGATGACTGTGAGGCGAGAAGTTCGATGACCGTCAACCTCGGCCTGCCCGAAGTGCCGCCCGCGCCGCTGGCGCCCCGCCGGGTGTCCAGGCAGATCATGGTCGGCAAGGGCAAGCACGCCGTCCCGGTGGGCGGCGGCGCCCCGGTGTCTGTGCAGTCGATGACCACCACGCTGACCGCCGACGTGAATGCCACGCTGCAGCAGATCGCCGAGCTGACCGCGGCCGGCTGCCAGATCGTCCGGGTGGCCGTGCCGTCTCAGGATGACGCCGACGCGCTGCCCGACATCGCCCGCAAGTCGCAGATCCCGGTGATCGCCGACATTCATTTCCAGCCCAAGTACGTCTTCGCGGCGATCGAGGCCGGCTGTGCCGCCGTCCGGGTCAACCCGGGCAACATCAAGGCCTTCGACGACAAGGTCGGCGAGATCGCCAGGGCGGCGGCTGCCGCGCAGGTGCCGATCAGGATCGGGGTCAACGCCGGCTCGCTGGACAAGCGGCTGCTGGCCAAGTACGGCAGGGCAACTCCGCAGGCCCTGACCGAGTCGGCGCTGTGGGAATGCTCGCTGTTCGAGGAGCACGGTTTCACCGACATCAAGATCTCGGTCAAGCATCATGACCCGGTGGTGATGATCCAGGCTTACCGGCTGCTCGCGGAGCGGTGCGACTACCCGCTGCATCTGGGCGTGACCGAGGCCGGACCCGCGTTCCAGGGCACGATCAAGTCCGCTGTCGCGTTCGGCGCGCTGCTCGCCGAGGGAATCGGCGACACCGTCCGGGTATCGCTGTCCGCCCCGCCGGTCGAGGAGGTCAAGGTCGGGACGGCGATCCTGGAGTCACTCGGGCTGCGCGAGCGCGGGCTTGAGATCGTCTCCTGCCCCTCCTGCGGTCGCGCCCAGGTCGATGTCTACAAGCTGGCTGACGAGGTGACCGCGGCGCTTGACGGACTGGACGTCCCGCTGCGGGTGGCGGTGATGGGCTGCGTGGTCAACGGCCCTGGCGAGGCCAGGGAAGCCGACCTCGGCGTCGCCTCAGGCAACGGCAAGGGTCAGATCTTCGTGCGCGGAGAGGTGATCGCCACGGTGCCCGAGTCGAAGATCGTCGAGACGCTGATCGAGGAAGCCATGAAGCTGGCCGCCGCGACGCCGCCATCGGCCGGCTGATCGGTGACAATGGCCGGATGAGAAAAGCCCTGCTTGGCGCCCTGGCGGCTGCCCTGCTCGCGGTAGTCGGCTGCACCTCGGGTTCGCCGGGACCGTCGTCGGACAGCCCGTCAGCAGGAGGCTCGGGTGCAGCGCCGCGAGCCACCCCAGCTGGCCTGGAGCCGTCGTCGGCGGTGCGCTGGCGGTCCTGTGCCGGCCCAGGCAATCCGAAGCTTCGGTGCGCAAGCATCCAGGTGCCGCTCGACTACAGCCATCGGGGCGGCACAGCGATTACGCTGGCGCTTTCCGAGGTGCCGGCGACCGCGCCCGCCGCTCAGCGACAGGGCATTTTGCTGGTCAACCCCGGTGGCCCGGGCGCCAGCATGACGTTTCCTGGCGGGCTCAACATGGCCAGCTTGGTGGCCGAAGGGCTGAGTCCATCGGTGGCCGCCGACTACGACATCATTGGCTTCGACACCAGGGGAGTCGGCTCGTCGGTGCCTGCGCTGCACTGCGAGCCCGGGTTTTACGCCAACGAACGGCCCGACTACATCCCGGCCAGTGCCGCGGCCGAGCAGGTCCTGATCGACCAGGCGAAGACGTACGCAGCCGATTGCGAGAAACGGTTCGGCTGGCTGCTGCCCTACCTGACGACGGAGAACATCGCCAGGGACATGGACCAGATCCGGGCGGCCCTGGGTGTCACGCAGCTCAACTACTTCGGCTACTCGTATGGCACCTACCTCGGCCAGGTGTACGCCACGCTCTTTCCGCAGCGGGTGCGGCGGATGGTGCTGGACAGCACGGTCGATCCCACCGGGGTCTGGTACGCGGACAACCTCGCGCAGGACTTCGCGTTCCAGTCCAGACAGCAGGCGTTCTACAGCTGGGTGGCGCGCTATCAGAGCCGCTACCAGCTGGGCTCGACCGTGGCTCAGGTGAGCAACTCCTGGTATGCCGCCAAGGCCAGGCTGGCAGCGCACCCGGTGACCGAGCAGCCTGGCCCGAGCATCGGGCCTGACGAGTTCGTCGACACGTTCCTGCCCGGCGGGTATAACAACGCGTACTGGCCAGGCTTGGCCGCGGCCCTGGCCAGCTACCTGCACGGCGGCTTTGCCGCGCCGCTGATCAGCCAGTTCAACGCCGAAGGCAGGCAGAACGAGAACGAGTTCGCCGTGTATAACGCGGTGGAGTGCGCCGACGTGGCCTGGCCGCGCAACTGGGCGAAGTGGAACGCCGACGCCAGGAAGGTATACCGCACCGCACCGTTCCTGGCCTGGGACAACGCCTGGTACAACGCGGCGTGTGCGTTCTGGCAGGTAACGGGCCCGGTCAGGCCGCTCCGGATCGGGGCAGCCGGGCTGCCCGGCATCTTGATGCTGCAGGGCACGCTTGACGCGGCAACCCCGTACGCGGGCGCTCAGGACGCGCACCGGCTGCTGCCTACCGCCCGGATGGTCGTGGTGCTCGGCGGCGGTAACCATGGCCAGTCGCTCGCATACCCGCCCAATCAGTGCGTCAACGGATACCTGGACAGATATCTGGCCACTGGGGCGCTGCCGACCGGGCCCGGCCTGGTCAATGCCACCTGCCCGGCACTGCCCGATCCGGTACCAGCTGGCTGAGCCGTCGGCCCTGGTCTGCCGGCCTCAGCCCGCTGAGTGCCGTTACCCTGGAAGGGTGCTGCGCACTCGGGCTGGGCGGTCATCCGCGCTGCGCCTGCTGACGGATCACGATCGCGATGAGGCGCTGGCCCTGTGCGACCGTGATCCGGTTACGAACGTCTTCGTCAGCGCGCGGATCCGGGCAAGCGCACTTGACCCGGTCAGGTTCGGTGCCCAGCTCTGGGGCTATCACGAAGCCGGGCGGCTGGTCTCGCTCTGCTATGCCGGCGCCAACATTGTCCCGGTGGAAGCCGTCCCCGCGGCTGTGGCCGCCTTCGCCGAGCGGGCCAGGCTGCAGGGCCGCCGCTGTTCGTCGATCGCCGGCCCGGCCGCGGCGGTCCGCGATCTGTGGCAGCAGCTTGCCCCTTACTGGGACCGGCCGCGCGAGATCAGGGATCGCCAGCCGCTGATGGCGATCAGCGGCGATCCGCTAGTCGCTGCTGACCCGCTGGTGCGACCGGTCAGGCCGGCCGAGATCGGAATCCTGCTCCCGGCCAGCATCGCGATGTTCACCGAGGAGGTCGGTATCTCCCCGCTCGGGGTTGACGGCGGCGCCGCCTACCGGGCGCGGGTGAGCGAACTGGTGGCCGACGGCCGGTCCTTCGCCAGAATCGAGAACGGCCAGGTCGTTTTCAAGGCCGAGATCGGCGCGGTGACGCCCCAGGCATGCCAGGTCCAGGGCGTGTGGGTGCCGCCGTCGTTGCGCGGGCGTGGCCACGCCGCGCGCGGGATGGCCGCCATCGTCCTGGCGGCGCGCCGCTCGATCGCGCCGGTGGTGAGCCTGTACGTCAACGACTTCAACGCACCAGCGCGGGCCGCCTACCGGCGGGTCGGTTTCACCGAGGTCGGCACCTTCATGTCCGTGCTGTTCTGAGCTGCCGGTGCGCCGCAAGGAACCGGTCTTGGCCAGACGAGCAGCAGAAAATTGAGATGACCAGCGCGGCGGTGGTTGCTAGGCTCTTGTGCCCTTGTGCCGTCCTGCCACGTCATCAAGGAGTTCACGATGCCCCCGGCCAGTCCGGCGAATAGCAGTCCGGTGAGCAGCAGTCCGGTGAGCACCGGCCCGGGGAGCACCGGCCCGGGGAGCACCGGCCCGGCGAGCACCGGCCCGGCGAGCACCGGCCCGGCCAGCACTAGCCCGGCCGGTATTGGCACCGACCAGGTTCTCGCCGCCGAACGAGCACACCTGGCCAGCTCGCGAGAGTTCCTCCGGCTGATGCGCGACGACGTGCTCTCGCTGCCTGCACTGGCAGGCGACCGGGTATCGCAGGAGTACCTGAAGGCCGATCTGTACCGGCGGGCTGAGGCCCTGCGCGACCTGCCGGATACCCCGCTGTTCTTCGGCAGGCTGGATTACCGCGACCACGCGGACCTGGCCCAGGCCGCCGGTGGCCAGGACGCGGGGCAACTGGCCGCTGAGCTGTTTCATATCGGCCGGCGGCATGTGCACGATCCGGACGGCCATCCCGTCGTGATCGACTGGCGGGCGCCGGTATCTCGGCCGTTCTACCGGGCCAGCCAGGCGGAGTCGATGGGGCTGGCGAGGCGGCGCAGGTTCGGTTTCAACGGTGGCGAGCTGACCGCGTACGAGGACGAGTTGTTCATCGCCGGGCCGGCCGCTCCGAGATCCCCGGCGCCGCTCAGCCAGATCATGATCGAGGAGATCGAACGCCCCAGGTCGGGCTCGATGCGCGACATCGTGGCTACCATTCAGCCAGAGCAGGACGATATCGTCCGGGCCGACGTGACCGAGTCCGTTTGCGTGCAGGGTGCGCCAGGCACCGGGAAGACGGCGGTCGGTCTGCATCGGGTTGCCTATCTCCTGTACGCGCACCGGGAGCGGATGAACCGCGGCGGCGTACTCATCGTCGGGCCGAACCGGGCATTCCTGACCTACATCCGCAACGTGCTGCCCGCGCTCGGCGAGTTCGACGCAACCCAGACCTCGGTGACCGACCTGCTGGCGACCGTTCCCGTCCGCCGAACCGACCCCGAGGCAGCTGCCCGGATCAAGGGTGATGCCCGGATGGCCGAGGTGCTGCACCGGGCCTTGTGGGAACAGGTCAGGGAACCAGCGGACGGAATCATGCTCGTTCGCGGCTCCAGGCGCTGGCGGGTCCCCGCTGCCGAGCTGGCCCGGCTGGTCGACGGGCTACGCCAGCGCGGAGTCCGGTACGGAACCGGCCGGGACATGCTCTCGCATCGGATCGCGCACGTGATCCTTTCGCGGATGGAGGCGTCCGGCGAAACGTGCGACGACCGGACGCATGACGCAGTCCGCCGGACCAGCCAGGTTCGGACAGCGGTCGATTCGATCTGGCCGAAGGCCGACCCCGTCCGCCTGGTGTTCCGATTGTTGTCCGATCCTGAGCTGCTCAGCCGTGCCGGGGACGGCTTGCTCAGCCAGGCGGAGCAGGAGGCGATCCGCTGGCCAAGCCCGCCGCGCAGTCCCGGGTCAGCGCGCTGGTCGGCGGCTGATGCCGTGCTGATCGATGAGGCCAGGGATCTGATCGAGCGGACGGCCAGCCTTGCGCACGTGGTGGTGGACGAGGCGCAGGATCTGTCGCCGATGGCCTGCCGGGCAATCGGCCGCCGGTGCGCGACCGGATCAGCCACGGTGCTCGGGGACATCGCCCAGGGAACCACGCCCTGGGCGGCTCGCAGCTGGGAACAACTGCTCGGTCATCTTGGCAAACCGGAAGCGACGCTGGAGATCCTCGACACCGGATACCGAGTGCCACGCCAGATACTTGACTTCGCCAGCCGCCTGCTCCGCCAGATAGCCCCGGACCTGGGCCCGGCCAGGTCGGTCCGGCAGGACCCGGGCTCGCTAAACATCAA
>Ga0116214_1001166_pt1 | contig 10347 bp, 8 predicted proteins | sample Sb_taG_FD_88964 | JGI IMG/M metagenome (GOLD analysis project Ga0116214, IMG submission 88964) | Peat soil microbial communities from Weissenstadt, Germany - Sb_50d_1_NS metaG | ecosystem: Environmental > Terrestrial > Soil > Wetlands > Peat | place: Germany: Weissenstadt | collected 2010-09-21
CCGACGGGCCACTCGGCGACGCCGCCTGGTCGAAACAGCGGCTGTCCCGGGCGACCCAGGCGCTTCCGAACGGCTACTGCGAGCTTCCCATGGTCCGAGTTTGCCCGCATGCAAATTCGTGCCTGACCTGCCCGATGTTCGTGACCACGGCGGAGTTCCTCCCGCAGCATCATGCCCAGCGGCAGCAGACCCTGCAGATCATCACCGCCGCCGAGGCGAACGGGCAGGCCCGGGTCGCCGAGATGAACAAGCAGGTCGCCGCGAACCTCAACAAGATCATCGTCTCTCTCCAAGACGGCGGAGAGGACAAGAAGGCGGCCGCCGGTGCGTCCTGACCCGCTTGCCGAGGCCGCCGCCCGGCGGCATGAACTGACCAGGTCCAGAGCAGTGCAGGCGCTGCGCGAGCTCGACCGGGCCGGGAGTCCCGTGACGTTCGCCGGCGTCGCGCAGGCAGCAGGGATCTCGCGGTCGTGGCTCTATACCCAGCCCGACATCAGCAGCCAGATCCGCAGGCTACGGCAGAAAGCAGATGGCACCGGCTCCGCCGGCGCCATCCCGGCCGCCCAGCGGGCTACCGATGCGTCGCTGCGCGCCAGGCTCACCGCCGCCCTCGACCGAAACAAACAGCTCGCCGACGACAACGCCCGGCTCCGCCGCCAGCTCGCCCGCGCCCTCGGCGACCAGCGATCGGCCCGGACCCGAACAGGTAACGATCCAAAGGAGTGAAACAAGCGCAATCAGGCCGCGAGCGTCCCGCCGGCGACACTGTCCACGACGGGACGCCGCAGGTCACAGCCCTGGCTGACGTGAAAGCTCAAGATAACGATCGGATTGGTGGACCAGATCTGCCGCCAGACCTTGCGGGGAAGGCAGTGAAGGCCAGGATGGCGTCGCGGGCGGCGTCCAGGTGCGCGGTGGCGGTCGGCAGCGTCTCCCGGACCAGTCGCACCGCACCCTCCTTGAAGTCCCGATCGGACTTCCTGCGCGTCTCTGCCATCGCCGTCCTCCCTTACGGCGATGTGTCCACGCTACGAGGGGAACCCAGACCTCAGACCAGCAAGCCGAGGTCATGAAAGATGGAGGTTAGTAAGTCAAGTGCCAATTGGTCGGTTGATCGGCCATCAGAAAGTGGGCAGCTTGGTCTAGCCCTGCTCCTCGTCCGACCGTTAGGTTCGCCCTGTGACAGGGAAGCGCAAGTCGACGGATGGCCATAGGTCGGTCCAGAGAGGCTCTGGTGAGGCGCGGCTGTGGCGCATGGGCGTCGCTCTGGCACTGAGTTTTACGGTGACAATCCTCGGTCTCGTGGCTTTGGCGGTGCTCGCATGGGTGTTGCTGACCTTGGGAGGATTTCGCCGACATGGCGCACTTTCGTTGCAAGACACCGTCTCGGTCTTGCAACTAGTGTTCGTATCGGCCGCTGGGGCAGGCGCACTTGTCGCGTTGGTCGTCGTCTACCGGCGTCAGAAAGTTGTCGAGGCAGACTCGGCTCATGACCGTGTCCGCGTTTTCAGCGAGCGATTCACCGCGATAGCAACTCAGCTCGGAGACGACAACCCCGCAGTTCGGTTGGCCGGTGTCCATGCGATGGCAGGCTTGGCCGACGACTGGAAGGCGAACCGGCAGACTTGCATCGACGTACTATGCGCCTATCTGCGCATGCCATACGAGGCTGACCCAGGTCGCGAGGCTCCCGTGGCGGAACGGCTTGCCTTCGGCACAAGTCGCGAGGTACGCCATACCATCATTCGGGTTATTTCTACTCACCTCCGAGAAGACGCTGCTACACCCTGGAATGACCGGAACTTCGACTTCACAGGCGTAGTTTTCGATGGCGGAGACTTCACCGATGCTGTGTTCTCCGGCGGGACGTTTTACTTCACTCGCGCGGAATTCTCCGGCGGCACGGTCGACTTCAGCGGCGCGGAATTCTCCGCGGCCATGGTCAACTTCGGCCGCGCGAAATTCTCCGCGAGCACGGTACAGTTCGCCGACGCGAGGTTCTCCGGCGGCACGGTCGACTTCGGTGGCGCGGAATTCTCCGGCGGCACGGTCGACTTCGGCGGCGCGAAGTTCTCCGGCGGCACGGTCGACCTCGCCGGGGCAAAGTTCTCCGGAGCCACGGTGGACTTCAGCGGCGCGGAATTCTCCGCCGGCACGGCGCACTTCGGCTGGGCGGAGTTCTCCGGCGGCACCGTCGACTTCTGCCGCGCGAAGTTTTCCGGGGCCGCGGTCGACTTCGGCCGCGCGAAGTTCTCCGGCGGCACGGTCGACTTCGCCGACGCGGGCCTCTCCGGCGGCACGGTCGACTTCAGCGCCGCGGGGCTCTCCGGCGGCTGGGTCCATTTCACTGGCGCGAAGTTCTCCGGGGCCACGGTCGACTTCGGCGGCGCGGGATTCTCCGGCGGCACGGCCCAGTTCAACTGGGCGGAGTTCTCCGGCGGCACGGTCGACTTTGGCGGCGCGAAGTTTTCCGGGGCCACGGTCGACTTCGGCGGCGCGAAGATCTTCGGCGGCACGGTCGACTTCCGCAGCACCGGATTCTCTGGCGGCACGGTCGACTTCAGCGGCGCGGGATTCTCTGGCGGCACAGTCGACTTCAGCGGCGCGGGATTCTCCGGCGGCACGGTGCACTTCACCAGCGCGGTGTTCTCCGGCGGCACGGTGCACTTCACCAGCGCGGTGTTCTCCGGCGGCACGGTCGACTTCGCCGACGCGGGATTCTCTGGCGGCACGGTCGACTTCGCCGGCGCGGGATTCTCGGGCGGCACAATCGATATGGGTAATCCACGCGACTGGTCTTATCCGCCCAGCTTCGACGAGGGAGGCTCTGTGTCGGGGGTCTTGCTTCCCTCAACACCTCATGGCGGGAGTTCAGGAGGCTTATTCATAAGAGCCGGTTCAAGCCGTAATTCGGTGAGGTTTTCTACATTTTTGCAAGCCGCCGAGTGCTAGTAAGGCAGCCGCATTTCGCTAGCTGACCAGGGGAAGCTCGGCGTCGCGGGCGAGTCTGGCGCGTTTGTGGAACCATCGTGCGCGGGCCTGGTGGCGGCGGGTCCATGCGTCCCAGTGAATGATGTGCCAGGGTGGCAGCGGTTTGGTGGTGAGGGCGGCGAGCAGCCGGTTGATCTCCGGAATGGTCAGCGGGATCATCCCGGGCTCGGCGGGCGGCGGCCGATCGGCGCTGACCGGGGGCGGCGCCTGGGTGTCGGTGCGGTCCTTCAGCAGCGCGGCGGTGACGGCGCAGATCGCCAGGGCGGCCATGACCAGTACGGCGTGGCGGACGATCGCGGCATACAGCCGGGCCTGGCACTGGTCCAGCCCGACGCAGTCCTTGCCGAATTCGAAATCTTCTTCTACCGGCCAGCGCAGCCCGGCGGCGCGGATCAGCCGGGCCTTGGTCAGCAGCTGCCCGCCGGGCACCCAGCAGTAGTGAAAGGCCAGCTCGCCGGTCCGCAGGTGGCGGCGGATGAGCAGGTGGTGGCGCGCCGACGCGGTAGCGATCCAGGCCCAGGCATACCAGCGCTCGCCCTTTGGAGCCGTGGCCGGCGGAGCGGATCTCCCAGCGCCGCGTGTCCTTCAGCAGCGCTGCGACGGCCTGCGCGCAGGTCATTTTCGTGCCCGTGGCCAGGGTGAGGGTGAAGTTCGACGGCACCCGCAGCACGTAGGCCTGGCCGCGGGCCTCGAAGAACTCGCGCAGCTGGGTGCAGCTGCCGTACACCTCGTCGCCGCAGGTGAAATCGAACCGGATGCCGTCGGCGTACGCCGCCGCGCAGACGTCGATGGCCAGCTGTCCCTTGGTGCGGAAGGCCAGGTCCAGCGGCAGTCCCATGAGCAGCGATCGGACGGGGTCGGCGATGTGCCCGGCCGGGATCCACTGCCGGGCACCGATCAGCGCGTGCCCGGCCGCCTCCCGCACGTAGGACAGATGGACGGTGTTAATCCCGTTGGCCACCCGGCCCGCGCACCCCAGGTACTGGCGTTTCACGCCCGCCGTGGCCTCCCCGGCTTTCTCCTGACCGGTCTCGTCGATCGCGCCGATCATCATCCCGCGCCGCCGCCCGCGCCGTGCCGCCGCCTGCAGGCCGCTGGCCGCGAACCGGCGCACCATGCTCATCGCGGCGAAGGTGTCCCAGCTCGCATGGTTCAGCAGCCGCTGCGTCCGGTCTGGCGTCCGGTCCCGGCCTTGCCGGGCGATACTCCACCCGTTCACCCGCGGCAGCTCGCTGACCAGTGCCGACACATACTTGCCTGCCTGCAGCCATGGCTCGGTCCGGGCAAAACACGGCCGCAGCAGACCCAGCAGCTCATTCCGTTTCCGCAGCGCCAGCCCGGCGCCTATCCTGACGGCAGCGGCCGCCTCTGATTTTGTACTCGTCACACAGACATGATCACGAGGCGGCTGCGCTCACATCGGCCCATCCTGTAACAAGGCCACATCAACCACTTCGCCCAGCTCACGGTGCCAAGTGCGGCTGCCTTACTAGTCTGGCAAGGAGAACGGCTTCTCTAGCGGAATCCCGTGCCCACGTGGACGGGACCACCGCCCCGAACCGGGACTGGAATGCCATCCCGGACCTGTTCTCCGGCAAGACTGGCTACCCCGGCATGAACTTGCAGATCGCCGCCACGCAAGGCGCTCATTCCCCACTAGCCACGGCAGCCACGGGCCCGCCCGATGCCGAACTTGGCAAAACGTTGCCTGATGAAGACTTTCGGGACTTTCGATCCCGGCGCAAGGCCGAATGCCTCTGCCCCTGGCACGCGATGCCAGGTAGGCAATGAAGTACACCGAGGCAATTGGGGATTAACCTGCTTACCGCGGCTGACGATGGCTCATCTGGCAGTCTTCCGGAGGAACCATGGCCGCTCAGACAGGCACGGAACCTGCAGCCCGTGCTAGCCGTAGTGCTCCGGTGTTCTTCGACGCCCGCGGCAGGCGGTGGCGCACGATTCTGACCGGCGTCGGCCTTGCTTTCGTCGCGATCACAGCCGTTGTCGTCCCGCTCACAATCTCTGCCGTCCGCCCGCTGTGGACCATGCCGGAGCATCGGGACAGCGGGTATCCCGCGCAATTGCTCAGCGAAAGCAGCACACGCACCATGCCGGTCCTCGGCGACGAGGGAGAGGATGCTCTGGCGCGAGTCGACCTCGTCCAGCGCCTGGCGGGCAAGACCTATCTCACGGACCCGTTCAGCGGCCGGGTGATCCGGACCGCCACCGCGGACGAGGCGGCGGTGATCGGAACGCACCCGTACGTGCTCGAGTGGTATGGCTCCCCGGCCGCCCATCAGCTCGTGCTGACGTTCGATGACGGCCCTGACCCGCGGAATACCCCGAAGATACTCAACATACTGGGCCGTGAGCACGTGCGTGCCACATTCTTCGTGGTCGGCCAGTACGCGGCGCGTAACCCCGCGATCGTGAACCGGGAAATCAGGGAAGGGCACGTGGTGGGTAATCACACCCTCACGCACGCCAGTTCCGGTCACGGCAGCGTGCTGGATCGCGAAGAGCTGATCGGGGATGACCGCATCATCCGCGCGGTTGCCGGATACGCGACGCGGCTGTTCCGCATGCCCTACGGCGACCCGGACGACAACCCTCTCGTGGTCCTGGAAGCACAGCAGCTCGGGTACGTCGCCGTGGATCTGGACCTGGACACGCACGACTGGCAGTACAAGCCGGGGCAAAACATTCCGCTGCCGAAACTCGACGGGAAAGGCCACGTCGTGCTCATGCATGACGGCGGCGCTGACCGCGCGGCGACGATCAGGCTGCTGCCGCGGCTGATCGCCGAGGCGAAGGCAGCAGGCTACACGTTCACCACGGTCGCATCGCTGGTGCCGGCAGAGTATGTGCCCAGGCACGTGACGCCCTCGGTAGCTGATCGTTTTACCTGGTACAGCGCGTGGGCCATCTTGGTGCTGCCTTGGGATCTGGTCACCTGGCTGTTCTGGTTCGGCGTCGGCTCTCTGATGCTCATGTCGCTGAATTACCTCGTGCTCGCCCTCGTTAACCAGCACCGGCAGAGCCGACGTACCTGGCCGCAGGTCCCTGGCACTCCGGTCCTGATGACCGTTGTGCTGCCCGCCTACAACGAGGAAAAGATCCTGGCGAAAACGCTCGCTGCGCTGGCGAAGACCGATTACCCGCGATTCGAGGTCATTGCCGTGGACGATGGCTCCAGCGACGGCACCTGGGGGGTGCTTACCGACTTCGCGAGCGTGTGGCCCAGGCTGCGCGTCTTCCGGCAGGAAACAAACGGAGGGAAGGCCGCCGCCATGAACTGCGCCATCGCTCAGGCCCGTGGCGAGGTCATCGTCACCCTCGACGGCGACACCGTCTTCGAGCCGCAGACGATCGGCATGCTGGCCCGGCACTTCGCGGATCCGCGAATCGGCGTCGTTGCCGGGCAGGTCAAGGTCGGTAACAGGCGGAACTTGCTGACCGCCTGGCAGAGCCTGGAATACATATCGGGTATCGGCGTGACCCGCATGGCAGAAGGGCTCGTGGGCGCCATCACGGTCGCGCCCGGCGCCTGTGCCGCGTGGCGTAAGAGCGCCATCGAGGAGGCCGGCGGCTACTCGTTGATGGTGCTGGCGGACGACTGCGACCTGACGCTGCGAATGCATCGCCTCGGGTACCAGGTCACGCTGGACAACGAGGCCGTCGCCTGGACAGAGGCGCCGATGACGGTCCGCGCTCTGGCCAGGCAGCGGCTGCGCTGGACCTTCGGGATCCTGCAGGCCTTCAGGCACCACCGGGGGATGGTGCTGCGGCCGCGCTACGGAGTACTTGGCATGGTGGTCCTGCCGTACGCGCTTCTGTCGATCATTATCCCGCTGGTCTTCATGCCGCTGACCTACATGGCCGCCGCGCTAATGCTCGCGTCGGGCCGCTGGCAGCCCGTGGCGGTGTTCGCCGCGTTCATCACCGGTATTCACCTGGTCACGTCGATCGTCGCGGTCCGCATGGTGCGGGAACGTCTGTGGCATTTGCTTCTCGTTCCCGTTTACCGGCTGATTTACGAACCGCTGCGCGTGTACGTGCTGTACCGGTCGCTGCTGATGGTGGCCAAGGGCAAGGCGGTGGGCTGGTTCCGTGTCCCGCGCACCAATACCGTACAAGAGGCCGCAGGCAAGGCCCTTCCGGCCGTGCATGCGGCGGGCCCCGGCCTCACCCGCGGTATTCAGCGACGATTCTCGTGAAGGCGTAGGGCACCTGGGTGATTCCGCTGCACGTGTCTTCGGTGCTGCCTTGCGTGCAGGGCCGGTCACGGTTCACCGACCAGAACGCGAACCGCGCGAGCTGATGCGCCTGCACGTATTGCAGCATGGTCTCGAAATCAGTCACGCTTACGACGTCGCCGGTTTCGTCGCGGCCGTTCACCGTCGAGATGCCCATGGTCTGGTAAGCGGCGGATGACGGCTCATGGTAGGCGCTCATCAGGTCGTTCTTGAGCGCCTCGGCGGCCTGCACGCTCGCCTGGCCCATGTCGGGCACACGCGTGGAGAAGTCGAACGGCATGATCGTCCACGCGTCGACCCGCAGCCCGCCTGTGGCCGCGCTCGCGATTAGGTCCCGCCCGCTGGCGTCCGGCCCGTCCGGTTCAGCAGGGATGGTGATGGAGATCATCAGCCCGGGATCACGTCGCCGCAGGATGATCAGTGCGCTGACCATCCGCTGCCGGACGGCGGCGGTGGCGATCTCCGTATCCTCCGCATCCAGGTCGATGGCATGCAGCTGGTAGGCGCTGATGACCTGCTGGTAGGCGTCCGCCAGCGCCTCCGGTGAGGTGCACGTGACAGCGAGCTTGGTCCCGCCCGCGCCTCCGAACGACACGGCCACACCCCCGCCGGCCGCGCGGATGTCGCGGATGGCGGCCTCCTCTGGGCCACCGGTCAGCGGATCAGGGGCATCCCAGACCGGTGTGCAGGTCCCGTCGGAGACGATGAAGGCAAGCGTGAAGCGACGGATCCCTGTTGCCTTCATGACCTGGGCAGGAGACGGACCCCCGGCAGCAAGGTAGTCATACGGTGCCGCCCAATAGACATTCGCTGCCGCCGACGGCCCGCTCGTCCGCGTGGCCTGGTTCACCTGCGCGCCGCACCCGGCGATGATGGCCGCCGTCGCGGCGGCCAAGATCATCATCCGCATGATCCGGTTGCAGCCGTTCAGCACGTGTTTAGCGTCAGCTACGACGCGCGCGGGCGGCAGAGCCGGACGTCCGGTCCCATGAGGCCGTTTGGCCCCATGTTGATGTGGCGGCGGCAATCGCGGCCTGATAGAGCGCGGAAACCTTACGGCACCCGCCAGGGCGGCCATGGGCCGTCATCGGTCGTCCCATGGATGGTGTTCGACTATGTTGCCGAACCCGTTCGGAGCCTCCCTCTCCCTCACGGCCTGCCCAAGTCCCACGCCAACGCATACGAGCCGGATGCAGGCGGACGCGGCGCATATGCTAGGAGGGAGAATGGGTGAACCGATCCAGCGCGGCCTTCGATTCCGTACCGATGGCGTTCGGGGCATCGCGGGTCACGATGTGACCGCAGCTCTGGCGCTGGACCTGAGCGTGGCCGCGGCGGCTGTCCTCGGCCGACCCGGAGACGGCGGGTACGAGGACCCCGGCATCGGCAGGCCCGGCATCCCGGTCGCCGTGGTGGGCCGCGATCCGCGTGCCTCCGGCGACTTCCTTGAGGCGGCGGTGGTGGCCGGCCTGGCTAGCGCGGGTGTCGACGTCCTCCTGCTAGGCGTCATCCCGACGCCGGGAGTGGCCTACCTGACCCAGGCCCTCGGCGCCGCCTTCGGCGTGGTCATCTCTGCCAGCCACAACCCGGCCAGCTACAACGGGATCAAATTCTTCGGCCCCGGGGGTGCCAAGCTGCCGAGCGACGTGGAGGATCAGATCGAAGCCCGGTTGAGGTCGGCGCGGCCCTCCCCAGCGAACACAATTTTCGGCAAGGTCGCCGACGCCAGCGCGGAGCACGAGCGCTACCTCGACCACCTGCTGTCGACGCTGCCAGCCCCCCACGAGCGCTCGCCCGGGAGGACGCCCCCTCGTGACCCTCCCGCGAGGGCACGGGCGCTGGCCGGGCTGCGGATCGTGGCCGACTGCGCGCACGGCGCGGCGTACCGCATCGCCCCAGAAGCGCTGCGCCGGGCCGGGGCGGAGGTGGTCACGATCGGCGCCCAGCCTAACGGGCTGAACATCAACGACGGCTACGGCTCCACCAGCCTGGGTACGGTGGCGGCGGCCGTCGTCGAGTACGGCGCGGACGCTGGCGTCGCCTATGACGGTGACGCCGACCGGTGCTTGGCCGTCGACGCGCACGGACAGCCGGTCGACGGGGACCAGATCCTGACCCTACTTGCGACCGAACTGAAGGAATCGGGCAGGCTGACTCACGACGCGGTGGTGGTCACCGTGATGTCGAACCAGGGCTTCCACGTGGCCATGCGCGAGGTCGGCATTACGGTGATCGAGACCCCGGTGGGAGACAAGCACGTGTCCGCGACCATGCTTGATGGCGGGTATGTCCTCGGCGGGGAGCCGTCCGGGCACATCATCATGGGCGAGTACGCGGCGACGGGCGACGGCATCCTGACCAGCCTGCAGCTGCTGGCTGTGGTGAACCGGCGCGGCATGACGATGGCCGCGGCCGCGAAGATGATGCGGAAATACCCCCAGCTGCTGGTCAACGTGCCCGGCGACGCCTCACAGCTCGGGCCGGGGGTCGCCGCCGCGGTGTCCAGGGCGGAGTCTAAGCTCGCCGGTGACGGGCGGGTCCTGGTCCGGCCGAGCGGTACCGAGCCCGCGATCCGGCTCATGGTCCAGGCTGCGGATGCGGACTTGGCCGAGCAGGTCATCGGACAGCTGGAAGCAGAGGTCCGGCTGGCCCTCGCTCAGCGTCCGCGCACGTCTAGTTCCTGATCGCTGCGACCTCGGACGGCTTCCCCGGCGGGCGGCCAGCAAACCGGGACGGCGGTGCTGACTTCGGCGATCTTGCCGGCGCGGACGCCTGCCCGGGCAGGTAACGGCGTCGCGGAGGCGGACGGGAATCGAACCCGCCGACGACGCAGCGCGCCGTCCACCAGTTTTGAAGACTGGGGGGACCACCAGGCACCCAGACGCCTCCGCGTCGACTCTACGATGCTCGGCCCCGGCCGGGGTACCGCGACGGGCTCATCTACGATGCTCGGCCCGGCCGGGGTACCGCGACGGGCTCACTCATAAGATGCGGGGAGGCCGGCGGGCGGAAAGGCGGGCGGATGGGCGGAAACGGGCACGTGTGGTGGGAAGACGCGGTCGTCTACGAGGTGTACCCGCGGAGTTTCGCCGACGCGGAC
>Ga0116214_1001169_pt1 | contig 10333 bp, 10 predicted proteins | sample Sb_taG_FD_88964 | JGI IMG/M metagenome (GOLD analysis project Ga0116214, IMG submission 88964) | Peat soil microbial communities from Weissenstadt, Germany - Sb_50d_1_NS metaG | ecosystem: Environmental > Terrestrial > Soil > Wetlands > Peat | place: Germany: Weissenstadt | collected 2010-09-21
ATCAGCACCGAGGCAGCCCGGTCGACGGAGTCCTTGCGAGGGACGCCACTGCCCGGACCAGCGCCGGCCGCGAATACCACCGCATCAGCCCCGGCCAGCAGCACCACGACATCATCGGCCGAGGCCGTCTCCAGATCGCAGATGACGGCTTCGGCACCGGCCTTCTGCACATCGGCGACGTGGGCCGGGTTCCTGATCAGCCCGACGGCCTGGTCGCCGCGCTCGGCGAGGAGGCGCTCCAGCAGGAGCGCGATCTTCCCGTGCCCGCCCGCGATCACTACGCGCATGCCGCCAGCCTACTTACCGGGATCATCGGCAAGAGCGAGGACGGCGCAGCGGGCCGTGTCCGACCCCTCGACGAGGGTCTATGCCGCGGGCAGATGCAGCTGCAGTGCGGCATTCTGTGCGATGTTCTCTCGCGGCTGCCGGCCACCGGACGACATGGCCAGGTGTGGGTCAGAAACCGGATCTCCTGGGCGCACGTCTCGCTCTCAGCCAGCCCCTCCGCCTGTGCGGCGTCTGGCCGGCGCGTGCCTGCCGCCGCGCTGCTTCGGCACGCTCCTCATCGGTGAACAGTCCGGACCATCTCGGCTGCCCGATCTCGTGCTCCAGCGTGAGTTCTGGCCGGCCTCGCCGCACGAGCCACGGGGTGACGACGAGCATGTGCTGATCGGCCAGGAGCTTCTTGGCCGCCCCGGCAGCTCCGAGGCTGTTGATCATGGCTACCCAGACATTCGGGTTAAAGCCGAGTGACCTGATCTCGCCGATCAGGTCGCGGCATCGAAGCTGGAACTGGCCCTGGAGCGTCTGTTCATCCGCGGGGGCGGCGACCTCTTCGTACGCCGCCAGGCCGTGACCGGCCGGGCCGCCGGCTCGCGCCGGGGCAAGGTGCAGGGTCCAGCCACACCTGCCGCAGTACGTGAGCGTCATCGCGAGCTTGGGTCCGGGATCGGTCGTTTGCTGCGGGGTGACCTGTTCCTGGCGAAGATTGCCGCGAAGAGGCTCTCGGCAGTGCGGGCAGACCGGACCGTGTGAGGAGTCCTCGCTGGTTGCGTTCTCCACGGTCACTCGCAGCCTCTCCACCAAAGGCTCGGCCGGCTGGCCGGCCACCCAGTCGGAGCATGCCCCACACACTCACCGGCTGGCATCCCGAGGATGTCACAAATCGCCCGGTGGGTGGAAGCGCGGCCCCTTCGGCCCGGACGCCCCTGACTGCGGTCATGAGAATACATCTGCATGCACGTAGACCCGGCAGGCTTGCGGTAAGAGCGAGAACTATCTGCCTCATTACCGCCGCCCAGGAGAATAACCAAGCGTCGCGGTGGCACTTTCCCGCCGCACTCCTGATCTCTCCCTTTGAAGGCTTACGCTATAACGAGCCTCCGGACATGCTCCCAGCAGCAAGGCCGGACGTCTTTGAGGATCTGGCGGTGACGGCCGGCGTGTTCTGGTGCCGGACGCCACGAGCTGGTTGGCGGCCGCCGGGTCGGGCACGGCAAAGCGGTTATCTCGCGCCGCGCGGACGGGGACGATGGCGGAGTGACCGATGATAGCGGCGCGGACTGGGCTGGATACTACGCATGGTCAGCCGGCCGTGAGCCGCGGCCGCTGCTGGTTGCCGCCTGCCAGGAGCTTGGGGCTGGCAGGGACCGCCTGGCGATCGACCTGGGCTGCGGCGAGGGCACCGATGCTCTGGAATTGCTGGCTCGCGGCTGGCTGGTCATGGCGGTCGACGCTGAGCCGGCCGGGCTCGCGTTGCTCCGGGCACGCATCCCGCCCGCTGCCGCCGGGAGGATCCGCGTTGTCCGCGCGTCGTTCGCTGAGGCGGACCTGCAGGGCGCGCACCTGATCCATGCCGGATTCAGCCTGCCGTTCTGTCCTCCGCAGGAGTTCCCGGCCCTGTGGGCGCGGATCCGCCGGGCGCTTGCCCCCGGCGGGGTCTTCGCCGGCCAGCTGTTCGGCACCCGTGACACGTGGGCCGATAACCGGGACATGACTTTCCACGCCCGGAACCAGGTCGAGGCACTGCTCGACGGCCTGGACATCCTCCGCCTTGAGGAGACCGAACAAGATGGGCATGCCTTCAGCGGCCCGAAGCACTGGCACACCTTCGACATCCTCGCCCGCAAGCCCATCTGCACGCACCCATCGGCTGTCACGACCTCGGCGGAGATCATGCTCTCGCACGTGAAGCCGAACATCCGCTCGAGCCATCTGCTTGAGTGAGCCGCGAGGGACCACAGCGTGCGTCCGTCAGACGGTGAGCCGACTCCAGCTGGTGCCGCCGTTGCGGGTTATCCACAGATAGCCGTTGGTGCCGAGGGCCACGCCTTGCGTGTTCGTTTCGAACCCGACCAGGGAGAAACCGTGCCCGCGGTCGATTAGCGAGACTTGCCAGCCATGCCCGGTGAGCATGTACAGGTCCGGCCCGAAGTTCCAGGCGAACCGTTCGCCGAGGACTGCGGTCACGCCCTGCGGTGGCTGTGGCGGCGGCGGGTGGTCGGCACTCCAGCTGCTGCCCTCGTTGAGGGACTCGTAGGCCAGCTGGGTCTGCGTCGGTGGACTGGGCTGGTTGTTCATGACGTCGCAGACTAGGTAGACGAGACCGTCAGTGGACACCCCGAGCGGAGCGAACGGTACGTAGGTCTGACCTTGCACGCACGGCAGTGATTCGTGGCGTACCTGTCGGGTGCCGACAAATACCTCCAGGGACGGGGCGATCGGCCCAGCGCCCTGCTGGCCGACGACGTAGGCGACGTCGCTGTGAACGGTGAGGGTCGCGGAGCGATCCGGCGTGAGCCCGAGGTTCCTCCAGGCGGTGCTGCCAACCGGGGCCCGCCAGATGTTCGGGTAGGGCTGCGGGCCAGCGATTGACCACACCCAGCCGGCGGCGGTTTCGAGCGAGAGCACCTGGGTCAGCCCACCCGGTTGCCAGGAGGCGGCGCCGTCGGTAGTGATCCACAGCGAACCAGCGGTGCTCCAGGCGTATCCGATCTGCGGGGAGGCGAACCGGATGTGCGCCGCGCCGGCGGGCGGGCCAGGCAGCCGGGTCCAACTGGCGCCACCGTCGGTCGTGGTGATCAGTTCGCCGCTCCCGAGCGCCCAGCCTTGATCGGCGGAGACGAAGCTCACGTCCTGAACGTCGATCGGGCCGGGGGCCCGCGTGCTCGGAAGCGCCGAGGTCGGCGGGCCGGCGGCTGCGGTGGCGGGGGAGCTTGCGGTGACCGGGGTCGACGGGGCGGTCGGCGACTGCACGGAACCGGGCTTGGAGGACCCGCAGCCGGCAAGCGCGACGAGCGCGACGAGCGCCGCGGCTGTGACCGAGAAGCGTCTGCTCATAACCCTCGGGACGCCGAAGTCCTCCACCCGGTTGCCATAGCAGGTCAGCGCGAGGATGCGGGCCGCGATCTGCTGAACGGCTTCACACGAACGGCACAGGCCGCCTGTTGCCGACCGCTCAGTACCGGACCCCCACGGCGCCCGTCATTGCCTATGATTCGCCAGTCCCCGTCCGCGTCGCAGGGTGATGACAGGCTCACAGCCGGCGGCCCGGGTCCTGCTCTCGGCGATCGAGGGGGCGTTTACGCTGGCGGCGCGCCGCTAGCTTTGGGAATGGCAACGATGTCACCGAAGGTGACGGTAACGAGGAAGAAACGGATATGAGCCTGCCGGCCCTGGCCAGCGATGAGGCGAAGCCTCCGGGCTCGGTCGGGGTGAGCCCGGACCGCGTGGAGGTTTTCGTCGCCCTGGCCGCGTTCGCGCTGCTGTGCGTGGTGGTGCTGAGTTCCGCGTCCAGACTGGTGGAGCCGGACGATTATGCGTATCGCGTTTCGATCGTCGCGATCACCCAGGGGCATTTCCTGACGTTGTCCACCGCCCAGGTTGACCGTCTGGCTGGTCAGCTGCCCGGCCCGGTTGCGGGCGTCCCGGGTGTCCTGCAGTGGGCGCAGCTCCCCGGGGGGCGGTGGATCAGCGAGAAGGATCCCGGTTACCCGTTCCTGGCCGCGCCGTTCCAGGCGGCCGGGATCATCCGGCTGGCGCCGCTGTTCTACGGGGCGCTGGGCTGCCTGGGCCTGTTCTTCGGGGCCCGGCGCTGGCTGGGCCGCTACGGCGGGGCGGCCGCCGTGGTGCTGTTCTGCTCCTCGGGGGCGGCGCTGCTGTTTGCCTGGCGCGATTACATGCCGACGTTCACCGATGCCTCGCTGATCGCCGCGGGCACCGGCGCCCTTCTGTGGGCGGTGCTGGCCGCCGGGGCCACCGCCAGGCGGCGCACCTGGATCGGGCTGGCGGGGTTCGCGGCCCTGGAGGCCGCCGTCTTCGTCCGCTACACCGACATCGCCGTGCTCGGCTGCGCCGTGGCGGCGGTGGCCGCAGCGTGGAAGCTCCGCACGGTGCCGACGGCCGCGCTGGGATGGTGGCTAGGCTCGGTCGCGGTGTTCGGCGCGGGCGTGGCCCTGTTCGACGACCTGGTGTACGGCGGGCCGCTCAGGTTCGGGTACCAGCCGGGAGAGATCACCTTCAGCCCCGGCGCGGTACTGCCCAACCTGCGGTATATGCCGGCCCACCTGATCCAGGCCATGCCCATGCTGGTGCTCGGGCTGGCGGCGCTGGCGTGGATCGCCGCACGGCGGGTCAGGTTGCGCAGCGCCAATGACAAGCGGGCCGCGCACGCCCGCCGTGACCTGGCCGTGGGGCTGGCCCTGGCCGCGTCATGGCTCAGCGTGTGGGGGCTGTATGCCGCCTACACCTGGACAGCCGTTCCCTTCGTCTCCACCTTGCAGTCCGCCCGGTTCTACGTTCCCGCCGCCGGCGCCATCTCGCTGCTCGGCAGCTGGCTGGTGACTCGCCTGCCACGCCGGGCATCGCTGGCGGCGGTGACATCGGCCACCGTCGCCGTGGCGATGTTCGGGCTTGGCGCCTGGTCCTTCGCCATCATGCGCGAGTTCTGGCTGTTCCCCCGGCCGTGACGTTTTGTGTGCCATTAGACGCGCCGGGTGAGATAGCGGCTGACAGTAGCAGCCCCCAGCTCAGCGGCAGCGATCCCGCAGACCGCTGTTATACCTGGCGGGGCCAGGCGCTACGGTTCTGGGCTGCTGAGCTTCGCCGCGCATTCGCCGCAAGATAGCCAACACGGCAGAAAATGCCGTTCTGCGCGCCTCCAACGGACCGTACCGAAGGGATTGCTCCAGTACAGGTTCGCTGTAGAGTGTCAGCCGTAACGCACTCGGTGACGGTTCGCAGTCGGGGTGCCATGCCCGGAACGAAGAAAACGAGAGACGGCGGTGACTCAGCGCACAGAGGGAGCGACAATTCGCTTCGACGTCACGCTGTCCACGATCGGCACATCGACCGTGTTGCGGCTGCCTGAGACGGCGGGGAAGAACCTGCCCTCGCGCGGGCAGGTGGCCGTCCATGGAACGATCAATGGCGTCGAATTCCAGACGGTGCTCGAACCAGACGGAAATTTTGGTCACTGGATGAGGGTCGACGACACGCTGCAGCACGCTGCAGGCATCAGCGCGGGTGACACTGCGACGCTCGATATCGAGGTGACCAAGGATTGGCCCGAGCCGAGCGTGCCCCAGGATCTTGCGACAGCTCTGGCCGCTGCCCCGCCGAAGATCCATGACCTGTGGAACGAGATCACCCCGATGGCGCGCTGGGAGTGGGTGCGTTGGGTCAACGCCACGAAGAACCCTGACACGCGCAGACGACGGGTCGACGTGAGCATCTCAAAGATGAAGAGCGGGAAGAGACGGCCCTGCTGTTTCAACCTCTCCGCATGCACCGACCCGGACCTGTCGAAGAACGGCAGGCTCCTCGAGCCAGGGGACGACCGCCCCTGATCGACGAGCAGAGTCAGGGTCGCTGCACGCGGCGGATCACCGCCTCCGGCTCACCACCACAACCGCGTGTAGGACGCTGGACGCGGACGGCGCGATAACGTGGCCCGGTGGCATGTCGCATAACGGAACTCGTCCTCGACGCACATGATCCTGACCTGCTGGCCCGGTTCTGGTGCACGGTCCTCGGCTATGTCGAGCTCGACCGCGTCGACGGCAGCATCGAGATCGGACCGCCGGAGGCTGGCTTCGGCGGTCCCCAGCCCACCATCGTCTTCGACCGGACGGACGAACCCAAGAGTGGCAAGCTTCGGCTGCACATCGACGTCAACGCCACCGACCGCGACCAGGAGGCGGAGCTCGACCGGCTGCTCGCGGCGGGCGCCCGCCGGGCCGACATCGGCCAGACCGGCAACGAAAGCTGGCACGTGCTGGCCGATCCGGAGGGCAACGAGTTTTGCCTGCTGCAACGGCGGGTGCCGGCGGTGTAGGCGCGCCGGCATCGTCGCCGCCGCACCCCACCTGACCCACCTCGGATACAAATACTTACCGCGAAGTCGCTGAGATCGGCTCAGTACGGGGTGACGCGCAGGGAGCTCGTTTCCAAGCAGACTTCGGGCGTGTGCGAGCTGTATACAACTCGACGGTGACCATCGAGGCGTTCCGCAGGCTCTTCGCCGATTGCTGGGGACTTCAGGCCGATCAACGCCTCACCGTGTAACCATTCGCGGCATGGGGTGAGTTCGGTCGCGTCGGACGCCACGTACCGTGCTACGTTGAGGGCGAGAGACCCCTTCCGCGCGCCGGACGCGTCTGCCGTTGTCATGCGGAAGGAGCCGCAACTCATGCCACGTCTCTACGGTCCCGGGCACTTCACCGAGGACCCTTACTCACAAATCGTTTCGCCCCACGGCATTCCGGTGGACGATCTCGTCGCTGTCCTCCAGAAGGAGATCAGGCGCAGTCGCATCGACAACGCCGTGCTCGCCGCCTACGAGATGTTCACCACCTCGGCAGATGTCGCTCAGCACCTGTGGCGGCGCCTGCGGCTCATCGCGGTTGAAGACGTGTGGATGGGTCTGCCCCTCGGGCCTGTGCTGATCGACGTGCTCCACCGTAACTTCAATGCCACCCCGGGTGGGGACTGGATGATGGCGTGTCACGCCGTGCGTCTGCTCGCTTCTGCGCCCAAGGACCGCACCAGTTCCGAGCACGCCGATTGGGTCGCCGCGAAGGTCGCTCTCGGAGAAGCGCTGGTCGAGGTCCCCGATTACGCACACTGCGTGCATACACGCGCCGGTCAGGAGCTGGGGCACGGTCTGATGCAGTGGTGGGACAACGGCGCTCAAGTGCGCGACGAGCTGCCTTCAGCGGATCACCGGTACCGTGAGGAGCTGATCGAGATCCACCGTCGCGACGAAGCGGAGAACGGGACCGCGCAATATGAGTGAGCAAGTTTGCCGAGCAAGGACCCGAAGGCCGGGTGATCTTCTCCGATATCTCACAGAGCCTGCTCGATCACTGCCGCGCCGCGGCTAACGCGGAAGGGCTGCTTGACCGGTGCCGCTTTGTGCTCGCCCCCGCCGATCAGCTGGCCGCCGTCGCGGACGCCTCGGTCGACGCGGTCACCACCAGGTCGGTTCTGATCTACGTCAAAGACAAGGCACAGGCCATGCGCGAGTTCTTCCGGGTGCTGCGGCCCGGCGGGCGGGCAAGCCTGTTCGAGCCGTTCAACGTCCTGATGTCCGCCGACCCGGACTCTTGCGGACATAGGGCGCATGGCACACATGAGGCGATCGCCTTGCCGTCCAACGGCCGATGAACTCGGCGTCTGGACTGGTGTGCACAATGACCAGCGCGGACTCGCACGGATGCATAAACAGATGACCGAGGGTCAATCCCCGCGGAGAAAAGGGTACGCTGCCCCGTGATTCGGCGGCCGTGACGTCGCAATGGGCCTGCTGAACGACTTCTCGCCAGCCCGGGATGCGGATTTAAGGTCGTATATCGGGCGCTGTCCCGGGCACGGCCGTGATGAACGCGTGCCTGAGTGTGCAGGGCGCGACGGTCTTGGCGATCCCCGGCGCCGCCGGCGACTCTACGGACGATCCGCCCGGCGCCGTGACAGTCCAGCCGCGCCCGTCTACTGCCCAGGGGCACTGGCCCGCCGGCGCGTTCGGCTATAACCAGGTCCATGTTCCCAGCCGAATGCGCGCATCGGGAAGATCCTCGCCCTACGGTGGGTCTTCGTCGACGCGCAGCGGCCGGCAGCGGCCTTCCCGGCGCCGGACGGTCCGGCGCCGGGCGGCGGAGAAATGGCCTGCTCCGGCCGCCCGGGCCGCCGGACGCCGGGCGGGAGCTGGCCGGCGGCTACCGTGTCTTTCGCGTCATGTCCTCCTCGAGCGGGTCGTCAGCTCACGGGCTCGGCTGATATGGCATCGGCGGCCAGCATGACGGCCTGGCCGGGGACGATCTTCAGGTCGGCCAGGCTGGTGTGTGATCCGCTGCCGGTGCCGAAGCTGGTGGCGCCGGCGGTGAAGGTAAACGCGTTACCGGTGCTGTCGGCGTAGACGAAGGTGCCGGCCGGGTCGGCGACGGCCAGCCCGCCCGATGATCCGGGAGGAAGCGACGCGGGCGTCTTCCAGCTGCCGCCGGCCAGGTCCCAGGTGTACGACGAGCCGAACACGGCGATCGCGTTCCCGGCCCCGTCGATCGCGGTGGACACCGCAAGCGCGGGGGCGCTCCGGGTGATCAGTACCGTCTCGCCGCTCCAGGCCCCGGACGGGGACCGGGTCAGCACTCCGGTGTGGCCGTCCAACACCGACCAGACGACCGACGCCTGCCCGGCGTTGTTGAGCGCGACCTCCGAGGTCCCGATCGGGTTGTAATGGTTAGATCCGGCTCCGGAGGCCAGCAGGACCGGGGCGGAGAACCCGCCGGTGACGGTGCCGGAGACGGCCCAGAGGTTGTTGAGGCCTCCGTTGAAGGTGATGATCGCGCTTCCGCTCGAGTTGACGGCCAGGCTCAGGCTATGCGCCGGGCCCACGCTGCCTTCGATCGACAGAGTCGTGGCCGGCCCCCAGCTGCTGCTGCCGGCCGGGAGAACCGCGTCGGTGGTATCACCGGGGTTCGTGGACCAGCCGGCGATGACGTTGCCGGCCCCATCTGTGCCGAGTACCAGCCCGCCGTCGGACAGATCCAGGTTGGTGCTGAGGGTGACCGGGGTGCCCCAGCTGCCGCCGGCCGGATGCACGGCCGCCTCCAGCGCGGCGGTGCAGGTCTCGCACGGCCAGTTTCCCCACACCGCGACCGTCTGGCCGGCCGGGGTGACCGCCACGGCAATGCGGTGCCCGGAGCGCGGCGCGTTGCCGCCCTGGCCCAGGTCCGTCGCCTGCCAGGTCTTCCCGTTCGGGCTGGTGCAGACCTGGACGTGCGTGGTGCCGTCGGAGGCCGTGAAGGTCCCGCCGGCCGCCATGGCCCCGGCCTGGTTGACCGCCGCCGAGTTGCCGCACGACCCTGGCAGCGAGACCGGCGACGACCACGAGGCCGCCAGCGCGGGCAACACGGGTGAAACCCCGAACACGGCCAAGCCCGCCAGCGCCACCAGGGCGCCCCGCCCGACCCACCTTCGTGAACGGTTGCGCGATTGAGCATGCTGCATGATGTCCTCCTCCTGACATCTGAGATCGCTTGCCGCGCACGGCCAAGAAGACACAAGCAGGATGCTCATCGCTAACCGCATTGCGCCTCCCCGCTACCCCGCTCGGGCCATCGCGACAGTCATCCCGGCAGCAGCGCACGCGAAATAGTGCGGCCGCTGCCTGACACCCTTTCCCACGTACCAGGCGCCCGGCCGGTTCAGACCCGGCGGTGAACAAAGACAAACTTCTGGACCGGGTCGCTCGCCGCCTTCGCGGGAAGCATCACGACCATCGGGAACATGACGTTCGCGAGGGACAGCATGTCCGGAGGGCACCGGCAGCCTCCCAGCCGCCGATCGTGAAGTCGTAACGTCCCCGCCGCGTGGTTCGGTGTGACGGATCCGCTCGAGGCCTCCGTTGGTCGCGCGAGGTGCTGCTCGATACGGCACCCGGTCGTGTCGCTATTGGCGGTTCGCGTTGCCCGCGGCCAGAGGCAGGAGATCGTCCAGCGACACGGTGAGATCACCCCGGTGCTGCGCTGTGCATCGCGGTCGAGTGTGCCGCCGTGATATCCGAGCCCGGCTTATTCGACCGCTGACCCAGAAAGCTCAACTGCTTAGCATTGTTTTGGCCGGACGCTACGGATGAGCCTTCTCGGTGTGATCAGTCAAGGCAGAATCTCGACGTACCCGTCGGTTCCGTGCACGCGGATCCGCTGCCCATTGCGGATCAGCCGGGTGGCATCTACCACACCGACGACGGCCGGCAAGCCGTACTCCCGTGCGATCACTGCGCCATGGGTCATCAGGCCTCCCACCTCCGTGACCAGGCCCGTGATCGCCACGAACA
>Ga0116214_1001175_pt1 | contig 10300 bp, 6 predicted proteins | sample Sb_taG_FD_88964 | JGI IMG/M metagenome (GOLD analysis project Ga0116214, IMG submission 88964) | Peat soil microbial communities from Weissenstadt, Germany - Sb_50d_1_NS metaG | ecosystem: Environmental > Terrestrial > Soil > Wetlands > Peat | place: Germany: Weissenstadt | collected 2010-09-21
ATCCACTCAGTGTGCCGTCCCGTAGCGCGTTCATGATGTGAGGAGCCGTATGCCTGAAAGGGCACGTACGGATCTGTGGGAGCCCCAGGGGAGCAATCCCCTGGGGCCACCCGGCCCGGAACTACCGCCATGGTGTCCCCGGAACTACCGCCATCAATACGCATGGATCTCGAAGGGATCGTGTTGCGCGCTCGTATTTGGTTGCGGCTCCGCCGCGTTAGGCTTTTTTTACTGCATGGGAATCCAGGCTAGATGAGAAAATCGTTGAACTCCATCGTCGGGACAGCCAAATGGCTTGTTCGTGTGATCTCTATGGCTGCGTACAAGTTCTATTGGGACGGCTGTTTTTCCCACGCCTCTTCTCTTGCCTACACAACGCTCTTTGCTCTCGTTCCGGTTTCGGCGCTCGTATTTGCGATTTTCGGCTCGAGCGGCTTTAATATCGGCGAACAAGACCTGAGACGGATGCTGGAACAATTTCTTCCCCCAAGCGACAATAAGCTACTGCTTGACTTACAGCAGGAAGTATTCTCCAGGCTCAGTTCCTTTGCCGAAAGCGTTCGTGCTCTTGGCAACGTCAGCTTGGCGGTTTTAATCTTCACCGGCATTGCCCTGCTCAATACTATCGAAAGCGCGCTCAACCAGGTATGGCGCGTAACGTCAAACCTCAGCATTATTTCCAAGATTATCAGCTTCTGGGCAGTGATTACGCTTGGACCTTTGCTTATTGCTCTTTCTTTCTACTGGTACAGCAGGGTGAGTTCTCACGCTGTCGGCCTCATTTACGGCTCGCCTGCCGCGCAACTGCTTGATTTGGCTATCCCAGTAGGCGCAATTTGGGCGGCTTTGACGCTGTTGTTTTACAAATTGCCTGCCGCACAAGTATCCATGAGAGATGCCGCTCTCGGTGCTTTTATCGGCGCAGTGCTCTTCGAACTGATGAAGCGTGGATTTGCCTACTACGTAGGTATTTCAAGCACATACAGTGCCTTCTATGGCGCCCTCGTAAGCATCCCACTGTTTCTCTTTTGGCTGTATTTGATTTGGGTGGTTATTCTCTACGGCGCTGAGATCAGTTATCAGGCAGGGAGCATTGAAATCCTCCATGGTTTAAGGAAATATGCCACTGAACTTGGCGAAGTCGGAGCAATTCTTGGACTGCGTATATTACATGTAATCGGCTGCCACTTCGTGCAGGGCAAAGCTCCCCCTACTGAGACCGAAATCGCCATCCAGACGGGTTCTGACCCTGCTCTTGTGCGAACGTGCATAGCAATCCTCACAGAAGCGGGGATGATCACCGTTGTCGATCCCGAAAGACGTTCTCGCTCACTAACCCTTTCCCCGGACAAAATTACCGTAGGGCAGGTCGTGAAAGCCTTTCGCGCCAAACGTTATCGCATTCCGGAAACAGAAGGCAGAGAAGAAGAGAACCTTGCAAACTTTCTCGAAACATTGCGCACCGCTTCCCTCAACAGCGGTCCTGACCTGCCGACCATGAATTGGACTCTCGCAAAGTTGGTTTCCGCAAGCCAAACATAGCCGGTCGCGCGTCCAGGACGGCAATCTTTCTTCAACTTCAATGAGGCAACTTTTGCTGTCATGCGGGGTAGCAAGGTAGGGTGGGTCTGGCCGCAGGCGACTTACCACCGTTTCGCGGTCGCGTTCCTCACGAGGCAGCAAGGCAGCCTTGCTTCATTTCCCCGCCGGCTTGCCGTCGTAGGTGATGACCTTGATCGCCTTGAAGCCCGCCTTCGCCAGTTCCGGCTCGACGGTCTTGCGGTCGCCGACGACGAGGATGAAACGGTCGGCCGGGGCAACGACTTCGGTCATCGACTGCTGGGTCTCGGCAAGGGATACGCGTTCCAGGTTGGGCAGGAAGGTCTCGAGGTAATCGGCAGGCAAACCGAACTCGGCGATCTCGGAAAGGGCGGAGGCGATTCCGGAGGGAGACTCAAACCCCTCGGGATAGCTCTGCGCCTCGGCGGACCGAGCCTTGTCGACCTCTTCGGCAGTGATCGGCCGGGCCTTTGCGAGCGCGTCGAACTCCTTGAGGATCTCCTGAAGTGCCGGCGCTGTGGCATCGGCTCGCACGGCGGTCGAGACGCTCCAGACGCTCTTGCTGCGACGGAAGTGAAAGGCCGAGCGGGCCCCGTAGGTGTAGCCGTGATCCTGGCGGAGATTCTTGTTCAAGCGACTCAAGAAATCTTCGCCGAGCAAATGGTTGCCGACCAGTGTCGCCATGTAGCGCGGATCGCGCCGATCTACCCAGTGCCGGCCCACGCTGATCACGCTCTGCACTGCGCCCGGCTTGTCCACCAGGTAGATGACGCTCGGCTCCGGTTTGACGTCGGCCACAGGCCTGGAGATGGGGCCTGGGTTGCCTCCTCTCCAGCGTCCGAGAGTTTGCTCGAGGGTGCGCGTCACCGCGTCTGGATCGACGTCTCCCGTGACGATGAGCGTGGCCCCTTTGGGTCCGAAACCACGCGAATGGAAAGCCCGGACCTCGTCGAGCGTCAGCCGCTTGACTGTCTCAGGATAGCCCTCGGCCGGCTTGCCGTAGGGGTGTTCGGGATTGTACATGACGATGGGCAGAGCGCGGCAGGCAAGCCAGCCAACATCTTCAGGGCCTTGCAGCAGGCTGGCAAGCTGCTGGGTCCGCTCGCGGTCGAAGTCCTTGGGATCGAACCGGGGAGACGCGAGCATCTCGGCCAGCAGAGTCAACGTCGGCTCCAGGTTCCGAGCCAGGACACTGACGCCCACTACTGTGTCGTCGTGGCCCGCGCCCACGCGTACCGCGGTGCCGAGTTGCTCGAACGCCTCGGCCAGCTCGGTGGCCGTGCGCGAGGAGGTGCCTTGATCGAGCAATCGCGCGGTCAGATGCGCCAGTCCCGCTTTGCCCTCGGGATCGTCGCCGGTACCAATCGGCACAGTGAGCGACACCTGGACCAGAGGCAACATCTTCCAGGTTGAGATCCAGAGGTCGATCCCGTTGGAGAGCGACCGGCGCACGTAGCGCGGAGGCTGAAACCCCTGTGGGATTGTTGGGCCGGGCAATTTTGACCAGTCGGGCCCTCCCGCGGGCGGTCGCGTGCTGACCGTGGCCTTTCTGGTCGTATCCGGATCGGGGCCAACAGGAGTCAGTTCGGTCTTGGCCTCGCCGGGCCGCACCGGGCGTACCAACAGGGTCACCTTGTCGTCGGTGAGGTAGCGGGAAGCGACGCGCTGGATGTCGGCCGGAGTGACCTTGAAATAACGGGCGAACTCCTTGCGGTAATACTCCGGATCGTCCTGCTGGACAAACCCAGTGCTGATCGCGACAGCCCGTCCGATGGCCCGGGTAAGCCGAGCGTACAGTCCGGTCTCGAGCCGTGCCAGAACGCGAGCCAGCTCGGCCGGCGAGGGAGGCTCGGCACGCAGCCTGGCAATCTCCTTCTGGAACTCGCTCTCGATGCCGGCGGTCGTTTTTCCCTCGGCGGCGGTAGCCTGAAGCGTCAAGAGACCGGCGATCTCCTTGGGGTCGTTATGGGCCGAAACATCCTTGGCCAGGCGCAGGTCGCGGACCAAGGTCTTATGCAGCCGGGAAGTTTCGCCGCCGGCCAGCACGGTGGCCAGCATGTCCAGCGCGGGGGAGTCAGGATGATCGTCGGCCACCGTGGGCCACGACCAGTGAATTCGGGGGAGCTTGACCTCGTCGGCCAGCTCGGCTTGCGCGGATCGAGCGGCTACCGGCTGTGCGTGCACTGATGACGGGCGCGGGCCGGCGGATAAAGGCCCGAAGTAGCGGGCGATCAAATCCTTCGCCCGCGTGGGATCGAAGTCGCCCGCCAGGCAGAGGGTCGCGTTTGCAGGGTGGTAGAACTCAGCGAAGAACGATCTGAGATCGTCGAGCGAGGCGGCATTCAGGTCTTTCATCGAGCCGATGACCGACCAGGAATAGGGGTGGCCCTTGGGGAAGACCCGGGCCAGGAGCGTCTCCTCAACCAGCCCGTACGGGACGTTATCAACGTCCTGTCGCCGCTCGTTCTTGACCACCTCGCGCTCGGTGTCGAACTTCGCCTGATCCAGGGCGGAGGGGAGGAACGCCAGACGCTCGGCCTCAAGGTAAAGGGCCCGCTCCAGATACTCGCTGGAGACCGTCTCGAAATAGATTGTCATGTCTTCCGTCGTGAACGCGTTCGATTGCGCCCCGGTCTCCTGGAGCGGGATGTCATAGTTGGGAACGTTCTTGGTGCCACGAAACATCATGTGTTCAAAGAAGTGAGCGAAGCCCGTACGGCCCGCCCGCTCATTCTTGGAGCCGACGTGATAGGCGACGCAGACCACCACCCGGGGCACGCTGGCATCACGGTGCAGTGCAACCTTCAGGCCGTTCGGCAAGCGGTAAGATTCGATCTCGAGCTTGGGCCCCTCCAGATCGGGCTGTGCGCCAAGGGCCGAGGCGGCAGTCAAGGTCACGAGGAAGAGAACGATGAGTCTTCGCATAAATCAATGAATCCACATCAGTTAAGTCTTGGGAATCAAGGCTCGACGAAGGCCTTGACCTCTCGCTCCGGCCCTGGGCAAGGCCCCGTCAGAGCAGCGCTGTTTCTTCGGGGCAACCCAGCATGAGGTTCAGGTTCTGGACGGCCACACCCGCGGCCCCCTTGATCAGATTGTCGAGGCAGGCGAGGATCACGATCTGACCGCGGACGACCCGGAGCGTGATGTCGCAATAGTTGGTCAGCGCGGAGTCCTTGGTCGCCGGCAGGTGGGAGACGATCCGGAGGAACGGGCTTTGTGCATAGAACGACCGGTAAAGCTCGAGCAGGTCGTGCTCGACGGCTGCTTGCTTGGGCCGGGCGTAGATCGTGGCGAAGATGCCCCGGTCCATCGGCACGAGGTGCGGCGTGAAGATGACCTCGACCGCCTCGCCGCGCCCGCTGGTCATCGTCGTCAGCACCTGGTCGATCTCGGGAGTGTGCCGGTGCCTGCCCACGTTGTAGGCCGAGAAGCTCTCGTTGCACTCGGGGAAATGGGTGTTCAGCTTGGGCGATCGGCCGGCCCCCGAGACGCCGCTCTTGGCGTCGATGATGATTCCGGTCCGCTCGATAAGATCCCCGGCGATCAGGGGCGCCAGGGCGAGGATGCTGGTCGAGGTGTAACAGCCCGGGTTGGCGATGAGCTGGGCCGGAGGAATCTGGTCGCGGAAGAGCTCGGGCAGGCCGTACACGGCTTGCTTCAAGCCGGGGATGTCGGTGTGCTGGTGGCCGTACCAGTCGGCGTAGACCTGGGGATCGCTCAAGCGGTAGTCCGCGCTCAGATCGATGACCCGGACGTTTCTCTTTCGGAGGGCCGGAACGACGGCCAGGCTTGCCGTGTGCGGTAGCGCGAGGAAGGCGAACGACGCCCGCTCGGCGATCTGATCGGCGTCGAACGGTTCACAAGCCAGGTCGATCCGCCGGGTCAGGCTGGGATGGAGCGCGTCCACTCGGGGCGCCTCATCCTGCCGCGAGGTTGCCACGGTGATCTTGACCCGAGGGTGCTTGAGCAAGATCTGGATCAGCTCGCGGGCTGCGTACCCGGATGCCCCGACAATCGCCACTCCGACGTGACCGCTCACGCCATCTCCTTTCCTCGTGCTCGAACCGTGGCCGCGGCGATCATGAGGCACCAGATCAGCCACGATGCCGATGAGATCGCCAGTCCCTCCGTGATGTCGGTTGCCACGTACTCGAGGTGCAACGTCCAGCGCCCGGGCCCGGGAACCCGAACTCGCTGCCACCCCCCCTCGCTGCCGTTGCGCCGGAATGCTGGCAGAATCTCGGTCGGAAACTCTCCTTGACTGTCCCTGTCCAGCCAGCTAGCCCGCCACTGCGGGTCCGCCAGTTGCGTGATGATGACCCATCCGGGCGCGTCGGCATCAACGGACACGTCCATGAGCTGGGCCCCGCGCGATTCTGCCCGTAGCGGCGAAGCCCGGTCAAACAGCTCGAGAAGCGGCTCGAGGTCTCCCGCCCAGATATCCAGCATGGCCGGGCGACTCACGGCGGTCAAGGGGAGGAACCACGCCCGGTGCGGGTCAGACTCGGGATGGAGGATGCGAAACCGCGACGACCAGGCTCCCTGCTCCGATCTCCACTCTCGCCCGAAGATCCAACCGGCCAGGACTGGATCGTCGACGGTTTCGGGCTCATCCTTGCTTCCCTTCGACCTGGCGAGCCAGCGCTCAATGGCAGTCTCGACGGGGTCCAGTACACGTACTCCGACGCCTGCCACGCGCATGGCTTTCCGTACGCCAGCACGAGAGGGCTCCAAGCCAAGGGGGCCTCGCGCCAGATGACTTAACGGCTCCAGGGCAGGCAGGTCGAGGGTCCGGTAAGCGATGACCGGCTCCAGTCCGACCAGCATCGACAGATTGTGAAAGCCGTCGATGATCCTCGTGCCCAAGGGCTCCCTGGCCAGTCGCGCCAAAACGGGGCTCTGGTTCACGAGGGGGCGCACCGGCCCGACAGCAACCAGCCGGTGCCGGCTCAGAATCATGAGGTCAACGAATGTCAGCAGGATCAGGCAGGCCGGCAAGTGCCCGCGTCGCGAATGAGGCGAGGTGAGCCAGGCGACTATCAGAATTCCGAAGAGAAGACCCGCCGTGCCGGCCAGCTCGCGCGCGTAGATCTCGGCTCGGCTTTCGACAAACGTCCTCGGGTCCGCGGGGCGGGTAGCCACGCCCACGCGCACGAGGTCGGCCGGAATCCTCGGGTCGCCAGCCGGCCTTCGGGCCTCGGCCAGCACGCTGCGGAAATCCGGGTCGTCGGTCCAGGGACGTGACTGAAAAGCTCTTTGAAAAAGGCCGGTTAGCCAGGGACGCCTGTCCGATGAACCGCTGCCAAGGGCCAGCTCGATCAGCCCGAGCACGACGAGAATCCAGGCGGCCGAAAGGCCTGCCAACCATGCCAGGGATCGTCCCGGCCGCGGCCAGTCGAGGCAGCGATCCAGCCCCTTTCCCGCCAGGATTGACAGGGCCAGAGCAGTTGCCAGACTCCATCGCGCGGGGGCCCGAAAGAAGGAGAATCCGGGTACGGTGATCAAGAGCCGGAAACCCGGAACGTACGGGCCAAGACTGAGGATCAGGGTCACGCCCGCAAGGACTGCCAGGATCCGGATCGAGCGATCGCGGCGGAACTCGTGCAGGACAACCAGTATTGCCAGGAAGAACGGCACTAACCCCACGTAGCTGAGCTGCTCCTCGGGAGTGGTATGAAACGGGTCCCAGACCAGTGGGCGCCAGAGGGGCGAGCGATGAAACAACCCCGGCGCGATGTAATTGACCAGATGCCAAGGCGTGGCGGCGAATCCGGAAAGATACTCGAAGTCGCGCTGATCCGCGGCCAGGCGAGCCAGGCGAGCCGTCGGCCAGAGTTGCAGCGCCGTCAGTGGAAAAACCGCAATCAGGCAACCGCCGATCGCGAGAGCCTGCCCCGTTCCGCGGGACAAGACGATACCTGTTGCACTGTCCTCGACCCATTCTCGACAGATCCATGGCTCGAGCACGTACCAGACCACCATCAGCATGATGCCCACCTGAGTCAGAAAAGCGATCTGGAAGTGACCGGGCAAGACTTGCAGCACCAGGACCAGGCTCAAGAGAAACAGCCGCACAGCCACATTCGGTCTGGGTGACGTGAGCAGGGACCACGTCAGTCCCCAGGCCCAGGGCATCCATGAGCCCGTGGTATAACCCCAGGGATGAGGCATGTGGATGACATAGAACCCTGACGCCGAGAAAGCAAAGGCCGCCAGGCTGGAGCCCATCGGCGTGACCCCGAACCGTCGCGCGGCCCACCAGGCGCCCAGAGCCCCCCAGAGCGTGTGCAGAAGCAGGCTTGCCACATAGGCCCATTCCGTTGCCAATAAGCCGTAAAGAATGAGGTGCGGAGGGTAGTAAACTCCCATCTGGCTCTCGCCGATCCCAGGGAACCCATAGCCCCAAAGATCGTTCCAGACCGGCAACCGCCCTTGCCGCAGCACAGAGCCGAGCACCCCCATCAGGCCAAGGAAAAACTGGGTGACATCGCCGCCGACCGGCATCTTGCCGCCGCCGCCGATCGGCCAGAGCCAAAGCAGCAAGCCAGCGATCAACAACAGGATCGCAGACCGGCCGCGGCTTGCTTTCGCGAACTCAATCAAAGCCCTTAACTTCATCGCGGCTTCTGATCCTTCCAGCTTTCCTTGCTTTACCTGATCTCTCCAACCCGACTCAACTATGGCCCTTCATCGCTCTGTCCCCCTCGAAGCTGAAGGAATTCTTTACAAACTGGTTCACGATTTTACACGAGGAGGGATCGTGCCGGCACATTCATCCCACGGCTGCGTCGGCTACGATCGCTCTTTACTTCAGTATTGGAGGAATCTTGGCGATTGAGTCGATCCTGCGGCTTGTTTGGCATTTAACCTGCTAAGTTCTCCCCCGTCGATGAATCGGTTGTCGCGTGAAGTGCACGCGCCGGTGCGACCTTGACTCAGAAAGGAGGGAGTCATGCTGGTACTGAGCAGGAAGCTTGGGCAGAGTTTTCGGGTGGGAAACGGGGTTCGAATCACGGTGGTGAAGATCGACAACAACGCGGTCCGGATCGGGATCGAAGCTCCGGAGGACGTGTCGATCCAGCGCCAGGAGATCGCTTTCGAGCTTCCCGAGCCCCTGCCGAAGGAGGCAGGCGAGTGTCGGTGACCAGTCTTTCGTCTCCAATCATCCAGGTTGGACCGTTCTTCACCAGGCCTGTATGCTGACTATTGTCCCGGCACGAAAGAAACACATGTAGGTCAGGCTTTCCAGCCTGACTCTGAGACTTGTCAGGCTGGAAAGCCTGACCTACTTCCTTGCCGGGGTAATGACGATCGAGGTCGGCCGCGATGCGGGTGGTGATTGCCCCGGACAAGTTCAAAGGAAGCCTGACGGCGCTCGAGGCGGCCGAGGCAATGGCGCGGGGCCTGTCCAGGGTTGATCCCTGCTCCAAGATCGACCGCGTGCCGATGGCAGACGGCGGCGAGGGGACCGTTGCGGCGCTCGTTGCGGCGACGGGTGGTTCGTATCGTACGGTCACGGTCACTGGACCGCTCGGCGAGCCGGTGGTCGCCTCTTTTGGACTTCTGGGCGACGGACGCACTGCGGCGCTCGAGATGGCTTCTGCCTCGGGGCTCTGGCTCGTGCCGCCCGCCTTGCGAGATCCCTTGCGAGCCACCACGCGGGGAACCGGCCAGTTGCTCCTGGCGGCGCTCGAGGCCGGCGCCCGGCGCGTGATCGTGGGCATCGGTGGCAGCGCGACCAACGATGGAGGAGCCGGCCTGGGCCAGGTACTCGGCTTCCGCCTCCTCGACACCCAGGGACGCGAGCTTGGGCCGGGCGGGGGCGAACTGGACCGGCTGGCCAGGATCGAACGCACCGGCCAGGCGGCTGGCCTGGGCTCGGCCACCATCGCCGTGGCCTGCGACGTGACCAACCCTCTGTGCGGCCCGCGGGGCGCCTCGGCGGTGTATGGACCGCAAAAAGGAGCCACGCCCGAAATGGTGGAGCGGCTCGATCGCAACCTTGCCCACTTCGCGGACATCGTGGAGCGCGACCTGGATGTCGCAGTGCGCGACATCCCCGGCTCGGGCGCGGCGGGGGGCTTGGGTGGAGGGCTGGTCGCGTTCGCCGGGGGACGGCTCGAGGGTGGGGTCAACCTCGTCATCGAGGCCGTGAACCTGCGCGAACGCCTGCACTCCGCCGACCTGTGTCTCACCGGTGAGGGCGCTCTGGACGGTCAGAGTGCCTTCGGCAAGACTGCCGTCGGCGTGGCTCGCCTGGCGCATGCGCTGGGATGTCCAACCCTGGCCATTGCCGGATCGATCGGGCCGGGTGCCGAAGCCGTCCTGGAACAGGGTATTGACGCTTACTTCAGCATCTGCCCCGGTCCCGTTCCCATCGACGAGGCCATCGAGCGGGCCTCCGAGCTGCTCGAAAACGCGACGGCCCAGGCAGCCCGGGCTTTCCTTGCGGGACGAAATGCTCGTCGAGTCAACACCTGATCCTGGTGCAACCATGCAACCCACCCACCCTCTCGGCGAGTTTGGCCTGATCGACTGGATCCGCCGGCAGCAGTCGGGGCGTCCGCACCAGGGGACGGTGCTGGGCATTGGCGACGATTGCGCGATTCTCGATGTCACCGCAGGATCTCAGCTCCTGGTCACGACCGACATGCTGATGGACGGCCGCCACTTCCGGCTCGAGAGCGACGGGGCCGAGGCGGTTGGCTACAAGGCCATGGGCGTGAATCTCTCAGAC
>Ga0116214_1001177_pt1 | contig 10290 bp, 8 predicted proteins | sample Sb_taG_FD_88964 | JGI IMG/M metagenome (GOLD analysis project Ga0116214, IMG submission 88964) | Peat soil microbial communities from Weissenstadt, Germany - Sb_50d_1_NS metaG | ecosystem: Environmental > Terrestrial > Soil > Wetlands > Peat | place: Germany: Weissenstadt | collected 2010-09-21
CCGTCCGCCCGCTGGATACCCCCGTCCTTACTGCTGGTGCTCACGCCGGTGGTCTGCGCTGACAATCCCGGTCCGGCGGATCCGGGTACCGGGCGGTAGTTCTCCATGTTCCTCAGGCTCGCTCGTCATGATCAGATTTGTGCCTAGTATGCCCGCGGGGGTCGGGTCCTTCGTCCAGGGTTCTCACTAAGTGCGAACTCGGAATCTCATTACACGCGAACCAGGCGACCGGCAGGTCAGAATTCGCTATGAATACCCTCTGAGCTCCCCGCGAACCCCCGGCGAATGCAGCCAGGGCTCAGCCGGTGCCGAGCAGCCGCCCAAGCTTGGACGTGGCAGCTGACCGTCTCGCCCCAGCCTCGCGCAGCGCCTGGCCGGCCGCCTCCAGGACGCCCTCCGCCTTGGCGCCCTCGACCGCCTCGACCTCGATCTCGCGCCATCTCATTGGTTCCGCGCCGGGTCGGTCGAGCCGGGCGGCGGTCACGAGGTCGTCGGCGACCTCGGCCAGGGGCTGCCCGGCCCGGTCGGCGAGTATCACCACGGTCCGTTCGGTATCAAGAATGGCGATCGGGCGCAGGGTCCGGCCCGCGGTGATGTCCTGCACCTGAGCGGCCAGCTGCGCCGGAACGGTGCCGTGGTCGCCCTCGGCGAGCGGAGTGCGGACCTCCTGCCTGGTGTCCTTGCGCACCGGCAGCTTGAGGTGCCAGCCCTCGTCGGGGCCGCCGACCCGCCGGCGGAGCGTGATCCGGTTCTTGATCAGGTCGAGTTCATCGGTGTCGTAGTACGTCGCGCTCAGGTAGTACCGCTGCCGTCCTGCCGCCTTCGTGCGTTCTCCCAGGCCAGCCAGGTCGGGCATGACGAAGTCGGCCGCGGCGTCGTACTTCTGCTCGGTTTCGAGGTGCTTGCCCGTGGTGTCCGTCACTCGTCAAAGGCTAGTCGCGGGCCGCGGCGCACCGTGTGCCGGGTCAGGCCCGGCGGGACCCATGAGACCTCATCCGGATCGCGGCCACGCACACGGCGGCTAGCGCGGCCAGCCCGGCCAGCACGAAGCTGTTGCCCGCCAGCAGCTGCAGGCCATGCCAGTGGAACTCGTGGTACCAGGGCTGGGAGCCGGTCGCGAAGTAGGTCGCGGGCCCGTACCAGAACAGCCCGGCCGGGGTCAGCCCGGCCTGAGACAGATCCCAGAACTGCGGCCATGCGCCGAACACCAGCACCAGCGCCCCCCCGGCCGCCCACCACGCGGCCCGGACCACGCCGCGCGCGCGGGCTCCCAGGTGAGCCAGCAGCGCGAGGCCCGGCGCCACCCAGACCCAGTGGTGATCCCAGCTCAGTGGCGAGGCCAGCAGGCCGGTCAGCGCGCAGGCCAGCATCCCGGGCACCGGATGCCCGGCCCGGTACAGGACAGCCGCCGCGGCCAGCCCGAGGATCAAGACCAGGATCGCCGCCGCGATCCACGGCGCGGTGCCGGCCGTCACGCTGCCGGCCAGCCGGGTGAGCAGGCCGCGCAGCGACTGGTTGCCCCGGGTACCGAGGAACACGATCCGGTTGGCGTTCAGGAACAGACCGTGAAGCCAGTAGGTGCCGGAATCGCGGGGCAGGATCCCGTAGCCCAGCGCCACCGTGGCCACGAACACCCCGGCGGCGGTGGCCGCCTGCCGGTACCGGCGGACCAGCAGCAGGTACGGGATGAAGATCAGCGGGGTGAGCTTCACCCCGGCCGCGAGGCCGATCCCGATCCCGTGCCACCAGCGCGTACGGCCGTTCAGCGCGTCGGGATTCAGCAGGTCGGCCACGACGAGCAGCATGAGCAGCAGGTTGACCTGGCCGAGGGCCAGCGTCTGCTGCACCGGCTCGGTGAGCAGGGCCAGCGCGGAGACGCCGAGCGTGGCGCCGAGCCGCACCCGGGGACGGTCCGTATAGCGGGGGGTCCGGGGGGTCGTCCCCCCCCAGCCAACAGAGCCCAGCGCGCCGAACACCAGCCACAGCGACAGCCCGAGGGCGGCCAGGCTGACCAGGGTCATGGCCCAGCGCATCGCCGTCCAGGACAGCACGGACGCGACCGCGAAGACCACCGCGGCGAACGGGGGATAGGTGAACTGGACGCCGTTCGGCCCGCTCCAGTCGTAGAGCGGCGAGGACCGGTGGGCGTCATAGGCGGGCGCGACGTGCCGGACGATCAGGCCGCCGTTCCGGTACACCACCAGGTCCCGCATGGCCGCCATCGACGACAGGTGAGTGGCCAGGTCCGCCAGGTAGACGGCCAGCACGGCCACCAGCAGCACGGCCCCGGCCGGGAGCAGCCACCGCGCACCGTCGCGGGACGTACCGGCAGGCCCCGGTCCGGCCCCCTTGGCCGCCGCTGCTGGCTCTGCCCGCACCGCCACGTCCCTTCAGTATGCCCACCAGTATTCCCACAGGGGGCGACCCCTGGCACCCCGCCGGGAGGCCAGAAACGATCATCGGCTGGCACGAATGGTGTCGTGCCAGCCGATGATAGTGGGTCTGCCTATCCGATGGTCTGCGTGTCCTCGCTTCGCGCCCGCCGGAACGGCAGGGTAATGGTCGGGCCCGTCCGGGCTGGGACCTTCTCGATCGGGACCGTCTCGGCCGGCGGGGTCGGCGGGACCGTCTCGACGGCCTGGATCCCGGAGGCCACGGACAGGATCCGGCCGAACGCCGCGCCCGCGATGAACACGATGACCACACCCAGCGCGGAGAAGAAGCCGAGCTGCTCCATGATCCGCATGAACACGGTGGAGCTGGCCGGTGAGCCGCCCAGGGTTACCTGGTTGTTCCACAGCGGGCTGAGCATGGTGCCCAGGGTGAACCAGGCGCCGCCCGCCGCGGCCAGGATCGCGCCGAACAGTGCGACGTGCCGACCGGTGGCGATCATGAGCAGGACGCCGCCGAGGACGACCGCCGCGCCGGGCAGGACCTCCAGCCACAGCCGGGCCGTGGTGTAGGTCCAAGCCGTATCCGGCGTATAGGCGTAGTGGAAATACGGTCCGATGAAGGGGATGAGTGCGCCCCAGGCCCCGAGCAGGACCAGCAGGAACCCGCTGGCCACCCCGCGGCTTCGCCGCATTTGCAGCATCCCAGCCATGCCTATCACTTCCTGAGTGAGTAACGATTCGTTGTTGTTAGCGGACGTGTCCGCCTGCCCCTACCCGGAGGCACGCGTGGTATTCCGGCCGAGGGGTACAGTTCGCGACGTGGATACCCGCCGCCTGGTCCCGCGCACCGATCTGGTGCTCGCCGACCCCCGGCTGGCGGCCGCGGAACGCAGGCTGGGCCGGGCGCTGGTCAAGGCGGCGGTGGCCCGCGCGCAGCAGCGGGCCAGGAACGGCCAGATCGCCCCGGCCGAGGTCGCGGACGCCGCGGTCGCCGAACTGCCCGCCCGGGCCGCCGGGCTGACCCCGGTGATCAACGCGACCGGGGTACTGGTGCACACCAACCTGGGCCGCGCCCCGCTGTCCGCGGCGGCGGTGGACGCGATCGCGGCCGCGGCGGGCCACTGCGACGTGGAGTTCGACCTGGCCGCGGGGGTCCGCGCGCGCCGGGGCGCGGGCGCGCTGGACGCCCTGGCCCGCGCCGTCCCGGCGGCCGAAGCGGTGGCCGTGGTCAACAACAACGCCGCGGCCCTGGTCCTCGCGGCCACCGCGCTGGCCCGCCCCGACGCCTCCGGGCCCGCGGCCACCGCGCTGGCCCGCCCCGACGCCTCCGGGCCCGCGGAGATCGTGATCAGCCGGGGCGAGCTGATCGAGATCGGGGACCGGTTCCGGCTGCCCGACCTGCTGGCCTGCACCGGCGCGAGGCTGCGCGAGGTCGGCACGACCAACCGGACCACGGCCGCCGACTACGCCGAGGCGACCGGCCCGCGGACCGCGTTCATCCTCAAGGTGCACCCGTCGAACTTCCGGATCGAGGGCTTCACCGCCGCCGTCGGCGTCCCCGCCCTGGCCGAACTGGGCGACAGCCACGGTGTTCCGGTCGTATTCGACATCGGGTCCGGGCTGCTCACGCCCCACCCGCTGCTCCCCGATGAGCCCAGCGCCGCGACCGCGCTGCGCGACGGCGCCGCGCTGGTCACCGCCAGCGGCGACAAGCTGCTCGGCGGCCCGCAGGCCGGCCTGCTGCTCGGCCGCGCCGACCTGATCCGCCGCCTGAGGAGGCACCCGCTGGCCCGCGCGCTGCGGGTGGACAAGCTGACCCTGGCCGCCCTGGAGGCAACCCTCACCGGACCGGTACCGCCGGTGGCCGCCGCGCTGGCCGCCGACCCGGCTTCCCTCTTCGATCGGGCCGAACGGGCCGTGGCTCGTCTGGCCGCGGCCGGCTTGGACGCGCGCGTGGTTCCTTCTTCCGCGGCGGTGGGCGGGGGCGGCGCCCCGGGGGTGGAACTGCCCAGCGCCGCGATAAGCCTGCCCGAGGCGCTGGCCGCGCCGCTGCGCCGCGGCTCGCCTGCCGTGGTGGGGCGCCTGGAGGCCGGCCGCTTGCTCCTCGACCTGCGCTCGGTGCCACCCGAGGCCGATTCGCTCCTCGCGGCTGCCATCCTGGCGGCCGCGAGCAGGTGATTTCCATGATCATGGCCAGTTTTGGGCAAATAGCGTCCCTTTCTGGCCACGATCATGGTCCCGGGGAGCGGCCGTGCAGGTGATCGCGACCGCGGGGCATGTCGATCACGGGAAGTCGGCGCTGGTGCGGGCGCTCACCGGGATGGAGCCCGACCGGTGGGCCGAGGAGCGGCGCCGGGGCCTGACCATCGACCTCGGGTTCGCCTGGATGACGCTGCCGGGCGGGGAGCGGATGGCGTTCGTGGACGTGCCGGGCCACGAGCGGTTCGTCCCGAACATGCTGGCCGGCGTGGGCACGGTTCCCGCCGTGCTGGTCGTGGTGGCCGCGGACGGAGGCTGGATGCCGCAGTCCGCCGAGCACCTGGCCGCCATCGACGCGGTCGGCATCCGCCACGGCCTGCTCGCCGTGACCCGCTGCGACCTGGCCGATCCCGGCCCCGCGACCCGGCAGGCGCTGGAGCATATGGCCCGGACCAGCCTGGGCCCGGTGGAAGCCGTCGCGGTGAGCGCGGTAACCGGCGCCGGCCTGCCGGGACTGCGGGCCGCGCTGGCCCGCCTGACGGCCTCTCTGCCCGTGCCCGACGCCACGGCACCGGTCCGGCTGTGGGTGGACCGGGCGTTCAGCATCCGGGGCAGCGGCACGGTGGTGACCGGCACGCTGCCCGCCGGGACCGTCCGGTCGGGCCAGGAACTGCTGCTTACCCCGTCCATGCGCCCGGTCAGGATCCGCGGCATGGAGTCGCTGAACGAGCCGGTCGCCTCGGTCAGCGGGGTGGCCCGGGTGGCGCTCAACCTGCGCGGCATCCCGGCCGACGGGCTGGCCCGGGGCATGGCCCTGGTCGACGCGGGCCGCTGGACGATGACCAAGCTGGTCGACGTCAGGCTGTCGTGCCCCGTGCCGCCGCGCCTGCCTCTGGACATGACGCTTCATGTGGGCTCGGCGCGGACGCTCGCGCGGCTGCGGCCGTTGGGATCCGAGGGTACGACGGTGGCCCGGCTGACGCTGCGCGAGTCGCTGCCGCTGCACGTGGGCGACCGTCTCCTGCTCCGCGATCCGGGCAGCGCCGGCGTGACCATCCTCGGCGCCACTGTGCTCGACGTGGCCCCGCCCGCGCTCGTGCGGCGTGGGGCGGCCGCGGCGGCCGGGCGTGAGCTGGCCGCCTGGCCAGAGGTGCCGACCGCCGCCGACCTGCTGCGCCGCCACGGCCTGCTGCGGTACGGCGTGCTGGCGGCCATGGGCGTGACCGGCAGCCTCCCGCCGCCGGTCACGGCCAGCGGCTGGCTCGCCGATCCCGCCCGCTGGGGCGAACTGCGCCGCCGGCTCACCGAGGTGGTCGCCGCGCACGCCCGGCGCGACCCCCTGGCCATCGGCCTGCCGCCCGAGGCGGCCCGGGCTGCCCTCCGGCTGCCGGACCGGGCCCTGGTCGAGGCCCTGGCCCGGCTCCCTGCACTGGGGGCCGCCCCGGAGGACGCGCTGGCGCGGATCCGGCTCGACGGCGGTTACCTGCGTCTCGGTGAACTGCAGAAATCATCCCAAACCCAAACGCCCCAGCCTTCGCTCCCTCCGCACGTGGCCGCGGGTGTGCGGGCCGTGCTGGCGGACCTGGCCGGCGCGCCGTTCGTGGCGCCGGAGGCCGGGCGGCTGCGTGAGCTCGGCCTGGACGGGCGGGCGATCGGGGCGGCGGCGCGCGCGGGCCTGCTGCTGCGGGTGACCGAGCAGATCGTGCTGGCGCCCGGGGCCGAGGCCGAGGCGGCGCGGGCCCTGGCGGGACTGCCCCAGCCGTTCACCGCGGCCGAGGCCCGGCAGGCCCTGGGTACCACCCGGCGGGTCGCGATTCCGCTGCTCGAATACCTGGACCGGGCCGGGATCACCCAGCGCCTGCCCGACGACCGCCGCCGCGTGCGCTTACGTAGCACCAGAAAAGTCCGGCCTGGCGTGTATCGGCCGCCTTTGTCCGCCCTCCGGACAATTAAGAGATCTCGCGCAGCTGCGTGAGAGCTGTCCCAGTGCGAGGGAGTTTCATCATGACCGAAGTGGCCACGGCCCCCGGACAAGTGGCTGCGGGGGCGCCCACGACCGAGGAGGAGGCCCGCGAGCTGGCCACGCAATGGGCCAACGAACAAGCCGCTCGCCTGACTGAGCGGGTCCGCAGCTACCAAGCCCAGAAGAACGGCCAGGCTAACGGACACCTGGCCCCCCGCATCGGCGCGCCGACGACCTACGAGCCGACCGGGGTTCCGTACGTGGCGTTCGACGTGACCGCCACCTCTCCCATCCAGTTCATCGGCCAACCTCCGTACCTGCCCAGCAAGATCATCGCGGCCGGTAACTTCGCGTACCTCGTCGCGTACATCTTCGCCAACCCGGTGGTCGACCAGCCGGCGGGCTGGGCGGTCCCGGCGAACGTTCAGCTCGGCGGGCTGCCGTGGCGGATGACGCTCGACCAGAGCAACCTGACCACCGGTGGCAACCTGCCGACACAGGTCCAGAGCGGTGTCTTCCCCGGCCCGGCCCCGGCGTTCACGCCGGTGTTCTTCCTGCTGCCCACCACTGGCCCGGCCCCGGGCGGGAACCCGTGGCTGATCGAGGCCAACCTCACCGTGTACGTCGACGTCCCGGGCAAGCCCTACGCGGCGTTCGGGACCAAGTTCATCGACCTCGACAACGACCCCGGCGTCCCGTTCTTCCCGCCCGTCACCGCCGGGTGGCGGTACGAACTGCCCAACCGTTACCTCATCTACAACAGCTGAGGGGGACCGAGATGCCGTCGGCCGGGCACCCGGCCGGCGGCATCTCGATGTCCGGGGATCTACAGGCTGCGGAACTCCGGGGAGCGGCGCAGCGCGTCGGCCACCCGGCGGGCGGTGCCCAAGGTGTTAGCCGCGCGCAGCAGCAGGAACCCGCCGCCGTGGATCCGGAACACCGAGGCGCCGGGCGTGTCGGCAATCGAGATGTTCGCGTACATGAACTGGTTCTTGCGGACGGTGACGCGGCGCGCGCCGTCGCTCTCCACCTGATAGCCGGCTCCCAGCCTGCGGCTGAGCACGGCGACGAGCTCGTTCTGCGTCACGTTCTTGCGCGGCACCCGCACCTTCGGCATGGCCTTCAGGCTACTGCCCGCCGTGGTCCTCAGGCGGACAGCCACACCGCGGTATCGGTCCGCAGCCTTCCGTCGGAGCTCACCGCGTCCGGCTCGCTGGCCAGCAGGATCTCCCGGTGCGGCGGGAGGGGCACAGCGGCCGCGCCGAGGTTCGCGGCGAAGACGAAGCCCGGTTCCCTGGCGAAGCAGAGCATGTCTTCCGCACCGCGCGTGCTGTCGAGCCAGCGCAGCGTGCCGCGGCCGAGGGCCGGGTGAGCGCGGCGCAGCCGGAGCGCCACCCGGTACAGGCCGAGGAACGAGTCCGGGTCGCCGAGCTGCGCCTCGACGCTGTAGCCGCCCCAGCCCGGCGGCTGAGGGAGCCAGGGCGGCGTGGGCGACGTGGTGTCGGAGAAACCGAAATCCGCCCCGGCCCGGGTCCAGGGCAGCGGTACGCGGCAGCCGTCGCGGCCGGGGGAGCGGCCATGAGTACGGCGGAAGCGCGGGTCCTGGCGTGCGGCGGCAGGCAGGTCGGTGACCTCGGGCAGGCCCAGCTCCTCGCCCTGGTAGAGGTAGGCGGATCCGGGCAGGGCCAGCAGCAGCAGCGCCGCGGCCCGCGCGCGGCGGACACCGACCGCGGCGCGCGCGTGGCCGAGGTCTATCAGCGCTTTGATCGTCTGCGGCCCGAAGCCTGCGTCCAGCTGGTAGCGGCTCACCGGCCGGGGCACGTCGTGGTTGCCGATGACCCATGGCGCTCGCGAGCCGCCCGCCAGCTCCAGGACCCCGCTGATCGCGGTCCGGAGCCCGGCCGCGTCCCAGCTGGCTACGATCAGCTCGAAGTTGAAGACCTGGGGCAGGCCGCCGGACTCGAGGTAGGGCCGCAGGGTGTCTGGCGTATCGGCCCAGACCTCGCCGATCGCGGTCCGCGCTCCGGGGAACCCGTCCGCCGGGTAGGAGTCCAGGATGGCCCGCCAGAACCGGTAGAGCTGCTGCAGCTCGGGCCGGTGATTGTAGGCCGAGGGCGCGTTCACCGGGCGGTGCAAGTGATCGGGGTCGGGGTCGTCGGGCAGATCCGGGTCCTTGTAGATCCCGTGCGCCACGTCCACCCGAAGGCCCGCCGCGCCGCGGTCGAGCCAGAACCTGATCACCTGCTCGAAGAAGGCGGGCACCTCCGGATTCCGCCAGTTCCAGTCCGGCTGGCCGGTGTCGAACAGGTGCAGGTACCACTGTCCGGGCCGGCCGTCGGCCTCGGTCACCCGGGTCCAGGCCAGCCCCCCGAACATCGACTTCCAGTTGTTCGGCGGCAATTCGCCGCCGGCGCCGCGCCCCTCCCGGAAGACGAACCGGGCCCGTTCGGGACTGCCGGGCGCTGCCGCCAGCGCGGCCTGGAACAGCGGGTGCGCGCTCGAGCAGTGGTTGGGCACCAGGTCGATGATCACCCGGATCTGGAGCGCTTCGGCGTCCTTGACCAGGCCGTCGAAGTCGGCCATGCTGCCCAGCAGCGGATCGACGGCACGGTAGTCGCTGACGTCGTAGCCGCCGTCGGCCAGCGGGGACGGATAGAAGGGGGTCAGCCAGATGGCGTCTACGCCGAGGTCGGCCAGGTAGGGCAGGCGGGACCGCAGCCCGGGCAGGTCACCCACGCCGTTGCCGTCCGCGTCGGCGAAACTCCGCGGGTACACCTCGTAGACGACCGCGTCTTCCCACCACACGTGCCCGTTTCCGCCCATCCGCCCGCCTTTCAGCCCGCCGGCCTCCCCGCATCTTATGAGTGAGGCCGTCGCGGTACCCCGGCCGGGCTGAGCATCGTAGAGTCGACGCGGAGGCGTCTGGGTGCCTGGTGGTCCCCCCAGTCTTCAAAACTGGTGGACGGCGTGCTGCGCCGTCGGCGGGTTCGATTCCCGTCCGCCTCCGCCACCTGCCGCTGCCACTGACCAAACGCGGCTGCGTCGTCTACGCGGTCAAGGACCTAGGGCGCTAGCTGGTACCGCGGCAGATAACGTCCGCCCGTAGCTCGCGGCGATCGCCGGCCGGCTCAGCTCAGCGACCGGCCGGTCTGGCCCGGACTTGCGGACCGGCGGGTCGGTCCGGGTCTGCCCGGTGCGGGTTCGGTGGGGAGACGGCCGTGGTGGCAGCTGACCGAGGGCTGCGCGCGGTATTTGCGCTGGTTGGCTCCCCCGCAGCACGATGCAGGCTAAGCGTAGCGCGGCGGCTTCCCCGAAGGCCGAACCTAGCCTGATGCGGAAGCCAGTTCGACGGTCAGGCCGAGGCGCTTGCCCAGCAGACCGGCGCGCTCGCGGTCGCTGACGGCGAAGGCGCCCTCCGCGCGGGTGAAGCGGACGTGGTGCAGCGCCCCGCCGCGGGGCAGCCCGCCCGTGCGCACCAGCCTGAGCCGCCGGCCGTCAGGCCAGGTCAGCTCGGCCGCGTCATCGCCGGCCGCTTCGAGTTCGCCGTCGAGGACCTCGCGGAACAGGCGAGTCGCGCCCTCGAGGTCGCCGACATGGTGCTCGATCAGGTCGAAGCGGGTCGGTGGCCCGGGCTCGGGCAGTTCCCGCGGCGCGGGTGTACGCGGGGAACCGTCCTGCTGGGCGACCTGGATGACGATGCCGTGGGCGCTGCGCGGGTGCAGGAACGCCTCCCTC
>Ga0116214_1001180_pt1 | contig 10274 bp, 4 predicted proteins | sample Sb_taG_FD_88964 | JGI IMG/M metagenome (GOLD analysis project Ga0116214, IMG submission 88964) | Peat soil microbial communities from Weissenstadt, Germany - Sb_50d_1_NS metaG | ecosystem: Environmental > Terrestrial > Soil > Wetlands > Peat | place: Germany: Weissenstadt | collected 2010-09-21
CCGCCTGCGCCGTTTTGAGCAGGAGGCCCGCGCCGCTGCCACTCTGAGTCATCCCAACGTTGTTGCCATCTATGACATCGGCATGCACGATGGCGCACCCTACATCGTTTCTGAGTTGCTGGAAGGGCAGACCCTGCGCGAACGCCTGCTCGATGGTCCCGTGCCGCGACGCCAAGCGGTTGACTATGCCTCCCAAATTGCCCAGGGCCTGATCGCGGCACATGAAAAGCGTATTGTGCATCGCGACCTCAAACCGGAAAACCTCTTCCTCACGAAAGATGGCCGGATCAAGATCCTCGATTTCGGTATTGCCAAGCTCATGAATTCCGACTTCGCCTCCGAGCCCGGCGAAGAAGTCTCGCTTGCCAGCATGACCACGCAAACCAAGTCCGGGCTCGTGCTGGGCACTCTGGCATATATGTCGCCAGAACAATTGCGCGGCAGGGCGGTCGATCATCGCAGTGACGTCTTCAGCTTTGGCGCGATTCTCTACGAGATGCTTACCGGCAAGCGTGCCTTTGCCGGAGAGACGCAGGTCGACACTATTACCGCGATCCTTAAAGAAGATCCTCCAGAGATGATTCGGGAAGGTCAGGACATTCCCGCCGCGTTTGAACAAGTCGTCCGCCACTGCCTGGAGAAAGATCCGGAGAACCGTTTCCAGTCGGCGCGCGACCTCGCTTTTGCGCTCAGCACGCTCTCGAACGTCACCACCGGCAAACAAGTCTTTCCCTTTCGACGCAAAGCGATGCGGATTCGAACTTGGCTGTTCGGCGTTGCCGCGGTATTGCTTGTGGTGGCGGCGATCTATCTGGGTGGCCGGCTCAAGCATGCCGAAGACCCCGACTACCATCGCGTTACCTTTGAGCGCGGCACCGTGTACTCGGCTCGCTTCACTCCGGACGGCCGGACCGTTCTCTACGGAGCCTCGTGGAATGGGCGCCCGCTGCAGATTTATTCCACCATCCCTGACTCATTGCAGGCGCGGCCGCTGGGCCTGCCTTCCGCTTATCTGCTAGGTCTCTCGCGCACCAGCGAAATCGCGCTCACCTTGCACGGAAGACCGGGCTCACGCCTCGAATTCGTGGGCGGAATGCTGGCGCGCTCTCCCATTGTTGGCGGAACTCCTCGCGAAGTTCTCCAGGATGTCGCGTGGGCGGATTGGAGTCCTACCGGCGATCTTGCGGTCGTGCACCATGCAAATGGCCGCGACAACCTGGAATACCCGGTCGGGAAAGTCCTTTATCAGACCACAGGCGCGATCACCGACATCCGCTTTTCGCCGCAAGGGAACAGGATCGCGTTCCTCGATCACCCCAACCGATGGGATGCCCTCGGCTCCGCTTGCGTCACCGACCTCGCAGGAAAGAAAACCACGCTATCGTCCGAATTCGAGTGGACAAGCGGTTTGGCGTGGCCCCCAAAGGGCAATGAAGTGTGGTTTGCGGCCGCGGAAAAGGGGTCGAGCAATCGCTCTATATGGGCGTCGACTCTTTCCGGGAAGCAACGCAAAGTGATCACCGTTCCCGGCGGCTTCACCTTGGACGACATTTCTCCCGACGGACGCGTTTTGGCCACCATCAACGTAGAGAGATTGGCCATGGAATGGAGCGGGAAAGACAAACGCGTGCAGGATCTTTCCTGGTACGACTGGAGCATTGCCAAGGATATATCGCCCGACGGCCAGTCGGTGTTATTCGAAGAAGGTTCGCAAGGCGCGGAGCCGCTCGGCCCAGACAACGCCATCGCCATTCGCAGGATCGATGGTTCAGCGCCAATCCGCCTGGGAGACGGCGGCGCGGAAACCTTATCTCCCGACGGCAAGTGGGCAATCTCGGTGCCGCAGACCGCACCGGCACACCTTACTCTGCTTCCAGTCGGCCCCGGTCAGTCCCGTGACGTACTCTTGCCGGGACTGGAACGCATCCAAATCGGCGCTCACTTCCTTCCCGACGGCAAGCGAATCGCGGTCAATGGAAATATGCCGGGACGTCCCGGCCGCACCTACATCATCGACCTCGCCGGCGGCAAACCCGAACCCGCCACTCCCGAAGGCGACTATGCCACGCTGCCTTCGCCCGACGGTAAGTTCCTCGCGGGCGAGACGAGCGGCAAACTGGATGTTTTTTCGCTCGACGGAGGTCCGGCGCGTTCCATCCCCGGCGTAGAACCCGGCTACGTGCTGGCGCAGTGGTCCGCCGACAGCAAGGCGTTGTATGTCTACAAGGAAGGAGACACGCCGCTGAAGATTCAACGCCTGGACATCGCAACCGGAAAGATGAAACTGATCCGCGAGTTAGTCCCCGCTGACGTAGGGGGCGTAGTCTCAATCGGCCCTGTGATCACCAACGCAGACGCCTCCGAGTTCGCCTACAGCTACTACCAAACCTTATCAGTGCTCTACGTGATCTCAGGCCTGAAGTAAAGACGGCCATCGCCGTCTGGACTTCTTGTGAAGGTGTGGATCAACTTTTCGAGCGATATGCCGGGCGATGGATCGGAAGAAGTGAAAGCAGGCACGCAGAGAACCGCCAGAATTCCAGATATCCAAAGATGACGCGGTCGCATGGGGAACCTCGCTTCGGGAAACAGGTTCGGGACCCAGGGAAGCCTCTACTGGAAAGGCATCGGAATTATGCGTCGACGGACCCGACCTGTCAACCCCAAGGCGCAAAAGGCGGCCACTTTATCGTCGGCTTTGGTGAGGGCTTCTGACGGATGCAGATGAATCAACCTATCTGCCTGCCGCCAAGCGATATCAGGCCGCGGGCGGGCAAAACCGAGGTACAATGCTTGCCGCGGTTGAGTTCGACAAGGAAGCCTCCCCCAGACAAATAGATGTAGAAGTGCAGGAGGATCCTGTGAATCGCACCATCAGTTTTGCTTGTTTACTGCTGATCTGGTCGCTCCCGGCGTTGGCTCAGCAGGCGTCGACGGTTGGAAACAATCCGGTCGTGCCGCCGCTGGTCAACTTTCGTGGCCTCTTGACCGACCTGAGTGGGAAAGCTCTGGCCGGCCCGGTCGGGGTCACATTCTCGCTGTACAAAGACTCACAAGGTGGAGCGCCGCTCTGGGTAGAGACGCAAAATGTGCAGGTGGATAAGACCGGACGTTACTCCGTGGAACTCGGTGCGGCCAGCAGCCAGGGATTGCCTCCCGAACTATTTAGTTCGGGCGAGGCGCGCTGGCTGGGCGTGCGAGCGCAAGGGTTGGCTGAACAGCCGCGGGTTTTGCTGGTAAGCGTGCCCTATGCTTTGAAGGCGCTGGATGCGGAAACCGTCGGCGGCAAGCCTGCGTCTTCCTTTATGCTCGCGCCCGCAAGCGGCAGCGGCGGCGCGCCCGCGCCTCCCGCAGTCACCATTACAGGAAACGGCAGCGCCAACTTCATTCCGCGGTTCACGGGCAAAACGACGATCGCGGATTCCAACATCTTCGAAACTCCCAAGGGCGACGTGGGAGTCGGCACCACCACTCCGGCAGGCAAGCTTGACGTTGAAGGCACGGGAAACATTCGCGATACTCTCACGCTCTTTCCCGCGGCAAAGCACGCAACCCTCTCAATTGACGGCACGGCCTTCGCAGTCAGCGATACAGGTGTGGTCACTTTCGTAGCTCATCAGACTTTTCCCGGCGCGGGCACAGTCACAAGCGTAGGCAGCGGCGCCGGGTTGACGGGTGGCCCGATTACCGGCAGCGGATCGCTGAGCATCGCGAATGGCGGTGTGATCAACGCGATGTTGGCGCATCATTCGCTGACCGTCACAGCCGACAGCCCGTTGAGCGGAGGCGGAGTCGTCGCTCTCGGTAGCAGCACGAGTCTTGGCTTGAAAGCTTGCTCCGCCAATCAGATTCTGCAATTCGTAAGCGGCTCGTGGGCCTGCGCGAACGTGGCAACCGGAACCGTCACCAGCGTCGCCACCGGCGCCGGACTCACCGGTGGTCCGATCACGAACAGCGGAACGCTCAGCATCGCCGGCCGTGGCGTGACCAATCCAATGCTGGCCCATCCTTCGCTGACGGTGGACGCCGGAACCGACCTGACTGGTGGCGGCCTCGTTGCGTTGGGGGGCACGATTACTTTGAACCTTGACACGACCAAAGTCCCGCAACTTACCGGCAACAACAGTTTCAACGGCAATCAGAAAGTTACCGGAAACCTGAGCGCGACCGGCAAAGTCAGTGGGCAGACGAGCGAGGGTTTCGGTGTCTCGGGCCTGGCTACGGGCACTACTGGCGTGGGCGTGCTCGGCACGAGCTCGTCAAAGACCGGAACCCCCGCCGGAGTCGAAGGCGTCGCCGCGTCGGGATACGGAGTTTATGGCGTCAACAAAGCCAGCAATGGATTCAATCCCGGCGTCATCGGCATCAACTCCAGCTTGAGCGGACCCGCGGTCGAAGGTCAGGCTCAGTCCACTGCGGGGTCGACTGTCGGCGTCGAAGGACAGGCGTTGAGTTCGAGCGGAACTGGAGTTCACGGAGTTGCTTCGAGTTCGCTTGGATTTACCCTGGGCGTCAACGGGATATCGTTCTCGACGGCTGGCGTGGGCGTGCTGGGACAGGCGCCGACCAAGAAGTTCAGCCAGACCGCGTCCGGACTTCAGGGATCGTATGCCCCGGGCGTTTGGGGTGACACGACTGCTGCCACCCGCGAAGGGGCTGGCGTGCTTGCCAGCGCGGACAATAACTATGGAATGTTCGCAGCCAACAACAGCACCGGAGCGCCAACGATTTATGGTCAGAACGAGACCTCCGATACCAGCGCGTTGGTGCTTGAGGCGATCGGTAGCGCGGTTGGCGGTTCCTGCACCATGGACGTCAGCGGAAACCTGAAGTGCTCGGGAACCGTCGGCGCCGATGCTGCGGTCGACGGCGGCGCGCGCAAAGTCTCGCTTTATGGCGTGCAATCCGCCGAAAACTGGTTTGAGGACGCGGGTTCCGGGCAACTGCACAACGGCTCGGCACGCATCGCTCTGGATCCAACCTTCGCGCAGACCGTGAACACTGCCGTGGAGTACCACGTGTTCCTCACCCCGAACGGCGACTGCAAAGGCCTCTACGTGGACCGGAAGACGGCGGCTTCGTTCGAAGTACATGAACTGGGCGGCGGGACGTCCAGCGTTGGGTTCGACTACCGCATCATGGCGAAGCGGAACGGTTATGAGCGTGTCCGCCTGGCTGACGACACGCGGGTGCTGGCGGCACCGGCGCTTGCGCAGCCTAAAGTCGCGAACCCATAAGACTGATTCGCCGGCTGCGAAGCGATTGACGCCGTGGCTTTTCCGACGGCCAAGTTCTCCATCCTAACGTCGAACAGCACAGCGTTAGGATGGGGCACCCTCGGCGACAAACTTGCCTCAGGCGCTGAAGAGCAGGTGCATTTTTCACGGCTTAGCGGCCCGACTGAAGTCGGGCCCTCCCCGAAACCAGAGTCAAATTCTTCCCTAACGTCAAAGGGAAGGAAGCGAGCCAAGCGCGCGATTATTGCGTCGCAAAAGACGCGACGCATCGCGCGGCTCGCCCAGATCCCTCGCTGCGCAAAGGACGCTTGCTCGGGATGACAATCACACTGATGTCATTCTTAAAGGCGGCTTCCGGTCCGTCCCAAGAAACAGGCTGGATTCCAACGGATTCCGTTGCCCGAGGTTACCTCCAAATGCTAGGATGGTGGCCTTCTGGCGACGGTTCTCTCCAGACTCTGCGGTTGGGTTGTTTCAGGAAAGGTGGCCTGCTTTGTCACGAAAATTAATCCTTGGGGTAGTCCTGCTTCTGCTGTGCGGCGCGGTTGTTTCGCCGGCCCAGACACTGACGAACTTAGTTAACCAGCCTCCGGACGGCGGGCTCATCGGGTATCTGCTGACCGATGGAACCGTGATCATTCAAGGGAACGCCTGCAACGATTGGTGGAAGCTGACGCCCGACATCAACGGCAGCTACGTAAACGGAACCTGGGCCGCGGCCGCGACCCTGCCTTCTGGATATGTGCCGTTGTATTTTGCCGGCGCCGTGCTGGCCGACGGCCGGGTGATCATTGAAGGTGGCGAATATCAGAACCTCCAGTTTGCATTTACCGATAAGGGTGCGATTTATGATCCCCTGACAAATGCCTGGAAGTCAGTACAGCCTCCGGCTGGTTGGGGTTTTATCGGAGACTCTCCCTCGTCCGTGCTGCCGGACGGGAAGTTTTTGCTGGGGCGCAAATTCGACAAGCGGATGGCGGTGCTGGACCCGGCGACTTTGAAGTGGACGGAAGTGTCGTCGGCAGGCAAGCACGATGAAAACGCGGAGGAGGGCTGGACTCTTTTGCCTGACGGCACGATTTTGACGGTCGACGTCAAGGGCAACCCGGACTCGGAGATTTACACTCCTTCGGCGGCGAAGTGGGTGACGGCGGGCAATACGCCGAAGAACCTGCAAGGGCCGCCGCAGGTAGGTTGCATTCCGTATGGACACAATAAGGAGTATTGTCCTCCGGGAGAAATCGGTCCCGCCATTCTGCAAACCGATGGCACGGTGTTTGCAACCGGAGCTCTGCACATGAATGCTTCGACGGGCTACACGGCGATTTATCATCCTGGGGCAAAAGCCACGGATCCGGGTAGCTGGACGGCCGGGCCCGACTTTCCGAATGGCGATGCCGCTGGCGATTCGTATGCCACGCTATTGACCAACGGACACGTGCTGGTCGAAGGGAACAGCGGGACGCTTTACGAGTACGATGGAACGAACTTGACCCCTGGACCTTTTCTTGGACCCGGCTACATCAGTTTGATCACGCTGCCGACGGGAGAGGTTTTGGTTGGCGGCTCGCAAGTCTACACGTCGAAGGGAAAATATTCGCCGTCGTGGGCGCCGAGCATCAAGACTTTTCCTTCGAGCGTGACGCGCGGTTCGACTTACAAAATCTCCGGCAGGCAGTTTAATGGCTTGTCACAGGCCGGAGCCTTTGGCGACGAGAACGAGTCGGCGACGAACTACCCTATTGTGCGGATTACGAATCTCGCTACCAAGCACGTTTTCTATGCCCGAACGCATGACCACAGCACCATGGGAGTGGCGACGGGCAAGACCATCGTTTCCACAAACTTCGATGTCCCAGCGAAGATGGAAACTGGCGATAGCTCACTCGAAGTCGTTGCCAATGGGATTCCGTCGAAGGCGGTGAGCATTACGGTCAACTAGCGCTGGTCAACTGAACAATGGAAGAGTGGGGCATCTCAATCTCGCCGAAAGACGGATCGCAACTAGGCGCTGGCTTTGTCGGTTAGCGGGAGCATGGGTTCGTCGCTCTGTTGCTTCGATGGGCTGGCTGTGGCTGCGTCCAGATCTAACTGCTCCTGTCCGCTGAGCACGGTCACGCGGCCACGATACGTCTTCAGGTGTCGTTGCGCGGTCTCGAAAGCTTCCTGGGCTTTGTTCAGGTTCTTGCCAACATTCTCGAACTGGCTCTGGAAGAAGTCGAACGACTTCTGCGCTTTCGACAACTCGGCGCGGCTCTTCTCGAAGCGGCTGGCGACTTCATACCATTTGTGCACGAGCGCGATGGTCTGCAAGGTCATCAGCAAAGAGTTCGGTGAGACCGGAAAGACGTGCTGCAGGTTGAGCCAGTCGGCCAGCTCGCGATTGCGAATCACTTCCATGTAGAGCGTCTCACTGGGTAAGTACATCAAGGCGATGTCGGTGGTGCCGTTTTCCGGTTGGATGTAGGCCTTGATGCGTTTCGCTTCCGCCTTCATCACCCGCACCAGCGCCTGCCGCGCTTCTTCAATCTCTGCCTCGATGTTGCTTTCAAATAGCGCGAGCACTGCCTCGCGCGGGAACTTCGCGTCAATAGGCAAGCGTCGATCGGGGAATTGAATGATGGCGTCGGGGCGTCCGCCGCCGTCGGGGAGTTGCGCCTGCATTTCGAACATGTGGGCGGGAAGGAAATCGGCGAGTAAGCGCTCCAGGCTGGCTTCACCGAACCGCCCGCGCAGGTGAGGCAGCTTGAGCAGATTGTTCAAGTCGTTGATGGAATGTCCGAGTGCTCCGACTTCGCGGAGCTGTTCTTCGGCCGCTTTCAAGTGCTGCTGCACTTTTTCGAAATGGGCGAAACCTTCTTTGATGTTTTGATCGAGCTTTTGTTGAACCTGATCGGTGATGGCGAGCAGGCGTGCGTCGACGCGGTCGCGGATCGAGTCAAGACTCTGCGCTGTCTTCTGGTTTAGGGTATCGAACTCGGTCTTGAGCTGGGACGTCGTGAGCGCGAGCGAACTCGTCAGCTCGGTACGGACTTCGGTGAGCCGACCAGACTGTTCCTGGCGTCCGGCTTTCATCTGTTCCTCGACCGCGGAACGAATGGCCGAGAAGCCGTCACCCAGCCGGTCAGCCACTTGCAGGCCGATGGCTCCTTTAGTCTGTTCAAGACGCATAGCGGTATCGGCTGTGGCCGAGGCGAACTGGGCGGAGAGGTTCTTGTGCAGCGCGTCTGCCTGGCTCGCAAGCTGCTTCAATGCTTCAAGTTGCGACGAAGTGCCAAACCTTCGCTGGAACAGAGAAATAACCAGTATCAAAAGTACTAACTGCGACACCAGCAGAAGGCCAAGCAGGGATGCGAAGAAAGTCAATTCCTAGTGTCTCCGTTGTAATGTGTCTGACTCGATTCTAGAGCGTATGGTCAAAGAAACAAAGCCGTAAAGTAGGTCCCCCAAAACGTGATCCTCCCGGGTCCTGAACGTGGGTAAGACAGAACATGTTTCGGGTCCCTACAGCTTGGTTGGCGGTAGTATTAGTCGGCGGCGCGGCTCCTATGAAGGATGCGCCCCCGGCGCCCGCAATAGTGTTGAATGTGGCCTCGGCGCAGCAGCCCTCCCCCAATAATTCATCGCCTTATGACGCCGAGGCCGAGCGCGCGCTGTTCGACCTGGCAAACCAGGCGCGCAAACAAGCCGGAATTGCCCCCTTGCAGCCGGACGATGGTTTGATTCAAGCCGCAAGAGCGCACGCGGCGGCGATGGCGACGCGACGAGAGCTCTCGCATCAGTTTGCCGGCGAGCCCTCCCTCGCACAACGACTGGCGGCCAGCTGCACCCTGCACCTCGACCAAGCTGGAGAGAACGTTTCTTTTGCAGGCAGCGTCGAGCAGTCGCATCAGGGATTAATGCACTCGCCTCCGCACCGCGAGAACTTGCTGAATCCCGGCTACAACGTGGCCGGCTTCGGCGTGGTACGTGCCGGATCTTCGCTGTACGTCGCGCAGGACTTCGGGCACAGCCTGCCCGCTTATTCGCCGCGGCAAGCCGGAGGCCTGGTCAGCGGAAGCATTGCCCGCGCGCGGCGCGAAGCCGATCTGCCGCAGTTGCAGTGGATGGACAGCGACGCGGCTGAGGCCACTGCCTGCTCCATGGCGCATACCGATTTCCTGAAGACGTCCTCACGCGGATCCTACATTCTGCGCTACACCACCGAACAGCCGGAGGTCCTGCCAGACGCCGCCGCCAAGGCGATTGAAAACCGGACGGTGCATACTTTTTCGGTTGGAACCTGCTATGCCCGCACCAGCAGCTATCCCAACGGCGTGTATTGGGTGACGCTGGTCTTGCAGTAAGGCTGGTTTATTTCTCACGCTGAGTTCCGGCGAGCGATCGCTTCTTTCCCTGTGCTAACCTGCAAGCCTGTAGCTCTTCGTAGACTCGATGGAGACCTCGCGCGAGATTCGCATCGGCACGGCCGGTTGGAGCTACAAAGACTGGGACGGAATTTTCTATCCGCCGGGAATGCAGCGCGGCAAACGGCATGCGCTGGAATTTCTGGCGCAGTGCTTCGACGTGGTCGAGATCAACACTTCTTTCTACGGACACATCAAGCCGGAATTGGTCAAGCTGTGGGTACGCAAGGTGGCCGTGAATCCGAAGTTTATGTTTACTGCGAAATTGCACCGGTCGTTTACGCATTCCCCGATTGCCGTGATGGAACCGACCTCGGCAGCGACCATCAAACCGAATGACGAGGACGAGCGGCTGGCGCGCGAAGGGCTGGATGCACTGGCCTCAACAGGAAAGCTGGGCGCTCTGCTCATCCAATTTCCGGTTTCGTTCAAGAACACTTCTTTGAATCGGGAATACCTGGAATCGCTGCTGCGGCAGTTCATCGAGTTTCCTCGCGTGGTCGAAGTGCGGCATGAAAGCTGGAACAATCCCGATACGCTCAGCTACTTTACCGAAAGAAACGTCGCATTCTGCAATATCGATCAACCGTTGATTGGACGCTCGCTCGAAGCCACCGAACACGTGACTTCG
>Ga0116214_1001184_pt1 | contig 10257 bp, 11 predicted proteins | sample Sb_taG_FD_88964 | JGI IMG/M metagenome (GOLD analysis project Ga0116214, IMG submission 88964) | Peat soil microbial communities from Weissenstadt, Germany - Sb_50d_1_NS metaG | ecosystem: Environmental > Terrestrial > Soil > Wetlands > Peat | place: Germany: Weissenstadt | collected 2010-09-21
TACAGATCAGTCGACGCACAAGCCCGCCCCGCGCCGCGAGAGTAACCACGCAACGTCACCGAACCCCCGCGCACGCCAGGATGAACCCCCGCCAGACCCACTTCCTAACCGAACGCCAGTGGCGACGGTCGCGCCAGTGATAATGACCCGGCGGTCCTGGCCGGGATGGGAGTCTTCTGGCCGCTCACACGGGAGCCGACGGCTTGACGACGCTCAGGGCGCGAAGAAGCGGTAGGAGCCTACTTCGGTGAGTTCCTCCTGGATGGGTCCCTGGTCAACGCGGTCGGCGATGCCAGCCTGGAACTCGGCAAAGGCCTTGACGGCCAGCAGGGGGCTGGGCTCCCGCCGGACCTGCACGACGTGGACGAATGTCACCTGATCATTGAGGCGGAACGTAGCGTAGCTCACGCCGTCGGGCCGGGTGCGGTGCAACTCGGCGTAGACCGCCTCGACGAGCCTGGCGTTGGCGTCGGCCTGGCCGGGCCTGGTCCGGTAGCGGATGAGGCGCTGGTACATGCTTGTCTCCTCGGTGTCGCGTTTCGTCCTTTGCCCTTCACTGGTTCAGACACCGGCCCGGCTGGAAGCTGAGCGATGACTTTGCGGGGCGGGCGGGGTCGGTACGAGTGGGAGAGGTGGTGCGCGGTGGAGACGGTGCTGGACCGGGCCCGGGCAGGAGATGACCGGGCGTTCGGTGAGTTGACCGACCCGTTCCTGGGTGAGCTCCGGCTGCACTGCTACCGGATGCTGGGTTCGCTGCAGGACGCCGAGGACGTGATGCAGGAGACGCTGCTGGCGGCCTGGCGGGGGCTATCCGGCTTCGAGGAGCGCTCGTCGGTACGCACGTGGCTGTACCGGATCGCGACCAACCGCTGCCTGAACGCGCTGCGGGCCAGCGCGCGGAAGCAGTGGCCGGCGCCGTCCGGGCCCTCGTGGGCGGCCGAGCCGACCCGGTGGGGCGAGCCGCTGCGGCTGTCGCCCTATCCGGACGCCTTGCTTGACGAAGTACCGGACCTGGGCGCCGGTCCCGAAGGGCGGTACGAGGCCAAGGAAACGATCGCACTGGCGTTCGTCGCAGCGGTGCAGCGCCTGCCGCCGCGGCAGCGGGCGGTCCTGGTGCTGCGGGACGTGCTCGGCTACCGGTCAGCGGAGGTGGCCGACATGCTTTCGGTGAGTGAGGCGTCGGTGAACAGCGCGCTGCAGCGGGCCCGGGCGACCATGGCGCGTTCCTGGCCGGGGCCGGGCCGGGAGCGCGCGCCGCTGCCTCGCTCCGCGCGGGAGCGGGATGTGGCGGCCCGCTTCGCGGCCGCGTTCGCGAGCAGGGACGTGGACGGCGTGGTGGCGCTGCTGACCGACGACGCCTGGTTCACCATGCCGCCGGTGACGCTTGAGTACCAGGGACCGGTGGCCATCGCTGCCTTCCTGCGGTCCATCGCTGCCTGGCACGGACCGCGGCGGTACCGGCTGATCCCTGCCAGGGCCAACGGGCAGCCTGCCTACGGGCTCTAGGTGACCGACGGTCCGGCGACGACCTTCAGCTCGCACGGGCTGATCGTGCTGACGCTGGAGGGCGACCGGATCTCGGCGATAACTCGTTTTGTCGACAACAGTGTGATGGAGTGGTTCGGGCTGCCGCAGACGCTGGAGTAGCGGGCCGCGGGCCTGGCTGGGCGTTGCGAGCCCGGCTGGGGCTGCGGGTCTGTGTGGGATTAGTATCCCCGGGATGCGAGTGGAATCACCGGTTCGCGACGTCGTAGCCCGGGCGGCGGCGTTGCCGTGGCTGCTTGGCGATGCGCGGTGTGGTTCTGGCTCTGGTAGCATCTCGGCGAGGTACTCGGGCCGTTAGCTCAGCGGGAGAGCGCTTCCCTGACACGGAAGAGGTCACTGGTTCAAATCCAGTACGGCCCACCATTTTTCGAATGTATGTCTCGCCAGGGGAGCCAAAAGGGGAGCCCAAGGGGGAGCCGAAGTCAGGCAGACCCGGTGTTCTTCTGGCGGGTCAAGATCTCGTTCATCGCGGTGGCTCCCGTCTCGATGACGGGACGGATCTGGTGACGGTAGACGGTCTGGGTGACGATTGTCGTCCGGTGTCCGACCAGGTCGGCGATCGTCTCGATGGGCACGTCGTTGTCACTCATGATCGATACGAACGTGTGCCGTAGTTCTCTGGGTGTCCAGTCCTCCCCTATGCCAGCGGCCTGGGTGATTGAGCGGAATGCTCGGCGGACGTTACCTGCGGCGAGCGGCTTGCCGTTCCGGGTGCAGAAGACGAGGTCGTTGTCCTGCCAAGTCTCCCCCGCCCTCAGTCGCCTGGCAGCCTGCTTGGCGTGGTGCTGCTTCAGCGCCCGCGCTACCTCGTCGGGGACTTCGAGGGTGCGGCGGGACTTCTGGGTCTTGGTGTCGCCGCCAGCGCGGACGGAGCGCCAGACGTAGACCGCGAGCTTGTCGTGGTCGAAGCCCGCTATCGCGATCGGTTGCCATTGCCTGGCGTCCTCGACCCAGGCCACCACGTGTGACCACTGGAGGGCGCGGGCTTCCTCCGTCCGCACGCCGGTGAGCAGGCTGAGCGTTACGTAGGCATAAAGCCAGTGTTTGCGGGCGCGGGCCAAGACGTCGACGGCCTGGTCGAGCGTGAGCGCTTTGCTTGGCCGTCCGCGGCGGCCGCGCGGAGTGGTGATCAGCTCGGCGACGTTCCGGCCAACCATGTCGCGGGCCTGGGCCTGACGGATGGCGCGCTTCAAGACGCTGTGGAGCTTATGAAGGCTGGCCGTGGAGAGCACCTCGGTGAGTCCGTCGAGCCAGTCGTCGACCTGGTTCGCGGTGAGTCTCTTGAGCTTCAGCGCACCGAGCTGAGGGACGAGGTGTTTGTTGATGAGGATTCGGTACGTCTCGACGGTTTTCTCGTCGAGGTCCCGAGTTCCTTTCTCGAGCCAGTCGTGGACGGCTTCGCCTGTCGTGTAGCTGTCGCTGGTCTTGATGCCTGCGTCTAGGTCATCGACGGCCCGGATGAGCCTGTCTTTGACCTCTTGCTTGGTCCGGCCCTTCTTCTTGATCCGTATGCGATTGCCGCGGCCGTCGTATCCGAGGTCGATCACCCCGGTATACCCGCCGCGTTCGGGATAGATCGTGCCGTGGCGATTTCTGATCAGGATCTTCACCGGCTACTTCCCTCTAGTGGGAGCTGGGTTATCTACCTGCGATTTTAACACAAGAAGTCCCAAGACGTCCCTAGTATCCGGTGACGTCTTAGGTCTATGCCGCGTCTCCGAGGGATGCGATGAACTCGGCCAGCTGCTGCTCGGTGATCCGTCGCAGCTTGCCGATCTTGATGCTGCGCAGCTGGCCGGTCCTGAGCAGGTAGTAGACCTTGTCACGACCGACGTGCAGCATCTCGGCTACCTGCTCGACCGTGTATGCCTGCAATGGCTGTCACCTCCTTTCGATCCGGGGTCGGCGGGCGCGGGACGAAGGATCGTATCCGTGACCCGAGCTTGCTGGATTGAATAGTGATGTCCCGTTCTAAGCCGTGATTGCCCGCACCCTTATTCCGCGGGCCCTCTTGGCCAGGGGGCGGATTCCATGCTGTGATCGGGGGTTCTCCGCGATCTTCGTGGAAGGCGCGAGATTGGTCTGGCTTGCGGACGTACACGCCAATCAGGCGCCGGACCCATGCGGTGGTGGCACTCGGCGCCCGACTTGATAGTTCCTGTGCTGACGGCTCCTGCTTGATACCCACGACCACGACCGCGAGCACGACCAGGACGAGCATCATCGCGCCGCCAACCATGACGTACAGGATGGCCAGCATCAGCTTCTGCTCCCTTTGCCGGTAACGCGATGCATGGACGCGGCCGCGACGAGAGTCCGCGCCCAGACGCGTGCGCACCAGCTCACGTGGTGCCGGCTGAGGCTGTCGGAGGGTCGGCTTATGCCGACGAGGCAGCTCCGACACAACTGGTGCGGCTGGCTTGGGACCGCACTACATGGGCAGAACATGCGGCGATCGTCGACGAGAGCGGCGATGAGGTTAGGGTGCACGGCGATCCCTCCACTGAGATGCGAGCGTCGCCAGGTAGGCGGGTTGGCTGTTCCGCATCGCAGGATGCGCCACAGTGTCAGGACGTGGTTACTACGCGACAGGACCGGCCCCAGACGTGCCGGGACGTCCCACTGAAATGAAGCCGTCCTTGCACGTCCTTCACGACCAGAAAGCGCTTCATATAGTTGCGAGTGCTCACGTTAAGATGCTGGAATCGGAGGCGACGTTTCTAAGCCATATCTAATTCAAATCGCCGCAGTCAGAGTGGTTGACGCCAGTAAGTACTCAGCCAGATCGCGCCTATCTGCGCTTCCCCGTCCGAGATCAAATACCTTAGCGTCAGGGCTGACGGTGCCGGCGCATGCGGACATCCACGAAGCGCGTAGAGCTTAGGAGGTTCAGGCCCTAACCTCTTACATGCTATGCCGGATATTTGCGCGTTAACTCATTCTCCAAAGATCTGGTTACCGCCAGTTAGAGTAATACCATTTCTGCCTACGTCGCCCTATGCTGGTTACCGTCACGGGTCGTTGTTGCTTGGTCCATCGGAGCTTCAGAGCTTCCGTGTCTTCCGTCGCGCGGCCCGTTGGGACATTCGGCTTACGGCCCGAGGCGATCGGTGACAGGATTCGTGTAGTCGAAGTAATGTCTGGGATCGTATCGACTGGGGTTGTTGGTGACAGTAATCGAGTTGGCGATTGCGCCAGGCCAGACTGGGTCGTTCCGTGTCGAAGTGGTGCGCTCTCCGGCGGGCGAGGCCCGCGCGGAAGTTGCTTTGGATGTCGAAGCGCTGCTGGCACGGCGGGAGCAACTGGAGCAGGCAATACTCGCATCAGCAGTAGCAAGTCGCACCATACTGCCGCAGACCGAGCGTCCGCTGCGTGAAGTAGGTCAGACGCTCTTTACAGCTCTACTGGGATCTGGTGATGTCGCAGGACGGTACCGGGCCAGCGCAGCGCTGGCCTCGGAACGAGGAGAAGGACTCCAGGTGGTACTGCGGTTCGATACACCAGAGCTTGCCGGGCTGCCGTGGGAAGCGATGTACGACGCAGTAGACGGCGCGTATGTGTGCCGACGAGATCAACTCGTACGGCATGTCCCGGTCGCCTCGGTGATGCAGCCACTGAAGGTTCAACCACCGTTGCGGATCCTGGGTATCGTCTCCTCCCCTCGCGGCCTGCCACCGCTTGATGTAGAGCATGAGCAAGAGCTACTCACTCGCGCGCTCGCCAAGCCCTGCGCCGAAGGGTTGATCGAGGTTCACTGGGCAGCAGAGGCAACCTGGGCTGCGCTGCAAGACCTGCTGCTCGGCGGGCAATGGCACGTAGTGCACTTCATCGGGCACGGAGACTTCGATGCCAGCCAAGACGAGGGCCTACTGGCCCTGACGCGCGAAGATGGCCGCCCAGACATGGTGGAGGCAGACCGACTGGTCGATCTGCTGCACGAAGCCCGTCCAATGCCGCGACTGGTCGTGCTTAACTCATGCTCGGGTGGTGCGACTGGAGCGAACGACCTGTTCGCGGGCACAGCCGCCGCGCTAGTACGCGGCGGAGTAAGCGCCGTCGCGGCCATGCAGTACCCGATCTCTGACGCCGCCGCGGTGGCATTCGCTCGGGGCTTCTATACCGCAATCGCCAACGGCCGCGGCGTCGATGACGCGACCTCAAGCGGCCGCGTCGCAATTCTGGGCACGCGGACCCGGACTCTGGAGTGGGTCACCCCCGTCATGTACCTGCGCGGGAGCGAGAGCCGCCTGTTCACCCTGCACCCGCCGACACCGACCAGCCTCGCAGCGGAGGCCAAGCCTGCTGCTCCGGCCAGTGATCAGGCTGAATCCGTTCCGCCTGGGGAGGGTCAGGTGACCACCTGGGGCTGGGATGCCTACGCGGCAGAGCTCAACATACTGCCCGAACGGATCAATGTCGGCCAGCGCCTGGTCGCAGCAATTAGCACCGCAGCCCAGGAACGCGGCCTGCCCTGGCGGGCAATCATGAGGAAGGGATATGTCGCGATCCAGCGCCCAGGCGGATACAACGTCCTAGTCGTGGACCTGTGGTGGAATCGGGTCCCGCGGCTGGCAGCCAAGCTCCCGGCAGAGCCAGCCAGCCTTGGTTTGACTAGCCCGTTTCCCCAACTCCCTGAGATATGGGTACCGGACGAGCACGAGTGGGGCTGGACCGTGGCCCCGGGAACGCCGTTGCCTGATGTAGGCGTTCTGATAGACCTCGTCAAGCCATTCCAGCCAGCACAAGGGCCGGTAGCCGCACACCGCAGCGAGCCTCTCAAGGCCGCGATCCAGCGCCTAGCGAGCTCCGGAGCCAGCAGGAATATCGGGGCAGCCGCCGACGGCCTTCTTGCCATGGGATACGAGCTGAGGCTCGCAAAGACTACGGCTCCAGGCAAGCGGCCTGAGAACTACCTCCGCATCATGGATCCGGCGTATACCGCTCACGGCATCGGCTACCTCACACCCACCATGTTTTCCTTCAGCCGTGCGTTCGATCGGGAACGGCTTGACAGCCTGCCAGGCGCCACCCTGGCCACCAGTTCCGTTAACTTCTCCCATGTGGAAAGCGCACAGCCCGGCTTGACCGCCGCCCGCCTCCTCAAGGAGGGGCAGACGGACTCGGACACCTAAAAGATCTTCAATTGTGGAGGTTACTGAACGGTGTGAGGTCGAGCCGGTCTTGGCGAGGAAGCCCTCGATGAGGCCGGCCCGGTACTGCATGCGTTTGAGCCGGGTGTTCACCAGCGCGGCCAGCTGATCGAGGCCCTGCTTGGTGAGGTTGGCCAGCGACCTCTTCATGCTCGACCAGATGCCCTCCACCGGATTCAGCCCCGGCGCGTACGCCGGGAGCTGGAAGACCGTCAGCCACGAGCGGGCCCCGATCAGCTGGCGCATCTTCCAGCTGACGTGGGTGGGCAGGTTGTCCCACACCAGGACGATGGGCCCGGGAAGCTGCTGATGGGCGGCGTCCAGCAGGCGGGCGTAGTCCGTCTCGTCAAAGCCCTTGCGCCGGTGCTTGCCGTGCCCGCGGTCCAGGTGGATACGGTAGATCAGCCGGGCCCGGCTGCCGGGCCTGGCGCAGACCAGCGCCGCCGCCGAGACGCGCTTGCTGCCTTGCGCGGTCACCTTCACCACCGGGGTATGGCCGCGGCGGCCCCAGGTGCGGCCCTTCGGCGGCCTCAGGCCCTGGCCGGACTCGTCCTCGAAGCAGAGCCAGGCGCCCAGGTCCGCCGCCGTCCTTTTATCATGGGCCAGGTCTCCTCCCGCCACACGGTGATGGCCGCCTCGTCCCGCTCGGCGGCGCGGCGGGCCGGGACCTGCACGCCCCACCCGATCCGGTGCAGCAGCACATCCAGCCCGGCCAGCGGGTACCCGGTCCCGAACCGGTCGTGCACCAGCTCGCCGATCCGGGCCAGCGTCCAGCACTGGTCCTGCCACCCCGGGGCGGCCGGCGCGGCGTCCAGCACCGCCTCCAGCTCGCGCAGCTGCGCCGGGTCAGCTTGCACCGGGCCCCGCCGGCCCCCTTGGAGGCCAGCGCCTGCTTCCCGCCGGCCGCCAGCGTCCGCCGCCCCCGGTTCGCCGACATCCGCGACACCCGGAACCGTTTCGCGACCTCCCGGTCGCTGGCCCCGGCCTCGATCAGCTCCGCCGCCGCCAGCCGTACCTGCTCGCGGCGGGCCCGTTCCGCGGCGGTCAGCCCGCCGCCATCGGGGTACCTTGAACTGGTTCTGGCATAGCGCAGGCCCTCAACTCTGTCTGGCAGGAACAGAACGCGATCATCACGCCTGCGGTGCCGGAGCCCTCGTGCCGCATCTGGCACGGATCGGCAGAGGTCCCGAGGTCAACGGGAGCCGCGGCCCCAGCGGCGGAGCCGACGCAAAGCGCTCTTGAGATCGCAGGGGCGCGTCCGTACTGTCGGTGTGCAATCTCCGGAAGTCATCTCCGCAAGGGAGGCCCGCGTTGGCGAAGTTCGTGACGATCGGCTACGGCGACCGCGAGGGATACGACCGTACCAACCCTGGCGTGCGAGACGCGGCGCACGAGCATGACGCGCGGCTGCTCACCGACGGAGCACAGATGGGAATCGCCGGTAGGCCCGTGCAGGTGCGGAACCACGATGGGGCTGGCGTCAAGATGGAGACCGGCCCCTTCATGCGGTCCGCGCTGCCCGTGGCAGGCTTCGCCGTGATCGAGGCCGCCACCTTGGCGGAGGCCGTGGAGATCGTCTCGCGGACTCCCTGCGCTGTTGCTCACGGTGTCGTCGAGGTCTGGCCACTCGAACAGACGCCACAGCCCGATCCCGACTGACGCACGCCAAGACCAGCATCAAGCCATCAACCGGACACCACGCCACTATGCCGGGGCCCTGGCACCGCCGTCACCAGAGCTTGTAACCCCCGCCTTTGAAGATCTTTAGCACGGCAGTGTCGGTATCGCCAAAGACCAGACCTTCTCCTTACCATGCATGCAGGTTTCGTCTGATGGGGTCGCATCAAGTCTGCTTACCGCAGGCCGAAGGGACATCGGTGTCTGGGTAGGTCGCGCTGTGTCGGCCGTTGCCTGGAATCGTTGTCACTTACTTTGTCACTGGCTTCAGGACCTGCCTTCGAAATACAGGATCGTTAATCCTGCCGAACCGTGGGGACGGCAGGACTATGGTGCCACGACCGGCGATCCCGGTACCCGAACGGGAATCGGCGCGTGGCCTCCGCCGCGCCCGTCAACGTCCGTCCATCGCGCGGGAGTTCTCGGCCTGGTCGAGGGTCGCCTCCAAGGCTGGCCAGGAGGTTTCGCACCTCATGGGATGCCGAGCTAGATCAGCGGGTGCGCATGATGTCGCGGACGAGGGCGGCAGTCTGGCTGGGGCCTTGCCGACGCGGACGTCGGCTTTGGCCAGGGCTTCCTTCTGGGCCTGCGCCGTGCCCGGGGACCCGGAGATGATCGCGGCAGCGTGCCCCATGGTCTTGCCCTCGGGGGAGTGAGCCCGGCCACGTAGCCGACGACCGGCTTGGTCACGTGCTGTTCGATGAAGGCCCGGCCCGCTCCTCGTCATCCCCGCCGATCTCGCCGATCATCACGATGGCGCGCGCCGGATCGAGGCCGACGCCGGGGCAGCAGGCTTCACCGCTCGCTCACCCATCACCCTTCGCCGTGGCGTGAGCCTGAGCAGCGCAGGTTCTCAGCGTCGCACAACAGGGCGTAGACGCGGTGCCACGGCAGCCAGGAACCCGGAAGCGAACAGTAACCGAACGATAACCCGATCCCCGGTTAACTTCGAACGGCCGGATTGGTGTAACATTAGCGACGCGAAGGTAGCCTCGCCGCCGAACTCCTCGCAGCCAGGCGGGTCGCGACTTCAACAGCCAAAATAATTTGCTTAAAGCTCTTCTTTAGGAATTACAGATATGCCCGTGTCTACGGATAGGACATCCCACAGTCCTCAGACGAGGCGTCCTACGCAAGCCTCGGACAGCATGCTCCTCCGTATGCGCCATCGCATGACCGAGGAGGCTGCGTATTTCCACTGGATCAATCGGGGCCATCCGTGGTTCGAGGATCCGTTGGAGGACTGGGGCGCTGCAGAGGAGGAAGTTGCCAGCAGTTGGCCAGTCCTTAACGTGTTCACCGATCTCATAGCTGAGAGTTTGCGTCAGCTGTTTATCGCGGAGCTCGCGTATCTCCGCTGGCTCAACCGGGGCAGACTGTTCAGCAATCCGTTGGCGGACTGGTTCGATGCAGAGCGCGATGCTGACAACGGGGCTGGAAGCTGGCTCCGGCACTAATTCCGGCGATGGAGTAGCCTTCGGTGGCTGGTCGCCGTCCTGATCAGTAATCCAGGTCTCCTCAGTGGCCGGGCCCGGGAACTTCAGCCTCGCCACATCATCTTTCTACACGCTGCAGGTGTCGTGTGCGTGCCCGTCAACGTAAAGAAATCCCAGCATTGCGGCCGGGCCGCGGCGTGATGACGGGCCAGTGCCATGTCAGCTGATTGACCCGGCCGACCACGGGTAGCTCGGCGAGCTTGCGCGGATTCGTCTTACTTTCGGCCGGGCTCGGCTCATTCTCTTCCCGTCCAGCTCCAGGGCTCCTGACATGGAGTGAAATTTGGTGTGATGTGGATAACTCGAAGAGGTTCAGATCGAGCTGCAGCCGCCACGTTTCCCAAGGTCACAGGCTTAAAGGTGTTGCAGCTTTACATAATTTCCTTGCA